>MDTG01253898.1_pt1 | contig 20001 bp, 17 predicted proteins | sample 811421 | NCBI WGS metagenome assembly MDTG01 (sample SAMN05326645, study PRJNA326480) | marine metagenome | isolation source: seawater | place: Pacific Ocean: South East | collected 2011
CCCCCAAATGGCCAATAAAGCCTGTGAGCGATCGAGCAGCTGATTTTCATGTTGAGCCAGCATTTTCATTAGCGCATTTTCTTTCGAAGTGAGGTGCTGCTCAGAATCATCCGTCTTAAGAACTTGGTTTTTAAAGTCGAAGTTGAATTTTCCAAATTCAAATACGGTCTTTTGAATCTCTTTTTGCTCACCCTTGGTTCTTCTTAAAATTGCCTTTAGCCTTAGCAAAAGCTCCTCCATGCTAAACGGTTTGGTAATGTAATCATCCCCGCCAGATTTGAATCCGGCCAGCGTATCTTCCTTCATGGACTTGGCAGTAAGAAAAATGACTGGTACCGACTCATTCGCAGCGCGAATCTCTTTCCCCAACGTAAAACCATCTTTCTCAGGCATCATGACATCCAAAATGCAACAGTCGAATGTGCCATTTGAAAACTTCTTCCACCCTTCCACTCCATCTTTAGCTAAGTTGGCTTCATATCCTTTCGCATTAAGGTATTCCGTCAGAATTGTGCCCAAGTTAGCATCATCTTCCGCAACTAGAATCTTTACTTTTTCTGAATTGACTTCGTTATCCATTATTCACAATTTTTAGTGGTAATTTAATATAGAAGGTGCTCCCCTCGCCCAGCTCACTATCAACATAAACGAGCCCTCCGTGACGCTCGCATATAATTTTCACATAGCTCAAACCCAGACCAAAACCCTTCACATTATGCACGTTCCCCGTGGGAACACGGTAAAGTTTGTCAAAGACTTTTTCCAAGTTTTCAGGGCTAATTCCAATACCGGAATCCTTTACGCCAATGATGATAAAGTTTGCGTCATTCTTAGTTGTAATTTCTATTTCAGGACTATCTTCCGAATATTTCACTGCGTTATCGAGCAAATTATAAATAACACTAGTCAAATGGTTTCTATCGGCTTCCCCCACTGACTTACTTGCTTCGAGTCGAGCCTTCATTTCCCCCGAACGCTCTTTCACCTGTATTGAAAATTTGTCAATGACATCATTGATGACCACGTGCATATCAAGCTCTTCTCGCTTTAGTTTGAAATCGCCCTTGTCTAAAACTGCGCTTTGCAATACTTCTTCCACTAAGAGACCCAATCGCTTATTCTCGGCATTTATTATACCGATGTAACGATTCTTTACACTTTCAATATTTCCAAGCTCTGGGTCAGCGAGAGCCTCACAGGCCAAAGACACCGTAGATATTGGAGTCTTCAACTCATGGGTCATATTATTGATGAAGTCATTCTTTATCTCACTATTCTTTTTCTGCTGTACAATGGTTCGCAGTATATAATAGATTAAGCCAATAATGGCCAAAATGAAAATGAGCGATACTACCAACAGTAACCAGATATTTTTGAAAATATAGCCATCAAGGTTAGGGTAGTGCACGTGCACATAGAATGGGAATTGAATCACATCATTAGGAAACAATTTTGCGCTAAGCACCGATTCTTTAAGCTGCTCTTCAAACTCACGTTTACCAAACACCATTTCCTTGGACTGATCAAATACCCCCATTTCAAACGGTATATAAACTCCGTGATTGGCCAGGGATATGGACAACAAGCTGTCAATCACACGTGGATCAATTCTTTCCTCGATGGGTTGATTTAAATCTACCTCAATGAGACTTTTAACTATATCCCCCAAAAAGGCCTTTTTAGAATTAACCCTGTTTCGAATATCTTGCAACCGTGTAACATTTCGTTCCCCTGATGGGCCCTGCTCCAGCTCAATCGAATTTGCCTTTGCGATTTTCAACTCAACCTCCTTTTCCATCTCAGATTCAAAAGGAAGTTCGCTCACTGAGTAAGTAACGTGTTGCTCTTCTCTTTGCTCTTCATGCTCCTCAAGCCATTGCATTCTCACCTCATCTCCGTCACGCTCCAATTGCTTGCTTACCACATATTCCACCAGTGAATCATCTGGTGGAAACTGCATATCATCTAGACTATCCTGGTCCTGATAAAACAGATACTTTGCTTCCTGATGGCTACGAATTTTGATAAGCGTTTCATGCCGCTCAAGCTGACCGATTACGTCAATTATTGCTTCTCCTGAGCTATGAAAAATTTTATCACGCTCAAGGCTAAACGCATTCTGTATCCAATAGATTTGAATTCCAATTAGGCCGATCATTGCAAAACATATGGTAATGACTACAATCTTGAGTTGATATGATTTCATGTTCTCAGCAAAAATAGAGTGCGCCTTGGCCGCACTTCTCTGCTTAACAGTACTTAACATTGGTTAACCCGCTATTAACAAGGCTTTCTAGCTTATAGAATTTATCTTTAAGGTATTCATGTCGACCGCCATGCCCGCATTTATCATAGCCTTGATAGTTTCATCAGCTATCTGCACTGCAAACGCTCAAACACAGCAAAAAATCGAGATACATCAATCGGATAGCAGCGTATTGGCAGAAATTACTACGGCCAAAGATGGGATAACCAAAATTGAGTGACTCGATGAAGATGCAGTCCTTGCCTATCGAATCTCGAAATGACGACTTTATCAAGTTAAAAATCAATAAACCCCAATTGAAACAGGTAGAAACCCAGCTAAATGAGATTAATGCAGAAATCAATCTACTCATACAAGAAATCGAAATAGAGATTGATTCAGTTATTGAAAAGGCTGATCGTGAAGTAAAAACCAAAATCATCTGCGAGGATTAGAAAGAAAACCCACCATATCAATAAAATGCTGTTTAGTTAGGTTCGAAAAGCCCGATGCTAGTTTAGGTATCGGGCTTTTCATTACTGCAATTTTGCTTTTAAATTATTCTAACTATAGTTACATTAGGCGCAATCTTTTTTTTTTAATCTAAAATGAAAACACCCTACATTCTCACTGGTATATTCTTACTCATCTTTTCTGCGGTCTTCGCACAACAAAACACTTTTGTACAGGCGCCTCCATCTAATGGCGCAACATCGTCTTTTCGCGCACCAAATGGAACATCAGCACATACAAGTTTAAGAGCTCATTTGATCATCACACCAACAGAAATGTCTGTGGTGCCCTCTGGAGATACAATTAAGGTCATGGGTTTTAGTTTGGTCAATGGAGTGTCCCTTCCCCCTGCAAATGGCACATTAAAAATATATATTGAGTCTACTACGGACGTTACCAACCTTAAATCAACCAATTGGAATACAGCGGTAACAACAATGACTGAGGTTTACGATGGTCCTTATACTATACCATTAGGCGGTGGTGCAGCATTTGCAGATTTTACGCTTGACACACCATTTGAATACGATGGTGATGGTCTTTATGTGGCATACGAGTATATTGCTACTGCTACAACCCTCGGAACAGCAGCAACCTATGAATCGAATAATGCTATTGCAGGTGGACTGAGAATGATATCAAATACCACTGCCATTCCGGATTCAATTCTTTCCACAACCTCTAGTTGGAGGCCCAGCATGCGATTTGGGTATCCAAACCCTAATTCCAACGACATTGAAGTTCTCACAATTATTGACCCTGAAGGTAGTGTTAGCTCGGCAATTCAATCTACTCAAAGTGTCATCGCTCGAGTAAAAAACGCTTCAAATGCAGCAGTATCTAATATACCTGTTACCTTGTCTGTAACTGGTTCAAACGCATATAGCAACGTGCAAACGATAGCCAATATGAATCCTGGTCAAGAAGTGAATGTCACTTTCACTGGGCTTTCTACCGCATCAAATGAGAATCAAACTTTAGATGTCTCCGTTCCTAACGATGATGAAAACAGCAACAACTCCATTTCTCTTCAACAAACCATCTCTTGCGACACCATTGGATTTTATAATAATGATACCGCATCTGCTGCTGTGGGCTATAATACGGGAACCGGATGCCTCGCCATCCGATATGAAATTCCAAACACTGCTCCAGTGACAATTACAAAGGTGGGTATGTGGCTCACAGACGAAAATGCAGCGGTAGGTAATTCCTTAAAAGGGATGTTGTTCAACGACTTAGGAGAACCTATCGATAGTTCAGCCAATCTAGTAATCACTGCAGCTCTTCTGGACTCACGAATGGAGTTTGACTTAATTCATGCCGACAGTAATTTGGCAGGGGAAACCGTCTATTTCGGCATTCGCCAAAACCAAAACGCAGCTACGGGATATTTTCCTTGTGCAACGCAGATTGATGATTATGCCAGCCCAAATAGATACTATGGATTAGGAGTATATGGCGGCACAGTAACTCCTTATACCACCCTTGGGCTGTTTATGATAGATGCCATTGTCGAACCAATATTTGAATTGGATAGCGACACCAGCACAGTCATCTGCTCTTCAGGACCTGTCAATTTCACTGCAACCTCCGGATATTCGAATTATGACTTCTTCGTTGACGGTGTATCAGCTTCATCTGGCGCATCTAATATTTACACTTATACGCCTATAGACACACACATGGTTTTGGTAACTACATCCTTGAACTCCTGTGAACAATCCGATAGTCAACTTATAATTGTTCAATATCCGGTCATAGCTGATGATAGCGTAACCATTTGTGAGGGTGATGCATATGAGTTTGATGGCCAGCTCTTAGATTCAGCTGGCTCATATTCAGCCGTATTTTTTACTGAATATGGATGCGATAGCACAGTGAATCTAGAGCTCTCGTTAACGAACTTAATAGTGGACGAATCTGATGTCGCAATTTGTACTGGAGAAACCTATGAACACTTGGGTCAAACGCTGAACACCACAGGAACCTACATTGATACATTGAGTGCAGGCACTGGTTGTGATAGCGTGGTGATTCTAGACCTTACAGTTAATGACCGTGAAAACGTAGGCGTAAATGAGACTATATGCGGCACCGAAACATATCCATTTGCTGGTGCCAATTTGAATATCCCTGGGACTTATTTAGATACGTTTCAAACAATAACAGGTTGTGATAGTGTGGTTACTTTGGTACTGAACGTCACCACAGTAGATGTCGGCATACTCTTAACGGGGGCTCAACTTACGGCACTTCAACCAGGCGCAACATATCAGTGGCTTAAATGTAATAGCGATAAAGAGGTCAATGGTGCGGATGGCCGCACCCACGAATTTGAAAAATCTGGGTCATATAAAGTTGCGATTACTTATATGGGTTGCACGGATACAAGCGATTGTCAATTTGTAACTGGACTAGGTGTTGACAATTACTCCTCAAACTCGAGGGTTAAGTTATTTCCAAATCCCACTTCTGTTGACATAACCCTCATGGGTTCTGATCGCATCGAATCTACTCAAATTATTGATCTATCTGGCAAAGTCATATTAGACGCTCAGTTTGAACAGGTATCTACAAGCCATGTGATCGACATTAGCTCGTTACCAAGTGGCGCATATATGGTAGTCTCAAAGAGCGCGGACGATGGATATCGAAGTCAAAATCAATTTGTAAAACTGTAAAAATCATAATCAACTAATTATGCACGCCATTCGGACTAGATCCGAATGGCGTGTTACTTTAAGCCCTTATGGAAAAGCTTCAGAATTATATTGACGGCAAACTAATCGCTCCCAAATCAAACGAATACTTCGATAATTATGAGCCAGCATCTGGCAAGGTTTACAGCTTAATTCCAGATAGTAGTAGTGAAGACATAGTGCTAGCCACAGCTGCTGCAAAACGCGCATTCCCAATTTGGAGCAAAATGAGTATCCAAAAGCGATCGGCTATAATGTTGAGAATTGCAAGCTTAATTGAGGAGCGCGCAGACGAATTAGCGGCCGCTGAAAGTCGAGATAACGGCAAACCGCTAAAGTTGGCAAGCACAGTTGATATTCCAAGAGCCCAAGCCAATTTCCATTTCTATGGAACTGGCATTTTACACTGGGCTTCAGAATCATACTCGATGGGTGATTTAGCCTTGAATTATACCCTTAGAGAACCTATCGGGGTTGCAGGTTGCATCTCGCCTTGGAACTTACCCTTGTATCTTTTTTCTTGGAAAATTGCTCCGGCTTTAGTATCTGGAAATACAGTGGTAGCGAAGCCCTCTGAAGTGACCCCATATACCGCCTATCTGCTCTCTAAGATTTGTATTGATGCTGGGCTACCACGTGGTGTCCTGAATATTGTGCATGGCACTGGGCCCAAAGCAGGAGCCGCGATTATTGAGAATGATGACATTCCGATGATCAGCTTCACCGGTGGCACTGCCACAGGAGAATGGATTGCAAGAACCGCAGCTCCAAAATTTAAGAAACTCAGTCTTGAATTGGGAGGAAAAAATCCCAACATCGTTTTCGCAGATTGCGATTTTGAAGAAATGATGAAGACCTCCCTCAGATCATCGTTTGCCAATCAGGGTCAAATCTGCTTGTGTAGTTCTCGAATATTAGTAGAGCGATCCATTTATGACCGCTTTAAAACTGAATTCGTTTCACGAGTCAAAAAGCTGAAAGTTGGCCACCCTGCAGAACAAGTGAATCTTGGTGCAGTAGTGAGCAAACCCCACATGGACAAAATTCTAAGCTACATTGAAATTGCTAAAAGCGAAGGCGGTGGCGTGCTTTATGGTGGCGAGAGGGTGAGTGTTTCAGGCTATGAAGAGGGCTACTATCTCGCCCCTACTGTTATTGAAGGGTTAGATCAAACATGTCGAACAAATCAAGAGGAGATTTTTGGACCCGTGGTAACCATAGCACCATTTGATACTGAAGAACAAGCCCTCGAAATGGCCAATAGTACCAAATATGGTCTAGCAAGCACCGTATGGACAAACGATTTAAAGCGAGCGCATCGTGTTGCCAAAAATCTGCATACTGGTATTTGCTGGGTAAATTGCTGGCTGCTGCGGGATTTACGCACACCATTTGGTGGAGTGAAAAGCTCAGGCGTGGGTCGTGAGGGAGGTTTTGAAGCATTTGACTTCTTCACCGAGCCGAAAAATGTGTGTATCCGCTATTGATGTAATATTTGCGCCACTCATCTATCCCTCCTTTGCTCTTCCAATAGCTTATAAAGGAACTCTTATGGCATTCCCAGCCTAGAAACCCATCTATTTCATGGACCGATTCTAAGGTTAACTCATCCATCTTTTGATAGCCATCTGGATCATCGCTCATATAGTAGTTGAAAATATTCGCATAAAAGGATGCAGTCGGGGGGGTGGTTATTTTCCCAATGGTTCATCGGTTTAAGACTGATCCAACTTCTTAACCATAGTAAGGATCGTGGCAATCGCCACTGTCTCACCCGTTTCATCATACATGTCCACCAAAAACTTGACGATGCCCTTAGCGATATCATCCTCTGAGCGTTTTTCCTGATCAATTTTCTCCTTCACCGTGAATCTTACTCCAACAGTGGCTCCAGGGTAGACCGGTTTAGTGAATCGGGCTTGTTCCACCCCATAGTTGAGCAGGACGGGGCCTTTCTTAGGATCAACAAATAATCCAGCAGCTTTAGACAGTAAGAAATAACCGTGTGCAACGCGCTGCTCGAAAATGGTTCCTTCGAGCGAAGTTGCATCCATGTGCGCATAGAAATTATCTCCGCTAACATTGGCAAAATTGACAATGTCAGCATCTGTTACAGAGTGCTTGTGGGTAAATACAGTATGACCAACTACCAACTCCTCGAAGTGCTGTCTAAACACATGTGGATTAGCCTCTGGCTGATCGGCACCTACTTGAAACTGCTCCGTAATACGTGTAATAGTTTCGGGGTGACCTTGAATGGCAGTACGCTGCATGTAGTGCTTCACTCCGCGTACTCCGCCCATCTCTTCGCCACCGCCTGCCCTTCCCGGACCGCCATGCGTTAACAAAGGCATAGGAGACCCATGACCCGTACTTTCTTTAGCACAACGCTCATTCAGCACCAAAACTCTACCGTGCATGTGAGCTGCACCAATCACAAAGTCTTTAGCAATAGAATCATCTGCAGTTACAATTGACGTTACCAATGAACCTTTCCCGAGCTCTGCCAATCGTATGGCCTCATCCATGTCTTTGTATGGCATAAGTGTACTCACCGGACCAAATGCCTCAATATCGTGCACTGAAGTTTTGTTGAATGGGTCGTCATTTCTAAAAAGAATGGGACTGAAAAAGGCTCCTTTTTCTTTATCTGCACCCACTACTTCGAAATTGTCTAGATCACCATAGACAATCTCTTGCTCTTTGCTCAGCAATTCAACGTTTTCACGTACCCGATCTACTTGCGTGCGACAAGCCAACGCACCCATTCTGACTCCTTCCACAGATGGATCACCGATGGTGGTTTTTGCCAAATGCTGACCAAGTGCGATTTGCACATCCTCCATATACCTTTCTGGAACGATAATTCTTCGAATTGCCGTACACTTCTGCCCAGCCTTCACAGTGATTTCTGCACGTACAGCTTTAATAAAAAGGTCAAATTCTGGAGTTCCCGGAGCCGCATCCTCACCGAGCATTGAAGCATTGAGACTGTCTGCTTCCAAATTGAATGGAACCGTGTTTTCGATAATATTCGGCAAAGCCTTAAGCTTTAACCCTGTAGCAGCCGAACCGGTAAACGTGACCACATCATTCTGTGTGACGTGATCTAGAATGCCTCTTCCGAAGCCACTGACAAGTTGTAATGAGCCTTCTGGTAGAATTTTAGAATCAATGATCTCTTTTACCATCAACTCCGTGAGGTAACTGGTGTATTCACTCGGCTTAACCACTGCTGGCATACCTGCCAAAAGGTTTACGGCAATTTTTTCGAGCATGCCCCAAATCGGGAAGTTAAAGGCATTGATATGTACCGCCACACCATGTTTTGGAACCAATATGTGGTGGCCAATAAATGAGCCTCCCTTCGAAAGCGGCACAGCATCACCTTCGACAGCATAAGGAAGATCAGGAAATTGTCTTCTAAGCGATGCGTTCGCAAACAAATTTCCAATTCCACCTTCAATATCAATCCAGCTGTCTGTTTTGGTTGCGCCAGTAGCTGCCGAAAGCCCGTAGAATTTCTTTTTTATAGACATCAAGTGAAGTGCCAATGCCTTAAGTATTCGACCCCGCTCCTGGAAAGTCATCTTTCTAAGCGCTGGACCACCTTTAGATCGGCCATATTCAAGCATAGCATCATAGTCTAAGCCTGCGCTCGAAACCGTTCCAATGGCCACTCCGTTGATGGCATTTTCTGCTACAAGCTCCTCACCATCACCTTCAACCCAAGATCCAGCGATGTAATTTTTAATCTTATTCATAAACTAATCATCTATTGTTCTGACCTTAGATCCATTTCTCATTAATAAACTCCTTGAGGTCTTCATTCGATTCTTCAGTGAATTTAGTGTCATATATAAATTGACCTCCAAAGTATATAATCTTGCCTACTGGCCGCTCTAAATCAATATGTGCAGGTCCCCTTCCAATCGGATACAAGTCCATGAAAAAGGGAAATAAGTAGCCTTTCAATTGTCTGGCAGGATGAATTTTTGTATTCATAATCAGCATTTTAGAAACCTATCTATCTGCATAAACCACCAATACGACTGAATCCTGCATGGGCATTTCATAATCGAACTTAACGATTCTGGCAGTTTGAAACTCATCCATGATATCTCCTCCTTTATAAATGTAGATCTTAGTCTCAAGCTAGTGCTTTTTTTCACTAACCACCTTACCTGATAGAAATAAAGAACCCACTTCTTTATTGGTTTGGGCGCAGCTTACAGGCACATACGCCAAGTATAATAAGGCAATTAAAACCACCTTTACAGCAATTCGCATCAATCGAGTGGCATTAAACCTGCGAAATTAATAGGCATAAACGAGGAAGATTTCGAGATGAACAATATCGAAATAAAATCATCAAGCCTACTTCCTCCAAATATCGTAGATTTTCATTTGCTTCGGACGGTTAGGCTCTGGTTGTCTCAGGGGCTCGCATTGTCGCAGCGTATCGTGCAACTCTTGCGGGAGGTCTTGATAGATTTTGGTCCCTTGGGTTTTCCAGGAAATCATTTCATCCGATACATCCTTCACGATTTTATGAGGGTTTCCCACTACTACTTTTCTGTTTGGGATTTTAGTTTTTGCTGAAATAAAGGTCAAGGCACCTATGATGCACTCATCCCCAATTTCCACTTCATCCATCAACACGGCATTCATCCCGATGAGACAATTCTTTCCAAGTACAGAGCCATGAACAATGGCGCCATGGCCAACGTGAGCGCCTTCTTGAAATCTTACTTCTACGCCAGGGAACATGTGCACAGTGCAATTCTCTTGCACGTTGCACCCATCTTCAATTACAATTTTTCCCCAGTCGCCACGAATGGCCGCACATGGACCAATGTAGACATTAGCCCCAATAAACACGTTACCTGTAACTGTGGCATGCGGGTGTACGAAGGCGGTTTCGTGAACTACAGGCTTAAAACCATCAAATTCATAAATCATCGTGGAATCGTTTTAGCAAATATGGAAAAACAAAAAGGCTCTCCGTTTCCGAAAAGCCTCTGGTTAGTTGCGGGGGCTGGACTCGAACCAGCGACCTTTGGGTTATGAGCCCAACGAGCTACCAACTGCTCCACCCCGCATTGCGAAGATAGAACTATGTTGCATTGTGTCAAGTATTGATTTTGGGTAAATAAATCTTATCGCTAGTCGACCATTAAAGCCTTTAGATCTTCTAGACCATTTGCTTCGTTGGGATTTTTATCTGTCCGCCATCGGTGAATTCTAGGAAACCGCACCGCGACACCACTCTTGTGACGAGTTGATTTGGTAATCCCCTCAAATGCAATTTCAAATACCAGCTCAGGAGTTACACTTCTTACAGGACCGAAACGATCTATGGTATTCTTTTTAATAAAAGCATCAACTTTTCGAAACTCTTCATCGGTCAAACCAGAGTAGGCTTTGGCAAAGGTCACGAGCTCCCGCGTACCATCAGTGTTGGTTTTCCAAAGACCAAAAGTGTAATCCGTAAATAAATTGGCTCGCCTACCATGACCCCTCATGGCATAAGTAAGCACCGCATCTATGGTTAGTGGATCGACTTTCCATTTCCACCAATCCCCTTTTTTTCTTCCGACTCCATACTGAGCATCTTTTCGCTTAATCATCAACCCTTCGCTACGCTCTTCCCGAGCACGAGCTCGCTCAATGGCAGCAGCATCCCAAGACTCAAACTCCATTATTGGGGAGAGATGAAGTATTCCGCAGTCCGCTTTTTTATAGATTTCATCGAGTAAAGTCCTGCGCTCCATGTATGGCCTATTGCGGATATCAGCGCCCCCATATTCCAAAAGGTCATATGCTTTCAATATGACTGGGACGTTTTGTAACAATGATTTACTTACTGTCTTACGACCAATGCGTTTTTGTAAGTCGTTGAATGAGCCAATGTTGCCATTTATGAATGGTAGAATTTCTCCATCGATCACGGTCCCATCGGTTAGTTTCTCGACCAGCACAGAAAACTCAGGGTATTTGTCGGTCACCAGCTCCTCGCCACGAGACCATACAAAGAGCTCTCCTCCTCTTAATATCACTTGACTCCGAATGCCATCCCATTTATGCTCGACATAGTAATCACTAATATTTCCCAATTCTTTCGGTTCTCCTTCGATGGCATAGGCGAGAAAAAAGGGATAAGGTCGCGATGTAATATCCTTATCTGTCACATTGCTGGTAAGCTCTTCAAAAGTTGTGGTCTTTGGATCCCAACTCCCCATCAATCTATAAGCCAATACATCTTCATCAATTCCTGTAGCCTTGCTCAGGGCACGTGTCATCAACTTTTGGCTCACACCAATCCTAAAACCACCCGTCAGGAGTTTGGTAAACACGAAGCGTTCATAATAATCAAGACCTACCCAAGTCTCTCCCATATAGGCTCTTTTCTCTTCGTCCGACTTTCCCTTAAGATGTATCAAATCGTTCAGGTATGAGGTGAGCGATTTGGTATCATCACTCTTAGTCTTGGGCACAACTAGCGCAATGGTCTCCGCCAAATCCCCAACAATATGATAGCTTTCTTCAAAAAGCCATAGTGGAATATTGGCCAATTCTGATGCATAATCGCGCAGAAAAGTGCCGCTTATTGGGCGGGATGGCCTTCGATGAGACAGGATGGCAATGGTCCAAACCTTATCGCTATCATCTGCCTCTATGAAATACTTCGCAAGGGCTTCAACTTTGCGGTTTGTTTTATTCGTTGAATCGATGACACGAATGAGCTCTGCGAACCTTTTCATAGTTCAACCTCCTTCTTTGTTGAGGATTCTTCTTCAATCTCATCACTAGCATACTCCGTGTTCTCCATGGATGCATCGTACCCAATCTCTGTGAGGTATCGGCTAAATATGTCCGAATATCCATGCGTACAAATGATTCTGCTTGCCTCTGTGAGCTCGATACATTTTAAAAGTCCTTGCCAATCACAATGATCGGAAAGCACAAAACCTTTGTCAATTGCTCGTCTGCGCCTTGCCCCACGAAATGTCATCCACCCGCTTGCCGAAGCCGTGACATACGGGAATAACTTCCGCATCCATATACTGCCATGGGCGCTGGGTGGCGCTAGTACCATATTCCCAGTTAGGTCAGATTTTTTGGTGTGCTTCGTTATTCTTATGGTTGGAGGTAAATCAACAATTGATCGAAGGACTTCGGTCATATTCTCGATAGCACCATGCGTATAAATGGTCCCGATGGAGCCATCAAGATATTTGAGCAGCCGTTGTCCCTTTCCGAGCGAATAGCCAAAAAGCACCGATGTCAATCCCTCTTGTCGATTTTGATTCCACCACAGGTTTATTTCTTCAAAAATATGCTGCTGTGGTTGCCACTTAAATGCAGGCAATCCAAAGGTGCATTCAGTAATAAATGTATGGCACTTAACGGGTTCCCAAGGTTTAGAAATTCCATCACCTTCCAATTTGTAATCGCCACCATAAACCCAAACCTGCCCTTTATACTCCACCCTAACCTGCGCTGATCCAACGATATGGCCGGCAGGAAAGAGACTAAACTTGACTCCGTTTATTGTGAACGACTCACCCCAACCCTTACCCTCTATTGGAATTTCACCCAACCTATGTTTGATGATTGGAATGTTGGTGTGGTGTGTGAGGTACAACTTATGCCCATACCTAGAATGATCTGCATGGCCGTGGGTTACAATGCAACGCTTAACCGGTTTCCAGGCATCAATGTACACATCGGCCTTTGGGCAATAGATACCTCGCTCATTAAATACCAATAGGTCATGAGCATTAGCCTGCGTGATTGATTTTTTTCGTGCCACGGGTTTACCACAATTTTTTTCTACAAATGTTCGAGCCATTTCAAACATCTTTATCGCGTGAAAATTTGGGTAGAATATATTAGGAATCACCAAAGGGAACTTTTGATGTGGTTTGTTGTAGTGGTTCTCATCACCGTCAAAATATATCAAGGCGATCAGTCGTTTTTCGAAAAGCATTTCAACGATGCTGGTTGGACCGAGGGAGAATCCGATTGGTTTAAATGGCTTTACCATCACTTGGCAAGTCTAATTCTATGGGCGTTTATTCCGTTTCTCATCATTCGCTTTGCTTTCAAGCAAAAAATCAGCGAATACGGATGGCAGCTGGGCGATTGGAAATTTGGGATAAAGGCATCGCTCATTGCTTTTGTGGTAATGATTCTACCCGTTTACATCAGCAGCTTCAATCCTGAGCATCGAGAATGGTATCCCCTCACATCATTGGCGACTGCCTCGGTCGGATATTTTACATTGTGGGGATTGACTTATTTACCTCACTACATCGGTTGGGAATTTATGTTCCGAGGATTTATAGGAATCGGTATGAGCAATTTCTACGGAAAACTGGGGGCTACGGGAATTCAAGTCATCATCACGGTCTTGCTTCATATCGGCAAGCCATTGGGCGAAACTTGGGGTGCGGCTTTTGCAGGAATTTACCTAGGCTGGCTCACTTATAGAACGGGTTCGGTTTGGTGGGCCATACTTTTTCATTTCTATTTGGGTATGTTGAACACATGGATGTGCGCTTAAGATGAGATACGCTGTTACCGGATCAAATGGGATGGTGGGAAAAGCGCTTACGCTGAAACTTGCTAATGAAGGGCATTCAGTTGTCGCGATGGTTCGTAAAGAATATCCATCTGAATTTCTAGATCATGAAAGTATCGAGTTAGCCAAGGGCGATATTCAGGATATAGAGTTCCTTGAGCAAACCTTTCGAAATATTGACGGCGTGTTTCATGTTGCCGCCTTTGCCAAACCGTGGGCGAAAGACCCGAGCATTTACTATGATGTGAATGAGCTGGGAACAAAGAATGTTTGCGAAGCATGCGTCAAAAATGGCGTAAAACGCATGGTATATACCGCTTCTGCCGGTATACACGGACCTCAGCAAAATGAAAAACTGATCGACGAAAACACTTGGCCTAAAGCATATCACACAGATTACGAGCAGAGCAAATACAATGGAATGCAAGCAGCCCTAGAATTTGAATCTAAAGGGTTAGAAGTCAATATTGTGAGTCCTGCGCGCGTGTACGCTCCCGGCGTAGCTTCAGAAAGCAATGTTCCCATTAGAATGGTCAACATCTATTTAAAGCGAAAATTTGGTCTCGCGCCTACAGATGGCTCAGGCGTTGGAAGCTATGTGCATATTAATGATGTAATAAGCGGGCATTGTATAGCCATGGATTGTACCGAGCATGGCGAAGAGTTTTTGCTTGGAGGCGACAACCTAACATACATTGAATTTTTCGAGGTACTTGCTGAAGTTACAGGCAAGCGCTATCCTGTGATTAAAATTCCATATGCTTCGAGTTTGCTAATTGGCAAAGTGAACCTTTTGCTTGCTGAAAACTTCGGAATTAAACCCACCATAACTACTCCCTGGGTGAGGCGTTACTTAGAGCATTGGGGTGTAAATTCTGATAAATTAACAGGGCTGGGATTTAAGCCTAAATCTCTCAAAGAAGGTTTATCAGAAATCAAGGCCTAGCCCTGATCTTTTTCCAGTTTATTACAAACTTCTGAGTCATCATTTGACAGTTAGACGTGAGTTTCACGTAATACATTCCCTGGCCAAAATCAGCTGTAAAACTATGAGAGTCTATCTCAGCTCGGCCCCAACCTCGCGCTGAAAGCGTTCCAACAGTCTCTTCATTGTTTTTTCTACCTCTTTATCGGTCAGGGTTTTGTGCTCATCGCGTAGTTTAAATGCCAAGGCGTAGCTCTTTTTTCCTGCCGGTAAGCCCTTGCCTTCGTATACATCAAACAACGTAACATTCTTCAATAATTTCCGCTCCGTTTGATATGCCAATCGTTCTAAGTCTGCATACTGTACGGCTTGGTCAACCAACAAGGCAAGATCCCTACGTACTTCTGGAAACTTTGGCAAATCACCAATGCTCACGTTTTGTTGCCTCATTTTCACCAAGGCAGCCCAACTGATTTCCGAATAAAATACGTCCTTGTTTTTAATATCAAAGACCTTGAGCAATTTAGATGAAACCTGACCTGCACTGATCACTACTTTTTCTCCTAAACTCCAATCCATACCGGCATCAAACCAATCGTTGGATGTGGGTTTCGCTACTAATTTGTCAGATTTTATTCCCAGTCGATGAATGATTTGCTCCAAGCTGCCTTTTAGGTGATACCAATCAGCTGCAAGGTCGTCAATCCGCCATGACTCAGAAATCTGATGCCCTGAAACGGCCATCCCAAGGCGCTGTTCCTCATGAAACGCTTGCTTTTGCTTTCTGTAAATATTTCCAAATTCAAAAAGCTTCAAATTATTATGTTGACGATTAAGATTGTGTGCAGCACTACTCATAACTGAAAAGACCATTGCGGGCCTCATGATTCCCATCTCAGAACTTAAAGGGTTACTTACATGAACTACCTCATCTTCTTGCCATTGGTTACTCAACTGACCAAATTGCTCATCAACCATAGAATTAGACATACATTCTAAAAAGCCATTGCCGACTAGGAGTTCAGTAATTGCTTTTTTGGCCAATGTTTCATTTGTCGGTTTGACATCTCCAATTGAAGACTTGATTTGAGAATTATATGGCACTGCATCGTAACCATAGATTCTCAATACTTCCTCGATCACATCGGCCTCCCGAGTTACATCAACCTTAAATGGAGGTATGTTCAACTCCCAGTATGGACCATTTTTCTCCAAAACTTCTATATCCAGACCATCTAGAATCTTTTGAGTTGCGGGCTCTGATATATCGTGGCCAATGAATGCATTCGCCTTTTCTATGCGATACTTCACTTTAAAACTTGGAAACACATCTGAGTGTGTGTCTGACAATTCACTGCAGATTTCCCCTCCAGCAAGCTCTACAATCATTTTTGCCGCAAGCTTGGCTGCGTATGCGGTAATATTTGGATCAATTCCTCGTTCAAAACGAAACGATGCATCACTATTGATGGCGTGTCGTTTTGCCGTCTTGCGGACCCAAACAGGATTGAAATAGGCCGCCTCAAGAAAAATAGATGTAGTTTGCTCGGTCACTCCAGATTCGGCTCCACCAAAAACTCCAGCGATGCACATACCTTCTTTTGAGTTACAGATCATTAAATCATTTTCGTGCAATTCTCGTTCCTCCTCATCCAAGGTCACAAACTTGGTTCCCTTGGGCATGGTTTTCACTATCACTTCATTTCCTATAATCTTTGATGCATCAAAGGCGTGCAGTGGTTGACCAAAGGCATGATTGATGTAATTGGTTACATCCACCACATTATTGATCGGTCTGACCCCCACGGCCTTCAATTTATTCTTAAGCCAATTTGGCGATGCTTTTACTGTTACCCTCGAAATGGTTAGTCCACAGTAACGCGGACAAGCTTCTTCATTTTCAACTGAAACAGGTATGATTAGGTTGCTGTTGCTCGCTTTGAAGTCATCCACAGACGGGCGACACAGCTCTATGCTTTTATTCTTCCTGTAACCAAGTGCTGCTTTTAGATCTCTAGCCACCCCAAAGTGTGATGCGGCATCAGCACGATTTGGAGTTAAACCTATCTCAAAAACAGTATCCGTTTCGATATCGAATATTTCTGAAGCAGGCGTTCCAACCTTGGTATCATAAGGCAAAACCATGATGCCGTCATGGCTCTGTCCAACACCAATCTCATCTTCAGCACACATCATACCCTGACTCGTTTCACCGCGAATTTTTGACTTTTTAATCTCAAATGACTCCCCTTCTGGCAAGTAAAGAAGAGTTCCAACAGTTGCCACGATTACTTTCTGCCCCTCAGTGACATTGGGCGCACCGCATACAATGGACAGTAACTCCCCCTTGCCAACATCTACCTTAGTGCAGCTTAGCCGATCAGCATTTGGATGCTGCCATTTTTCCATCACCTCTCCAACTACAAGACCTTTCAAGCCGCCTTTAGGCGATTCAAAGTACTCAACCCCTTCAACTTCCAACCCTATCGATGTAAGCAACTCGCTCACCTCCTCTGGCGACTCATTGAGATGAATATACTGACTTAGCCAGTTGTAAGAGATTTTCATGTGCTCGAATTTATAGCAAGTAAACGCGGCAAAGTTATAAACAGGAATGGCCCATTTCCTGCCAAATCAATGAAACACTATTAGCATTTACTTTTATACGTTACTCTTAATAGCCATGACCACCAAACTGCTATCCATTCTCAATGCGCTTTCAGTGGCATTGGTAATTTTCATCAACTTCCTCTAAGTAGCTGTATCTATTAATAGCAACGATGTTGACAGTCTCAACGCTAAGTGTGACAATCTTTTCACTCCCGCGGGTTACGCCTTTTCCATTTGGGGCATAATAATCCTCGGTTTAATCGACTACAGCGTCAATGAAACCCTCTAGACAGTTAAGACTAAAGATCAATTTGAATTTACTCGAAAAAAGGCTGTGCCGTGGCTCTTAATTGCAAAAAAAATGAATGCCTTGTGGGTAATCATATGGCTCTATGAAATCACTTGGTTATCCTTAATCACAATACTGCTATTGCTTTTCAGTTTGGTGAAAATTGTTTTAAACACGGACATGGATCGATGGGACGCCCCACTGCGCTATATCGCCTTGCGATGGCGGCTAATCTGCATCTACTCAGGCTGGATTACCATTGCTACTATTGCCAATGTATCTGCATACTTGGCAAAACTGGGATGGGCTGGGGCCATCATGAGTGAAGCGGCTCGGATATCTGCCATGATTATAGTCGCTGCCGCGCTAAAACTTATTTATGATCATCACTAGAAACATACGTGAGTTTGGGCTCTTACGGATTTTTATGTCAGATAAGCAGGGCCTACCGTAGCGCTTATGGCGTTGATCTCTGCGGTTATTTTATTAGCGCAATCAGAGTATACGTCATTTTTAATACTAGATCAACCCCATTTTTCAAGGTGTTAAACCCTTGAATTCATGTTTAATTATTGCCTTGTTTATCGAATCTTTATTGACAAAGTGATCGGGCTATCGCACTTTCGTCTTATGAAAAGCCTGTTGCCGATTGCATTACTTGCTGTGGTTCTAACCTCCTGCCAAAACAAGCCCGAACCCGTTATTGAGTCTGAATGGTCTCCTGAGCAACCTAAGTTAATTGATTACTATACTGAGAAAGGGGGAGCCAAATACAAGCAGCGAGAAGAGAAGTATTACGAAGATGGAGTATTGGAATATTCGGGGGGATATGACATTGATAGGAAACGTCATGGTGATTGGAAGTATAACTACCCAAACGGTAACCTCTGGAGCATTGGCACGTATGATCATGGCAAGAAAAATGGCACCAAAAAAGTCTATTGGCCTAAAGGTCAGATCCGATACGAAGGCTCGTTTGAAAATGATGAAAAGTCTGGACGCTGGGTTTTTTACGATATGGAAGGCAAAGTTCTTGACGAACGCACCTTCCCTTCTCCTGCCCAATAAGCAGAATAATTATTCGGTTTCCTAGTTTCTGAATTTTACCTTCGTTATCTATGATTCCTCCGCAGAAAATTGACGAGATAATGAACGCAGTCATCATCGATGAGGTGATTGGTGAATTTGTAAATTTAAAGCGAGCAGGTTCAAACCTTAAAGGGCTCAGTCCTTGGTCTGATGAAAAGACTCCATCATTTATGGTTTCTCCTGCCAAAGGCATCTTCAAAGATTTTAGCTCTGGCAAAGGAGGAAATGTGGTTACATTTCTCATGGAGCATGAGCACTTTACCTATCCTGAAGCTTTAAGATGGTTAGCCAAACGATACAACGTTGAGCTGGAAGAAGCGGAAGAAACAGATGAGATGCGCGAAACACGAAACGAGCGCGAGAGTCTTTATATCATCAATGAATTTGCCCGCGACTGGTTTATGGAACAAATGTGGGAGCATGAAGAGGGTCAAACGATCGCTCTGAGTTACTTCAAGGAACGCGGTTTTAATGAGAGTATCATTAAAAAGTTTCAGCTTGGCTACAACCCAGACAGTTTTCAAGCATTTACAGAAACTGCTGAGGACAAAGGATATAAAACAGAGTACTTGCTTGCAACAGGCCTTGTTAAAGAAAAGAATGACCGAAAGTATGACGGCTACAAAGGCCGTGTCATGTTTCCAATCCAAAACTTAAGCGGACGCACTATTGGTTTTGGTGGGCGCACGCTCAAAGCTGATGAGAACATCCCAAAATATATCAACTCGCCTGAGAGCTTGATCTATGATAAAAGTAGTTCGCTTTATGGAATCTACTTTGCCAAAAGTGCTATTGCTAAAGAAGATAATTGTTACCTCGTTGAAGGTTATACCGATGTAATTTCCTTTCATCAGAAGCATATCGAAAACACCGTAGCTTCATCTGGTACTGCGTTGACCAAGGAGCAAGTGAAGCTCGTATCAAGATATACTCAAAACATCACCTTGGTGTATGATGGTGATAAGGCAGGTATCAAGGCCAGTATGCGAGGTATAGACCTCATCCTTGAGCAGGGTATGCATGTAAGGGTGATTATGTTGC
>MDTG01012991.1_pt1 | contig 20000 bp, 23 predicted proteins | sample 811421 | NCBI WGS metagenome assembly MDTG01 (sample SAMN05326645, study PRJNA326480) | marine metagenome | isolation source: seawater | place: Pacific Ocean: South East | collected 2011
GTAGGTATGAATTAGAGGTGTCTAAGGCAAGTCGGTACTGAATTATCCATCAAAACACAATAAATTGTGTCTGTGTTCGGCGTGTGACACAAAATGTAATCTGAATAGGCATGATCGAACAGTTGGGTAGCCAGTGGGCTGCCGTTTTTTATTTCATAGGCGGAGCGGCTAAGTGGTTAAGAGCCTTATCATTTTAATCCCCAGATTGTAGATGGGTTAGGCCAGCCTTATGCTGGATATATTCATAGGGAGCCACGCAACCGTGTTTTTTAATCGATTAGCGTTTCTAATGCATTGGGCCGCGTTTGTGGTCGTATGGGTTGCTTCAATTCACTGGTTAGCAACAGCCGATTACGCACCTATCGGGCAAGTGTTAGGTAAGCTTCTTCTTCAAGTCGAACACCCTTTTGAAGGGGTAATGATGTGGAGCCTGCCCCTCTTCTGCACCGTGGATTGGCTTTCTTCCGGTAAGATCACGATCTTTCCGTGGAAGAGGGAGCGACGCTTCCAGCTTGGATCCCCCAATAAAGATGATTGAACTGACCCGCACCAATGATCCTGTTCTTTTGTCCTGGTTGACTATGCGTTTGGAGCAAGAAGACGTGGTTGCTTTCGTCTTCGATACACACACAGCCATCGTGGAAGGTTCTATAGGTGCGATCCAACGCCGGGTCATGGTGGCTAATGATGATCTGCCCCAGGCGCGCCTTGTACTTCAGGAGTGGCATGAATGATCGCGGTGAGCGATCAGGTGACTTCCTTGCAGTTCGTGTTACGCATTCTATATCAGATGAATGTGTTCTATTTCAGAAGCCCTCATCTATGCCATTGCTGGCATTTTAGGCACCCTTGCTGCCGGTATACTGTGGATGAAAGTGCGCGGTGACTATAAAGACGCCAATGTAGGACGCTGGCTCGGTGTGTTAGGCATTATTACTTTGTTATTTTTAGCGCAAGATTGGGTGTGTGGCTGGCCCCTCGCGACCTAGCTACGAAAAGCCCCTTAAAATTGTTACATGGTTATACCAGCTTTATGCTGGCCGTCATGGTGTGATTTTGAGTTCAGTCGATAAACTAATCAGGGTCTTTAGGAGACTGACATGGGTGGATGGATTGGGGTCTTTGTCCTTGGACTAATTATCTACCTGTTACTTGGATACCCACTGCGTTCCATGTCGCTGGCATTCAAATTCACGTTCATATTCATTGTTGGGATTATCGGGTTAATCGTTCTGTTTGCGGTACTCTCATACGACGCGACAGGCCTTAAAGGTACTCAGTGAAAACGGGAGGCGAATATGAAAACACCACACGCAATTTTAATTGGTTTATCATTCATCGCGGCAGCGACCTTCTTCAAGGACATGGTTGTAAATCCGGCATACGCTTCTAACGGTAAAAATACAAATATGACCTGCCATTTCGGGGAAATTACCACCGCTAATGAAGACCGTTGCTGGATACGTCAAGGAGAATACCTTTACGTATTCAACCGAATGATGACTACAGCCTCTGACCCAAAGGGTCATTTCCGGTGGCGTAAATAACCTCGGTAAGCGATTAGGTGACCAGCTTATCGCTGGCTTAATTTTCCCGCAATCTGGAGATAAAATTGGATCACGGCTCACATTGTTCCGCATAAAACGGTGTTGCCTTCAAACCGGTACCGGTGAGTATGGCAACGGTTTCGTCACCCGGGTCAATTCGATTGTCAGACGATAGCTGGGCGAATGCAGCTGCTGCGTGAGCGCAGGTCGGCTCGACGTAGATACCGTTGGCAGCGAGCTTGAGGCTGGCATCAACGATCTCTTCTTCACTGATGGCCACTGTGCCGCCATCACTATTTCGAAGGGCTTGAAGCATCTCGGTCAATCGGATCGGGTGCTTGATAGCCGTCCCCTCTGCAATAGTCGGCCTAAACTCTGTCTCGACATAACCGGAGGCGCCGGCTTGGAAACTTGCATGAAGCGGTGCGCAGTTGGCCGGTTGTGACACGAACAACCTTGGCAACTGGTCGATTTCGCCCGAGGTTATCAACTCCTTGAATGCTATATAACATCCAAGGAGATTACTGCCCGCTGACGCCGGGATGATGATGTTGTCCGGTGCATTGTAACCAAGGTCTTCCCAGATTTCGTATCCAAGCGTTTTCGTGCCTTGCAAAAAGAAGGGGTGCCAGTTGTGGCTGGCATAGAAAATTTCTGAAGCCTGCTCAATGGCGGCAGCTTCAGTGGCTTCCCTTGGCCCAGGAATGAGTTCTATTTCGGCGCCGTAGGCCCGTGCTTGGGTTATCTTCGCTGGCGAAGTAGAGGCAGGGACGAGGACTTTGACGGCCATTCCGGCGGCAGCGCCATACCCGGCGATCGCCGCGCCACCATTTCCCGAACTGTCTTCAAGGATGCGGTCGATGCCCTGTTGTTTAAGACATGATATCAGCACGGATGCCCCACGGTCCTTGAAAGACCCGGTTGGTGAAAACCATTCCAATTTGAAGCTACATTCTTTGCCGTCAAAGCTGCCACGGTGCAGAGGTGTACACCCTTCCCCCATGCTGACAGGGTTCGTGATTTTTATGGGGAAGGCTGCTTGGTAGCGCCAAAGAGAACGCATGCCTTGGTCAATATCCTGCCGCCGAATGCCTGGCAATTCGGTCAACATTAGTGGGCTGCCTTCAGGCGATCGCCAAATCGGCGGATCGAGTGGATACCTAGTCTGAGAAACGGGATCGAAGTAAGCCACGTCGATTGATGATTGCATATGGTGCCTCGCTGTTTGGTGATGTACTAAAATACATCAAGCCATCTTGGCTTGCCATTAGTCGACTTACTTTGACGTTCCAATGGAAGAGATGATTTGGGCCCAGAAATTTAGGTAGAGAGAACAAACCCGTAGCGTTCGTGCCTATGGTGCTGAAAAGGAGAAGAAAATGAATTACCTCCGAATGTTCGCCGATGAGCAAGGTGAGTCGCACTTTGACAATGCAGATCTTAGCTTAAACGAGCTACCTTTCATTCCAAAAGCACCATCTGTTCATGTTTCTGTCGAACAACCTGTCGACAACTTGGTTTTTATGCGTGTCCCAACTGGTTGGTCTGACGATGGACACACGGCACCACGAAGGCAGTGGGTAATGGTTTTGAGAGGCAAAATAGAATTTGAAACTAGCGATGGTGAAATTCGAAGGCTTGTACCCGGTATGATAGTTCTTGCCGAGGATACCACCGGCAGGGGTCACAAAGCACGGAGCATTGGTGATGAGGATGCGTTATTGGGTGTTGCTCAGATCGCAACTTCGTCAGCATAAATGTCGCCAGTGGCCCGGCGGTTCGATCAGTGTTCACCAAGCAGATAGAAGCACCGGCCTTTTAATGCTCAATCTCAAACCGATTTGTCCTGAGTATGATTTGAAATGGTTTTTTCAGGTTGGTCAGCTGCATCCAATGAAGCTTCCTTGCGGGCCGCCTTCTCTTCAGCATGCTTTGCCTTCTTTTTGGCCTTAGCACGCTCACGTTCGGCGCGTTCAAATCGATAATTTGGCTTGCGCGGCATCGATCACCCTCCATCCAGGCAGCCCCGGGTCAGTTGAAAAGCGAAAAGGACGGTCATTGACCGCCCTCTCCTCAATTAGTCGGCAACGTTGAGGTTTTCTGCTGCCATCTTTCCGTCCCGCCCAGCCACGAGTTCAAACGTAACCTTTTGTCCTTCGGCTAGAGTGGACAGACCGGATCTTTCAACCGCACTAATATGAACAAATGCATCTTTCGATCCATCTTCCAGTTCGATGAAGCCAAAACCTTTTGAAGGGTTGAACCACTTTACGGTACCTGTCGTCATAACAATTCCTTTCACGACATATAAACATTCCGCCACCCAATGCGGCGAGCTTAACAACGCTCAAATTGTCGAAGAAGGAAACTTGGTAAACCGCCAAAGCGGGAACACAGGATTACAACGGCGACGCGCTAAACGTCTTAACATAATACAGACATTAAAATTGATAACAACGCCATAGTTTTTAACTTATAAGGCAGTCGCAACGGTTCTCAAAGACGATCACATTAAGTGTTTATCTTGAGCCGATTACCGAACTAGCTGAGGATGAGACCTTGAATGGAAATTTTGATTACGGTCATCTGGCAAGCATCAGGCGAGCTGAAATATAGTTCAATTACTCGTCAGACAGCGTAATCGACCGGTGTGCTGTATGCATCGTTTTCATGCAAATCCCAATACATTGTCGTTAATCGCTGAGTTACTGGACCTGGTTCCCCTTCACCTATTTTCTCCCCATCGATTGATCGTACAGGAACGATACCCCCGGCCGTAGAGGTCAGAAAAACCTCCTCTGCTGCTCGTAGGTCATTTACTGTCATTTTATCGAGTCGCGCATCAATGTTAAGTTGTCCGGCAAGTTCAATAACCGTTTCTCGGGTAACTCCTGGGAGCACGCCTTCGTCTGGCGATACTAGGCGTCCCTGCCGCAAGCCAAATATATTCCAACCGCGCCCTTCAGTTACATTGCCTTCTGCGTCAAGTAAAACCGCATAGTTAGCTTTGCGGTCATAGGCTTCGAATAATGATCGAACGAAATCAAGCCTTCCGTAATTCTTAATTGTCGGATCAACAGCTTCAGGAGGAATTCTCTGTGTTTCTGCAACAACAATATCACATCCCGTCTGGCTTTCTTCCTTAGTCACGACGGAATAATACGGAACGATCCAAACCATGAGCCTATTTTGACAACTTCGTAGATCTTTATGTCCACTGCTAGGCGTGCCCCTGGTCGCGACAATTGTGACCATTGCCTCGCGTAAACCTGATTTAGATGCACATTTTTGAAGTATTTCGGCAAATCCATCGCGATCAGTCTCGAGGGTCTCGTAACGTCGCGCCTTTATTGAACGTTCGAAACGGTCTAAGTGATCGTTCATTCGAAAATAACGTCCGTTGTAGACATGGAGGGCATCGTAACACATATCCGATAACTGAAATCCAAGATCGGTTACCGGTAACCGCATCTCCGACATAGGAAGATACTTACCATCCATGTAACCGCAGCCGTTTGTGCCATATGCGGATACATCATCCATGTTTACCTCCTAAATTGTACTACCAGCTTATCCTTGGCTTAACCATTCTACAATCTTGAGATCAAAATGATCAGATTTCTTCTTGTATGGCCCAGCCGTCGTTGACAAGAACACTTCCCTAGTTTCCTGGCCACAGTAACCCGTACCCGGCCAATCTCAGTTTATGGGGTGAAGGGCCGGTTCATGGCCGGATTGGATATATTAACGGATCACTATAAGATCTAATTGTTGTTCAATACGGGGGAAGGCGACTTTGATAAAGCAAACTGGTCGATTTGATCTTTATGATTTCTTAGCCCGGCATCGGAGCGAGATTGTCGCCGAGGCGGAGACTATCGGTAAAGATCTAGCGGTGCCCGATGAACTGCGAGATCGTCTCGGGTCAACGGGCGCGAACTCAGCTTTACCGGGAATATTGCGGCGTCGCTGCCTGGCCGCTATCGATGAAGGTATGTCCAGCATTCAGTCGCCGAAGGACATCGGTGATGATATCCGCAGATTGGTTAAATCAGTATACGGTGACGACTACGACGCTGTTCCGACAAACTCTTGCGAGTCGGCCTTACTCGTAACCTACGACGCATTGCTGACGCCGCCGAAAGTTGGCCCTGGCGAGCCGTACCGGTCGCGCGTGGTCGGGTTGGTCGAGAGACATGCCGAACATCATATGAGTTACGGTCGCCCCTTCCCACCGCGATACAAAGATGGCTTTGCGGACCGCGGAGCCACTGCAGGTGAACTGGGGCTGATCGGCCGTGTCCAGTATGCAACAGACTGCGTCATGGTGCCGATGTCTGGCGCGCGTTATGAACTCCACGGTATCAAAATGCATCCCACCCCACTACTGATGGAAACGGATGCCGTCGAAACAACAGAAACCATTAAGCGGGCAGCGTCGACCCATGCGACCAACCTCTCAGGGTTCGTTACTTTGGGATACGATACTGTCGGTTATGGCTACGGCGAAAAGGTCGATAGCGACGTACCGATGTTACAGAAAAATATCGGTGATTTGGCCGCGCAATACGGTGTCCCCTACATAACTGACAACGCTTGGGGGTTGCCTTTTATTGGCGCCGACCCCCGTGAGCTGGGTTCTGACGCAATGCTCTATAGCATGGACAAAGTCGGTGGGGCACCGACTACAGGGCTGATCATTGGCAAGGAGTGGCCGATGGTGAATATTCGTCGTGCCATGGGGGTGCATGGGGAGAGATTTGGGACCCCTTCGGCTCATGGCAAGGGTCTGCATGTTCACGCTGACCCGGGCAAGATGTCAATGCTCGGTCTCCTCGCCGCGTTGCGAATTTTGAAGGACGAACCCGAGAGTATAACCGCACCAATCGACAACATATTCGATATCGTCACGGACGAGTATTCGCGGATGAAAGGCGATTTACCTGCTGGGATTGTGATTACGAAATCTTATAATTTTGGCGGTGTCGAGGTCAATTATGAGAGAACCTGGCGAGCCTCCGACGGCGGGTCGAAGATCGGCATTCCGATTTTCAACAATGAGGATCGTGTTGCCGGTTCAAATATTCTCTCCCACGTGACCGCGGCAATGGGGATCTTGCCTGGAGTTACGGATGACGCCAATGTGATCATCAACCCGGGTCTCGGAACATCTGCCAGTAGTGGGCAGTTAATTGAGGAGAATATGCGCCTTGTGGCTCGCGGCATGTTTCGTGCCTTTGCGCTAATGGCCGATTGGGCCAGCAGAGTTTGAGTTCTGATCGAGAGAGAAAGATGATCGACGGCATCAACGAAAATCGATCGACTAAGATTCCGCACATTTTTATTTTCGGCATCTTTTTAATTCGTAATGTATAAGCACAAAGATAGGGGCCTCTCCCCCAATCGTAACGATTAAAGTTATCAATCAAAGACGAGGCTTCACCGAAAGTCCGTTCGACCATGGAGTTGGCTTAATTTATAAGGAGGGGCTTGTGGGCCTTGACATCAACTAAATAACTTTCTAATTCGCTTTTACATATATTGAATGAGAATTGGTCCCGTAAAAATCTTAGCATAGTTAGTTGGTGATTTGAGTGTAAAGAGACGTCAAAATGCTAACTAAGCCGTCAGCCTATCAGGAGAATATATCATCTGGAATATTGTTGATGTTAGCGTACTCGCTGTTCGCTTTAATAATTGACTCAGTTGCAAAAAAGCTAGTTTTCGATGTTACAACAAATCAAGTGGTATGGGCTCGCTTTATATTCCATTCGCTCGCGCTCGTTATGTTTTTTGGGCCTAAAAAATTTGTGCAACTATCCAAAACAAAAAATATCAAGTTACAGGTAATCCGGTCTTTATTATTGATTGCCACCACATTCCTCTTTTTTTCAGGCATTTATGAAATTGGTTTGGCGACAGCCCATTCCATCTTCTTTCTAACCCCTATTCTAGTAACGGTCTTAGCAATTCCACTACTTGGGGAGCGTGTAGGCATTAGGCGGTCGTTTGGTGTCTTTGCTGGCTTGATTGGCGCATTATTAATCATCCGGCCTGGTTTCGATAATTTTTCACCAGATTCGTTGTATTTTATTGGGGCGGCTTTCACCGCCGCGCTTTATCAGCTCGCCACTCGACATTTAGGGAAGTCGGATCACGCCTACACCACACTATTTTATACAGCGGCGCTGGGCACAATTATTTTCTCATTGATAGTGTGGATTGACTGGCAACCTATCAAGTTAATTGATTGGTGCCTAATGATAGCTCTTGGCTTCTCAGCCGCTTTGGGGCATTTCTTTTTGATTAAGGCTTTTCAAATGGCGCCTGCGTCGGCACTTACGCCATTCACCTATTCATCGCTAATATGGGCTCTCATATTCGGATATTGGTTTTTCAATGAATTACCCGACCAACAAACAGTTATTGGTTCTATAATAATCATCGGCAGCGGTCTTTACATCTACATCAGGGAAAAGCGGAAAATATGAGATAGGTAGGGAGTCACCAGAGAAAAGTTCCCTTTAAATCCCATCTCATCTTATGGGTCCGACCCATCCAACACTTAGGCCATTTGTTTGGGCCGCGGATGTCGCCATTTGTGGTCAAGGCAATAGTTCGCTTAAAGGCCTGATGGCCTCTCCGCCGACCCGCATTCGTAATGTTCATGATCTCAGATCAAGTGATCACAATTATGATGGATGTAGTAGGCGAAGCATGCTGCGAAAATAATAACGGCAGAAACAAATGCGGTTGGCCAATTAAATATTGTCATATTGTTCTCCACTTCACGAATTAATTGTCGCACGGTGCAACCGCCCAACAAGGCTCGACGTAAATTTCACATTTGGCACACTGGCCAAGCCCGCGAAACTAGCTTGGGAAACCCCTATAAGCGCATTGTTGGGCAGATCTCCCTTTCGGATGCTAAGGCGACGGTCATCTAAACATAGTACATTTTAGCTTTTTTATTGGCCTATTTGTTTCACCGATCACTACCTAACGCAGCAGATCGATAGCCATGCAATTTATGCACGGCTGCTGTTCAACAATTGACCTAGTTGGTTCAAAAAATGAGGCACATCTGTATGCTCCAATAAATAGGAGTTTAGTATGTCCAACATTGCTTTTTATGACCATGTCGTAGATCGATATCTCGCACATTCCCGTCGGCCTTCATGGGAAGCGCGCCTTGAAAATTATCGTAAGTGGATACGAAGCAACGACCAGTTCACCTGGCCAATGTTTAGTCGGTGATCATGGGAAATTGTCGGGTCATTATTCGAAGAATATGTCGGGCTATTGGCATCCGTTGGCGCTCGCATCCAGCTGACGTAATACAATTTCGGCCGCGTGCGTTACAGCATACCGGAGCTCTCTATCAAAGCCGATAGGATTCCATTTCGTCACCAATTGTAACTCTGGTCTACTTTTTTATCCTGATGACCACATAATCATTGTTACATAGGGATGCAATAAAAGTAGGACCACCCAGGGTGTGAGCCTGATCATCGCTGAAAAACAAGTACTTGTGTCTGAGGCGGTGCATGGAGTTAAAAATGCCAAATGCCGTATTGACCCAATTGGTCTGGCGCAATGTTGATGATGCGTTGTCCAAAGCACATGCAGCTAATCCAGAAACTAGTAGTGGATTTCTCGCCGTACTTGAAAAGCTGTTGATGCTTGCAACATCGATGGAAACCGGTTCGTCTGCCGCTGCTAGGGAAACGCGAAAGTCAGTATAATGGTTTCTCGCCGTTCAGATTATAAAAAGCCAAAGCCGGATCGCCCACCAGTTAAGAAGAAACGAAAATGCCTGATGTGCTCTCGTGACTTCATCTCAAGTCACATTGGAGAACGAGTTTGCCAGCGCTGTAAAGAAACGTCAGTGTGGCGTTCCGGCGGAGTAGCCGCGTAACGGAGGTGCCTCATCCTCACCGTCACTGTTGCAAGGCCGTTTAATCCATAGCTATATCCCGGCGCTTGCCTGGATCAGGTAGTTCATATCCTTTGTTTGCTTGAAAGTGTTTTAGGTAGACTTGATTAGTAGCTCTGTTGCATTCATCTTGCTAACCCAGCATGGCAGCCAACCTACATTCGGTTAGTAACTTAATTATTCGTGGTGTAAGTGAAGATCGGGCGGTTCCGCGCTTATCAGAATAAATGCTAGCTGGCACGGTTCATTGCCTCGCGCCTCCCAACCGTGCCAAGTTCCGCGCTGAACCATTACATCTCCCGCTTTCATCAAAACTTCCTCATCATCGTCGAGCTTCATTACGCATTCGCCTCTCATAACGATCGCGTAATCAATCGTGTCAGTACGGTGCATGAACGCTGTTTTTCCTGGGGCTAATTGTAAGATCCGAAAGACATGCCCTCCGTCTGGTGGCGCAATTCCGGGTAACTTTCGATAGGCTGGGTCATCGGTTCCCTCAAGACCACCATTTATGTAGGAAGACGCCCGATCTGCAGCCCAGATTAGCGCGCCTTGGTGTCCTGATGGCATTACGAGGACGTTTTCAGCAGGTTCGTCTTTTATAATGACAGCTTTGCCTTCCGAATTGTGCCCGGTTACGACCCTGCGAAGAATAAGTGAATTTTCTAAGCTCATTTGTATTTACCCTCACCAGTGATACGGGACAAAGAAACCCATAGCAGTGGTTATTATATCTAATTCTCAGCAGCGGAACGAGAGGCCGCCGTTGCCGGGCTAACGGCTGACGGCTATCATCCGCAGCGGTTTCCCTGACGTTGTCACGAGAGATTATTCAATTTATGAGCGCACCTTTGCAAATCGGCACTGCAGCATTCGTTCGTATCGCGGTGGATATTGGCGGCACTTTCACGGATATCCAGGTGCTGGACGAGGAAAGCGGCGCCTGTTTTGCACACAAGGTGGCGAGCCGTCCCGATGACCCGGCCGTGGCCTTGATCGATGGCCTGCAACAATCCACCGAACGCTTCGGCTTTGACTTGTCGCAGGTCAGTATGCTGATCCATGGCACCACGATCGCAACAAACGCCGTCCTTGAGCGCAAGTTGCCGATGGGTGCTCTGGTAACAACTTCAGGCTTCGAAGATGTCTTGGAGATCGGCCGGCATCTCCGCCGGGACGTTTATGCAAATCGGGCCGAACCGCGCAGCCTACTTATTCCCCGTTCGCGCCGTTTTGGCGTTGTCGAGCGCATCCGAGCGGATGGTCGTGCGGAGGGTGAACCAGCACTAGATGAACTGAAAGTTTTGGCCAGTAATATTGCTGAATCCGGTGCAGAAACCCTGGCAGTTTGCTGTTTGAATGCGCATGTGAACAGCGATCATGAACGTGCGATCGCCGCCGCTATTGCTTCGGAACTGCCAACGTTGCCCATATCCCTATCTTCCGATATCAGTCCCGAGTTCCGAGAGTTCGAGCGCACATCCACCACGGTGTTGAACGCCCTGCTGATGCCAGTGGTGGGTGATTATCTGGCCCGCTTGGAGGACCTGTTGCGGGGTCAGGGTCTAATGGCCCCGGTTTATCTAGTTCAATCAAATGGTGGTGTGGCGACGCCAGAGATCGCCGTCAGCCAACCGGCGCGACTATTGTTATCCGGTCCCAGCGGCGGCGCCAGGGCGGCGGAGATTCTGGCTGGGAGTTGGGCGAGAAAAATCTGGTGGCGGTCGATATGGGGGGCACTAGCTACGACGTTTCCTTGGTCCAAGACGGCCGTGTTAGGCTCATTAATCTCGGGGAAGTCGACGGCTGTCCCGTGCGCCTTCCCATGGTGGAAATGCGGACCATTGGTGCCGGGGGTGGTTCTCTGGCAACAGCCGATGATGGGCAAAGCCTCCGCGTCGGGCCAAATAGTGCCGGGTCCGATCCGGGTCCGTCCTGTTATGGTCGTGGTGGGGAACGCCCCACGGTGACCGATGCCAATTGCCACCTTGGACGGATTGATGCTAGTCAGTTCCTTGGCGGCACCATGACCCTGTATCCCACTATGGCGGCACGGGCATTGGAGAAAGAGGTAGCGGAGCCCTGCGGCATGGACCTTGATACGGCCGCGGATGGTGTGTTGCGTGTGGCGGTCAGTCATATGGCTTCGGCAATCCGCCTGAGCCTATTTGAGAAAGGCCTCGACCCAGCCGATTTTGCACTTGTGTCCTTCGGTGGCGCCAGCGGCCTGCATGCGTGCGATACGGCAGCCGATCTCAATATCCGAACAGTGATTTTCCCACGTGATCCAGGCACGCTGTCGGCTTGGGGTATGCTATGGTCCGACATCACACACAATATTTCCCGATCCATGTTGATGCCGGCCGTTGACGATGCGGAACATCAACTCGCGCCTGTTATCGCGGAGATGACCGATCAGGGCCATGAGAGCCTTGCCGCCGATGGAATTGACACCGCCGATCACCGCATCGAGTTTGAATTGGATTTGCGGTATCCGGGCCAAGCTTATGAAATCGCCGTGCCCTATAGGCAGGCAGGGGGTATAGGCGGTGCACTAAGGACTTTCCATGATGCACATCAGGCTCAATTCTCTCACTGCGACAAAACGAGTCCCGTGGATATTGTAAACGTACGCATGACGGCGCACGGCTTGCTCCAAAAACCGGCGGCCGCGCCTGCGATCGTGCCAGCCAAGGTCGGCCAAATGGACCTGCGCCAAGTTTTTCTTGATGGCACCTGGCGGGACCTGCCCGTCTACGAGCGCCAGCACCTGCCCGATGACGAACTGATCGGTCCGCTGATCATCGAAGACCCTCATTCAACGCTGCTCATTCCATCGGGCTGGTCGTTGAAGCTTGCCCTGGCGGGAGAAATTATCGCCAGATATGAAGGGACTGAACCATGAGTAAGCTCGATCCGGTTCGCGTAGAGATTATCCGTAACGCACTTGTGTCTGCGGCCGAAGAAATGAGCGTGACAATTTGGCGGACGTCGCGCTCCTCCGTGGTCAGGGAAATTCTAGATTACTCGACATGCGTATTTGATGCCGATGGTCATTCCGTGGCTCAAGCCGCCCGCATGCCCGTGCATCTCAATTCCATGGCGGCGTGTCTCGAAGATTTGCTGGCCGGCCCCATGCCCATTGAGAGCTGGAACGACGGTGATATCATTGTCACCAACGACCCTTACAGTGGGGGTCAACATCTCCCGGATATTCTGACCTTTAAGCCCGTCTTCTTTGAAGGCGGGCGCATCGCCATTGCTGGGGTCTTGGTCCACCATCTTGATGTCGGGGGCGGGGCAGCTGGCAGTTACGACGCCAGCGCGACGGAAATCTATCAAGAAGGCTTCCGCATTCCCCCGCTAAAGATCGATAAAGAAGGACGGCGCAACCAGGCTGTGATCGAGCTTTTGTTGGCCAATAGCCGGGAGCCGGCCAACGTGGGCGGGGATTTTGCCTCGCAATTGGCGGCATTGGATATCGGTGTTGCCGGCTTGCAACGGATTGCACATCGATATGGAGCCGACACGCTGGCTGAGGCGACCAAAACAATTCAGAACCGCTCCGAAATGGCCATGCGGGGGCTGATTGATGCTGTCCCCGACGGCGTATACGCGTTTGAGGATTTTGTTGATGATGACGGCATCGATTTGGCTCAACCGCTGAAAATTAAGGCGATCTTGCACGTTACGGGCGATCAATTGATGGTGGATTTAACAGGCTCCAGCGGTCAGGCCCGAGGACCTGTCAATTGCACCCTGAACATGACCCGTTCAGCCGTGATTTGCGCGATGCTGATGTCGATCGGATCGGAGGTGCCCGCCAATGCCGGTTGCTATCGACCAATCAGCATTTCCGCGCCTGAGGGAACGGTTGTTAATGCCCGCCATCCCGCACCGGTGGCGAACCGCATGGCGGTCGGGCATCGCATCGTCAACGTGGTAATGGGGGCGTTTGCCCAGGCTTTGCCTGATCAGGTGCCCGCGGCTTATTACGGGGTGAGTTATGCCTACGCCTTGAACGCGGAAAATGCCGACGGCAGCCGTCAGGTTTATTTTGATCTTGAATGCGGCGGCTGGGGTGGTCATCCCGATAGCGATGGTGCTGATGGATTTTCTTGCGGCTTTCACAATATTGCCAATTCCCCCATGGAGATGATCGAAAGTGTCTACCCGGTAACCTTTCTGCGTTATAGCCTAATCCCGGGCTCGGGGGGGGCAGGGAAACACCGGGGTGGGTTGGGCTTAGCGCGGGAGTTTCGCCTCGACGCCCCGGCCGGCAGTTTTGCGGCGAACCTGGACCGCTTCACGATTGCACCCTATGGCTTGGGCGGCGGAGAGGCGGGGCGCCCTGGCCGCCTCATGTTCCGGGCAGCTGACAGCACTGAGGAACAAGCGCTGTCGTCAAAAGTGTCGGGGCTGCGACTGAAAAGTGGTGATGTGGTGCGGCTCGAAACCGCGGGAGGTGGCGGTCATGGACCAGTGTCTGGGCGCGACCTGAAGGCCTCGGAGCATGACCGAGTAGAAGGCTACACATGTTAGTTGACAGGTTTCGCGGCGGGACGGCTCTCCTCCAAAGCTTGAAACTCGAAAAAGATATATCTTATCCATAGGATATTGAGCAGACATATTTGGGCACGCTGGGCAGCTTCCGCGCAGTGCTGACTTGGGCTATTGGTGTGAGCGGTTTCAGGAGAACGCTTAATCTTAAATTGCCTATCAACACCCCTAAAGTGAACAATGATTCTGGATCTATAGGTGGTGGTTTTTCGCTGCTCTACTTGAAGCCGGTCAATTGCGGGATCAATTCTCCGTTCTCGTGAATTGATGTGTAAATCCAGCAAAGTTCAAGTTTTCCCCTCTTTCAATAGAACCTCAAAGCTCATAGGTCTTGCTTAAGTCTCTCTTTGCCACTGTCGATCCATATCCACGTCTGAGCATTTCGGTGCAGAATCGTGAAAGGATATCCAACTTATTTCGGTAGTCTTTTGTGGCCTGAAGTATTTCCTGTTATGGATTAATACCTTCTTTTATCAATCGAACAGTACCTTCGATAGCCCAGGCTAAAATACCCAGGATCGCCAACGCAGTGGTCTGAAATCAATACGACAATATTTCTAGGCCGTAACACTTATTTTAGATGGCTCCATTATAACCTTTAAATCAGACCCGGGCTCTTTCAATCCTTGGAAAGCGGTTGGAAATTCATTCAAACCCACTTTTCTGGATATTAATTGAGAAGGATCAATTCGTTTTTCTCCAATCAAATTAATGACTTTTTCAAAATCTTTCTTGGAATAGACATACGAAAAACATACGTCTAATTCCTTCAATAAGGCTTTAGCAGGAAAATAATTGTCTGACTGCATACATAGCCCCACCACAATTATCCGAGCTGAGGGAGCTGCATAATCAATCGCCATTTGCAATGTCCCGGGCAATCCAACGCAATCAAAAACGATGTTGGGAGCCACGCCCCTCTGATCCAAAAGCTGATCAGAAATATCTCCATTCCCTGCCAAAATGACTGCCGTGGCGCCAAAATTTTCGGCAGCATCAGCGCGTTCGCTCGACAAATCACTCATTAAAATATGCTCGACACCAAAAAATCGACACCATAGGGCAACCGAGAGCCCAACCGGCCCCGCACCCATTATCAATACGGGTTCTTTTGCCTTTATATTCGCACGTTGGACAGCATTAAAGCCTACGGCCATTGGCTCCACGAGTGCACCTTGTTCAAAGCTCACCGTATCAGGGAGAGCCACGGCCTCCTCAGCCCCGACACGGCAGAACTCCGAATACGCACCGGGTAACTCCAATGAGGATCTGAAAATAACAGATGAACACCGATATGGACGACCAAGCCGGCATGGCCCGCATTTTCCACAACCTATCCAGGGAAGAGCCGTGACGCGTTGTCCTGTTTTCCATTCCTCACCGACACCCCGACCAATCTCCACAATCTCGCCTGAAAATTCATGGCCTAAAACGCACCCTGGCGACAATAACCTCCACCCTCCCTCGGCAGTTTGGTTATCGGACATATGGAGATCTGTGCCACAAATTCCACAGGCCTCAACTTTAAGAACCAATTCGTTGGATTTAGGTTCCGGATCACCCACTTCTTCAACCTCTAAAAGTGACCCAAACGATTTAAAGACTGCCGCTTTCATTTTAAAAGCCACTCCATCCTAGCATTGAACTTTCATGTTACATATTTGACGCCGTATGGTTCTGCCCAGTCTTGCTCAGGTCTCAATGCCATTACGCCAACCCGCTTACTGGTTCACAAAGACACTCATTGCCGAATACGGAAAACCTAGTGTCACGAAACGGCAATAAGACTGGATCTGATAGTTTCATGATCAGTTACACCAAAGGCACGTAATCGTAGGTGCCCACCCCCTGCAAAATCAGAAACCTAAGTGAAGTCGTGCCCTCATTAGTGACCAAATGGGGACGTTTAGCCTCAACCAGACGGGATTGACCAGACTTGAGCCGAACTTCCTCCTTCGGATTCTGAAGAAACAACCGCATGCACCCACTCAATATGTAAAATGTATCTCCGATTTCAGTATGTTTGTGCCACGGTACGGACTGGTTGGGTGAGAGCTGTAATTCAGCAATTCGAAAACCCTCCCGCTCAAGATGATAGGCGCGATACTCGGTCTCGTATAGATGAGTGCCGTCCTCAAGAGACTTATTAATTGTTCGTTCCATATTACTCGGCCTATCGCTGATAAAATATTTGTTTGATGGCACGAGATCTTATAGTGATCCATTGATATAACCAAACCCGGACCTTTACCTATTTAAACAAGATTGGCCGGCCAATGGTTGCCGGGGACGGAAAGACGCCCCGGTTATGATGACGCCAGTAATCTGAATTATCGAATTATTGATAGGAGTAAATGATGCCCAAGGGTTATTTGATTGCTCACATAAAGGTGCATGATAAGGAAAGATTTGCAGAATTTGCCGCAATGTCTACGCCAGTAATATCGGAATACGGGGGAAAAGTTCTGGTTCGCAGTCCCACCCCAGAAGTGAAGGAAGGTAGAGACCGAGGCATATCAATTGTTATTGAATTTGAGAGTATTAAAAGCGCCCAGAAATTCTACGAATCTAAAAAATATACGGAAGCCAAAGCAATTCGTGAACTAGCCTCTGAGGCCGAACTTATCCTTGTCGAAGGGGTATAAGAACATGTCGACAACTAAGTACGGCCTCGCCGCTTGTTCCGCAGATCAGCTTCCTGAAAAAATCCCTAACAGATCTTGTAAGAGTCCTGAAAATTTTTTGGGTCCCGAATTTTTCGCGGCCTCGAGGAAGGCCCTAGATCCTTGGACATACGGGTCAGTAATGGCAAAATAATAGAAATTCTAATTGGCTTATCGCTGATCGTTGCACTAGGTGGGTGTGCGTCCTTTGACTCATGAAGGGCAGAGGACATGGCTTGCCAGTTGAAGTCTTCAATTTAGTTGAGCGCTGAAGATATCGGTTTGTTGCATCATTAGGATAATTACCCACGCTATCACCTAATTAGTTGCGAGGGGCTTAATTATTATGATGGAGGTCACCAAAGGTCGCACAGATCTAGACAGCGCAGCTAGCCAACAAACGCCTTTTCTACCACGTAGTCGGCGGGCGACGCATTTGAGCCTTCGATAAACCCGCGAGCCTCAACCACATCCGACATATCTTGCAGCATTCCTGTCGAGCCACAGATCATCACCCTATCAATTTTTGGATCCAGTGGCGCTTTTTCAATCTCGTCAAATAGTTGGCCGGTTTCAACGCGGGTCGTAATCCTGCCGATCCGGTGATAGGCTTCCTGTGTCACGGTTGTGTGATGTACGAGTTTATCGCCTACAATTTCGCCAATCAAAGGATCTGTTCTGAGCGATAAAACGATTTCATTGCCATACTGTAGTTCAGCAACCGTGCGGCAAGTATGGGTCAGCACCACATTCTGGAATTTCTGATATGTCTCGGGATCACGGATCAGGCTTACAAACGGCGCGATACCGGTGCCGGTAGAAAACATGTAGACCTTCTGAGCAGGCGAAAGGGCGTCAAGCGTTAGCGTGCCTGTCGGCTTTTTTCCGAGAAGAACATTATCGCCAGGAATAACATGTTGCAGACGAGATGTCAGCGGACCGCCTTGGACCTTGATTGAGAAAAACTCCAATTCTTCATCCCAGGCAGGGCTAGAGATCGAGTAGGCTCGGAGCAGGGGGGTTCCCTCGTTAAAAAGGCCCAGCATAACAAATTCTCCGGACCGAAACCTAAATGCGGGCGGTCGCGATATTCGAAATGAAAACATCCGATCTGTCCAGTGCCGCACCGATTTGACTGTCTCCTGTGTTAATGAACCAGGTATCGATAAGTCCTGTGGGTCGATCTTAAAATCTTCAATTGGGCTTTTATCGTTTTGCGGGCTATACATCTTGATACTCATCAGCATGTTCATATGTTCGTCATAAGATATGTAATGCTAATGATTTGCATTCGCAACAATTTCTAAGTTCCAATCGATCCACGATTGGAGGCCTCCTGTTAGCAGTTAAGTGTATGCATATGGTATTTCGTTTTTAAATGGGCCAATGCTTGTGTCGGGACCCCAAGTTTGCCGGCCATTTCACGCACCTTTAGCTATAAATGCTATGCCTCGGTTCCATTAGGGCGCGTACCAAACGGTCAAAGGCGAGGGACTATCTAGAATGGCCTTGATTGGTGCCTTCAGGACATCGCTGGCTTCACAAGCTTTGATTAGAGCGACTTTCTTTCTCTCTCCCGTTATCAGTAGGTGGATTTGATGCGCATTGAGTAACGCGGATGCCGTCATTGTCATTCGAGCTTCGTTGATCGTGGTCGGCATCAAGGTCATGAGGGGTGTAGGACAAGACGGATCCAAAGCCCGAGCGAGGCCCTCGGCGCCGGGAAACAGCGACGCGGTATGCAAGTCTTCGCCCATGCCCAGAACGCAGACATCCAACGGAAGGGCGTCACGCGTCAGCCGCTCCGATAAAGGCACGACGGCGTCGTGGCAATCGATTCCTTCTTGGTATAAAGGCACAAACGTAGCAGCGTTTGCGTGGCCGGTGAACAGCGTCTCGGTCACTAAGCGGTGGTTTGAGCGCGGATGATCTGCAGGCACCCAGCGCTCGTCACTCAAGGTGACGAAAGCCTTTTTCCAATCAAGCGCAATTGTACCTAACCGGGTCATGAATGGGCCCGGCGTCGAACCTCCAGACAAAGCCAACGTCGCCCGACCGCGGTCTGCGATAGCCTGTTCAAGCCGCGCTGCGACATCTTCCGCCAAGCATTTGGTCAGCGTTTCGCGGTTTTCTTCCTCTATCGTTTCAAAGTTCACGTATCTATTTCCCACCACTTTCCAGCATCCCAATGCATTACCAACAATGCGGCCTAAGTTTGTCAAAGTTCACATGCATAACCTCGGCTTCGTGCCTGCGGTAAAAGATCTGTATACGTGAAGCCAACATCTAGCTTGGTGTAATCCTGAAAGGAACCAATACCAGTTGATCCGCTCCGGCCAAAACAGGAGCAATGTTTTGGTCCGGCACCGAGAAGTAGAATAGCGAACTGAACTTTAAGTCGAATAGTCCGGACAGCTAATTTGCTAACTGATCAAGACTTTCCGAAAGAGCCTGATCAAGCATCGCAATACCACGATCCATTTCATCGTGGCTCACGTTCAATGGAGGCGCAATACGCCACACGGATCCTCGCTCAGGTCTGCGTCGGATATTCATTGAAAGGCCAAGCTCAAAGCAGCGGTCCGTTGTAAGCGCGCCTAGACGATGGTCTGGCTCGCGGCTCTCTCGGTCTTTTACGAGTTCAACTCCTAGCAATAGCCCCTCACCCCGAACATCCCCAATGCATTCGTATTTCTGCTGTAAGTCCTTCAGAAGTTCTTTAAGATAAGCGCCACTATCGGCCGCGCGTGTTATGAGATTTTCTTTTTCAATAGTAGCTAACACTGCCAATCCAACCTGGGCCGGCAGCGGATCGGCAACATGACTAGTATAAAAGGTAAAGCCTTTCTCATATACGCTTATCTCTATTTCGTCATTGGTAATTGCTGCTGCTAGGGGAATTCCCCCGCCCAAGGTCTTTGATACAGTCATAATATCGGGAATAACGTTGAAACGCTCAGCACCAAATTTTTTCCCAATTCGACCGAATGCTGTCTGCGCTTCATCCAAAATTAGAAGCATTCCCCTTTTTTCTGCCTCTTTTCTTAACGATGTGAAATAACCGTCTGGCGGAACTAAAACGCCCCCAGCACTGATAATAGGCTCCGCGATGATAGCTGCACCTTCTCCCCGCGATGCCATGTCGTACATGTTAAGCCCGATGCGCTGGCAGGTATTATCGCAAACATCCCTGCAGTGTTCGACCGGACATCGGTAAGCATTTGGTTCAGGCATGACGTAAACCCCCGGCATTGTGGGGCCATAACCCTTTCGGTCACTAGCGTAGGAGACTGA
>MDTG01260625.1_pt1 | contig 20000 bp, 14 predicted proteins | sample 811421 | NCBI WGS metagenome assembly MDTG01 (sample SAMN05326645, study PRJNA326480) | marine metagenome | isolation source: seawater | place: Pacific Ocean: South East | collected 2011
CATTGCCAGGATGGATGCAGATCGTAGCGGACTGAACAGTCTGGCCAAGACGTGCGATTCATCGGATACTTTCGTCGGATGACAGACGCGCCCGACAATCCCCGTGAGCTTCGATCCCCGGCACGCAGCGAGGAAGCCGATGACAGGCCTGGCCGGCTCACATGCCTGCTGCAGGCCATGGAGCAGGGCGATCCATCGGCCTTCGACCGGCTGTTCAGCATGGCCTATCAGGAATTGCGGATCATTGCCCGCAACAGGTTGATGGCATCGGGCGCGGGACTGACGCTCAACCCCACCGGCCTGGTCCACGAAACGTACATGAAAATGGCCGCATCGACCGGGTCGGGCTTCCACAGTTCGCGGCATTTCTTTGCCGTGGCCGCATGCGCAATGCGGCAGATCATCATCGACATGGCCCGGCGACGCATCAGCGCCAAGCGCGGCGGCGGACAAGCACGACTGGAAATGGAGTGCGACCAGCTCGCCGTGGACGATCAGGCTGCGCAATTGTGCGAGCTTGACCATCAGCTAGAACGCCTGGCCGAAACCGACGAGCGGCTGGTAAGAGTCATAGAGTGCCGATTCTTCGCCGGCTTGAGCGAACCGGAGACCGCCGAGGCGCTTTCAGTCTCGGTAAGCACGGTACAGCGCGACTGGATTCGCGCAAAGGCATGGTTCGCCGGAAACGGCGCGAACGAACGCAAGAACAATGGCACTGGAACCGGCTGACTGGAAGCGCCTGGACCGGGCGCTGATGGATGCGCTGGAACTGCCGGAAGAACAACGACCGGAGTTTCTGCGTACCCGGCTGGCCGGGCGCCCCGATCTTGTCGAGGCCGCGCTGGCGGGCCTTGCTGATGAAAGTTCAGACCCCTCGATCCAGCGACTCGCACCCGACCTTGTCGACGATCTCGCAACGACGTCCAGGCGCCAGGAGCAGGCCAGCTGGCGCGGCCGCAGGGTCGGGCCGTGGCGCATTCTCGAACCGATCGGTCACGGCGGCATGGGCGCGGTGTTCCTGGCCGAGCGCGCCGACGGCGCATTCGAGCGGCAGGTCGCGCTCAAGTTGCTGCCGATCTCGCTGCAAAGCGACGAAATGGTGCGGCGCTTCGAACAGGAACGCCGGATTGCCGCCCGCCTGAATCATCCCGGAATCGCCCAGCTTCTCGACGGCGGCACAACCGGGGACGGCTCGCCCTATCTTGTGCTCGAACTTGTCGAGGGGGTGCCGATCACCGAATACTGCGATCGCCACGCGCTGAACGTCGATCAACGCCTCCAGCTTCTGCTCCAGGTCTGCGCGGCGGTGCAGTTCGCGCACCGGAACCTCGTGGTGCACCGCGACCTCAAGCCCGACAACATCCTGATCGATCGCGAAGGCCGGGTCCGGCTGCTGGACTTCGGCATCGCGAGAATCATGGAAGACATGTCCCCGGCCCATTCCACCGAACCGCTCAGCGCCCGGTTGACGCCGGACTACGCCGCGCCGGAGCAATTCACCGGCGACATCATCACCGCGGCGACCGACGTCTATGCGTTGGGATGCCTGGCGTACAGACTGCTGGTCGGACGCGTGGCCATCGAGTTGACCGGAAAGCCGCTTGCAAAAATGCTCGAAGCCCTGCAGCAGGGCGAACGCACCGGCATTCTGAAGCTCGCCGAGAACGTGGAGCTGCCGCCGGGCGTGCGGCGCCCGGACCTGGGCCACGATCTCGCGGCAATCGCGTCAAAGGCTGTGCATCCCGAGGCCGACCGCCGCTACGGCTCTGCCGGGGAGTTCGCCGCCGACCTTGAACGGCTTCGCGACGGACTGCCGGTCAGCGCCCGTCGCCAGGGGCGCTGGTACCTGGTGTCCAGGTTCATCGGCCGCCACCGGAAGGGATTGATTGCCACGGCCGCCGCGTTTTCGATGCTGCTCCTGAGCGCGTCGGTTGCCCTGTACCAGGCCGGCCAGGCGCGTCAGCAGCGCGACGAGGCGCAGGCCGTCGCCGGCATGCTCAAGGGCTTGATGCAGCTGGCCAACCCGGACACCGGCATCGGCCACCAGGTCGACGCCCACACCATGCTCAGGGCTTCACTTGAAACCGCGATCGGCGAACTGAACGCCGCCCCCGCCACCCGCATCGAATTGCTCGAAACGCTGGCCGAGGCGCTGCTTGCATTCGAGCTGGCCGACGACGCGCTGCGCGCACGCCGCGAAATTCATGCACTCCAGCTACAGCGCCACGGGCCCGAACACCCCGAAACCCTGACCGCACTGCGCCAGTTCGCGATCGCGCTGCGGGAGCAGCGCCGGAATTTCGACGAGTGCGAGCGGCTGTTCAAGCGGTTGCTGGAAACTCGTCGCGCAATCCTCGGCGAGGCCCACCTCGACACGGCCGAGAGCTATCGCGACCTGGGCTTTCTCTACCTGCGCTACTCCGACAGCGCCCATCCGGGCCGGGCGCGATCGCTGGAACTGCTCGGCAAGGCCCATTCCATCTATGTCCAACGGCTGGGGCCGGACCATCCGCTTGCCGGCCATACGCTGTTCGAACTGGGGCTGGCCACCGAAGACAAGGTACTGCGCATCGAGCGCATGCAGCGGGGGATCGGGATCCGCGAGCGCCACGCCGAACCGGACGACCTGGTGCTTCTGCAGCACCAGGGCGACCTGGCCATGGTGCTCAGCGACTCGGGCCGGGTCGAGGAGGGCCTGGCGCTGGGCCGGCGCGCGCTGGAAGGCCACCAGGCCGCGCGCGGGGAGTTGCACCCGATTTCAATCATCCTGCAAAACAACCTGGCCGGCATGTATCGCGATCACGGTCACTACGAGAAGGCCCTGTCGATGTACCTGCGCGTCGACGAGCTGGTGCGCGCGACGGTCCCCGAAAACCATCTCCGGCGGGCGTTCTCGCAGTTCGGCATCGGTCGCAGCATGTGCTCGCTGGGCCGCCCCGCCGAGGCCGATCCCTACCTGCGCGCCGCGATCGACATCCTGGAGCACAACCGCCGCGATCACCTGGTCGGCGTGACCCGCATCGAGCTCGGCGACTGCCTGCTGGCCCGGGGCCAGGCGTCGGCGGCCGCCGCGGAATATCGGCAGGCCCTGGACATCTACCTCCAGCGGCTCGGCCGTTCGGACCAGGACGAACAGGTAAGAAGCCTCCGGCAACGCCTGGCCGCGCTTTGACGCGGTTCCCGGGATCGGCTCGCCAACTGAAAGACACCTGACCATGAAGTGATCCTGCACTGCTTTGCGTAATCAATGGGAACCCGGGTCGCGAAGGTCCTCCGGCATGCCGGCATGACCAGACTTTTCGCGCCCCGACGCCATTGTTGATCCCGGAGCGCAATGCCAATGAAATCCATACGCCTCGCCCTGTTTCTGCCGCTTCTCCTCGTTCTCCCCCTCGAGGCCCCGGCCCAGGACGCCACCATTACCTACCAGGGCCAGCTGCGCCAGGCAGGAGAGCCGTTCACCGGCACCGCCAACCTGGAGTTCCGGCTGTTCGACGCCCTGAGCGGCGGCGGCCAGGTCGGCAGCTCGCAGACCCGCCTGAACTGGCCGGTCGAGGACGGGCTGTTCCAGGTCGAGCTGGATTTCGGTCTGGCCGCGTTCACCGAGCAGGTCCGGTATCTCGAGGTCCGCGTCAACGGCGCGCCGCTGAGCCCGCGCCAGGCCATCCGGCCCAGTCCGATGGCGCTGTTTGCGCTGGGCGGCAATGAAGGACCTGCCGGGCCGCAGGGCGATCCCGGGCCAGCCGGTCCACAAGGCCCTCAAGGGACCACCGGCCCCGCGGGTCCGGCAGGGCCCCAGGGGCAGACCGGTCCGGCAGGCCCTCAGGGCCCCGGAGGCCCACCCGGCACCTCGCCGTTCACGCTGGATCCAGTCACCGGAACGATCGAGTACCTGGTCAACAGCCAGGTATTCCGATTCGAGCCAAGCAGCACGCCAAGCTCGCCGCCGCGAATCACGATGGGTCACGACACCAATCAGAACGCGGCCGTCGGCGGAGTCATCTCCGGCGGCGGCACCAGCGTCAGCCCGAACCGGATTACCGCTGGAAACTTCGGCGTTATCGGCGGCGGTTACGGCAATACGGTCACCCAGGCCAGCGGAACGATCAGCGGTGGGTTCGACAATACGGCCGGTCAGGAGGCGTCCGTGGGCGGTGGTCGCGGCAATGCCGCTTCAGCAGGCTTCGGCACGATCGGGGGCGGCGTCGGCAATACTGCCAGCGGCAACTGGACCACGGTCGGCGGTGGCGAGACGAACACGGCGTCCGGCCAACACGCATCGGTCGGCGCCGGCATCGATAACGAGGCCCGCGGTTCGTTCAGCCGGGTGGGTGGAGGCGGAGTGAACATTGCCAGGGGCGATCGAAGCGTTGTTGCCGGCGGTACGCAGAACAGCACGTGGGCAGGCTGGAGTACGGTCGGGGGTGGCCGCTTGAACTGCGCTGGTGGAACCTACTCATGGGCAGGCGGCCGCCAGGCCAAGGTTCGGCCGGGAAGCGCCCTGGGCACACCCGAGAGTGGCTGCGAGAATGTTCCGCTGAACGGGACGAGTGGAGACGACGGCACCTTCGTCTGGGCGGACGGTCAATCCTCCGATTTCATCTCCAGCGGTTCCAATCAATTCCTGGTTCGGGCCTCCGGGGGTGCCGTGTTCACCGCCGGTGGAGTCAACGACCCGGCCGGCAACCGGCTTCGTGTAGCCGGCACGCTTCGCCTCGATTCGCTGGGCAGCAGCGGGGTGACCTCGCTGTGCTGGAACAACCTCAACCAGGTCTCGACCTGCTCCTCCAGTGCGCGCTACAAGCGCGATATCGAGGACCTCGAATCCGGTGCCGATCTGATCGACCGATTGCGCCCGGTGCACTACCGCTGGATCGACAGCGGCGAGGACGACATCGGTTTTGTCGCCGAGGAAGTCGCCGAATTGATGCCCGAACTCATCACCCGCAACGCGGATGGCGAAGTCGAGGGCGTCAGGTACGAGCGCCTGACCGCGGTGCTGGTCAAGGCAATGCAGGAGCAGAACAGGGAGAACGACCTTCTCCGCGCTGAACTCGCATTGCTGAAGACCCAGGCCGAACAGGTGCAGGAACTGGCCGAGCGCAACGCCGAGCTCGAAAGCCGGCTTGCGGCGCTGGAATCGCTGCTGTTCGAAGGCGGACGGGTGGCGGTGTCGCGATGAGGGTGTGCGGTTCTGACCTTCGGTTGCCCCGGATGCGCTTTGCCCGCCCGGGCTACGCAATGCTGTTCGTGATTTCGACCGCGCTGCCCGCCCAGGAATTCAGCGTTCCCTGGTCGACCGTCGATGGCGGCGGCGAAGTGCTGGCCGAAACCGCCGACCGGCAGTGGCAACTCTCCGGCACGCTGGGCCAGTGGGACGGCACCGAATCGCTGGCGCTTTCGGGCAGCGGCTGGACACTCACCGGCGGCTTCTGGCCGGTGACCGTCGGTGAGACCGACAGGCTCTTTGCAGACGGCTTCGAGGATTGAACCCGTCCGGAGACGATCGCGCGCATTGCGCCAGACATCAAAGACCCAGACGTCAACAACAAGGAGAAGATTCAATGAAGATACGCCCGTTCATCATCGTTATCGTCACGGCACTGGCCGGCTGTGCGCAGATTCCGGTTGACGATCGCACGACCGCCGAAGCCGAGTACCGGGAACCGGAGGCTGCAGAAGGCATCTCGTTCAGCGTCAGCGGCGAGGCCACCGGTCCGGAGGAATGCTTCGTGCGCTACGAGATCGGCTATCCGGAAGAGATTGCGCCTGTCGAGCTGACGCTGGAACTGGAAGACGAAATGAAGCGTGAGGACGGCAGCTGGCTGGGCATTTCGTGGATGGAAGGGATTCGAGTCCAGGCGCCGTCTGCCGACGCGGTCGGCAACCCGCGCGGCGGCGGCCTGCTGCACTACATCCACATGGGGGAAATGCTGCTGGCCTGCGACCAGGTGCGCACGCGCGTGATCGTCCACGCCTGCGAGCCGGCGCCCTGCCCGGCGCTTTCCATCGACAGCCGAGACAACCTGTTCGAGCTGCTTCTCGACGACCGCACCGGCGGCTGAGGTCCGGCCGGAAGAATCAGGGGTCAGCGCCGGACCGCCGCGGTCCGGCGCTCAAGGCGCGAAGCAACGGGTCAGGTCGAGAACCCCCACGCCCAGCTCGCGGTCCACCGGGCCGTCGCGGCTGACCAGCACCATCCGCTCGGCCGACGCGCTCTCGACACCGAAGCGCTCGCGCTCGCCGTCGGTCTCGAACACCAGCGTGTCGCCGTCGCGCGTCCACCGTCCGCCGTACAGCGACTTCCAGCGACCGTCCTCGGCCACTCTCAGATCGTAAAGACCCTCGAAATCGAACGCCATGCGCGACTCGGCGCAGCCGCCCGGTTCCAGCGACCATTCCCCGACCAGCGGATCGGATTCGGCATGTCCTGCCGGCGGCAAGCTCAGCAGGGCGGCGAACAAGACAGAGCAGATCATCTTCATCGATCGGTCCTCCAGCAGCAACGTGATATTTCTTCAATACGCAAACCGCGCGGCGTTCACCTCAAGAGAGCCCCGGGCATCGGACGCTCGAGTTCTTCAGTGGTGCGACCCGGAGCCGGTTTTTCGGGTATCGTCGCTGCCCATGATCCAGCTCGAACACATCACCCTGCGGCGCGGCGTCGAGGACTTGCTCGTCGATGCAAGCCTGACCGTTCACGCCGGGCAGAAGATCGGTCTTGTCGGCCCCAACGGCTGCGGCAAGTCCAGCCTGTTCGCGCTGCTGCTGGGCGAGCTGGAGCCCGACACCGGCGAGGTCCGGATTCCCGAAGAGTGGACCGTGGCCCACATGGCCCAGCAGATCAGCGAGCTGGAACGCCCGGCCCTGGAATTCGTGCTCGACGGCGATCGCGCGCTGCGCCGGGCCGAGAAGGCCATGGCCGAGGCCGATGCGTCCGGCGACGGCGAGCGCATCGCCCACGCCCACCAGCAGTTCGACGACGCCCGGGGCTTCGACGCCCCGGCGCGCGCCGGCGCCCTGCTGAACGGCCTGGGCTTCGCCGCGGACGAACACCAGAAGGCCGTCGGCGAGTTCTCCGGCGGCTGGCGGATTCGCCTGAGCCTGGCGCGCGCGCTGATGTGCCCGTCGGACCTGCTGATGCTCGACGAGCCGACCAACCACCTGGATCTCGAAACCATCATCTGGCTCGAGGACTGGCTCAAGCGCTACGCCGGCACGCTGGTGCTGATTTCGCACGACCGGGATTTCCTCGACAACGTCGTCGACGGCATCGTGCACGTCGAGCACAGGCAGCTCAACCGCTACGCAGGCGGCTACAGCGATTTCGAGCGCCAGCGCGCCGAGCGCATGGCGCTGCAGCAGGCGCAGTTCGAGAAGCAGCAGAAGAAGGTCGCGCACATGCAGTCCTTCGTCGACCGGTTTCGCTACAAGGCCTCCAAGGCCAAGCAGGCCCAGGCCCGGCTCAAGGCGCTGGAGAGAATGGAGAAGATCGCGCCGGCCCACGCCGACAGCCCGTTCGATTTCGAGTTTCCCGAGCCCGGGCGGGCCGCCGACCCGCTGATGGCGCTGCGCGACGTGCAGCTGGGCTACGGCAAGGTGCGCGTGCTGGAGGGGATATCGCTGAACCTGGCCGCCGGCGACAGAATCGGACTGCTGGGCGTCAACGGCGCCGGCAAGTCGACCCTGGTCAAGGCGCTGGCCGGCGAACTGGAACCGCAGGCCGGCACCCTGGAAAGCTCGCGCAACCTGAAGATCGGCTATTTCGCCCAGCACCAGATGGAGCAGATCGACCGCCAGGCCAGCCCGCTGGTGAACCTGTCGCGCATTGCCGGCGACACCCCCGAGCAGAAACTGCGCGACTTCCTCGGCGGATTCGCCTTCTCCGGCGACCTGGCCACCGACCCGTGCACCCGGCTTTCGGGCGGCGAGCGCGCAAGGCTGGTGCTGGCGCTGATCATCTGGAAAGCGCCCAACCTGCTGCTGCTCGACGAACCCACCAACCACCTGGACCTTGAAATGCGCCACGCGCTGACCGTGGCGCTGCAGGGCTTCGAGGGCGCCGTGGTCACGGTCTCGCACGATCGTCATTTACTCGGCGCCACTGTCGACGAATACTGGCTGGTCGCCGACGGCGGCGTGCGGCCTTTCGAAGGCGGCCTGGAGGCCTATCGGAAGCTGGTCAGCCAGCCCGAGACCGGCGGCGGCAAGGGAAGCGCCAGCGGCAACCGCAAGGCCGAGCGCCAGCGCAAGGCCGCCGAGCGCGAACGCATCAAGCCGCTGACCAACAAGGTCAAGAAACTCACCGGCCGGATCGAGCAACTGGAAGCCGAGCGCGACCGGCTCGAGAAGCGATTGGCCGATGCCGACCTGTACCAGCCCGACAAGGCCGAGCAACTGAAGAAATTGCTGGCCGAGAGCGGCTCGGTCAAGCAGCAGCTGGAATCGCTGGAAGGCGAGTGGCTGGCCGTCGAGGAAGAACTCGAAGCGCTTCGCGCCGGGTGATGTCGGCCGGGCCTGCGGCTACAATCGTCCCACCCCAAAGCCTCCGGAAAGCGCAATGCCAGAAGAACTGATCCGCCGCAACCGCGAATGGGCCGAGGGCGTGCGCTCGCAGTCGCCGGAATACTTTTCGCACCTGGCCAAGCTGCAGAAACCCGACTATTTCTGGATCGGCTGCGCCGATGCGCGCGTACCCGCGAATGTCATCGCCGGGCTGGAACCGGGCGAGGTGTTCGTCCACCGCAACGTGGCCAACGTGGTGCATTCGGCCGATCTCAACCTGCTCAGCGCGCTGCAGTTCGCGATCGAGGGCTTGGGCATCCGCAAGATCATCGTCTGCGGCCACTACGGCTGCGGCGGCGTGCACGCGGCCTGCGAGGACCGCTCGCACGGCCTGGTCGACCACTGGATAGAGCCCATCCGCAGCCTGAATCACACCCACGCCGGTGAACTCGACGAACTCGACCCTGAGTCCCGCCGCGACCGGCTGGCCGAGCTCAACGTGGTGCAAAGCGTGGCGCGCATCGCCGAAACGCCCATCCTGCGCACCGCCTGGTCAGACGGCCGGGACGTCGAAATCCACGGCATGATCTACGCGCTGGCCGACGGACGGCTGCACAAGCTGGACTGCAGCATCGAGCCTGGCGGGCCCTGCCGATAGTTGACCGTAGCGGGTCCCCCGCGTAAGCTGATTGTGTTGACGGTTACGGGGACTCGATCATGAAAATGCTTTCTGCGTTCGCTCTTGTTGTATTTCTGGCGTCGGTCGGCGGGCCGGCATTCGCTGGCGATGCAACCAATGCCGCTGCGCACCCGGATCTCGCCGCGGCCAGGGAGCTGGACCGCCAGTTCGCCAAGGCGCTGCCGCAAGCGGCGCGATGGCTGCTCGAGCACACCGACCCGCGCAAGCGCGCCGCCGGCCTGCTGTACAGCGTCAGCCAAAGCGGGATGCTCGAGGCGCAGGCGGCGATGGTGGAGCGCACGATAACCGCTGAGAACCTTCGGGAATACGACTCGATCCGCCAGTCCGCTCTCGACGCGCTCGACAGGGCCGAAACCCGGAACGATGATCTGCCGGCACTGGAACCGGCCGAATTGCTTGACCGGTTCGAAAAAGCCATACGCACCACCACCGACGGCGCGGCGCTGGCGTGGCTCGCGGCGGCATGCGCCACAGCCGATATCGAAGCGTTCTGCGTGGATGCCGGGCTGGACGAAGCGATCGTGCGACACGACGGCGCCAACCTGTTCAGTCGACTGACGCTGTTCCCGGGTGCCGAGGCGGAGACGCGCGATCGATTGATCATCGAAGCCGAAAACACCCAGAACTACGCCAGCCAACTGACGGCCGTGTGGTTTGAAGCGCTCGACGAAGGTTCTGATGCCGCCTTGATCAAGAGGCCACAGGACAAACTGGTCGGCGCCTTCATCAACAGCATGGCCTACGGAATACCCACCTATCAGCCACTGACCCAGGCCTGCGGCGGGGAAATCACGCCCGGCGGCGAACTCGATCGGGCCTGCGGCCGGATCGCCGAACGAATGATGTCGGATTCGCAGACGGCGATCGGTCAAATGGTCGGATTCAGCCTGGCGTCATCGCGTGCCGAGGCGCGCGGTGACCCGGCGACGGTCGCCCGACTCGAGCAGCGCAAGGTCTACGAGCACGCAGTGCAAGGTTGCCTCGCAACGGCGCTGAGGGGCGATCTTGAAAATTTGAACGAATCCGATGCCCGGGATTTCATGGAAATGCTCGACCAGCATGGTGAAATCGAGGCCTGGGCGCGCCTGGCGGCGCAACACGACATCGACTGCTCCAATCCGGAAGATCCGACGGCCGATGCGATGGAAGAACATGCGGAGCAGCTGGAAGGCGATTCCTGATCGGGAAGCGTGCTATTTCGAGCGACACTGGTGGATGCGCTGCGCTTATCCACCCTACAAATTCTTTCGTCGTCCCGGGCAGAGCCTGTGCTGAACTTGATTCAGTAACCCGGGATCGAGCGTCTTTGTGACTCTGAAAAGCCACTGGGCCCCGGATCAAGCCCGGGGTGACGCAAATGGAGTCTTCGCACCTTCGCGAGAGCCGGTTTGACGTTTCCGGAGGTTCAGGTCGCTTGTCGATGAACGCCGGCCACCGACCGCCCCGAGGGGTCGGCGCGGTTGGCGAATGCCGGGTCCCAGGCGAGTGCGGCCGGGGAGCTGCAGGCGATGGACTTGCCGCCCGGCACCGTTGCAATGGCCGCGGCTTCCGGGTAGTGCGTCTCGAAGATCATCCGATACAGCAACGCCTCCTTGGTCGCCGGCGGGTTGACCGGGAAGCGGTGTTCGGCCTCGGCAAGCTCGGCATCGGTGACCCGGCCGTCGGCGAAGTCGTGCAGCGCGTCGATCCAGCCGTAGCCGACCCCGTCGGAGAACTGCTCTTTCTGCCGCCACGCTATCTCGTCGGGCAGCAGGTGGGCGAACGCGCGGCGCAGCAGGTACTTTTCCATCCGGTCCGGGCCGGTCATCTTCAGCTTCGGGTCGATGCGCATCGCGATATCGAGCATTTCGGCGTCGAGGAACGGGACGCGCCCCTCCACGCCCCAGGCCGCGGTGGCCTTGTTGGCGCGCAGGCAGTCGAACTGGTGCAGCGCGTCGAGCTTGCGGACCGTCTCGTAATGAAATTCCTCGGCGTTCGGCGCCTTGTGGAAGTAGAGATACCCGCCGAACATTTCGTCGGCGCCCTCGCCCGACAGCACCATCTTGATGCCCATGGCCTTGATCCGGCGCGCCATCAGGAACATCGGCGTGGCCGCGCGAATGGTGGTGACGTCGAAGGTCTCGAGGTGACGCACCACGTCTTCCAGCGCGTCCAGCCCTTCCTGCAGCGTGTAGGTGAACGCGTGATGCACCGATCCGATGTGATCGGCGACGATCCTGGCCGCGGCCAGGTCGGGGCTGCCTTCCAGGCCCACCGAGAACGTGTGCAGGCGCGGAAACCACGCCGGCTCGGTCTCGCCGGCCTCGATGCGGCGTGCGGCGTGGCGGGCGGCCAGGGCCGCGATGACCGAGGAATCCAGCCCGCCCGACAGCAGCGCGCCGTAGGGCACGTCGCACATCAGCTGGCGCGTGACCGCCGCCTCCAGGCCTTCGGCCAGCGCGTGCACGGCCTCGTCCTCGTCGGTGATGGTTTCCAGCTTCCCGGCCGTCGGCACCTGGTGGCGCCAGGGCGGATCGTAGTAGCGCAGCAGCAGGTCTTCTTGGGAATCGTAGACGTGGCCGGGCGGAAAGATCTCGAACTCGTCGCAGAAATCGTGAATCGCCTTGAGTTCGGAAGACACCACCCGGCGTCCGGCCGCATCACGGCCCCAGTACAGCGGCATCACGCCGACGGGATCGCGCGCGACCAGGTAGCGCCCGCGCCCCGCGTCCCAGAGCACGAAGGCGAAGATGCCGTTCAACGCGCGGGCCAGCGCGCCGGGCTGCATCTGCTCGTAAAGCGCCAGGATGACTTCGCAGTCGGAGCGCGTGCGCAGCGGGTAGCCCGGCGCATGCAGGCGCTCGAGTTCGGCGTGGTTGTAGATTTCACCATTGACCGCAAGCACGATCCGTTCGTCGTTGCCGTACAGCGGCTGCGCGCCGCTTTCCGGATCGACGATGGCCAGCCGCTCGTGGGCCAGGATCACCCGGTCGTCCTCGTGCACGCCGCTCCAGTCGGGCCCTCGGTGGCGCTGCCGGCGCGACCGGGACAATACCTCGGCCCTAAGCGATGACGGCTTGTCCTGGATATCGAGAATGCCGAGGATGGAGCACATCGGGGTTCCTTTTCGCCGGTCCGGCAAATGGTGACTATCGGTATCGGACTATATCGCCAAAGATCGCGCCGCGGGCCGGCTTGCGCCCCGGATTCAGCCCGGCATGACCACCGAAACCGGCACGTGGCGCGATATGCGATCCCGGCCGCCGCGCTTGGCCCGGTACAACGCCTCGTCGACCCGCTTGATGCAATCGTCCCAGGATTCCTTGCCGGGCAGGTATTCGACCACACCCAGGCTCGCCGTCAAGTCCAGCCGGTGGCGGCCGACGTTGACCGGCTCATCGCCGATCGCCGCGCGAAGCCGCTCGGCGACTCGCTCGGCCTGTTCCAGCGATGCCCCCGGCAGCAGGGCAAGAAACTCCTCGCCGCCGAAACGAAAGGCCACGTCCTCGCCCCGAATGATCCGGCCGATCCGATCGGCAATTTCCGACAGCACCCGATCGCCGACCTGGTGACCGAACTCGTCGTTGACGCGCTTGAAATGATCGAGGTCGAAAAGCATGATCGACAGCGGCATGCCTTGGCGCTCGGCACGCTGCATGTACTTTTCTGCAATCGAGTCCAGCGACAGCCGGTTGTTCATGCCGGTCAGCGGATCCTTTTCGGCCAGGTCGGCGAGTTCGACCTGTTTTTCGCGAAACAGCATGACCGCGAACGCCATGGTGAGCAGGAACCCGAAGATCATTGCGGCCAGGAATGCAATGGTCTGCACGTCGCCCTGCCCCAGCGGAATTGCACCCGGCGGCGCGAGTGCTTCCAGAAAACGGAACAGAACGACCGCCGAGAAGCCCAGCAGAACGGCTGCGGCCATTCGATGATAAGCACGCATCCCGGGACGCTCGCTGCGCCAGAGCAACGCCCCGGCCCAGGCCGAAAGCACCAGGTGAAGAACCGAGTAGACCAGGATGCGCGCGCCCAGCGACTCGCGAAGAGGCTCGAGCACGAGGCCGGCGACGAACAGCGCAAAAATGACGCCCAGCAGGATGCCGGTGCGCGCGCGATCGCCGAGATAGCGCTGTATCCCGACCAGCACGAACATGTGCCCCACCGAAATGAGAAGGTTGGCCACCCCCGCGGCAGAAGCGCCGGAAAGCGGAAAAAATCCGACCAGCGACAGGGTGCCCACCAGGTAGCCGGTGCCCAGCGCCAGACCGGCGCCCAGCCAGTCGAGCATGGCGCGCGCGCGCATACCGGCGTGGTAGATGCCCAGCATGGTTGCAGCCATCAGGAAGCCGCTCACGCTGGAGGCGAATGCCATCGTCCGCATATCCAGCATCAGAAAATCGCTCGTCACGTCTTTCCCCTCGAGTCGAACTCGGAACAAGTCACCGTTCAGGATGCAAAAATCGCGCCATCAACCTGGAAAAGGTGAGCTGTTCGCTTTCCCCGACCCGAATAGCCCACTGCCAAGCACGGATTTCTTCGACAAATACAGCGCTCACTCTCTGACGCCGCCGACGGCGTGGCGCATCAATGCACGCAAAGCGGCCGGCTTGACCGGCTTGAAAAGACGCTGGTAGCCGAGCACCTCCAGACGCTCTCCCAGGTCATCCTCGCGATCGGCGGTCAGCACCACCACCGGGCAGTCGCGGTCGATGGCGCGCCGAACCGCAGCGCTCACCGATACGCCGTCGTCGCCACCGGCCAGGTGATAGTCGACGATCATCAGATCGAGAGCGGGGTGCGCACTTGCCAGCGCCTCCTCCCGGCCGGCCGCCACCTGCACACGGCAGCCCCAGCGCTCGAGCAGCATGCGCATGCCGTCGAGAATCTCGCGGTCGTCGTCGATGCACAATACCTGCAGCCCTTCGAAGCTGGCCAGCGGGTGTAGAGAAACACCTGAAATATCGCCCGAAGCCTGCCCCGCCGCGGCATCCGCCAGTGGAACCGAGACGGCAAAGAGACTGCCGCGGCCGGGCCGGGAATGCAGTTCCAGCGGAACCTCCAGCATCCGGCAGATCCTGCGGCAGATGGAAAGGCCCAGACCCAGGCCCTGGTCGAACTCCGAGGCGTCGTCCTCGCCGCCGAGCCGCTCGAATTCTTCGAATATGCGCTCCTGCTCCGAGGCGGCTATGCCGGGTCCGGTATCCCAGACCTCGATGCGCAACAGCCGTCCGCGCGTTCGACACCCGACCAGCACGCCGCCGCGACGCGTGTATCGCAGCGCATTGTTGACCAGGTTGAACAAGATGCGCTGCAGCAGCTTGGGGTCGACGTGGATCCAGTACGGACACGGACGCACCCGCAGCCTGAGGCCGCGGCGCTCGGCCAGGGCCGAAAACTGCCGCTCGATCTTGTCGAGCAATTGCGCGGCCGAAACCGTGGTCCATTTCGGCTGCAGGGCGCCCTGGTCGAGCCTGCTGATGTCCAGCAGTGCCGAGAGCAGTTCCTCGGCCACCCCGAGGCTGTGGTCGACCCGGCGCACCAGGCGCGCTTCTTCGGATTCGAGATGCCCGACGCGCTGGCTCAGGTTGGCCGAGAACAGGCGTGCGGCATTCAGCGGCTGCAGCAGGTCGTGGCTTGCCGCGGCGAGAAATCGGGTCTTGCTCCGGTTGGCCTGCTCGGCATCGTGCTTGGCGACTTCCAGCGCCTGCATGGTGGCGCGCAGTTCGCGCGTGCGTCGATTGACCTGCTGCTCCATCGTGTCGTAGGCGCTTTTGAGCTCGGCTTCGTTCTGCTTGAAGCCGGTGATGTCGGTATACGTCGTCACGTATCCCCCGCGCGGCATCGGGTTGCCCCGAATCTCGATCGCGCGACCGTCTTCGTGACGGCGCTCGAAGATATAAGAGGTGCCGCGGCGCATGTGGTGCATTCTTCGATCGATCGCCGCCTCGATCTCCCGGCTGCTGCCGCCGTGCCTGCGCTCCAGGTTGAACCTGATCAGCTCCTCTACCGGTCGCCCCAGGTAGACCATGTCGGCCGGATAGGCCAGCAGTTCCACGTAGGCGCGATTCCAGCTGACCAGGCGAAGGTCGGCATCGACCACGCTGACGCCCTGGCTGATGTGGTCCAGCGTGGCTTCGAGCAGGTCGCGATTGAACTGGATCGCACTGGAGGTCTGCTCCAGCAGCGCGAGCGCTTCGTCGGTATTCATGCCGCTTCGCCGCAGTCCGGCGGTCAGGACGGTGCGGGCCGACGCCGAACCGATACACCCGGACAGCAGGCGCTCGGTGAATCCGACGAGCTCGGCGTTGGCGGGTACGCCCTCGAATTCGCCGAATCCGGCTTCAGGCCCGCGGTCCAGCGCGTTGGCGAACGCGAGATCGACACGTTCCTGGCCGATGAAGCTCATTGCGAGGCGCCTCAGTTCACCGACGGTTACCGGCCGCAGTGAATCGCGCCGGCCCAGCAGCATCGGCAACGTCGGCCGGCGCCGCCGCACCCAGAGCGAGATCACGACCAGCGCGATGATATTGAGCGACAGGCCGACGAGCACGGCAGTATTCAGTCCCGGCTGCGCCCAGGCCGGCCAATCCGGCAGGATCGAGGGTATGAAGATCAGCAGCAGCCAGCTACCCAGGCCAAGCATCAGACCGGCCATGGCGCCTTCGCGGCTGGCGCGCGCCCAGTAGACGCCGAGCACCAGCGCGGGGGCGAACTGGATGACCGCCGCAAAAGCCATCAGACCGATCGTCGCCAGTGCGTCGGCAGACGGCAGGGCGAGGTAGTAAACCCAGCTGAAGACGGCCAGCGCGACGATGGTGATGCGCCGGCTCTGCAATAGCCACCGACCAAAGTCCCGGCCGCGGTGCAGCTTGAACTGCATCAGCATCGGCGCGATCAGGTCGTTGCTCACCATGGTGGCCAGCGCGACGGTGGCGACGATCACCATGCCGGTCGCGGCCGAGAATCCCCCGATGAACGACAGCAGCGCAAGATCGGCGCGATCGCCGCTTATCGGCAGGCTGAGCATGAACATGTCGGCGTTGACCGCCTGCCCGGAAAACCGCTCGAGGCCTGCGACGGTAATGGGCACCACCAGCAGTGTGAACAGAAGCAGGTAGAGCGGGAACAGCCAGCGCGCCGTATTGAGGTCGTCGGCGCGCTCGTTCTCGACGAAGGTCACCTGGAACTGCCGCGGCAGGCACAGGATGGCCGCGCCTGCCAGCAGCGTCTGGACCCAGAATCCATCGGGCAGGCCGCCGGGCATGAACAACGCCCTGTAATCGTCGTTGCCCGAGATCGTCCGGGCAAGGTCGCCGGGCCCGTCGAGCACCGCAAACAGCGCCCACAGACCGACCACGGCAAAAGCCACCAGCTTGATCAGCGACTCGAACGCCACCGCCATCACCATGCCGCGATGGTGCTCGCTGGCCTCCAGCCGCCGGGCGCCGAACAGGATCGCGAACACGCCGAGCGCAAGCGCAAGAACCAGCGCGAGCGAAGACTCCGAGAGGCTTGCCGAATCGTCGGCGATGACCACCAGTCCGTTGGTGACGGCCTTGAGCTGCAGCGCGATATAGGGAATCGACCCGAGCACCGCGGCCAGCGTGACCAGGACCGCCAGCGGTCGCGACTTGCCGAAGCGGTGAGCGATGAAATCCGCGATGGACGTCAGCCGCTGTTCCCGGCTCATCTTCAGGATCCGGTGCATCAGGTCGTGCCCGAACACAAGTACCAGGATCGGGCCGATGTAAATGGTCGCGAACAGCCAGCCGTCCGACGCGGCACTGCCAACGGCACCGAAGAATGTCCACGACGTGCAGTACACCGCCAGCGAAAGGCTGTAGATGACCGCTCGCGTGCGCCCGCCGAGACGGTGGGCCGGCAGCCGGTCACCGACCCAGGCCAGCGCGAACAGCATGCCGACATAGGCCAGCGCGATCAACGCGATCAGTTGCGGCGAGAACATCGACGGCTACACCGTGGGCAAAGACGACCGGGCAATCATAGCAGCCGGCCCCTGCCCCGGCGCTTCCGACTAAAGTCGAAGCGCAATCGGCAACCCCCGCTGCTATCTTCGCTCGACAACAGCACAAACGCCGGAGGGTAGAGAGATGTCGCAACACTCGTCACAACAATCGCCACAGCAGTCGGAACACCAGGATCGCCGTGACGCCTACTGGAACGCCAACAAGAGAATCATGTTCGGCTGCCTGATCGTCTGGTTCGTCGTTTCCTTCGGCTTCGGCATCGTCCTTGCCGAGCCGCTGGACAACTTCCACTTGTTCGGATACCCGCTCGGGTTCTGGTTCGCCCAGCAGGGTTCCATCTACACGTTTCTGATCCTGATCTTCTTCTATGCCTGGCGCATGAACAAGCTCGATCGCGAACACGACGTGCACGAAGAATAAGGAGCGCCGAACATGGATAACCTTCAACTCTTGACTTACATCGTCGTCGGGTTCACCTTCGTCCTCTATATCGGCATCGCCGTGTGGTCGCGGGCGCATACGACGGGCGATTTCTACGTGGCCGGCAAGGGCGTGCATCCGATCGCCAACGGCATGGCCACGGCCGCCGACTGGATGTCGGCCGCGTCGTTCATCTCGATGGCCGGCCTGATCGCCTTCCTGGGCTATGACGGCTCGGTCTACCTGATGGGCTGGACCGGCGGCTACGTGCTGCTGGCGCTGCTGCTGGCGCCTTATCTCCGGAAATACGGCAAGTTCACGGTGCCCTCGTTCATCGCCGACCGCTATTATTCGAAGACCGCGCGCGTGGTGGCGGTGATCTGCCTGATCTTCATCTCGTTCACCTATGTCGCCGGACAGATGCGCGGCGTCGGCATCGTGTTCTCGCGATTCCTCGAGGTCGATATCCTCACCGGGCTGCTGGTGGGCATGGGCATCGTGTTCATCTATGCCGTGCTCGGCGGCATGAAGGGCATCACCTATACCCAGGTGGCGCAGTACTGCGTATTGATCTTCGCCTATACCGTGCCCGCGGTATTCATCTCGATACAGCTGACCGGAAACCCGTTTCCGCAGCTTGGTCTGGGCTCGACGGTCAGCGGTACCGAATCGATGTACCTGCTCGAGAAACTCGACCTGGTGGTCCAGGATCTCGGCTTCGGCGCATACACCGACGGCAGCAAGGCCATGATCGACGTGGCCGCAATCACGCTGGCGCTGATGGTGGGGACGGCCGGCCTGCCGCACGTGATCGTGCGCTTCTTCACCGTGCCCAAGGTATCGGACGCGCGCAAGTCGGCCGGCTGGGCGCTGCTGTTCATCGCGCTGCTCTACACCACCGCGCCGGCTGTCGGCGCAATGGCCAGGCTGAACCTGATCGAAACCATCTGGCCCGGCGAGGTTGCCGAAAGCCAGCCGCTGGCCTACGAAGAACGGCCGGAGTGGTTCCGCACCTGGGAAAACACGGGCCTGCTGGATTTCACCGACAAGAACGGCGACGGGATGATCCAGTACTACAACGATGCCAACCCGGACTTCCGGCCGACTGCCGAAGCGAAAGGCTGGGAAGGCAACGAGCTGATGGTCGACCGCGACATCATGGTGCTGGCCAATCCCGAGATCGCCAGGCTGCCGAACTGGGTGATCGCGCTGGTGGCCGCCGGCGGGATCGCTGCCGCGCTCTCGACGGCCGCAGGGTTGCTGCTGGTGATTTCCTCGGCCGTATCCCACGACCTGGTCAAGAACATATTCGCACCCAACATGAGCGACCGGGGTGAACTTCTGACAGGACGCATCGCGGCCGCGGTGGCCATCTGCGTGGCCGGTTACCTGGGCTACAACCCTCCAGGCTTCGTCGCCCAGGTGGTTGCCTTCGCGTTCGGTCTGGCTGCGGCCTCGCTGTTCCCGGCGATCATCATGGGCATCTTCTCGACCCGGATCAACCGCGAAGGCGCAATCGCCGGGATGCTGACCGGGCTGATCTTCACCTTCGGCTACATCCTGTACTTCAAGGGCATCTTCATCACGCCGATCGCCGAGAACGTGCCTGAAAACTGGCTGTTCGGCATCTCGCCCGAAGGCATAGGCGTGGTCGGCATGCTGCTGAACTTCGCCGTGGCGTTCACGGTAAGCCGGTTCACGGCCGCACCGCCGGTGCACATCCGCGAACTGATCGAGGATATCCGCGTGCCGCGCGGTGCCGGAGGTGCCCAGGCGCACTGATCCGTCGCTTGCGGCGGATCGCGACAACCCCGGATCGACCGCCGCGGCGGTCGATCCGGCATAACAAGCTGCCCGGCGGTGTTTTTTCTCACCGCCGGTTTTTCGTTTAGTAAGGGGCCCAGGACATAGAATCGAGGTCATGAAAAGTCCATCGCCCGACATCACCCGCTTCCTCCACACGGTCGCGCCGTTCTCGGAGCTCGCACCCGACGCGGTCGAATCGGTGGCGGCCAGGCTTCGCATCCGTTACCACACCCGGGGCGAGTCGCTGGGCGAATTCGACCCCCCGGGCCGGGACGGTCTTTTCATCGTCCGCAAGGGCGCGGTCGAACTGCTGGACAGCTCCGGCGAGATCCTCGAGCAACGCGGCGAAGGCGACCTGTTCGGTCACGGCATCGCGTTTACCGGCGACAATCCCGGCTACTGCGTCCGTGCCGCCGAGGACTGCCTGATCTGGCACCTGGGGCCGGACGACCTGTCCGGACTTCTCCAGCGTCAGCCGCGGCTGGCGTCGTTCTTCGAGGGCGGACCCGGCGCCCGACTGCGCGAGGAAAGCCTGACCCACGCGCGGCGCGAAACCCTCGGGGAGCTCGAGCTGAGAGCGCCGATCACCGCCGAGCCCG
>MDTG01281626.1_pt1 | contig 20000 bp, 16 predicted proteins | sample 811421 | NCBI WGS metagenome assembly MDTG01 (sample SAMN05326645, study PRJNA326480) | marine metagenome | isolation source: seawater | place: Pacific Ocean: South East | collected 2011
ATAATCAGCAGTGCCACCCTAATAAGGATACGCATTTGAAGAATTTGTTGGTGTTATTGAAAAAGAATGGTTCTTTAACTTATAACAGGGGGAGCACGAAGTTGTGTACTTTGATGAAGAAATGAATGAGATTCAATGGGGGTATAAAAAGGGTTTAAAGCAGCAAAAATTTGGGTTTGTTCTGAATTCTCGTTATTTGTGAATTTATAATTAACGTCAAGTAAATTAAAGTCGCAAATTTCGCAATCTGTAACCGATTGGTGAACATGTGCTTTTTGCTCATTGCATTTAGAATGGACGTGTGTATCGCAGTGGTGTATGACATCCAATAAAGACGGAAGCAATAAAACACCCACAAAAAAAAGGGCTAAAATGTGTTTTATGTATTTATTTTTTGATACCATATCATATGATTCAAAAATAATTAAAATATTTCGATTCATTTGTAAAAAATAGAAAAATTCATGGGATGTAAGGTTATCAGTATGATTGCTGATTTTAAGATTAAAATTTATAATTGTAAACATTACTAAAAAAAATAAAACAACAACACTAGACTAAAAAATATCACAAAAAAAATATTGTTAAAAATAAATGTCGAGTCAGTAAAAGCTAAAAACAAGATAAGGCCAAAATAGATAGATGGCTAAAATTAATTAACAGTGATGTTACAATATTTTATTTGGCAAATGCCGTCAACATGTCATAAATGTAATATTAATCTGGTGAAAAGGGGCCCTCGCCTTTGTATATATTAAGAAAAACATATAAATTTACCATAATGAAAAAGAAAAAAGCAGTTATAGTATCAGGCTATTTTAATCCCATTCACAAAGGCCATTTGGAGTATTTTAATAATGCTAAAGCCTTGGCAGACGAACTTTTTGTCATTGTTAATTCCGATTTTCAGCGCGATTTAAAGGGCAGTAAGCAGTTTCAAATGGAAGCTGAGCGCCTTTTGATTGTTTCTAATATAAAGGCAGTTGATAAAGCCTTTCTTTCTATCGACAAAGACCGTACAGTCTGTACAACCTTAGAAAAAATAGCCAATGACTTTGGTGCTAGTTATGATTTGGCATTTGCCAATGGTGGAGATCAAAATAATGATACCATTCCTGAGCGGCCAACTTGTGACGCGGAAGGTATAGCACTTATTGACGGTTTGGGAGATAAAATTCAATCAAGCAGTTGGTTATTAAATAAGTAATAATATATTTCACTAAATTTTGAAATTACATTCATCGATGTTAAAAATAAATGATTTCCAAAATCAAATTAATTTTAGACTAATATTAACCGTTTTATCAGGCTTTTTTTTCTTAAATCTTGGTGCTCAAGTTCCAATATCATTGTATAATCAGTTTAATGGACGCTATGATTTTACAATGATTGGAAATACACTTAACATTGGAGAAAATAATATTACAGCTGAATGCAATATATTAACAGGATCAGATGCCTTCTTGGAGTTGCCAGTTGGTCAAGAAATCGTAGCTGCATATTTGTACTGGGCTGGCTCTGGAGAAGGTGACTTTTTAGTGAATCTTAATTCACAACAGATTAATTTTGAGAGGTCTTTTACTTATTTTGATAGTGGTAGACAATTTTTTTCTTCATTTGCAGATGTTACACCATTAGTTCAATCCCAAGGTAATGGTAATTACTCTTTAACTGATTTAAATCAAATTGATACTTCAGGAATATACTGTGACACATCAACAAATTTTGCAGGTTGGGCCATTATTGTAGTTTATGAGAGTGATAATTTACCACTTAATCAGTTGAATATATATGATGGCTTGCAAGGTGTCCCTGAGAATGTTACCATTCAGTTGAACACTCTTAATGTTGTTCAAACTGAAGGTTCGAAAATAGGATTTTTGGCTTGGGAGGGCGATTCTACACTTGAAGTTAATGAGTCACTAAGAATGAATGGATCTTTGCTTAGTAATGCCCCACTAAACCCTCCTACAAATGCATTCAATGGTACAAATAGTTTTACTGGCCAATCAGGCCTTTACAATATGGATTTGGATGTTTATGATATTGAAAATGTTGTTAATATTGGCGATACATCTGCTACTATACAACTAACCTCAGGTCAAGACTTTGTAATGGTTAATTGTATTGTGACTGTTTTAAACAGTGAATTACCAGATGCAAGTATTATTTTATCTGGTGACTTCCAAAGCGATTGTGGGTCAAGAGAAATTCAAGTTAATTATGTAGTATCTAATTTTGATTCAACTCAAGCACTTCCTGCATTCACTCCAATAGCATTTTATGTAAATAATGAATTGGTATCTATTACACAAACTAATATAGATTTACCAATCAATGGTCAAGAAGAAGGATCAATAATAATTGATATTGATGAAATTTATGGTAACAGCTTTCAATTAACTGCAGTGGTTGATGACACGGGCAATGGTTTTGGTGAGGTCACTGAAATAGATGAAAATAATAATTCTGATAGTCTAGTGTTAAATGATATTTTTAATTCAACTTTGGCTAACCAAATTTCGGATTTGATTATTTGTGATGATGATAATGATGGAAGTTCTTTAAATGGTCAAACTCAAATTGATTTTTCTTTTTTAAATAGTCAGATTTTAGGTAGTCAAGATTCATCAGTTTACAATATTTCGTATTTCCTGAGTCAAGACGATGCTGATAATGGTATTAACAGTCTATCAATGCCATTTTACAATGAATCGGCTTTTAATTATTCTGTTTTTGCAAGAATAGAAAGTAATATAGACTCCAGTTGCTTTGATGTTACGTCTTTTGATGTTCAAATTTTATCAACTCCAACAGCAAATGTAACAGAAGGGTTATTTATCTGCATTCAGAATGGAATCACTACTATTAATTTATCTGACTTTCAGCTAGACATTATGGGTGATCAAAATCCAGATGATTTTGTAGTATCTTTTTATCAAACTAGTCAAGACGCACAAGAAGGTGTTTCTCCTCTTGATTCTCTTTTTACACTAAATTCAAATCAAACAATATATGCTCGTATTGAAAACATATTGAGCTCTGATTGTTTTGATATAACCTCATTTGATTTAAATTTATTTGATACTCCAATAGCAAATTCAATTTCAACTATTGAGTTTTGCGATGATGATAATGATGGCAATTCTTACAATGGGCAAATAAATATAAATCTTGAAGAACTTAGTACTTTGATTTTACTAGAACAAGACTTAAATACTTACAGTGTGTCATATCATTTATCTCAAGACGATGCAGACTTGAACTTAAACCCGTTACCAGAAATTTACTACAACAGCACTCCATATAGTTATCAGATATATACAAGAGTTGAAAATAATCAAAATTCAAATTGTTTTGATACAGGGGTGTTTGACATAGAAATTTATGCTTCTCCTGAGGCTTATACTGTTGAGGATATTTATGTTTGTGATCAAGATTATGATCAAATCGTTTCTTTTGATTTTGAACAAACAATTGAGCAAGTTTTAGGAACTGCTAACATGTTAGACTTTAATGTGAGTTTTTACACAAGTTATGAAGATGCTTTTTCATATTTAAACTCAATAGTTTTACCGTATGAAAATACGGAACTTTCCGAAGAAATATTTATTCGTATAGAAAATGACTTTAATAGTAATTGTTTTGATATTGTAAGTTTTAAAATTTATGTTAATTATAATTGTCCGGTGGAGCCCAGTCAGGCAGTTTCCCCAAATGGAGATGGAATAAATGATATTTTTCATATTGTCGGACTATATAATATACACGTTAATCATACTCTAAAAATATACAATCGTTATGGGACTACAGTTTTTGAGGGAAACAATAGTAAAAAGTGGGATGGCACCTCAAACATAGGTACTGGATCAGGCTTATTACCAGTTGGAACTTATTTTTATGCTATTGAGTTAAATGATGAGGCTAGAAATTTTATTTCTGGTTGGGTGTATTTAAATTATTAATATTTAAATTACAATAAAATAAGAAAAATTTAGTTTTAATAAATATGAAAGTAGGTATAACATTTTCAACCTTTGACTTGTTACATGCGGGTCATGTAAAAATGCTAGAGGAAGCAAAAAGCCAGTGTGATTATTTAATAGTTGGTCTGCAATTAGACCCATCACTAAATCGTCCTGACAAAAATTCACCTTCCCAATCCATTATCGAGCGCTACATACAATTAAAGGGTTGTAAACACATTGATGAAATTGTTCCCTATGTATCAGAACAGGATTTGGTGGATATTTTGCACTCTTTTAAATTGGATGTTCGCATCATTGGCGATGAGTATAAAGACAAACAGTTTACCGGAAAAGACTATTGCATGAAAAAGGGGATTAGAATATATTACAACTCAAGAGATCACCGCTTTTCTTCAAGTGGCCTCAGAAAACAAGTTAAAACCGCTGAAGAAATAAAATAATGGCTAAAGACTTTTACAATGATATTAAAAAAGAACTTCATACCCTTGGCTTTGAGGTTACAGATCAAGATTTAAACCGCCCGTGGGGTGCCTTTTTTTATATTAAGGAAAGTCAAGCCCAAGTATTTTCGGATCACTTTTTTGGAGGTATAGATGTCAATACACTTAAGATTGATGGCAAGCTCAGCCCAAAAATTTTAATGGTCAAGCCCAATGTAAAATTGTCTTGGCAATACCATAACCGCAGGGCCGAAATTTGGCAGGTATACAAAGGCACAGTGGGGGTTGTACAATCCCTAACCGACATTGAAAACCCCATGGTAACCCACAAACCTGGTGATCAGATAACACTAGAACAGGGCATGCGCCACCGTCTTGTGGGCCTTGATGGTTATGGTGTAGTGGCAGAGATTTGGCAACATACCGATGTTGTTCCTTCGGATGAGGAGGACATTATAAGAGTTCAAGACGATTTTGGGAGGTAGTAAAAAAATATTAATCACTGGTGGTGCAGGTTTTGTAGGTTCGCATGTGGTCAGGCGATTTGTTAATATGTACAAAGATTATCATATCTACAATATAGATGCGCTAACATACGCGGGTAATTTGGAGAACCTAAAAGATATTGAGCACAAAGACAACTACACTTTTTTACATTGTAATATCACAGATGAGAAAAATATCAATTCAATATTTGAAAGTTATAAATTTGATGCGGTGATTAACTTAGCTGCAGAATCCCATGTGGATCGCTCCATCACTAATCCCTTGGCATTTGCCAAAACTAATGTCATTGGCACTATAGTGCTTTTAAATGCCTTTAAACAATTGCATAAAAATAATTGGGAAGGTAAACGTTTTTATCACATCAGTACAGATGAGGTTTATGGCACCCTTGGTGAAACTGGGCTTTTTGATGAGAATACCTCTTATAACCCGAATTCTCCATACTCTGCTTCTAAAGCAAGTTCAGATCACTTTGTACGTTCATATGGAGAAACTTATGGTATTCCCTATGTAATTACTAATTGTTCTAATAATTATGGACAATATCAATTTCCAGAAAAATTAATACCACTTTTTATCAATAATATTTTGCACAACAAGCCGCTTCCTGTTTATGGGGATGGTAATTATACCAGAGATTGGTTGTATGTGGTTGACCATGCCATAGCCATCGATTTGGTATTTCACAAAGGAAAAAATCATGAGACTTATAATATTGGAGGTTTTAACGAATGGAAAAATATTGATTTAGTCAAAGTTCTTTGTAAACAAATGGACCAAAAATTAGGTCGCAATTCTGGCACCAGCGAAAAACTAATCACTTATGTTAAAGACCGTCCGGGGCATGATTTACGTTATGCTATTGATGCCTCAAAAATTAATAAAGAATTAGAGTGGAGTCCAACCGTAAATTTCGAACAGGGACTGGCCATTACTATTGATTGGTATTTAAAAAACGAAGCCTGGCTTAATAACGTGACCTCAGGGAATTATAAAAACTATTATACAAAACAATACGCCAAAACATGAAAGGAATTGTTTTAGCAGGCGGCGCTGGCACAAGGTTGTATCCCATTACAAGAGGGACTTCCAAACAATTATTACCTGTCTATGACAAGCCCATGATATACTATCCGCTATCGGTTCTCATGCTCTCGGGCATTAGAGAGATATTAATAATTTCAACCCCTGAAGACTTGCCAAATTTTGAGCGTCTTTTGGCTAATGGAAAAGATTTTGGCATTTCACTTTCTTATAAAGCGCAGCCTTCACCAGATGGTTTGGCCCAAGCTTTTGTCATAGGAGAAGAATTTATTGCTGATGATGATGTTTGTATGGTTTTAGGGGATAATATTTTCAATGGTCATGGATTTTCTGATTTACTCATAAGGGCTGTATCTAATGTTCAAAAACATAGAAAAGCGACAGTTTTTGGATACTATATGAGAGATGCAAAACGTTATGGTGTTGTGGAATTTAGCAGCAATGGAGAAGTGGTGTCAATTGAAGAAAAACCAGAAAATCCTAAAGGGAATCATGCTGTGGTTGGTTTGTATTATTATCCGAATTCTGTAGTTGACATCGCAAAAAAAGTTACCCCCAGTGAACGTGGAGAGCTGGAAATTACCTCAATTAATAACGAATATTTAAATCGTGGGAAACTTGAGGTTGAACTTATGGGACGTGGATTCACTTGGCTCGATACGGGAACCCACGACTCCTTAATTGAGGCTTCCAATTATATTAAAACAGTAGAGGCCAGACAAGGCCTAAAAGTAGCGTGTTTGGAAGTTATTGCCTGTCAAATGGGGTATATTTCTAAAGAGCAGCTTTTAACCCTTGCTAAGCCGTTGGGTAGTAGTGGGTATGGCAAATATTTAACACAACGTGCAAAGGAATTTTAATGAAGTTTACAAGGCTAAAAATACCAGATGTTATTTTGTGTGAGCCCAAGCTCTACAGAGACGACCGTGGGTATTTTACAGAGTTTTATAGACAAGATAAATTAGACGAATTTTTAGGATATAAAATCAATTTTTGTCAGGAAAACGAATCCAAATCTTCTTATGGAGTCCTTAGAGGTCTACACTATCAATTAGCACCCTATGCGCAAACCAAATTAGTGAGGGTTGTTTATGGATCTATATTAGATGTTGCAGTAGATTTGAGAAAAGATTCCTCGACTTTTGGCCAGCATATTGCCATGGAATTATCTGCCAATAATAAAAAACTATTGTTGATCCCAAAAGGATTTGCACATGGCTTTGTCGTTTTAACTAAATCTGCTTTTGTAGCCTATAAATTGGATGGTTACTATCACCCCGAGTTTGAAAGAGGTATTGCCCACAACGATCCAAGTTTAGGAATTAACTGGGGAATAAAACCAGAGCAGGTCAAGCTATCTATTAAAGACAATGGACTCCCACTGTTTAAAGCTGCTGAATATTTCGAACCCTCAAACAATATGGATGAATAATGTTTTAGTTACAGGGTTAGAGGGTCAGTTAGCCTCAGAACTTAAAGATATTGCTTTTGATTTTCCTGAGCATAATTTATGCTTTACAAATCGAATTAACCTAGACATTACTGACCATAGCGCTGTTAAAGACTTTGTAGAAAGCAATAATATTAATGCGATTATCAACTGTGCTGCCTATACAGCGGTCGACACGGCTGCATCTGAGCCTGAATTGGCTGATGCTATCAACCATTTGGCGGTGGCCAATTTTTCAAAAATCGCAAAAGATAAAAACATCAAGCTTGTTCATATTTCTACAGATTATGTTTTTGATGGCACTCAAAATAAACCATATATGGAAAACGATACCCCTAATCCACAATCTATTTATGGACAGACAAAATTGGATGGAGAATTGGCTATGCAAAAAATAAATCCAGCCAATTCTATTATTATTAGGACTTCATGGTTGTATTCTAAATTTGGCAATAATTTTGTGAATACGTTGCTAAAACTGTCTGAATCTAGAAATGAAATTTCTGTAGTATCAGATCAAATAGGGTCGCCGACTAGTGCTGTAGATTTGGCAGTGACTATTCTTACAATTTTACCAAAAATTAAAAATAAATCGGTTGAAATATATCATTATTCCAACGCTGGGCTCTGCAGTTGGTATGATTTTGCTTTGGAGGTTTTTAGAATTAAAAATATCAAAACACTTGTAAATGCAGTCAAATCTTCAGAATTTCCGACGCTTGTTAAGCGGCCAACCTACAGCGTTTTGGACAAAAGTAAAATAAAGACCTGTTTTGATTTAGAAATACCCTCATGGAAAGCTAGTCTGAGTTTCGCTTTTGAAAGTATTAAAATTTAAAATTAAAGTCGTTTTTTTGCATAAACAATTATTTATTCGTGGCAAAATCAATAGATAAAACATCTAAAATATACATTGCAGGACACCGCGGTATGGTTGGTTCAGCGGTTTGGCGGGCCTTGCAGGCCAAAGGTTACAGCAATCTGCTTGGTAAAACCAGCCAAGAACTTGACCTTAGAGACCAAGCGGCCGTTGATGCTTTTTACAATATAGAAAAGCCCGACGCGGTTATTGATGCTGCTGCAAAAGTTGGAGGCATATTAGCCAACAATGATTTCCAATATCAATTTTTAATGGAAAATATGCAAATCCAAAATAATCTGATTGATGGTGCCTTTAAAAATGGCGTTGAAAAATTTATATTTTTAGGTAGCTCTTGTATTTACCCAAAATTCGCCAAGCAGCCCCTAAAAGAAGCGTATCTGCTAACAGATTCTTTGGAACCTACTAACGAGGCGTATGCCCTTGCAAAAATTTCTGGTATCAAGGCCTGTGAATTCATTCGCAATCAATACAACAAAGATTATGTAAGTTTGATGCCTACTAATTTATATGGTTATAACGATAATTTTGATTTAAAATCTTCTCATGTTTTACCTGCTATGATTCGTAAATTTCACGAAGCAAAGCAAAATAGTCAAAGTCCCGTCACACTTTGGGGGTCTGGGACACCCATGCGAGATTTTTTATTTGTTGACGATTTGGCTCAGGCCGTGGTTTACGCTTTGGAAAATAAACTAGATGAAAACCTTTATAATGTAGGGTCAGGAAAAGATCTTACTATAAAAGAATTGGCAAAAATCATTCAAAAAATTACAGGCCATAAAGGCGATATTATTTGGGACGCTACAAAGCCAGATGGTACCCCTAGAAAACTTCTGGATGTATCCAAGATGAAAGCCATGGGTTGGCAATATAACACAGCATTAGAAGCGGGTATCCAAAAAACCTATGTTTGGTTTTTAGATAATATTAATAACTTTAAAGAAGTGAAATTATGAAAGTAGCTCTCATTACAGGGGTTACGGGCCAAGATGGTTCTTATTTAGCCGAGCTTTTATTAGACAAAGGCTATGAAGTTCATGGCATTAAACGCCGTACTTCGTCTTTTAATACCGAGCGTATTGATCATATTTACCAGGACCCCCATCACCCCAAGCCACGTTTTAAATTGCATTATGGCGACCTAACAGATTCATTAAATATCACTAAAATCATCAAAGAATGTCAGCCCGATGAGATTTATAATTTAGGGGCCATGTCTCATGTAAAGGTTTCTTTTGATATTCCCGAGTATGTTGGTCAGGTCGATGCTTTGGGCCCTTTACGCATTTTGGAAGCGGTTCGTTTGTTAGGTCTCGAGAAAAAAACTAAAATATATCAAGCCTCAACTTCTGAACTCTATGGTGGTATGACAGAGAACAAAAATAAAAACGGTTTTTATGATGAGTATTCCCCATTTTACCCTAGATCCCCTTACGGGGTGGCCAAGATTTATGGGTTTTGGATTACCAAAAACTACCGCGAGGCCTATGATATGTTTGCATGCAATGGTATTTTATTTAACCACGAATCGCCCAGGAGGGGGGAGACATTCGTAACACGAAAAATCACCAGAGCAGTGGCCCGCATTGCATTGGGGCAAAAAGAAAAATTTTATCTTGGCAATCTTGATGCCAAGCGCGACTGGGGGCATGCCAAAGATTATGTGCGTATGATGTGGATGATTCTGCAAGCCGATAAAGCCGAAGATTGGGTCATCGCCACAGGAGTTTCAAAATCTGTTAGGGAAATGGTTATTACTGCTTTTGATTATGTTGGTATAGAACTTGAATTTCATGGAAATGGTAAAGACGAAAAGGCAGTTGTGAAAGCTTGTACTGACAAGCACTACAAGTTAGAAATTGGAAAAGAAGTACTTTCAATTGATCCTAACTATTACAGGCCTTCAGAAGTTGATTATTTAGTAGGAGATCCAACAAAAGCCAAAGAAAAATTGGGTTGGGTACCAAAATATGAATTTAGTGCTTTAGTTAATGAAATGATGAAATCTGATTTGGAACTATTTAAAAGGTTATAAGAAATGAATATTAAGTCTATTTGTTGTATAGGTGCTGGTTATGTTGGCGGCCCCACTATGTCTGTGATTGCACAGAAAAACTCTGGCATCAAAGTCACAGTTGTGGATCTCAATGCTCAGCGCATTGCCGATTGGAACGATAAAGATTTGACCAAACTACCTATATACGAACCTGGACTCGATGAGGTGATTGCCGAAGCCCGTGGGCGCAATTTATTTTTCTCTACCGAAGTTGATAAAGCTATAGATGAGGCTCAGCTAATTTTTATCTCAGTAAATACTCCGACAAAAACCTATGGTGCCGGTAAAGGTATGGCTGCAGATTTAAAGTATGTAGAACTCTGTGCGCGTCAGATTGCCAAAGTAGCCACCACAGATAAAATTGTCGTAGAAAAATCAACTCTGCCTGTTAAAACAGCCGAGGCCATTCAAAATATATTGGATAACACAGGTAATGGAGTGGATTTTCAAATCCTATCCAACCCTGAATTTTTAGCCGAAGGCACTGCCATGCGCGACTTGGCCGTTCCAGACCGCGTCCTTATTGGAGGCGATTCAACTACACCAAAAGGGCAGGAGGCGATAAAAGCCTTAGTGGATATTTATGGCAGTTGGGTTCCCAAAGAAAATATTTTAATCACCAACGTATGGTCCTCGGAGCTTTCTAAACTAACCGCTAATGCATTTTTAGCACAGCGGGTCTCTTCCATTAACTCCCTTTCTGAGCTATGTGAAGTCACTGGCGCTAATGTTCAAGAGGTGGCCAAAGCCATTGGTATGGACAGTCGCATTGGATGTAAGTTTTTACAAGCCTCAGTGGGTTTTGGAGGCTCTTGTTTCCAGAAGGATATTTTAAATTTGGTTTACATCGCTCAATCATTGGGCCTTATCGAAGTCGCCGATTATTGGCACCAAGTGATTCTGATGAACAATCACCAGCGCGACCGATTTGCTAAAAACATAATCAAAACCCTATATAGTACCGTCAATGGTAAAACCATTGCTTTTTTGGGTTGGGCCTTCAAAAAAGACACCAACGATACCAGAGAGTCAGCTGCTATTTATGTTGCAGATTTTCTTATTGATGAACAAGCCACCATTAAGGTCTACGATCCAAAAGTGAATGCCACTCAAATGCAATCGAACATAAACTACTTAAATACGAGGTCTGAAAAACTAAACACTAAGCATTTAATAACAGAAAGCGATCCTTACGTGGCTATGGAAGGTGCCCATGCCATTGCTATACTCACCGAATGGGATGAGTTTAAAACCTATGAGTGGCATCGCATTTACAATGGTATGAAAAAGCCTGCCTTCGTTTTTGATGGTCGTAATGTGTTAGATCGCGAAGCATTGGAAACCATTGGATTTGTTTATAAAGGGATTGGCTCTTAAATGAATAGTAATAAAACCATACTTGTCACTGGCGCGGCAGGTTTTATAGGCTATCACCTTTGTGAATCCTTACTAAAAGTAGGTCATAAGGTTATAGGATTGGATAACATCAATGACTATTACGATGTCAATTTAAAATATGCCCGTTTACAGCAGTTGGGAGTGGGGCGTGAGAACGCTAAGGTTTTTAATCAGCTTTGCAACAGCACATCCCACGGCTCTCAAATGCAATTCGTTCGTATGCATTTAGAAAATCGTGAATCCTTACCAAAACTATTTAAACTATTTAAGTTCGATACCGTGTGTAATATGGCTGCACAGCCTGGTGTTCATTATTCGTTAGATTATCCTGAGGCCTATATTGACAGCAATATTACTGGCTTTTTAAATGTTTTAGAGTGCTGTAGATATCATAGTGTAAAACGACTGGTTTACGCCTCTAGTTCCAGTATTTATGGTGACAGCGACGTGGTGCCATTTGAGGAATCTACAAATGTAGACAAGCCCATCAGTTTGTATGCCGCAACCAAAAGATCGAACGAACTTATGGCCTATACTTACAGTCATTTGTTTAGTATGGAGACCATTAGTTTACGCTTTTTTACAGTTTATGGTCCATGGGGACGACCTGACATGGCCATGTTTTTATTTACTGATGCTATTATTAATAACAGACCCATAAAAGTCTTTAATAATGGCGATCTTTCCAGAGATTTTACCTACATTGATGATATTGTTAATGGAGTTTTGAATGCCCTTTTAGATAATTCAAAGGATACATCACTTTACAAAGTTTATAATATTGGAAACAGCGTTCCAGTTCAATTGATGGATTTTATAAAGGCTATTGAAAATAATTTAGGAACATTAGCTAAAAAGGTGATGCTCCCAATGCAACCCGGGGATGTTAACCAAACTTGGGCGGATATTAGTAGGTTGCAAAAAGACTACAATTATAAATCCAATACTTCAGTTAATAAGGGCGTTGAAGCCTTTATAGACTGGTATAAATCCTATCATAAATCAAATAACAACTAATAGTGCTAGCAAAAATTATATGCTTTAGTTTTGAAGCCTTTTTTCCCACTTCCAAGCTGAAGCCAATGCATCTTCCAGACTGAGCCGGGCTTTCCATCCTAGAACTGTATTGGCCTTGATTGTATCGGCGTAGGCCGATACAATATCACCATACCGTCTGTCTGTAAAACAATAATTAAGATTGACGCCCGTTACTCTCATAAAAGCATTAACCACTTCCAATACCGAAGAACCCTTACCAGTGCCAATATTAAAAACCTCATAATGATTAGATTTTTTTTCATCAAACAGTCGGTTAAGGGCTACAATATGCGCCTTTGCTAAATCTACTACATGAATGTAATCGCGAATACAGGTCCCGTCTGGCGTTGGGTAGTCCTTGCCAAAAATCGATAATTCCTTGCGAATACCAATAGCGGTTTGTGTTACAAAAGGCACCAAGTTTTGTGGTACACCAATTGGAAGTTCTCCAATTTTTGCAGATGAATGCCCCCCAATGGGATTAAAATACCTTAGAGCAATCGCTGCAAAAGAATCATTGCAGTTGCATAGGTCTTTAATCATCTGTTCCCCAATTTTTTTTGTGTTGCCATATGGAGATTCTGCTTCTTTGACTGGTGCATTTTCTGTAATTGGTAATTCGTCTGCCTGGCCATAGACAGTACAGGAAGAACTAAAAACAAATTTTGTTGATTTAAAGTCCTGGAGTGCCTTCAGGATGTAAACCAAGGAACTTATATTATTTTCATAATACTTCAAAGGGTCATCGACGCTTTCACCTACTGCTTTGGCAGCTGCAAAATGGATAACACCATCAATATCGGAATGTCTTTTAAAAAAATCAATTACTAACTCTTTTTCTTTTAAATCAATTTTTTCAAAAATTGGTCTTACTCCCGTAATATCAAAAATACCATCCAAAACATCCAAAGAAGAATTAGATAAATCGTCAATAATAACGACCTCAAAACCACTTGATTGTAGTTCTACTACTACGTGAGAGCCAATATATCCCAAGCCACCTGTAACAAGAATTTTTTTCATAAAGTTTTAATATGTTATGTGCTTTCTGCTAAGTTAGACAAGAATATGAGATAAACAAAAAGACTAAAGTCCGTAGTCAACTGTAAAAACAAATTTCTTAATTTGCTGAAAATCCACCATATTTTGGGACTGATTTTGTTGCTGTTTAATAAAAAAAATGAGAAAACCATGGTATTGATTTGTAATTTAATTTACAAATTTATTAGCATTCCTTAGCTTTTATCTAAGGCAATTAAAAATTCAACAAGATTTTGATCTCTTTTCAAATTTAGTTTTTTTCTCAATCGGTATCGAGCCAATTCGACTCCACGAGTTGTAATATTTAACAACTTAGAAATTTCTTTTGAGCTCATGTTCATTCTTAAAAAGGCAGCCATCTTAATTTCTCTTGGTGAAAGTCGGATGTTGTTACTAGATAGGTATTCTAAATAATTGCCATGTACTTGGTCAAAATGATATGCAAATTCATCCCAATTGTCATTTTTTGAAACTTCCTGATCTATCGTTTTAATCAGGCGTAGCAACTGTTGTTTTGAATTACCCTTTTCAAGAGTACCTTCAATTTTATCCTGAATATTTAAAATAAATTCTTTGTTCTTAAGTAGTTGCATTGTAATTGAGGTCAACTGTTCATTTTTTAAATTCAATTCAGTTTGTAATTTCTCAGAATTTAATTTATCTATTTCCTCGTCTTTTATCTTTAATTCCTTTTCTATCTCTTCAGCAACTGATGTGTAACGCTTGCTTTGTATCAATGGGATGAGTACAAAAGCCAACAAGCCTACGGTCACATATCCAAACTTAGCAGTTTTTGTAGCATACCAAGGTGCTTGAACTCTGAAGTTAGTTTTAGAGGTTTTACTTTCTACTCCATATATGTTACGTGCTTTTACCTCAAAAGTATAATTTCCGTAGGGTAGGTGATCATAATCTTTCTGATTTTCGGAAGCCCATTTAGACCAATTTTCATCCAAGGGCGATAATTTGTAACTATAAGTCAGGTCTTCAAAACCGTCGAAATAAACTGATGCGTATTTTATTTTTATGGTTTGCTCGGAATTTAGTTTCAAGTCTTTTGTAAATAATGGATTTAAAAATTGTGTTGAATCTTTGACATCTGTAACCTCAACCCCTCTTATGAGCGTTGAAAAGCTACTATTTTTTATGTGTTTTATAGATTGGTCATAATGAATAAAGCCTTCTTTGGCACCAATTAGAATATTTTTATTGTCGATTATTGAAATGTTTGGCAGGTCATCGTTGATAAATTTATTGATATGTTTGAATACGGCAGTCTCCTTTTTAAATTTTCCATAGTTTTCTTCTTTTAATATCCCAAACTCTCTGTTTTGGATGTAGTAGATGGTATTTTTTTGACTCGCTTTTAATGCGCTTATGTGGTCCTTACCCAAAATCTCGTCAAATAGGATATTTGGGGTGAATTTTAGCGAATCAAGATTGAAATCAAAAACACCTTTTTCTGACGTGAATACCAGTTTTCCGTTCAAATCGTAGACACTTATTAATATATCCGAAGGAAATCCATTGTCTTTTCCAAAATGCATGGCCTCTCCTTTTGGCTGCATCTTTTTATCTAATAACATACGGAACGCTCCTTTGTACCCATGTGTCATCCATAACGTACTGTCATTTTGAAATGTGAAAATTCTTGACGATTCGTTTAGGTTTTGAATCCTTCCAACTTTTTGCCATCGGTTGTTTTCTTTTTTAAAATAACAGATACCTTGGTAATCACCACCTAAAATTAGATTCGGTATTTTGGTTTCGATTAAACGCCAACTGCCCATGTCATGAAATTTCTCAAGCTGAAGGTTTTTAATTTCATAAGTACCATTGTGACTGTTGAGAAATAGCGAGTTCCGAATTTGAGAAAAATTATAAACTTGCCCTTCACTTTCAGCTATGAAATCATAATTTGTATTTGAAGAACTTTTTAAATCAAAATTCTGAGTAAAGATGCCATTACTGCTTCCTAAGTAGATTCTATTTTTAAATTTATGACTTGCATATCCTGTACCTAAGACACCTACCTCTTCATTGATTAGTGCAAATGGTAGGCTAGTCTTTAGATAATCAATACCGTTATTTAAAGCCACCCATATATTGTTGAAATTATCTTCGTAAATCGCTTTAACTGTTGTATCAGACAGACCATTGTTTTTAGTATAATGGTGCTTGATATTGAAATTTATATCTAGAATAAATAACCCTTTATTTTGCGTTCCTACAGCGAAATTCCCATTTTGCAATTTAATTACTGCATTGACAGTTCCAAAGTCCTTTGAGTGGTCTTTGTGTATTTTATTTAAATTATCGTATCTATATATTTCACCAAATCTAGAAAAATAATAGCTGTCTTTATGGCTATCTATGACAGCAACCAAATCAGGTAAACCTTTGGTTCCTTTTACACTTAAAAATTTTCCTGCTAGGTATTTATAAAGGCCCCTGTCATAAATATGAACTAATAATGTGTTGTTATTTTTGAAGGCATTTAGAACGTAGCCAGGTACTTCCAATACTTTGAGTTCATTGTTTTCATAGACTAGCGAGGTATTTCCTGTGTTAAAAATGATTTTTTCATCAATTTCGATAATTTTCCAAATCTCTGAAATGATTTTGTTACTATCCTTTAATTTGTCATTAAGGCTCGTGTAAACCATTCCATTAACACCGTTGGAGAAATATCCAATTTGATTTTGCCCCCCAATAAATATTCTGTTTTGATTGTCAACTTTTACAGCTCTAATTTTAGTTGATAATGGAACCGATAGTTGATTCCAGTCTTTTCCATCAAATTCCAAAATGCCATCATTGTTAGCAATATATAAGATGCCATTGCTGTCTTGATCGAAACTCCAGTTTTGGATTCCTGCATTGTAATCCATTGGGTCAAAATGGGTTTTTAGCGGCACTTTCGTCAATTTAATCGATTCATGTTTTTGCGAAAAAGATTTACAAAAAAATAAAATTGAGATTACAAAAAAATGTTGCTTCAATGTCATAAATATGAGTTTTTAAATAAACTATAAGAAATTTATTTTTTATCACATTACAAATATAAAAATTGTTATTGAAAGTTTTTGATGAGTTTATTTTTTTATTTTATGAGAGTTTTTGATGAGTTTATTTTATGATATAAAAACCTACAGCTTACAACTTATCTGACTAATTTTGTGTTTTTAATATAGAAAATACTAAAACGTTTGAAAAAATCAATATGAAAAAATATTTACTTATTATTTTATTTTTTGCATTTGCTTATGTTAATAGCCAAGAGACTGTGCATATCAACTTTGACGACATTAACCCCACCGCTAATTTTGAGAGTTGGAATAATTCAAGCACGTTTACGTTGACAACCAATCCAATACCCGATCCAGTAAATGCTTCACCAAATGTTGGTCTTTTTACCGCTGGAAACGACAATGGTATTGGAATCGGTGTTTCAAACCCTTCGTCTGTATTCGCTAACCCATTTGATTTCACACAATCTAATCTATTCAAAATCAAATTTTTAGCAGGTGAACCTGTTACAATAACTCTAAAAATTGAAAATCAACCAGACTGGGGAGCCCACAATTCCGAAGCTTCTGCAACTTACGATTCTACTCAACTTGGATCCTGGCAGGAACTTACATTTGATTTTACAGGGTTTTCAGACATTTTTATAAATAGTATTGTTATAAAAGTTGATGGAGAAAACTGGGAAGAGGGTGATTCACTTTATTTTGACGATATTGTGGGGCCTCCATTGTATTCTACTCCAGCTTTTGAATTTACTCCAGCAGATAGCAGCAATGATATTTCTGTAGGTGCAAACATGGTTATTGAAACCAATAATAAATTTTATGACCAGGGTGCTGCAACAATCAACGACTTTTCCAATAAAGTTGCTCTGCGATTGGGAGATGAAAACGGTGCAGATGTTTCCTTTGAGGCTTACATTGAGTCTGATAGTAAAATTACAGTTATCCCCTCAACTGACTTAAATTTCCAAACTACCTATTGGTACGGAATTATAGAAAACAGTATGTATCATTCCAATGGATTACCAAATATTGGTGTCGGTGCAACTTTTACTACAAAAGACCCGGTTGATGGAGATGTTAATATTATGATGTTTGATTATGAAACTGAGACTACAGACACACCTTTTGTGTCTTGGGGTGCTGCAGGTTTTGCAGCGGTTCCTAATCCTGCACCAGACGATATCAATGATTCTTCAACAGTGGGTCAGTTTACACATCCGGGTGGGTCTTGGAGTTCAGGAATTGAGTCAGAGGGTACTTTTGACAATATTGATTTTGCTGAAACCCCGTTCTTTAGCATGAAGGTTTGGGTAGACAAACCGATGAATATTGTTTTCAAACTTCAAAACAATCCTAGCTATTGGCAAAATAATGAGATTTATTATGCGGTTACGGAATCAGAAGTTAATCAATGGATACAATTGACGTTTAATTTTTCAAACGTCACTGCATCAAATTACAATCGTGTCCAGTTATGGTTTGATGGTGATACTTCAGGAGGTTCTGTTGCGGGTGATGTTTACTACTTTGACGATATTGTAAAAAGTAATGTGCCGCCTCCAGCCGAATTAACATTAAACCCTTCCAATGGTGACTTCGATGTGCTTCCATATTCACAACTCAGTATCAGTTCAAATTTTGAGTTTGTTAATTTAGATGGTTCAGACATCAATAATCCTGTTAACAAACTTGAATTAAGAGAAAATGACAGCAACGGTCCAGCAGTCCCTTTTTCAGCTCTCATTTCCGAGGACAACAATACATTTACAATCGTTGCAAATGAACTTTTGACAGCTGGTGCTAGTTATTGGTATGGCATCAAGGACGGTGTGGTTAAATACGACGAAACTCAATCAACAGTCTCAGGAGTCAATGCTTTATTTACTGTCTCAAATAACGGTCTTCCCAACATGGTTGTTTACAATGATTTTGATGGTAATGACAGCTTAAGTATAGTGACACAATCGCTTGGAGATCCCGCTGGACCTTTTAACCCCCAGGCATTGGATCCGATAGATGGAAATAATTCAGTGATGGAATGGAATAAAGGGGAGAGCTGGAGCGGATGGGAAAGAATTCACCTTCAGTTAGAAATGCCTTTTGATATTTCGCAGGGAGACGTTTTTTCATTTAGAGTCTTTTCCCCTGTAAAAACTGGAATTAGATTCAAATTAGCAGATGCTACAGAAGACTGGGAACAAACTGGAAATTATGAAACTGGATCTGAAAGTTATCCAGATCAAAATATTCTCAACACCAACCAATGGAAAACTTACTATTTCAATGTTTCGGGCATGCCTGAGGGTTCTAATTATGACCATCTTTTTATTTTCCTTGGTCGTGGAGATGGTGAGCCAGGAGCGGATGAAATATTTTATGTTGATGACATAATGGGGCCTGCATTACAATCATCGGCTTCTTTGAATGATTTTAAAAATCGACAAGCTGTTTTATATCCAAACCCAGCTCAAAATGTTATTAACATCAAAAACCTAGTAGGGGAAAAAACGATAAGAATTTTTGATATCAATGGTCGATTGGTTTATCAAACAAAAACTGCATCCAACACATTATCAATAACGGAGCTTAGCCAAGGTTTTTATTTCTTAAAAATAAATGATCAAACAAAGAAATTTATTAAGAAGTGATTGCTTTTTTTGTAATGGAATAAAATCTGACTATAATTTTATCCCAGTTGTTTTTAATTATCAACCAATACTTGTATTTAAAATGTTTTCACAAAATAATTATTTGAGATTTTTAATATTAATTGCAATACTTTTTTTAAGTTTTAGCATTCATTCGCAAGTCACTATCGTCAAAGGAACTATTGTAGATGAGACAGGTATGCCACTGCTTGGCGCCACCATTATCGTTGAGGGTACATCCAATGGTGCTACTACAGATTTTGACGGTAATTATTTGCTCAATGTAAAAAAAGATAATGCGGTTCTTGTTTTTTCTTATTTGGGGTTTGAAACCCAAAAAATTCTGCTCGGCGCTCAAAAAGTAGTGAATGTAGTTTTGGTTGAAGATTTAAATGCTTTAGAGGAAGTTCAGGTTGTGGCTTTTTCCAAGCAAAAAAAGAGTTCTGTCATTGGCTCTGTATCGACCATTAA
>MDTG01217596.1_pt1 | contig 19995 bp, 20 predicted proteins | sample 811421 | NCBI WGS metagenome assembly MDTG01 (sample SAMN05326645, study PRJNA326480) | marine metagenome | isolation source: seawater | place: Pacific Ocean: South East | collected 2011
TGCGAAAACTTTGGGTTCTAGATTTATTATAAATCAAAAAGTTATTGATATAATCCAAGATAAAGTATTGTAATATTATTTTTTTATGAATTTCAAAACAATAGAATTTATACAATATCTTAATCCAGTGGGTTCGGGACCATCAGGGAAAACATGTCCTAGGTGAGAGTCACACTCACTGCACTTGACTTCTGTCCTAATCATACCATGCGAATGATCTTCTATATTAGTTATACTTGCCTCTTTAATAGGTGCGTAAAATGCTGGCCATCCTGACCCACTGTCATACTTCTTTTCAGAATCAAATAATTCATGATTACAAGAAACACATATGTATATACCTGCTCTTTTTTCATCATTATAAATACCGCTAAAAGGAGGTTCTGTGGCTCCTTCTTTAGCTACTGCATATTCTTGATCGTTTAATTTATTTCTTTTATTTTTTTTCATTATTTATAATAACCTGATTATTTATAAAGATATTTTTACTACATTAAAATTACATTCTATTATATTATTATATATTAAAAATGTATATGGAGAAAAATATGATTATTTTAAATACAATTGAAGACCTTAAAGCATACATAGGCAAAATAACAGGACAAAGCCCATGGATACAAGTTAGTCAGGAAAGAATAAATGAATTTGCTAAAGCTACAGAAGATTATCAATGGATTCATGTAAATGAAGAAAAGGCGCAAAAAAGTATTTTTGGCTCCACTATAGCTCATGGATTTCTAACTCTATCTCTAGCTCCGTGGATGAGCTATAATACTTATGAAGTCAAAAATATTGCACATTCAGTTAATTATGGGTTAGATAAAGTAAGGTTTCTTTCACCTGTTAAAGCCGGTTCAAATTTGAGAGGCTCTTTTAAATTGCTAGAAGTTACTCCTTCCAAAGAAGGATATAAAATCAAAAACGAACTAACGATTGAGATTGAGGGTGAAGAAAAACCTGCGTGCGTAGCAGAGACCTTAGGTGTTATTTATCCATCTATATAACTTAAGGATATAGGAATTCTTTTAACCAATTTTTACTTTGTGGAGTAAATAGTACTCTTTCATGTAAACGGTTTTTTACATCCTTCCAAAACTCTATCTTTTCAGGAACCACTATTCTGCCAGACCAAAAGTTAGGTCGAGGAACAAGTTTATTATGAAATTTTTTTTCATAATATTTAATTTGTTTTGTTAAGCTCTCGTAACCTTCTGGAAGATACTGAGATTGCTTACTTGCCCAAGCCCCTATTTGGCTCTCTCTAGATCTACTTTGGAAATATTCATCCGCCTCTATATTTGGTGTCTCTAAAAGAGGGCCTTCAATTCTTACTTGGCGTTTAAGCGACTTCCAATGAAAGCATAAAGCAACTCTAACATTTCTATCAAAATCCCTAGCCTTTCTACTCTCTAAATTTGTATAAAAAATAAAACCTCTTTCATCATACTTTTTCATTAAAACCATTCGAGCCGAGGGTCTTCCAGCAGCATCAGAAGTAGCTAGACAGCATGCATTATAATCATTTATTTCTTTTTTTTTAGCTTCTTCTATCCATAGAGTAAATAACTTTATAGGGTCAGAAAACTTTATAAACTCTTCACTTTTCATTACAATCCTTATATATCTATATATATATAATATTATATAGGATAATATTAAAAATTAGATAACATATATTAAATATTTATAAATAATATTACCTAAATAGGAAAACAATATGACTACAAAAGATATTATACATGAAAAAGCTATAGTAAATAGCAACATTATGAAAAATAAAATAGGCGTAATAATGGGAGTTGCCAATGATAGGTCTTTAGCTTGGGGAATAACTAAAGCACTAGCAGATAATGGGGCTGATATTATTCTTACCTATCAAGGAGAAGCATTAAAAAAAAGAATTATACCTTTGTCAGAAAAAGTAAATGCTAAACATATTGTGGAATGTGATGTTTCAAATGAAGAATCCATAAAAAACACATTTGATGAAATACATAACAAGTATGGAAAAATAGATTTTGTTGTTCACGCAATAGCTTTCTCAGATAAAGAAGAACTTAAAGGTAAATATATAGAAACAAGTCGTAAGAATTTTTTGCAAACTTTAGATATATCTTGTTATTCATTTACAGCTGTCGCGAATTACGCTTCTAAAATAATGAATGATGGAGGAAGCATGGTTACTTTATCCTATTATGGAGCAGAAAAAGTTATTCCGCATTATAATGTTATGGGAATAGCAAAAGCAGCTTTAGAGGCAAGCGTTATGTATTTAGCAGCAGATTTAGGTGGAAGAGATATAAGAGTAAATGCAATTTCTGCAGGACCTGTTAAAACATTAGCAGCTTCAGGAATTGGCGACTTCAGGTATATTCTTAAATGGAACGAATATAATGCTCCTCTAAAAAGAAATACTAATCTTAATGATGTAGGAGGAGCAGCCCTTTATCTATTATCTAATTTAGCTGCAGGAACTACAGGGGAGGTTTTACACGTTGATTCAGGTTATCATGTAGTAGGTATGAAATCACCTGATGCTCCAGATATTTCGGTTGTATAATTATGGCTAGTAATTCTTTTGGTAAAATTTTTAGATATACTACATTTGGTGAAAGTCATGGTCCCGAAATTGGATGTGTCATTGATGGTGTTCCTCCTGGTATTAAAATAACTGAAGAAGATATACAAAATGACCTGAATAGAAGAAGGCCAGGTTCTTCAAAATTTGTAACACAAAGAAAAGAAAAAGATATTGTAAGAATTTCTTCGGGCACTTTTAACGGAAAAACAACTGGGACTCCAATTGCTCTTTTAATAAAAAATCAAGATCAAAAATCTAAAGACTATGAAGATATTAAAAATATTTATAGACCCTCGCATGCTGACTACACATATCAAGAAAAATATGGAATCAGAGATTATAGAGGGGGAGGAAGATCTTCAGCAAGAGAAACAGCTATGAGGGTAGCGGCAGGAGCCATAGCAAAAAAAGTTCTTTCTCATGTCTTAAGTAATAAAATTCAAATAATTGGTTCTGTTATTCAATTAGGCAGCCATAAGATAAATAAAAAAAATTGGAATAAGAATAATATAAATAAAAATGACTTTTTTTGTGGAGATAAAGATTCCGTCAAAATATGGGAAAATTATTTAAGTGATATTAGAAAAAAAGGATTATCTTGTGGTGCTATTATAGAAATAGTTGCAAAACATATTCCTGTCGGATTAGGAGAGCCTATTTATGAAAAATTAGATGCTAATATTGCAAGTGCACTAATGAGTATAAATGCTGTTAAAGGAGTTGAAATTGGGGATGGTTTTTCAGTAGTAGAGCTGACCGGCGAAACTAATGCGGATGAAATGAGAATAGGTAAGAATAAAGAAGTTAAATTTTTATCTAATCATGCAGGAGGTATTTTAGGAGGTATTTCCTCTGGTCAAGATATAGTAAGTAGATTTGTTGTTAAACCAACTAGTTCAATTTTACATTCTAGGAAAACTATAGATAAGAATAAAAAAGAGACTGAAATTATTACCAAAGGCAGGCATGATCCATGCGTTGGAATAAGAGCTGTGCCTGTAGGTGAAGCCATGATTGCAATAGTTTTAGCTGATCAAGCTCTTCAATATATAGCTTTAAAAAGTAAGTTAAAAAAATGAATAATGATAAAGTGAATAATTATATATGGGATTTAGATATTGAACCTAAGCTAGAGCTTCTTGATGAAGAAATGAAGCGTTATATAGAGGTATGTAAAGAAAAGCTAGGTATGGTTCCTAATGTAATACTAGCTAATGCTTCAGACCTAGATCGTTTAAAAACCTTTGTAAACTTCTATAATAGATTAATGTTAAAAGACGGCCATTTATCAAAGCTAGAAAGGGAAATGATTGCCGTTGTTGTTTCAAGTTGCAATAAATGTTTTTATTGTCTAATTGCTCATGGAGCAGCAGTAAGGCAATTAAGTAAAAACCCAATTTTAGGAGATGAACTTGTAATCAACTATAGAGCTGCAAATTTAAATGAAAGACAAAAATTAATGCTAGACTTTGCAGCTAAGCTAACAGAAGAACCTAGTAAGGTAGATAATTTAGATAGAAATATACTTCGTAAAGCAAAATTTGCAGATGAAGAAATACTAGAGATCATTGAGGTTACCAGCTTCTTTAATATGTCTAATAGAATAGCCATAGGAACTGATATGAGGCCAAATACAGAATATCATAATCTAGCTAGGTAATATCTATTTACTAGCACAAATTAAATATTCTACATTTCCTTTAGGTCCTGTTATTGGGCTTTCAATAATAGAGCTTACATTGCATTTCATTATATTTTCAAACCATAGCCTAATATCTTGGCAGCATTGATTTCTAAGATCATCGTCTTTAACCACTCCACCTTTACTAAGATATTTTTTTCCTACTTCAAACTGAGGTTTAATTAATGCAATAATTATTGCATTTTTTGAACATAATTTTATAGGTGCAGGAAGGATTTTTTTTAAACTTATAAAGCTCGCATCACAAACTAATATATCAACAAGCTGAGGAATATCATTGCTTTTAAGATACCTAGCATTTTTTCTTTCAATGGAAACAACTTTTGGATTATCTAATAATTTTTCATGCAATTGTCCATACCCTACATCAACTGCAAATACTTTTTCTGCACCATTTTGCAATAAAACATCCGTAAAACCTCCCGTAGAAGATCCAACATCTAGAGCTATTAAACCTTTAACAGATAATTTAAAAATATTTAAAGCATGTGCTAACTTAATTCCTCCTCTTGAAACCCATGGATGAACTGGGCCTCTATATATTAAGTTAGCATCATCAGATATTGAGTGACCTGGCTTATCTAATTTTTTTTCACCTAGATATATTTTTCCTGAAATTATTAAAGACTGAGCTAAAGATTTAGATTTGGCAATACCTTTTTTTACTACTAAATCATCCAGTCTAATTTTTAGAATTTTCATTTTTTTCTATCTATTATATAATCCGTTAACATCTGTAAATAAATGCCTCTATTTCCATAATTAGAAATAATATCTTTAGCTTCTGTTATGTAATTGCTAGCCAATTTTTTAGTTCCTGCTATACCGTAAAAATCTATAAGAGTTAATTTACCTTTAATTTTATCTTTATTAATTTTTTTACCTAATACTTTCTCATCGCCTTCAATATCTAATAAATCATCTCTAATTTGAAAGGCTTTACCTAGAACTGATCCAAACTTTGACATATTATTATAATTTTTTTCAGAAGCTTTTCCTAATATAGCACCATATAAAGTAGCGCATTTTATTAAAGCACCTGTTTTCATTTGATTCATCATATTAATGTTTTTCTCATTATTCTCTAATGGAAAAAGGTCTAGTACTTGACCACCCACCATACCTTCACTACCCGAGGACTTTGACAAAAGAGATATTAAATCTATGCATATATGAGAATCTTTATTTTTATAGAATTCTGTTAAAATGTAAAAAGCATCTGTTAAAAGAGAATCTCCAGTTAAAATTGCAATGGCTTCATTAAACTTTTTATGTAATGTTTTTCTACCTCTTCTCATGTCATCATCGTCCATTGCTGGCAAATCATCATGTATTAAAGAATACGTGTGAACCATTTCTAAAGCTATTGCAGCATATATTGAAAATTCAAATTTGACGTCGAATAATGATGAACATTCTGTTACCAAAAAAGGTCTTATTCTTTTTCCTCCACTAGCATTTATATAGGAAATACTTTCTTTTAAAGAGCTAGGTGAATTATTTGAAATAGAACTTTTCCTATAAAAATTCTCAAAATTTTTAGAGTAATTTTGTAAATATTCTAAAAATTTGAGACTATTACTTGGAACACTCACTTTCACTCCGTATCCATAACCTTAGCAGTAATATCACCATTTTTATCTACCTCTATTTTTTCTATACGTAGCTGAGCTTCTTTTAATTTACTTTCACAATGTTGCTTTAATTTTGCTCCCTTTTCATATGCTTCTACGGCTTTATCTAAATCGATAGATCCTGCATCTAACTGACTAACAATTTCTTCTAACGCTTTTAAAGCAGATTCAAAAGATAAGTCTTTTATATTCTCTATTGTATTATTTTCTGACATGTAAAAAAATCCATTTTTTTTAAAAAATTATATAATAATAGTATTATATATGTATAATTCAAGCTTGGTAATTAATTATTATAGGAAAAATCATGAGATCTTCTTTAATTCAAATTTTTACAGTTATTTTTGTCGCAGCTATATCTTGGTTAATATGGGATAAATGGGATTTAATTTCTGGGTCTGGCGATTCCGTAAACAGTATTGCAAAACCAGAAAAGCCTCCAACTGCAGTAGATGCAAAATCTGTAAGAGTGGATAATATAGTTGTCAATATGGAAGTTGTTGGAAATTTAAGAGCACTAGATGCAATTGATGTTACTTCTGAAATTAGTGGAATAATTACAAAAATTAATTTTACTGAGGGACAATCTATTAAAAAAGGAGACGTTTTATTTCTTTTAGATTCTAATATAGAAAAAGCAGAAATTACTATACAAAAAGCAGATATCAATAGATGGACCGCTTTACTAGAAAGAAGACAAAGACTAGCAAGAAGTGCAGAAAAATTATCAGAAACAAAGAATATAGCTAGGACTAGATTAGACCAGCTGTTAACTGATGAAACAGAAGCTCTCGCACAACTTCAAATAGCAAAAGCTAAATTAAAAATAGCTCAAAACAACTTATATAAAAAAATTATAAAAGCTCCTTTTAATGGAATTACAGGTCTAAAATTAAAAAGTATAGGGGAATATTTAGAGCCAGGAGAAATAGTAACATCACTAGATAGTATAGATCCAATAGAACTTGACTTTGAAGTTCCAGAATCAGTTATTTCATCGCTTATAATGGGTACAAATATTAATACCGTTACTAGAGCTTGGGGTAATGAAGTTTTTACAGGCATTATTAAGTCAATAAATACTAGAGTAAACTTAGAATCTAGATCAATTACTGTAAGGGCTAAAATAAGTAATAAAAAACTTAAACTAAAACCAGGAATGTTTATGATGGTTAAACTTCCAGTTATAACACACAAAAATGCTATAATTGTTCCTGAAGAGTCAGTGCTTACAGATGGCACACAGAGAACTATCTATATAATTAAAGATGGCGTAACAAAATCTAAGCCTGTTAAATTAGGTCAAAGACTGCCTGGTGAAGTTGAAGTTCTAGAAGGAATAGATTCAGATGCCATAGTAATTACTGGTGGAATTCAAAAAGTAAGAGATGGATCTAAAGTAACTGTCAGAGAGAGTAAATAGTAAACAAAAATATGAATCAGGAATAATTTATTATGACAAAAAAAAATAATACTAATGAGCGCACTCTTTTATTATCAGATATATCAATTAAACGTCCTGTTTTTGCAGCTGTAGTAAGTCTGATACTAGTAATATTTGGAATATCTTCAATGAAGGATCTAGCTATCAGAGAATACCCTGATATTGACGCACCAATTGTTTCTGTAATTACATTATATAAAGGTGCACCTGCTACGATTATTGAAAGTCAAGTCACACAAATTATAGAAGAATCTGTTAGTGGTATAGAAGGAGTTAAACAAATCACTTCTAAAAGCAGAGAAGAAAGGTCAGAAGTAACAATTGAATTTGTAGTATCCAGAGATGTAGATGCTGCAGCAAGTGATGTTAGAGATAAAGTTTCAGGAAGTGTTGGAAACTTGCCTCTAGATGCAGAATCACCTGTTGTTTTAAAAACAGAAGCTGATGCAAGTCCATTTATTTGGATAGGTATGAAGAGTAAAGAATGGAACGCTATTCAGCTTAGTGATTATGCAGATAGATACCTAGTTGATACTTTTTCTGTAGTTCCAGGAGTAGCAAAAGTTTTAATTGGAGGAGAAAGACGGCCTGCGATGAGAATATGGCTAAATAGAAGCTCAATGGCTGCTTATGGAATTACTGTGAATGATATAGAAGATGCTTTACTGAAACAAAACTTAGAGCTTCCTTCTGGTAGAGTTGAATCTGATAGAAGAGAATTTGCAGTGAGGACTGATTCAGGACTAGTTACAGTAAAACAGTTTGAGGATATAGTCATAACACAAAAAGCAAATTATTTAGTGAGATTAAGTGATGTAGCTGAGGTAAATTTAGGTACAGAAGAAGAGCGATATGAAGTTCGAGCAAATGAAGAGCCTGCTATTGGACTGGGAGTTATAAAACAATCTAAAGCAAATGAATTAGAAATTGCAAATGGTATCAGGGCAAAATTAAGTGAGCTTCAAGCAAGTCTTCCTGAACAAGTTGAACTATTTATAGCTTATGATAGATCTAGATTTGTAGACGCTTCAATAAATGAAGTTTTTAAAGCTTTAGCTATAGCAATGTGTTTAGTTATTGCTGTGATATTTTTATTTTTAAGATCATTCTGGGCCACTCTAATTCCAGCAGTTGCAATACCTGTATCTTTAATCTCTTCATTTATTATATTAGATATGTTTGGCTTTTCTATAAATGTTTTGACACTTTTAGCCTATGTTTTGGCAGTTGGGCTAGTTGTGGACGATGCAATTATTGTGCTTGAAAACATACATAGAAGAATTGAAAATAATGAACCAGTTCTTCTTGCCTCTATAAGAGGATCAAGGCAGATAGGGTTTGCTGTAATTGCAACCACCTTATCCTTAATAGCAGTTTTTGTTCCTTTATCCATGATGGGAGGAAATACAGGAAGGCTATTTAGTGAATTTGGAATTTCAATGGCAGGTGCAGTATTATTTTCTAGTTTAGTAGCTCTCACATTAACTCCTATGATGTGCTCAAAAATATTAAAACAAAAAAAGTCTAATAATCTATTTTATAGAAGTAGTGAAAAAGCTTTTTTAAGTCTAAATAAAGGCTATGAATGGTTATTAGATAAAACATTATCTTTTCCAATTATTATTGTGGCTATTGGGCTTGCGTTCTCGGCTACATCATATTCTTTATATAAAGAAGTTCCTAAAGAATTTGCACCTACAGAAGATAGAGGAGTTTTTCTCGTTGTTCTAATGGCTCCTGAAGGAGCAACATTAAATTATACTAGAGATTATCTTTTAGAAGTAGAAGGTGAACTAGCCTCTATTGGGCCCAAGGGCACAAAAGAGATAGATACTCTGTTTGGTGTTCTTGCTCCAGGTTTAAGTAGGCCTAGCCCAGTAAATTTTGCAATTGCTTTTGTAGTTTTGAAGCCTTGGGAAGAAAGAGCAAGAAGTCAACAATCAATAGTAAAAGAGTTTTTTCCAAAGCTACTTAGTATTCCTGGCGCAAATGTATTTGCTATAAATCCGCCAAGTTTGAACCAGCCTGGAAGAAAAGCACCTGTTCAATTTGTACTTGGAGGCCCTAGTTATGATACTCTGAAAGATTGGAGTAAAATAATAATAGAGAAGACTAAAAAAGAAAATCCAAAATTATTAAGTATAGATGGAGATTACAAAGAAACAAAGCCGGAATTAAAAGTAGATATTGATAGAAATAGAGCTGCAGCAATGGAAGTGTCTATAGCTGATATAGGTAGAACTCTTGAAACTATGCTGGGATCAAGATTTGTTACAACATTAAACGATAGAGGAATTCAATATAATGTTGTCTTGCAGGCGAGAAACAAAGATCGAGAAACTCCAAATGATTTAGAAAACATCTATGTTCGTAATGCTAATAATAATCTGATTCCATTAAATAACTTAATTACTACTAAAGAAACAGCAGCACCTAAAGAATTAAATAGGTTTGATAGAATGCGCTCTGTTACTATTTCTGCCTCTTTAGCTCCAGGCTATAGCTTAGGAGAAGCCCTCGATTATTTAGACAATTTAGCATTAACAAGCCTTCCACCTGAAGCACGAGTTTCCTATGCAGGACAGTCAAGAGAGTTTAGAGATTCCTCTTCTTCTTTAATGATTACTTTTGGTTTAGCTCTGCTAATAGTGTTCTTAGTTCTTGCAGCACAGTTTGAAAGTTTTGTTCACCCGATAATCATTATGCTATCAGTACCTCTTGCAATAACTGGTGCGCTTGCAACACTATATTTCACAGGCATTACATTAAATGTATATAGTCAAATCGGGTTAGTTATGCTTATTGGTTTAGTTGCCAAAAATGCGATACTCATAGTTGAATTCGCAAATCAATTAAGAGAGCAAGGTAGAAGTATAAAAGATGCAGTAAAAGAATCGGCGGCAGCAAGACTAAGACCCATTTTAATGACTACTATTGCGACAGTCTTTGGTGCTATGCCATTAGCTTTAGCTTCAGGAGCAGGAGCAGAAAGCAGGTCTTCAATAGGTTGGGTAATTGTTGGTGGAGTTACATTCTCCACCTTATTGAGTTTATTTATTGTACCAACTTTATATAGTCTTTTAGCGAGATTTACAAAACCTTCAAGTCATATCGCGGATCAATTAAGAGGAATAGAAGATGAGTATAAGAAAAATAATATTCAAATTGCTGAATAATCTAAAGAGAAAGTATAAATAAAAATGCAAGCTGATTTTATAATTATTGGTTCTGGAATGGCAGGAATGTCAGCGGCTTACAGATTATCCAAACATGGAAAAGTTATTGTATTAGAAAAAGAATCATTGCTTGGCTATCATACCACTGGACGTTCAGCTGCTTTTTTTACTGAAAATTATGGAAATAAGACAATAAGAGCTATTACAAAAGCTAGTAGATATTTTTTAGAGAACCCTCCTCCATGCTTTAAAGAAAATGAATTAATGACAAACTATGGAGGATCGCTTTTCATTGCTAATAAAAATCAAAGCAGTCTTATAGACAAAGAATTGGAATATGCTTCGTCTTTATCAGCTAATGTATTTGAAATTTCTATAAAAAAAGCTCTAGAAATGGTTCCAATTATTAGAGAAAACTATATAGATCGTGCACTTCATGAACCAGATTCTAAAGCTATGGATGTAGATTTAATTCATCAAGGCTTTGCTAGAGGTTTGAAATCAAATAACGGAAAAATTATTTTTAATGCTGAAGTAAATAAAATTGATAAAATAAACCAAGATTGGAAAGTTAGTACTAAAACAGATGATTTTTTTGCCCCCATAATAATAAATGCAGCTGGAGCTTGGTGTGACGAGGTAGCAATTTTGGCAGGATGTAAACCATTAGGTCTTATACCTAAAAGACGAACTGTTATAATCTTTGAACATTCTGAAAATATAAATACTTCAAATTGGCCAGTTGTTATAGATGTAGAAGATAACTTTTATTTTAAATCAGAAGCTGGAAAAATATTGGCATCTCCAGCAGATGAAACAGATAGCCTTCCTTGTGATGCGCAGCCTGAAGAAATAGATATTGCTATGACAGTAGCTAGAATTGAAGAGGCAACTAATTTTAAAATAAAAAAAATTGATCATAAATGGGCAGGATTAAGATCATTTTTCTCTGATCGAACTCCAACAGTGGGAGAAGATCCGTTAGTTTCTAATTTTTACTGGCTAGCAGGTCAAGGAGGTTATGGAATCCAAACAGCTCCTGGTATTTCTAAAATTATTGAATGCTTAATTGTGGGAAAAAAATGGCCAAGCTATATGAGCGACCTAAAAATATATCCTGAAACACTTTTATCAAATCGATAATAAATAATTTCTTAAGGTTGAGTTAACTTTATTTCAATTCTTCTATTTTTTCTATATGAAGATGGGTCATTGCCATATTCTAATGGTTGAAATTCTGCGAATCCTGCTACTGATATTTTATCTGAACTGACCCCTGATAACATTAATACTCTGCCTACTGAAATAGCTCTAGCAGCGCTTAATTCCCAATTTGATGGATACAAAGCTGTATTAATTGGATTTTGGTCTGTATGCCCCTGTATTTGTAATACCCACGGAATATCTTTAGGTATATCTTTTGTAATATCTAATAATATTTTTGATAGTTCTCGGAGTTGCTCAGCCCCTTCTATACCAACCTCTGCAGAACCTGAAGCAAATAAAACCTCTGATTGAAAAATAAACCTATCTCCTACAATTTGCACATCACTCCTATTACCTAGAATTTCTCTTAACCTTCCAAAAAACTCTGACTTATATTGGCTTAGCTCTCCAACTTTAACAGCCAATGCTGTATTAAGCTTTTTTCCCAACTCTATAATTTGAATATCTTTCTTCTTAATGTTCTCTACATTTATATCTAACAAATTCTGAATTATATTTAACTGTTCTCTTAATTCTGATACTTGCATATTTAAGAGAGATACTTGATTTTTTGCTGCCTCAGATAGTTTAACTTCTTCCTCTGCCTTTATAAGCTTAACTTTTGTTGATCTTAGGGTAGAAAGTAATTGTTTAAGCTCACTTTCTAAATCAGTATTCTTAATATCTAAATTTTGATTTTCTTCTTTTATTTTATTACTACTAATCTTTAATGAAGCTAATAATCTATTGATCTCTATATTTTTATTTTTTAAGTCGGCAAACTCCATTGATAATAAATCAGAAGTGATACTTGAATCATTTAATTTATTATTAAGATTAGAAATAGTACTTGTTAAGTCTTTATTCTCTTTTTTTTCTAAAGACAGTAGTTCAGATAATTGATAAATTTGCATATTTAGGTCTTCTAAAGCATCGTCCTTAGTCGATAATAATTTAGACAATAAAAATTCTGAAGAAATAAAAATTGTTAATAAAAAAATTAAAACTAATAATAGAGTTGATATTGCATCCACAAATCCGGGCCATATATCTGATGAGCTTCTTGTTCTATTTCTAGATCTTATCAATTAAAAAACCCCTTATTTCTTCTTTATTTTTTTTCTACAACTGCCGAGATAGTTTTAGCTAATAATTTTATTTCTGACCTTAATTCAGTTATGAGTTGTCTATTTCCTTGATTATTTTCCTCCACTAATCTTCTCATTGATATATCCATATTTCTAATATGCTCTTTTGTAGGGTCATCTAAACCATTAGGGTGTTCCCTCATATATTCTACTAATGGTGTTATATCAATTGACTTGTCACTTCCTTTTGCAAGAGCTTTTTGATTACTTTTAATCTGGTCAGCAACCGCCGACATTTTTTCTGCTAAGTTAGCAAAGTTGTCTGCTAAATGTTTTCTTTCATCTTCTCCTCTACCGAGAGTACTCTGCAATGAGTCAATACTTTCTGCAGTTTGCTCTAATAAAGCCTGCACATAGATAGGCACACCATCTTCTTGAATTTTTTGAGAATCTTTATTATTTACTGCAATTAGACTCATAGTAGATAACCATTCTTCAATATCATTATAAAATTGATTCTGAGACTGCGATGCTTGAATATCTAAAAACCCTAATATTAAAGATCCTGATAAACCAAATAAGGAAGATGAGAAAGCAGTTCCCATTCCGTCTAATGGTTGTTTTAAACCTTCTTTTAACTTTAAAAACATTAGTGAACTATCTTCATCTTCTGTGCCTAAAGAATTTATTACCTCACCAACTGAGCCAATAGTATTTAGTAACCCCCAGAAAGTACCTAATAAACCTAGAAATACTAGTAACCCAATTAAATAACGAGAAATCTCTCTTGTCTCATCTAGTCTCAAATTTAAACTATCTAATAAAGAACGCATAGCTAATGAGGAAATGGTAAAACGGCCTTTATGTTCTTCTAATAAGCTTGCCATTGGAGCCAATAATATTAATTTTTTATTATCTAAATTGCCAGTTAATCCTTTAGCTTTATTTCTTTTATACCCCTCTATCCATTGGATTTCTGGTCTTAAAGTATAAACTTGCCTAAATATAATAATAATTCCAAAGCCTAAAACAGCGAATATTAAACCATTAATTATTGGATTAGTTAAGAAGGCATCGGTTAAAGAGCTTATTAAAAAAAAACCTAGTATTAAGTTTAAGACAATAAAAACAATCATTCTTTGTATAAATCTATTCGGGCTATTCATAAGCATCACCTAATTAATTACAAAGTATATTCATAATAACTTAATATAAATAAATTAATATAATATTACAATTTTTTTGCCCTAATGATAGTTTAAGAATTTATTACCTTTTGTAATTCTTGAACAATATGTAAATTACCCGCGACAATATTTCCTGTTAGTAATGGATCCTCTTTGTTATCTATTCCTTTTGCTAAACCGCCGGCTTCCTTCACCAATATAATACCTGCTGCAATATCCCATGAACTTAGACCAAACTCCCAGAAACCATCTACTCTTCCTGCTGCCACAAAGGCTAAATCTAAAGAGGCAGCTCCAAACCTTCTAAGGCCGGCTACTTTTGACATAACTGCTTGCTGTATTTTAATATGTTCCTGATGGTTACCTCTACCTAAAAAAGGAATACCCAATGCAATAATAGATTTATCTAAAGTCTTTTTATTTTTAACTCTTAACCTTTGATCGTTTAAATAAGCTCCTAGACCATCTTCTGCCCAATAAAAATCATTATGAATAGGATCATAGACAACTCCTGCAATTATTTTATTTTCATGATGCAAAGCAATAGAAATTGCAAAATACGGAATACCATTCATAAAATTTAATGTTCCATCTATAGGGTCAATAATCCAAGTATACTCATTTTCATTGATATTGTTTTTAATCTTACCTTCTTCCATTAAAAAACCATAACCTGTTCTTGATCTGGAGAGTTCATAATGAATAATTTCTTGTGCTTTAATATCTGCCATTGTAACAAAATCATTTTGGCCTTTTATAGAGACTTGTAACTTTTCTAATTCTCCAAAATCTCTCAGTATTGATCTAGCTGCCTTTCTGGCAGCAGACATCATTATAGTAATATTTGGTGAATATCTAATCATAAATCTTCCTTATTTTTTATGTTTTTTCTTTTCCTACATAAGTAGAGTCTAAAGTAGCTACTATTACTCTAGTACCAACTGTAATATGAGGTGGTACCATTATTCTCAGGTTATTATCTAATATTGCAGGCTTATATGAAGAGGAAGCTGTCTGACCTTTAACCACGGATTCAGTTTCTATTACTTCATGTACCACTTGTTCTGGCAAATCAATGCCTATTGGTTTATCATCGACTATTTCTAATGTTACTTGCATTCCATCTTGAAGAAATGCTTTTTGATCACCTACAAGCGAAACTGGTAATTCAATTTGTTCATAGGATTCTATATCCATAAAAGTTAGCATATCGTCTGTACTAAAAAGATATTGATAAGGTCTAGTATCTATAGTTAAGCGTTCAACAACTTCATTAGCTCTAAACCTTTCATTTAGTTTCGATCCCGTTTTTAAATTTTTCAATTCTACTTGATTAAATGCACCACCTTTTCCTGGTTTAACTGCCATACACTTAATTGCTCTCCATTGCATTTTTTGATGTTCTATAATATTTCCTGGCTTAATTGCATTACCGTTAATTTTCATTGGAAAATTACTCCTATTAATCAATCTTATTAAAAATTTATGCTTAACTTTTCTAAATTAATTTATAATAATATTTTTACAAATAAGATATATAATTTTAAACTATAATATTTTTAAAATTTAGAATTGCTTTCCTAGGGCTATCTATATTGTTCCAAATAGCACCTACTACTGCGATAAAATCTACACCTGCTTTAATTAATTCATGACAATTTTTTGAGTTGATACCTCCAATGGCAACGCACGGGATGTCACTAATTAAAACCCAATCTTCTATAAGACTCATTACTGCTTTTGCCTTTGCCTTTTTAGTCTTAGTTTCAAAGAATGCTCCAAAAGCAACATAGTTTGCTCCTTGTTCAGCAGCTTTCATTGCTAAATGTTTCGAATTATAACAGGACGCCCCAATTATTGCTTTAGACCCTAATAATTTTCTCGCATCTAATATCGACGAATCATCTTCTCCTAAATGAACTCCATCTGCTCCTATTTTGTTTACTAGATCTAACCTATCATTCAATATAAAAGGAACACCAAACTTATTACATATAGGTTTAAGGACTTTGGATATATTAATAAGCTCTTGATCATTTAGATTTTTTAACCTTAATTGAAAGCAAGCAACTAAACCGGTTTTTAAAACCTCCTCTAATGACGAGGGGAATTCATTAATATTAATATTAGCTGGCGAAATTATATATAACTTTGTCAAAATTTATTATCAATATACATTATTTAATCTTTAAATTTATAAATATCTATCACCTTGTTAAGTAGCCCTAATGCTTCTTCTCTTGGCCTTTGAAATGTATTTCTTCCAATAATTGAGCCATTAGCTCCACCATCACGAATTTCTTTTATATCGTTAAGTAAACCTTGCATATCAGTAAATGCATTACCTGAAAACACCACTATTCTTCTATGGTTAAAAGATGACTGCATAACATGGGCAACTCTTTTACTTAAGCTCGATAAATCTACACCCTTGTATGAAGCTTGGGCCTCTTTTTGTTCTATATGCGCAGTTGGGGGCTTAACTTTAATAATATGAGCTCCTAATAAAGCAGCAATATGCGCAGCATAAGCACATATATCCATAGATGTTTCTCCTTCTTTTGATAAATTTCCTCCTCTAGGATATGACCAAACAACTACTGCTAGCCCTAAAGATTTAGCCTCAAGCGCTAACTCCTTTAGTTCTTCCATCATTTCAAATTGAAATTCAGAACCCGGGTATATAGTAAAACCTACTGCTAAACATCCGAGCTTTAATGCATCGTCAAGAGAACCATGAACAGCTTGATCTTTCAAAGTAGCTAAACTATTAGCACTATTTAGTTTTAATATTGTTGGTATCTGTCCAGCAAAAGTATCAGCTCCCGCTTCTAACATTCCCAATGGAGCAGCATAAGCATTTAAGCCCGCATCTATTGCAAGTTTGTAATGATAGTGAGGGTCATATGCATCAGGGTTTGGAGCAAATGATCTTGCGGGGCCATGCTCATATCCTTGATCTACAGGTAGTATAACTAATTTTCCTGTACCTGCTAATTTACCCTGCATTAATATTCTAGCAAGATTGGCTTTAGTACCTGGGTTATCACTTTCATAATTACTTAAAATATTTTTAACTACTTTAGTCATTTTCATGAAATACTCTCCTTAAATTAATCAATTAAAACTGCTATACCTGGTAATGTTTTACCTTCTAACCACTCTAAAAATGCACCTCCTGCAACGGATACATATGAAAAACCTCCTGAAGCTCCTGCATTATTTAAGGCAGCTACCGTATCTCCACCTCCAGCCACACTTAATAGTCCTCCCGCTCTTGTCATCATAGCTGCAGTCAAAGCACATGAGGAAGTACTTTGATCAAATGGAGGAATTTCAAACACACCTAAAGGACCATTCCACAATAATGTTTTACTATTTATAATTGCATTAGAAATTAATTCGATAGTTTTTTCTCCAACATCTAATATCATATTTTCTTTTAAAACATCCTTTAACTCAACATTATTACTTTCGACACCAAACTCTAATTTGTTAGCTACTACAGCATCTATTGGAAGAATAATATCACAATTGCTAATTTTTGCTTTTTCTAAAATTTCTTTAGCTTCACCTATCATATTTTTTTCATAAAAAGAGGCACCAATATTTTTACCTTGTGCTGCTAAGAAAGTATTAGCCATTCCTCCACCTATTGCTAAAAATTGCATCTTTTCTATTAAGTTTCCTAGTAAACTTAGCTTTGAAGAAACTTTGGAACCCCCGATAATTGCCATCATTGGTGATTCAGAATCTTTTAAGGCTTTTTCTAACATTTCAATTTCAAGGTTTAATGCAAGCCCTGCATATGATGGTAGATACTTTGTCACTCCATGTACTGATGCGTGCTCTCGATGGCATACTGAAAAGGCATCATTAACAAATATATCAGCTATATCTGCTAAAGACTTACTAAAATTAACATCATTATTTTCTTCTCCCTCGTAAAATCGAACATTTTCTAGGAGTGCTATCTGACCATCTGGCATATCCTTTAAAACTTGTTTTACCACATCACCTATGCAGTCAGGTATAACAGCTATTTCAGGAGCTTTAAATACTTCTGTTAAGCTCTCTGAAACAAAACCTAAAGATAAATCTTCATCTATTTTTCCTCTAGGTCTTCCAAAATGAGAGAGCAGCGCTACTTTAGCTCCTTTATTAACTAATGTCATTACTGTTGGAGCATGTCTTTCTATTCTACTAATATCTGATATTTCTCCATCTTCATCTATAGGAACATTAAAGTCGCACCTCACTAAAACTACCTTACCTGAAACATCTATATCTGCTATAGTTTTTAATTTCATGTTTATTTTCCCATAAGTACTGCTATATCAGCCATTCTATTTGAAAAACCCCATTCATTATCATACCAAGATAAAATTCGAACTAAATTTTCTTTCACAACTTGTGTTTGCGTAGCATCAAAATTTGATGAAGCAGGATTATGGTTAAAATCAATAGAAACAAGTGGCTCAGTATTATATGTTAAAACTTCTGCCATACTGCCTAAAGATGCTTCTTTTAATGCATTATTAATTTCTTCTACTGAAGTAGGTCGCTCAGAATAAAAAGTTAAATCCACCATAGAAACATTGACCGTTGGCACTCTAATAGCTGTTCCGTCTAGTTTGCCTAATAATTCAGGCAAAACTAAACCAACAGCTTTTGCAGCCCCAGTAGATGTTGGAATCATTGAAGTGGATGCAGCCCTCCCTCTCCTTAAATCAGAATGAAGAGTGTCTAATACTGGTTGGTCTCCTGTAAAAGCATGGACTGTTGTCATAAAACCACTTTCTATTCCTACTAAATCATTTAATATTTTAGCAACTGGAGCCAGACAATTAGTAGTGCAACTAGCATTAGAAACAACTTTATGTTCATCCTTTAAGCCAGCATCATTTACTCCATAAACTACAGTATAATCTACCCCATTACCTGGCGCGGATATTAATACTTTCTTTGCACCAGCAGTTAAATGTTTGCTTGCATCATCTTTTTTTGTAAATAAGCCCGTGCATTCTAACGCAACGTCAATATCCAAATCTTTCCAAGGAAGATTTTCAGGGTTTCTTTCAGAAAATACTTTTATACTTCCATGTTCAGTATTAATACCTTCTTGTATTACTTTAACTTCACTATTTAATTTACCATGAACACTATCATAACTTAGTAAATGTGCATTGGCTTCTACAGAACCTAAATCATTAATAGCTACTACACTAATATCTTTCCTTTTAGCTTCTATTATAGCCCTTAAAACTAATCTTCCTATTCTTCCAAATCCGTTAATTGCAACTTTTACTGTCATGAAATGCTCCTATTATTTTAATATTAATTTAACTGAACTAATTACTTTCTCTTCTGTTATCGAAAAATGTTTATACAAATCTTTTGCAGGCGCAGAAGCACCAAAACTGGACATACCAATAAAAATATCATTTTTATCTAAGATATAATCCCAACTCTGTCTTACTCCTGCCTCTATAACTATCTTGGGTGAAGCATTAATAATATCATCTTTATATTTTTTATCTTGTAAATAAAAACGATCTAAGCATGGAACAGAAACTACTCTCGCTTTAATTCCTTCTTGATCTAGTTTCTCAGAAGCACTAACTGCAATTTCTAATTCTGAACCAGAAGCAAACAGACTAATGTCAAAATTTTCTTTTTCTATAATCACATAAGCACCCAAAGAAGATAAATTATTTTTTTTGTACTCATTTCTAAAAGGTTTTAAATTTTGTCTTGATAAAGCTATTATACTAGGAGTATTTTTTGAAGCTAAGGCTGCCTGCCATACTTCTAATGTTTCTGTGCTATCCGCGGGTCTCCATACTTCTAGATTTGGAATAGCCCTTAAAGATGACAAATGTTCTACTGGTTGATGAGTAGGACCATCTTCTCCTAGACCAATAGAATCATGAGTCATAATATAAATTACTTTTAACCCCATTAATGCTGACAA
>MDTG01019363.1_pt1 | contig 19993 bp, 18 predicted proteins | sample 811421 | NCBI WGS metagenome assembly MDTG01 (sample SAMN05326645, study PRJNA326480) | marine metagenome | isolation source: seawater | place: Pacific Ocean: South East | collected 2011
TGTCGCGACCCGCTACGACAAGACGGCGGAAAGCTTCCTCGGCTTCATTGACATCACGTCGATCCGTCTCTGGATCCGCCATTTGTCAACATGACCTAGAGGTATCGGCTCAGTATTTCCACCACTGCGGCGCTGCATTTGGACCAGCTGAATTTTCTGGAATGCACCAAACCAGCCTGAACTGTAGCGCGCCGGTCCGGGCCGGTCATCCTGCGAACATGGTCAGCGATCTCTCTGGCGGTATTATTTTCAGCCACGACTAGCGCTTCGCCGCCGGCTTCGCGGACCGCACGGCAGTTGACAGCGATTGCTGGACATCCCGCTCGCATAGCCTCCAGTACGGGAATGCCGAAGCCTTCGTAAAGAGAAGGGTAGACCAAAGCCGTCGCACGGTCATATAGCTCTGCCAGAGCTTCGGTGGATATGCCCTGCTGGATAGATAAATTGCCATGGATCGCGGCTTCGGTATCGGCCCGTTCCTTGTCCGACCAAGGTTCGCCGCCAACGCAGACCAAATCTAGGCCGGGAAGCTGGGCCATGGCTTCGACAAGGAGAGAAAAATTCTTGTAAAGGCCGCGCTTGCCAACGAACAGGACGTAGCCATCGTGTTCCTCTATTGGGCTTTGGGGGTGGAAGATATCTGAAGCGCCGTTGTGAATGACATGAACGTTTCCAGACGGCTTGCCAAAATATTTGAAAAGGTCCTGCCGGGTCGCCTCGGATATGCAGATGATTTCGCTTGCGGCGCGGATGGCGCGGTATTTCTGCCATTTATGAACCGTAACGCGCGGGCCGTAGAGGCAGGCTTCGTAAACGAAGTCATGCACAACGACAACAGAAGGGATTTGTGGCTTCGATACTCGGCGATAATAGCTAGAGATGAATACACTGGCTTCAGGGGAGGCTGTAACGTCACGATACCGTTCCTGAAACCGCGGGGGCCGTACTAGGGTATTATCTTTCGAGGCATCGTCATGGTGAAGCAGAAGCTCGTACGGCATAGATTTGCGCTCAACTTCTTTGACGATTTCATCAAAATATACAGATACTCCGCCAGACTTTTGAAGGGAATATACGATACCATCTATGAAGATCATGATTTGATGTAAGACGTCAGCACAGAGGGGGTGCCTCGGCCGAACCGTCTTCCTTCCATGTGGTTGAAACCAAAAAGGATGATCGCGATCGCGATCATCACGGGCCCGTCCAGATAACTTCCGCCTCGTGCGAAGGAAACAAGAAATGGGAAGGCAAGAAGCCCCATCGTTACATCGGGACGTGGGACGCTAAAATATCTCAGTATCGCGAAGACGCCGTAGGTGGCAAACGCAACTCCGAGATATCCGAATTCAGCAATGATCTTAAAGAGCATAGAGCTGCCATCATTGATATTGTTGTCTCCGACAACCTGACGGTAATATGATAAGCTGTCTAAATTATAGACACTGGCCATATTCAGGAAGCCAACACCCAATGGGAACGAGTGTAGGGTCGTCTGTGCTGCAGTTAGGCCGCCGAACAGCACAACTGAGGACAGGTTGCTGTGCTGATCGAAATACCCGGTTTGCAGAAGGTAAATCAGCACATTTATGCGATCTGCGACATCGGGGGGAAGAAGCTCAACTAGAATTAGGAGATTCTTCCAAACCGCAATCAAAATTGCGAACGACACAAATGCCAAAAGTGGCTGCCAAGCGACCATGCGTAAAAGTATGGCTAGCATCAGCATAACAATAGCCGTTGTCGATGGGCATAGAATGAGAATAAAATAGACTTTGAAGAAGTCCCACTGGTTCATGCTCCCCCCAAACACTTTTTCCTTCGGCCATAAGGATGCGAAGACTATCGGAGAGAAGGTCGTGGCGACGAAAGAGGGTTCTGTTAACAGTCCCGGGGGGCGTACGATCGGAAGGAAATAGTGTGGGAGCGCCAAGTAGGAGGGAAACTGCAGCCCGGCAATCTGGATGAATTGGACTAGGATCTGGAGATTTATGAAGATTTTTAGCGCCTTTGCCAAGTGAACCCAGCCTGTTCGATAGCTGATTGGCAGGGCTTGCGCGGTTACGACGATAGCAACCATTAGGATGAAAAGTGCTACGAGTGACACCTCGGCCCGGAGGATGTTGACTCCGACCAACAGCGCGACCAGCAGCAGCAGCAGGATCGCCGCAAAAATCGACAATGCCACGGGGAAGACATGGCGGGGCAGAGGGAGCAGGAAGGTCAGCGGTAGGAAGATCAGGTACATGGGTACCCCGGCTCCACCGACGCCTATCTGAAAGCACCATAGCGCGCTGACCGAGCATAGAAAAAATCCCGCAAGTTTCCCGTGGGTGATGGTCATTTTCTTGTGCTTCTCCTCTGTATCCGATCCGAATAGGTCAAAACGAGACCGTCGTTGAGAAGCCCATCCAAGAGTACGGTCATCTATTACTATTTTGCCTCACCCGGTGGTGGAAACCGTAAAAACGCCGGCCCGCAGAGATCCCTAGCTGCGGAAACTGTCCTGATTGTCCAAGAACCAGCGGTAGGTGCTTTCAAGTCCCTCGCGCAGGCCGATCGAGGCGGTCCACCCCATCGAGCGCAGGCGCGAGGGGTCCATCAGCTTGCGCATCGTTCCGTCAGGCTTGGAGGGGTCGGTCTCGATGCGGCCCTTGAAGCTGGTCACTTCTGCGACCATCTGAGCTAACTCCAGGATCGAGATATCGATCCCGGTTCCCACATTGATGTGGCTCAGCATGTCCTCGGTGTTGGTGTCATAGGTCGTCTTGTCGAGGTCCATAATGAACAGCGAGGCCTCGGCCATGTCATCGACATGCAGGAACTCGCGCCGCGGAGTGCCCGAACCCCAGATAGTGACGCAGTCCAGACCGTACTCGCGGGCTTCGTGGAAGCGGCGGATCAGGGCGGGTAGAACGTGGCTTTTCTCCGGGTGGAAGTTGTCACCGGGCCCGTAGAGGTTCGTCGGCATGACCGAGCGATAGTCCACGCCGTACTGCCGGTTGTAGCTTTCGCAAAGCTTGATTCCAGCGATCTTGGCGATGGCATATGGCTCGTTGGTGGGCTCCAGCGTGCCGGTCAGCAGAGCGCGCTCCGGCATCGGCTGCTCGGCCCACTTGGGGTAGATGCAGGACGATCCCAGCTGCAGAAGGCGGGTGACCCCGGCGGCATGCGCCTGATGGATCACGTTCGACTGGATCATCAGGTTCTCATAGATAAACTCGGCCGGATAGGTGTTGTTTGCCATGATCCCGCCGACCTTGGCCGCCGCTAGGATCACGACATCGGGCTTTTCCCGCTGCATGAACCCTGCCACCTCGGCCTGATTTATCAAGTCGAGTTCGGCATGGGTGTGGGTGATCAGCTCGATCGCTTCGCCTGCAGCCTGCCGGGCCTGCAGTTGGCGAAGGATGGCCCCCCCGACCATGCCTCGATGTCCCGCAACGTAGATCCGCTTGTTCGAAGGGTCGCCTAACATAATGCTTTCCTAATCTTTTTGGCTTCTCCAGCACTCAAAGCTGTTCTCGTTCTGTGATGATTGGAAACGGCCCGCTGCCGCCCTCCCCCCGGGCACGTTTGGTCCGACTGTGATCCGAGGTGTCGAAATCGGGCACTTTCCCGATCTCATCGGAGGCAGGCCCAGGAGCCAGCATCGGAGCGTCTCCGGCATATGGCTGCGGACCCATGCTTTGGGCAGCGCGGGCATACTGCAACACCTCCGAGCCGGCTGCAGTCCGATGTCCTGCCCCTGCGCCAAAGATGCTCATGCCGTGCTGCGCGCTCGTCGCAGGAGGACCCGGGCCGTCAACCCGACCCCAGATGGTATCAAAGATAGCAGCTTCCATTGCTTGACCGTCTCTGGACTCAGAAGGTCTTCCCATTCGGACATTGTGGTCAGGACTGCGGAGCGGCCGTTCTCCATCCAGACCTTTGCCAAGTATTTCTTCGCGATCGTTTCCCAGAAGGCTTGTGCGTGCTTGAAGTCGGCGGATTTCAGCAGCTCTCGGGACGCACGCAATTCGCGTCCGCGGGCGATGGTTGAACAACGGTAGAACGGCTCGCGCACCGAGGTGATGTTGCCGCCATGTCCCTGGCGGTACCAGGTCAGGAATCGCCGACTGGCCGCCACCTTCCAAGAGCGAGCAATCGCGCAATGCATCACGAAGTCTTCCTGCATGATCAGGTCTTCGGGTTGGCCACCGGTGTCCAGATAGGCTTTCCGCGACACTGCAACCGCGGTGTTGGGCACGTAGTTCGGCCCAGTCAGGAGACGAAGGTGCAGATCTTCGAGAAGGCGGAACTCCTGGCTATCGGCAAAGCCATGCACATGGTTGGAGTCGTGCTCAGGGTCAGTTTCGTACTTCTGGTTGCCGAAACTCAACCCGACTTCCGGATGGGACAGCATGTAAGCGCCCTGTACCGCAAGCCGTCCGGGCAGCATGATGTCGTCGGCATCAATGAACAGAACAACCTGCCCTCGGGCCTTGGATACCCCTAGGTTACGCGCCGACCCCGGGCCGCCATTCGACTTGCGCACAAGGCGCACGCCCGAGAAGCTCAGCTCCACAAGGTGTGCCGTGTCGTCGGATGACCCGTCATCGACGACGATCACTTCGAAGTCGGGTGCATCTTCTTGGCCGAGAACGCTTTCAAGGCATTCTGCAATAAAGTCCCGGGCATTGTAGGCCGGAATGACGACGGACAACTGAACCGTCATGTCAGGCGACACGCCCTGTCGTGACCAGCTGCCGGATAACGGCGGGATCCATCCTGTAGGTCTTGTTCTTTTCCTGCAGCTGGGCGCGTACTGCATCCTCCTTGGTCAGCATCTCCTGCAGCAGTGCAGCCAGTTTGTCGCCGGTCAGGGTCTTGTGATCGATCACCCACTTGTCGGTACCGAACACGTCCAAGTTGATGCCTCGCGCCTTGACGCTGTACCCGATCGAGATCGTTGGAACGCTTCGGGACATGCCGGCGATGGTGGCATGGGTCCGCGCACCGATGAAGGCGCGCAGGCGGCTGATCAGGAATTTCAGGTGTCGGGAGGACCAGCTGCGCGCATCGACCAGCCGGACGCGCTGCTCCAGCTTTTTTTGCATCGCTATCTGCATGACTTCTTCGAGGAAGGCATAGTCGTCATTGCCCGGATACATGACGTGCGGAATGAGCAAAATCGGCGCGTTGGAGGCTTCGGAGATCGAGATCAGCCAGTCGGCAGCGGTTTCAGGCCACGCCGCGGGGTCCTTCCGGTAGCGGGCTAGCAGCGGTGAAAGGTTTAGGCCGATCGCGCCGTCGGCAAGCATCCCCTCGACATCGGCGTCCAAGGCGATCGGATCGGGGGTCAACGAAAAGGCTGGGTCCGGCATCACGTGCACGTTCTCGGTCACGCCGATACTAGCCAGATAATCTTGGGTCAGGTGTTCCCGGATCACGACGGCATGGCATTCCGACAGGCTGCGGCGGCTCCAGTCCTCGATCTTCGATCCGGTCTCGAAAGGACCGATGGAGGCGCCCCAGATAACCAGTTTCTTGCCGGCCCGGACCACTCGGTCATTACTTCCAAGATGCTTTTCGATCGCGTCGTAATCCATCGAGTAGTTGTCGCCCCCTAGGGACATCACAACGTCCGATTGCGGCAGGAAGCGTTCGAAGCTCCAAGCGCAGCCCCGAAAACGTTTGGCGAATTGCCATCCCAAGAAATCGGTGGTCAACCCTTTTCCCGGATGGGGCCGGTGTACTAGGTTCTCGAGCTTGAGATAATCGACACTGGAGTCACGCTGTCCCTTCTGGGTAGCATTGATGAATGTTGCATCCGGAAATGCCGTGCGGACCAAATCGTAGGTGGACAGCATGATGGCTTCACACCCGCGATTGTCGCTTGGGCCGTTGAGAATAAAGAGTGTTTTCATGGAGGTACCCGAACGTAACTGGAGGTTTCCAGAGAGATGTCAAAAGAGGCGGACCCGGCTGCAGGCCCGCGAGAGCCCCTAGCGTCGCAGGATGCGTTTCGCGATCTTGATGTTTCCCTCGCCGACCATTTCCTTGACGGCGCGGCGCGTGCGCACGCTTTTATCTGGGTCGAGGTTCCTGAGCATTTTCAGTGCCTTGCTTTCGTCCTCGGCATCGACGAATGCTTCTACGAGCATGGCGCGATCGTGTTTTTCGGGGCTGAAGAAGGAGGTCAGCCCCGATGCGCATTCGGCCTTGGAGGCGACGCTCTTGTAATCCAGACCAAGTGCTTGGGTATAACTTTTGACCAGTTCGGGGGATTTATTCCCGAAATGTCCGTCGGCCGCCACGAAGAGGTCGGCGTTGTGACTGTAGACCTCGCCATGGTGACCGTGCTGAGTGAATTCCGTACCCTTGCCGTTGTTCACCAGCAGGATGCGGATGTTCGGCCCCAAGTGGCGGTTCCCGAGCGAGTTCATGTCGTAGAAGAACGCGAGATCCCCGATCACGAGGTAAAATAGCTGGTCGGGGTTTGTCTGCGCCGCACCGATCAGGGTGGACATGCATCCGTCAATGCCGAAGCCACCAACGTTTGAGGCTGAGACAACGCTTGGCGGAAGCTCGAAGAAATTCCAAGCCCGCAGGCTGTTCAGGATCGCGAAGTGCACAACCGAGCGGGCCGGGACTTGGTGCGCGAATTGTGACGCGAGCCAGATGTTGGAAAACGGCACCTCCGGCAGTTTCGTCCGCATGTCTTCAAGACCGGCCTTGCAGGTTCGGTAGTAGGACATATCCGAGGCCGGCCCTTCAGAGTAGCTACGGAAGAACCGGCTTTCGGGCATCTCGAAGACGTGTCGCAGTTTTCGAAAGGTGTCCCGAAGCTCGCCGTCTGGGCTGATCCTCCAGACTTCCTTTCCGCCCAGCGGGTGCGCGTAGTAATCGCCAGACACCTCGCCGAGGTGGATGTGGATGTCGGGCTGGAATGCCGATTTGTCTTTCCCTTCCTGCCCGCCAAGCAAGGCCACCAAGATGCGGTACTTCCCGTGATAGCCGCTCGTGTGATCGCAAAATACCGCCGCGTTGTTCACTTCGCAGAAGGCTTCTAGGGCAGCGGTTTCCTCGGCGGTCCAGATCTTATGGGATCCCACGAAAACGCCGACTCGGCCCTTCAGGGCGGGCAGGTCATCGCTTTCTGTCCAGCGGCTGATGACCCGGTAAGTCGGCAGATCGATCTTCTCGTAGCTGCGGCTGTAGGCGGTCGGCAGGTTGATGTGAGCCGGACCTCCCCCGCGCCGGGTCAGTTCGAGAATGGCCTTATTCACCTTCAGTTCGCATTCCCAAATATCGTCGCCATCCTTGACGATGGGTAGGTCAACGCTCAGCCGTACGACGTCTGCCGGCAGGGAGCTGCGATCAATCACCTGGGCGATGTGCTGACCGGCGCGGGCCTGCATCTGCGTCGATGTCAGAGCCAAGACGGGAAGTTTGCGGTAATAGGCCTCGGTCAAGCCCGGCATGTAGTTCCGTGACGCGGTTGCACCGGTACAGCTGATGACGACGGGCTCACCGGAATGTGCAGCCATGCCGCAGGCCATGTAGGCTGCGGACCGTTCGTCGACGGCTGAATAGACGTTGAAGTCGGGATCTGTTTGAACGCTGCCCACAAATGCCATGTTCGTGGTCCCGGGAGAGGCAATGACGTTCCGGATGCCATGCGCCTTCAACAGGCGGATCACGATTTGTGCTTGTTTCTCATCGGTGTAATAAGTCACAGTCGCCCCATTCGATTAATCGCCTTCATTGGTATGTGGCGATAGCCAATATAGCGCAGCTTCGGCTTGGTTCCCCGGATTTCACCAAGACGAGCATGCTCGTGTGTTGCCTTGTCACGCAGGGCTTCGTTGCGCCAGTCCAGCGTTCCGAAGGTTCCTGAGGAGGAAAGCTGCGACCGCAAGCGCCCCGCTAGGGCGGGCAGCGGGTCGGCAAGTTGCGACATATCATAATGTGCCGCGATTTTATGCGGGTCGAACCGGCGATCGTACATTCGATCGTAGGTCACCTGAGGCACGATCTTGACTGCCTGGCAGAAGGTTTCCAAGTCTTGGAGCAGGACATCGGGACGTCGTCCAAGATGGCGTTCCAGTTCGTCCAGATAAAGCCCGAGCACCTCGCCCCATGTCACTGCCTCTGCGCCGGTCAGGTTGTAATCTTCGCCGAGAGCCTGCCGGTTGCCAACCAAGGCCGCAAGCATTGCTGCAACGTCGGCGCCATCGGTCATGGTGGTGAGTCTGTCCATCAAGGGTTTGCAGAAGACGATCCCTCGCCCTTGGCAGGCACGGTAGAGCCAGCTTTCCTTTTCCAAGGTCCCCAGCTGCAGTCGTCCCTCACCGAAGGTGATGTAGGGCCGAACGATCGTCCAGTTTGTGCGTCCTGAGTCCCGCAGTAGGTCTTCCTGGCGCGCCTTTGTCAGCGCGTATTCCTCGGTGGCCAGGTAGGCCTTGTCCTCGCAGGCATCGAGAAGGCGCGGCGAGCCTTCGGTGAGCGGCGTTTTGCTGTCCGCAAACACCCGCCCCGTACTGATGAAGAGATATTGATCTGTCGCATCGAGCAGGGCATCGCCCCGCCGACGGAAGGTCGGGGTGTCGTAGACCATGAAATCGACTATAACGTCCCAACGTGCACGCAGCACATCGGCTAGGAATGCATCATTTCTGGCATTGCCCCGGATATAAGTAATGCTGCCGTCGACTGGACGAGCCTGTCGGGTGGTGACGTGAATCTTATGCCCGGCCTCGGCCAAGATATCGGCCAACTGACCACCGATCGCTCCAGTTGCCCCCAATGCAAGTATCTTCATGAACGGGCTCCGGATCTTCCAAGACGTTTTCGGATCATGCCGTGAAGCGACCGGCGCTCGTCCCGGGACAGTCCCAGCGCTAGCACTGCAAGTGCAGGTATCAGCAAGATGCCCAGAGACGCAAACAGCGATGGGAGGCTGAGCCTTAACGTGCCGCTATCAGACACGACCTGGAGCAGTCCCCAGCACAGGCCGGAAGACACCACCACGACCAGCGTAACCGGCAAGGCGACGACCAGTAGGTACCTAGCCCAGGACAGGCCGGTCAACTTGGAGGTTAGCCCCAGCCGGGCCACGAACATGACCAGGTTGATAGCAATCGCGACGAGGTAGATTGCGTAAGCCGGAAAGCCATTTCGGGTCAGGAGCCACGACAGCAGCAACACCATCAGCTGCAGTCCGCCCAGCAGGAGCTCGTAGGTGCGCACCTTGCCCACCGCGCGCACCGCGGCCATGAGCGGGAAACTGATCGAGATGATCGCCGCCTCGACCAACGCGAGGCGGGCAAACAGAACGGTTTCCTCCGGGTAGGTGCCTACCCAGAGGGTTAGGATATTCGGCGCCAGCGAGATCATGGGCAGTGTCACCATCCAAGACAAGAAGAAGGCGATCTTCGAGCCGAAGAAGATCAGCTTGTAGGTCTGCTCGGTTTCGCCGGCCGCATAGGTCTTGACGATTGGCGGATTGAGCGCCGAGGAGAAGTTCTGCGAAAAGGTGACGACCTGGGTATAGATGGTGAAGGACAGCGCCCGCGCGGCAACTGTGGCCGGGTTGTAGGCTTGGTTGATAAGGATCGTCAGAGCTTGCGCACGGCAGACGGTGGTGAATTGGCCGAAAAGCGTCCAGCCAACGAAGCCTAGCATCTCGCGTATGGTCACCAGGTCGATCTGGACGTGTCTAAGTCTGCACTCGTGGTACTTTCGGATGCAGTAAAGCGCCTGAGCGGACATGACCAGAAGGCTGGCCGTGGCCAGCAGGACCCCATAGGCTACCAGAGCATCACCACCGACGACGTCGATCAGAACGGCTGCGGTCAAACGCAGCGCCGCACCTAGGACGGCGAAGATCGCGAACACGTGGATGTCCTCGTGGGAGATGAGCAGCCAAGAATGGAAGCCGAAAAACAGGTTGGCGATGAAAGATAGCATCAGGAACTGGAACAGGATCTGAGCCGCGTCCAGGCGCTCGGGGGGAACCACCAGCTGGTTGGACACGAACCAGACGCCGGCCGTCTGCAGCGCGATCACGGTGATGATCGCGCACAGGACGTGCAGCACCAGGCAGGCATCGTGATATCGCTTGCGCTCGCCGTCCTTGCCAGATCCGATCGCGAAGGAGATATACCGCTGGGTGATCATACCCAGAGCCCCGACGATGAAGGTGCTCAGCCCCACGACGTTGGTCAGGACGTTCATCAGGCCGAAGTCGTTGATTCCCAGTTCGGAAATCACCACTCGTACGGTGTAGAGGCTGATCAATGCCATGACGACCTGGCGGGTGAACAGCGCCAAGGTATTTTGGGCAATTTTACCAGAACTCATGCCATGTCAAATCTCTGCGTCAGGAGGGAAAAGAAAAAGCGGAAGCCAGAAGGGCATGTCATGGGGTAGGTCTGCGCTTCCATGGGGCGGGTCTATGCTGTCTGCGTGTCGGTGACAAAGCTGTACATGTTCTCATATTCGTCCAAGAAGCGATCGGTGTCGAAGAAGGTCGCCACGGTGGCGGCCATGGTTTTGCGGTCTAAAGGCATGGGCTGGCGCGCGGCCTTCTCCAGGGCGGCACGCAGGGCCAAGACGTCCCCGGGCGGAACAAGATGCCCGGTCCGCCCTTCATCAACCATCTCCGGGATGCCGCCACGCCGGCTGGCGATCACCGGAACTCCATGGCCGATGCTTTCGAAGATCACCCGTCCAAGGGGTTCGTTCGACAGAGAGGGCGCTACGGTCCAGGACACGCCGCTGAAGAATGCGGCCGGACTGGTGTGACCCAAAAAGCGAATGCGCGGAGAAGCATAGCGCGCGCGCAGCCCGGCGACATAGGCCTCCGTCCCGGTTCCAGCGATGTCCAGCCGGGCAGTCTCGGGCAGATCGGCCCGGGCAAAGGCCTCAAGCAGCACCTCGACACCCTTGTGCGGGGCCACCCGTCCGATGAAGCCGAAGGCATCTGGCGCGGGAAGGGCCTGCGGCGCCAGCGCAGAGGCCGCCGGCGGCTTCTCGACGTTGTAGATCCGGTCGATGCGTGCGTTGGGAAAGTAGCCGGCGGTCTCGAACACGGTCTTCATGTGCTCGCTAATCGCGACGACGCCGGAGACCGCCGCAGATTTCCCGCGGTGCGGCAGGCGGAAGGCCTTGCAGCGGGCACAGCGCTGCGTACAGGGCAGGCCGTCCTTCGACATGCTGCCCGCCGTGCACATCAGGTAGTAGTCGTGCAACACATGCACGATCGGAATGTCGCGCCGCTGCGCTTCGTTCCAAACGGCAATGCTCCAACCCGCCAAGTTGTGGCAAGATACTACGTCGGGCTGGAACTCTTTCAGGACCTTACGAAAATCCCAAGCGGCCCGCGGGTTCCAGATGTCCACCCCGTGCCATAGCAGTTTGGTGACAGTGCCATGCGAACTCGCCCCGTCGGGCCTGTAAATGTTACGTACTGGAAAGCGTCGGTCGTGGGGTGCTAGTGCTGTATCTTCCTTCCGCTCCAGGGCGGTTACGCAGACCTCGTGGCCCCGGCTCTTCATCCCAGAAACCAAGTTATGAAGGGTTAGCTCGGCCCCTCCGATCACTGTTGGCCAAGCAAAGGAACTTACAAAGAGGATACGCATCTCGGCTTTCCATTTTTTCCGCGGTCGACAGGGCGATTCCTGAACGCTGCTCTATAGGATTTCGTCGTACACCGCCTTCAGCTGTGCCGTTATATGGTTGATGGATAGATCCTCGGCACGGGCGCGGGCCGCGGCGGCCTTCTTGGGGATCTCGGTCGAGCCCGCGGCCTCCTGCAGCGCCGCGGAAAGCCCGGTCCCGCTGTCGGGATCGAACAGGAAGGCGCAGCTGTCATCCAGATAGTCGCAAATCAGCCCGATGCGCGGCGCGATCACAGCCCGAGCCGCGCTGATCGCCATCACAACGCTTCCCGAGGTGAAGACCTCGGTAAAGGGCAGGGCGATCACGTGGCAACTGTCCAGCGCCACCTGCAATTCGTCATCGGGAATGAACCGCAGATCCAGCGTGACATTGTCGGCGCTGGCTGCGGCCGCCTCAACGTCGGCGCGCACTTGGTCGTTGTAGGGTTTACCGCAGATGTGCAGGTCGCCGTCCAAGTCCGCGTCGCGGAAGGCTCTAATCAACTCAGGCACGCCCTTGTACTCACGGATCAGTCCGAAAAAGAGGATCTTCATTCGTTCCGTGGGCCAGATCGGCGGCTTGGATTTCTCCAGCGCCGCCGCGTAGTTGGGGTGCAGTATGACTGCCAGCTTATCCTGCCGGATGCCGAAAGCCCGAACCACCAAAGGTACTGCCGAAGGGCCGTGCACGATAGCCCGGTTGCAGATCCGCGCAATCAGCCAGCAATTCAGCCGATCCAGCCAGACGCGGCGGTTCTCATGGTTCTGGAGCTCGTGGATCGTCCAGACAATTTTCTTGCCGCGTAACCGCCAAACCACAAGGTTTAACTGGATCAGAAGGAACCGCATCAAGGCGATCGGCACGCTGCGGACCACGAGCTTGGGATACATCCAGTGCAGATGCAGAATGTCGGCCTTGCTGGAAAAAGCGATCCGGGTAAAGGCCAGATCCCCATCTCGCTCGGCCATTGCATCCACGCCATGCGCACACAACCCATCGATCAAGCCCTTCTGATAGGGGTTGGTTCCGAGGTCGCCCGGAAAGTGAATCACTTTCATCGCGTATGTCCTTCGGCCGCTGTCGCGCCTGAGTTGGGCCGCGCAAGACGAGCCATCGATCAGCCCTCCAAGCTGACCGGCAAGTCGAGCCCGTGCTCTTTCAGCAAAGCGTGGCGCTTGGCGGACTTAAGGTCTTCCCGGACCATTTGCTCGCACATTTCTTGTGCGGTGATTTCCGGCACCCAGCCCAGCTTTTCCTTGGCCTTGGTGGGATCCCCTAGTAGGGTTTCCACTTCTGCTGGGCGGAAGTAGTGCGGGTCGATCTTGACGATCACGTCGCCGACCTTGACCGCGGGCGAGATGTTGTTGTCGACTGACTTGACGGTTGCGATTTCTTCAACACCAGCACCGGTGAATTCCAGCTCGATGCCCAGTTCTCCAGCGGTCCACTTGATGAACTCGCGCACGGAATACTGCACGCCGGTGGCGATGACAAAATCCTCAGGGGCGTCCTGCTGCAGCATCATCCACTGCATCCGGATATAGTCCTTGGCGTGGCCCCAGTCGCGTAGCGCATCAATGTTGCCCATATAGAGGCAATTCTCAAGGCCCATGGCAATGTTGGACATGCCGCGGGTAATCTTGCGCGTCACGAAAGTCTCGCCGCGGCGGGGGCTCTCGTGGTTGAACAGGATGCCGTTGCAGGCATAAATCCCGTAGGCTTCGCGATAGTTCACTGCGATCCAGAAGGCGTACATCTTGGCGACAGCATAGGGGCTGCGCGGGTGGAACGGCGTCGTCTCGCGCTGCGGGGTCTCCTGCACCAGACCGTAGAGTTCCGAGGTCGAGGCCTGGTAGAAGCGGGTCTTCTTTTCCAGCCCGAGGAAGCGGATCGCCTCAAGCAGGCGCAGGGTGCCAATGGCATCGACATCGGCAGTATATTCTGGAGCTTCGAAACTGACCGCCACATGGGACTGGGCGCCTAAGTTGTAGACCTCGTCGGGCTGGATCTCGGACAGGATACGGGTCAGGTTCGATGTGTCGGATAGATCGCCATAATGCAGCTTTAGCTTAGGGTTCGGCTCGTGCGGATCCTGGTAGATGTGATCGACCCGCTGGGTGTTGAAGAGCGAAGCGCGACGCTTGATCCCGTGGACCTCGTAGCCCTTCTCTAGTAGGAACTCCGCTAGGTAAGAGCCATCCTGACCCGTGATGCCGGTGATGAGTGCTGTTTTCATGAATTCTGAATTACTCCGGATGAGGAACGTGCGTGCCACCGTTGCGAACGGTGGTTGCACGGCTGGTGCCGAGGATCGGAGCAAAAATACTCTCGAAGGCCGCAGCGACAGTGGGAAGATCAAAATTCTCCTCCGCGTAGGCCCGCCCGGCAGCGCCCGCACGAGCGGCCAACTCGGGATCGGCAGCGAAGGCGCGGGCCGCAGCGATAGCGCCATCGATGTCACCTGGCGCCACAACACGCCCGGCGCCAGTACTGGAGACAATCTGCGCGGCAAGGTTATCTTCTGGCGCGGCCAGTACGATCGGACGTCCGGCACAGAGATAGCTAAGGATCTTGGAGGGAACGGAAAACTCGCCCGCCTCCACCTCGATCATCGCCACGAGGACGTCCGCCGACCCCAGAACCTCGGGAAAACGTTCGAAGGGCTGTAGCGGCAGAAGCTTCAGCGCGGGAAGGCCGTCGTCCTGCGCTTCGCGTGACAGCGTATCAACGCCCACCCCTGCCGCGACCACCACCACCTCGCCCTCGCCTTCAACGGCGCGTGCCAGTTTGGATAAGAGCTTCGGGTTGTGCTTTGTGGCCAGCGTGCCGGAATAGACAAAGCGCGGCCCAGCCTTGAGACCTTTCTCAACAGCCCATTTGGTATTGTGATCCAGAACGGGGATCTCGTCGATCACCCCCCAGTTAGGAATGACCGAGACCTTTTCAGGAGGTATGCCCCAGTGATCCGTCTGTGCGCGGAACGCGTCAGTGATATGCACGACGTGATCAGCCTGGCGCATCTGCCGTCGCTCAAGAAATGTGTAATAGCGCCCGACCAAGTGCCCGGGGCCGGGCAGCTTCTTCTCGAGGATGCGTGAGGCGGCAATCGAGTAAAAGTCCTGACACCAGTAGATGAAGGCCGCGCTACAAGTGCGGCAGGCCTGAACCAGGAGTTCCTGTGTCTCGGTAGGAGTGTTACCAGACAGCACGAGCCACGGCCGGACCTCTTTCACCAGTTCGGCAAGCTGACGTCCATAGGCGATGTCACCCTGCCGCCGCCGGATAAAATTTGTCTTGGAATAGTCGCCCGAGATAGTCAGCCCGTGAAACGTCAGGCTTGGGGGATCATTGGGCAGCCGAGCGTTACGCCCCTTCGGTCCTGCATCACCAGAAAAAAGCACATGATGTACCTCCCAACCTCTCTTGGCGAGGGCGCGAGATAGTTCAGCTGTGAATGGATGGCCGGCGTAATCATGGATCATGATCGTTTGGTGAGCGGACATAGGTAACTCCTTCACTGCGCCGCTTGAACCATGGTGCTGTCCAGTGCTGCACTTCCGACGCGTCCAACGCTGTCGTAGACGGTAAAGCCGCCTGCAAGGGCCTCCTTGCGCGAGTATACGTTGCGCAGGTCCGCCATGCGCGGCACCGACATGCGCTCGGACAGCGCAGAGAGGTCCAGCGCCCGGAACTCGTTCCACTCGGTCAGCACCACCAGCAGGTCCGCGCCCTCGGCAGCCTCGTAGGGGTCGTCCATCCAGCTCACGCCCGGCAGCAGCGCCTCGCCCTCGCGCCGGCCCTGCGGGTCGACCGTGCGCACCCGCGCGCCGCCGCCCACCAGCGCCGGCACGATGGTCAGCGCCGGCGCGTCGCGCATGTCGTCGGTGTTGGGCTTGAAGGTCACGCCCAGCACCGCGACCGTCTTGCCGTTGAACGAGCCGCCGCAGAGATCGAGAAGCTTGTCGATCATGCGCCGCTTGGTGTCCTCGTTGATCTTGATGACCGTCTCGATGATCGACACCGGCGAGGCGTGATCCTGCCCGATGCGCGCGAGCGCCTTGGTGTCCTTGGGAAAGCACGACCCGCCATAGCCCGGCCCGGCGTGCAGGAACTTGTTGCCGATGCGCCCGTCGAGCCCCATGCCCCGCGAGACCTGCTTCACGTCGGCGCCCACCTTCTCGCAGAGCGCCGCGATCTCGTTGATGAAGGTGATCTTGGTCGCGAGGAAGGCATTGGCCGCGTACTTGATCATCTCCGCCGACTCGAGGTCGGTGATCAGGATCGGGAACTCGCGCAGGTAGAGCGGGCGGTAGATTTCCGCCATGACCTGCGCGGCGCGGTCGGTCTCGACGCCGACGACAACGCGGTCGGGCTTCATGAAGTCCTCGATCGCGGCGCCCTCGCGCAGGAACTCGGGGTTCGAGGCGACGTCGAAGTCGAGCTCGGGGTTCGCGGCCGCCACGGTCTCGCGGACCTGGCGGTTGGTCCCGACGGGCACCGTGGACTTGGTGACGACGACGACGTGATGCCTGGCCGCGCGGGCGATCTCCTCGGCGGCGGCCATGACATAGCGCAGGTCGGCGTGCCCGTCACCGCGCCGCGTGGGCGTGCCCACGGCGATGAAGACCGCCTGGGCGCCGTCGATCGCGCTTTCCAGGTCCAGCGTGAACGACAGCCGCCCCGCCTCGACGTTCTTGTGCATCAGCACGTCGAGCCCGGGCTCGTAGATCGGTACCTCGCCGCGTTCGAGCATCTCGATCTTGCGCGGATCCTTGTCGATGCAGACTACCTCGTGCCCGAAGTCAGAGAAACAGACTCCGGAAACGAGGCCAACATACCCGGTTCCGATCACGGCGATGCGCATTAGAGACAAACCTACTAGCGAGAAACTCACTGTTACTACTACCAGTCCAGCCGTATCTCGCAACCGCAGAAAGCGCCTTGCCTACCGTTTAGGTTGAAGTTCTTTTGCACTTGCAGCGAAAACGGGCCGACTGCGCCGGCCCTCACCGCCAGGATAACTTCCGGCATACGCTGATGAAGGCATCAAGCCTCACGCGCGTGCATAGACATCCTCATAACGCACGATGTCGTCCTCGCCGACATAGGCGCCGGTCTGGACCTCGATCAGTACCATGGGCATCTTGCCCGGGTTCTCCATTCGATGCACGCAGCCGAGCGGCAGGTAGACGGACTCGTTTTCGGTCACGAGCTTCACCTCGTCGTCCACTGTCACGCGGGCGGTGCCCTCGACCACGATCCAGTGCTCGGAGCGATGGAAATGCGATTGCAACGACAGCGAAGCGCCGGGATGAACCACAATGCGTTTCACCTGGAAGCGAGAGCCGACGACAAGGCTTTCGAACCAGCCCCAGGGCCGGTGATCCTTGGGAAAGGCCGTGGCCTGGCTCGCCCCCTTGGCCTTGAGCGCTTCCACGGCCTTTTTCACATCCTGTGCCCGATTCATGTCTGCGACCAAGACCGCATCGTCCATCGCTACGGCCATGACGTTCTGCAGGCCGATGCCGACCACCTCGAGGCCATCGTTCTCGGAGCGCAGAAGCGTATTCTCGCAATCGATGGCCGTGGCGCGCTCCGAAGTCACTACACCTGTCTCGTCCGGGCCGCTTTCACGCCAGACCGCGTCCCAACCGCCAAGGTCGGACCAAGCAGAGGTGAAGGGGACGACGGAAAGGTTGGGCGCTTTCTCCATCACCGCGTAGTCGATCGAGATATCCTCGAGTTCGGTCCAGGGCTCAGGTGCGAGTCGCAGGAAGCCCAGATCCGTTTGCGCCCGTGAAAGTGATGCCTTCACTGGTTCAATCAGCGCGGGGACATGAGTCTCGAACGCCGCGATGATGTCCTTGGCCCGGAACAGGAAAATGCCGGCATTCCAGAGATAGGCGCCAGCCGTCAGCATGTTCTCGGCGCGGGCCTTGTCCGGCTTCTCGACGAAGCGCCCCAGCTTCACCGGAGCGCCGGAAGCATCCGGTTTTTCGGTGAGTTCAAGATAGCCATAACCGGTTTCGGGGCGATCAGGAGTAATGCCGAATGTTACGAGGTCGCCCTGCTCCAACGCCGTGAGCCCGCGGGCGACAGCCGCCTGAAAAGCCTCCGTGTCGGGAACAACGTGGTCCGAGGGCGCGACAAGTAGAACCGCCTCCGGGTCGTCTGTCGCAGCGTGCAACGCCGCCGCCAGTATGGCGGGCGCGGTATTACGGCCCTCGGGCTCGATCAGGATGGCGCCTGGATCAATGCCGATGGCCATGAGTTGCTCGGTCACGATGAACCGGAAGTCAGAGTTGGCAAGGACCAGTGGCGCTGCAAAGCTCAACCCGTTGGCCTGTCCTGAAAGCCGTCTCGCCGAGGCTTGGAACAGGGTTTCCTGACCGAGCAGAGGCGCGAACTGCTTGGGGTAGGACTTCCGGGAGAGGGGCCAGAGCCTGGTTCCGGAGCCGCCACACAGAAGTACCGGCGTAATGGATTTAGGGGGCATCGAGATAGACCTGCTTCACAAAGATACTGCCGCAATGGCTACCACCTCAAGTCTATTTCGCAACCGCAGAAAGTGCCTCGTCTATCGTTTAGGTTGAACTGCCGGAATCCTTGCAGCGAAAACGGGCTGCCCGCTCCGAACCAAGCCAGCTCGCCTACACCCGCATGCGTCGCTTGCACCATTTCCGGCAGAAGCCCAGGAGCGCCGTCTCGAGAGCTCTATCGACACTTCACACACGGTTGAGCCGACAACGACATTTCACACACGCCCCTTCCGGCCATGGTTCCAGGGTGTATGACGGCTGGTGAAGAGCGGGGCTGATGGAGAACTCGGATGATCCCTTGGGGTCGGTGCGGAAGAGAGACCAATCATTGAGTGACGGGATACCATCCCCCTGCCCCGCGAGTGGTGCACGGTACATCTGGATCGGGGTCTTGATCGTGCTGGTGATGATCGAGGGGCTGCTCATGGGGGCTGATGCCGGCCTCTGGGGAAGCGCCAACTGGCGCCCAATGGGCTATCACTACGGCGGGTTCTGGACCGGGCTCCTGCGGGACTGGGAGCCGCTCTACACCGCCCAGCCCGTCGTCATGTTCGTGAGCTACCCTTTCCTGCACACGGACTGGCAGCATGTCCTGGGAAACGGCCTGGCGCTCGGTTGGCTGGGCATGCAGCTCGGAGAGAGGATCAGTCCGAGGCGGTTCGCCTTGCTCCTGGGGCTTTCGTCTCTGGGCGGCGCGGTGGGGTTCGCGCTCCTTAGCCAGAGTTCCCGACCGATGGTCGGGGCGTCCGGGATCGTCATGGGGCTGATCGCGGCCTGGATCGCCCTAGAGGCGCGGGAGATGGCCGAGGACGGCAAGCCCCTCTGGCGCATCCTCGGAGCGATCTGTGCCTATGTCCTACGGTCAGGATGCATTGATCTCAGTTGCGCTGCGTGATTCACGCCTCCGAAAACGGAGCGATTACATGAGCGATCTCTTCTGGCTGACCGACGCGCAGATGGCACGTCTGGCTCCCTTCTTTCCCAAGTCACACGGGAAGCCCCGGGTTGATGACAAGCGGGTGCTGAGCGGGATTATTTTCATCAATCGCAATGGCTTGCGTTGGCGTGACGCTCCTGCTGCATATGGTCCTCACAAAACACTTTACAGCCGCTGGAAGCGTTGGAGCGAAAAGGGCATCTTCGCGCGGATGATGGCCGGACTGTCGGCGGAACACGGTGAGAAGACGACCGTGATGATCGACGCGACATACCTCAAGGCCCACCGAACGGCGACCAGCATGGCCGCCAAAAAGGGGGGCGTGGTCGCCTGATTGGTCGAACCAAAGGCGGTATGAACACCAAGCTGCACGCCATCTGCGACAGTCAGGGACGACCGATCGACCTGTTCGTCACCGCTGGACAGGTCAGCGATTATATCGGCGCACGGGCGCTGCTCAGTCGCCTACCAAACGTCAAATGGCTACTCGGGGATCGTGGCTATGACGCTGACTGGTTCAGAGAAGCGTTGCAGGACAAGGGGATACGCGCCTGCATCCCAGGCCGGAAGAAACGCAAGACGCCGGTCAAATATGACAAGCGGAGGTACAAGCGGCGCAACCGCATCGAGATCATGTTCGGCAGGCTCAAGGACTGGAGGCGCGTCGCGACCCGCTATGACCGATGCCCCAAGGTGTTCCTCTCAGCCATCGCCCTCGCGGCTCTCGTCATTTACTGGTTATGAATCCTGACCCTTCTGTATCGTAGATCTGCTAGGTCATGTTGACAAATGGCGGATCCAGAGACGGATCGACGTGATGTCAATGAAGCCGAGGAAGCTTTCCGCCGTCTTGTCGTAGCGGGTCGCGACA
>MDTG01052147.1_pt1 | contig 19993 bp, 21 predicted proteins | sample 811421 | NCBI WGS metagenome assembly MDTG01 (sample SAMN05326645, study PRJNA326480) | marine metagenome | isolation source: seawater | place: Pacific Ocean: South East | collected 2011
ATGAATTTGTTGAAATAGGTCCTGGTAAAGTACTATCAGGTTTAATAAAAAGGATAGATAAAAATGTTAAAGTCAGTACAATTAATAACGAAGAAGACATAACTAAATTAAATATTAATGATTAATTTTAAAAACAAAAAAATTTTAATTACCGGAGCAACAGGTGGGATAGGAAATGCTTTAGTAAAAAAATTTTCTTCATTAGAAGGAAAAATTTTAGCAACAGGGACAAATGAAGAAAAATTAAATAACTTAAAAAAAAACTTTCCTGATATTGATGTTTTAAAATTTGATATTTCAAACCATTCAGAAATCGAAAATTTTATTGAAGAAGTTTCATCAAAAATTAATGGATTTGATATTTTAGTAAATAATGCTGGAATTACACTTGATAATTTATCTTTAAGAATGAAAAATGAAGATTGGCAGAAAGTTATTGATATAAATTTAAGCTCAACATTTTATATGTGCAAATATGCAATTAAAAAAATGTTAAAAAATAAATACGGAAGAATTATAAACATTACTTCTGTTGTCGGACACACAGGAAATTTAGGACAAGCAAATTACTCAGCATCAAAATCAGGAATTGTAGCAATGTCAAAAAGTCTAGCAATTGAGTATGCGAAAAAAAATATTACAATTAACTGTGTTTCACCAGGATTCATTGAAACTAATATGACAGAAAAAATTAACGAAAGTTTTAAAGAAGTTTTATTATCCAGGATACCTATGAGTAAACTAGGTACAGGTGATGATGTATCAAATACAGTAGCATTTTTAGCTTCAGATTTAGCTTCTTATATAACTGGAGAGACAGTACATGTTAATGGGGGCATGTATATGGCTTGACAAAGTTGAGTAATAATTTATTAACGAATTTATAAACAAAAGGATTAAAATGTCAGATGATATTTCAAGTAAAGTTAAAAAAATAGTTGCAGATCACTTAGGTATTGATGAAGCTAAAGTTACAGACGAATCTAGTTTTATAGATGATTTAGGTGCTGATAGTTTAGACACTGTTGAGTTAGTTATGGCTTTTGAAGAGGAATTTGGTTCTGAAATTTCAGATAGTGAAGCTGAGAAAATTTTAACAGTTGGGGATGCAATTAAATTTATTGAGAGCAAAAGTAATTAATTTAGATTAATGCAATCAAAGAATGATGGGATAATTGTAATATTGTCTTCACCATCAGGAGCAGGTAAAACAACGCTAGTAAAACTATTATCAGAAAAAAAAAATTTTATAATTTCAATTTCCCACACAACAAGACAACCAAGAAGCAACGAAGTTAATGGAAAAGATTACTTTTTTGTTGGTAATAATAAATTTCAAGAATTAATAAAAAATAAAGAATTTCTTGAATACGCAAAAGTTTTTAATAATTATTATGGAACAACAGAGAAACCTGTATTTGAAAATTTGGATAAAGGAAAAAATGTAGTTTTTGATATAGATTGGCAGGGCACAAAGCAGATAAAATCTAAAAATATAAAATATAAAATAATAACTTTTTTTGTTTTACCACCAAGTAAAGACGTCTTGTATGAAAGGCTTAGCAATAGAGATATGAAAGACAAGCTTATAGCATCTGAACGAATGAAAGATTTTTACAAAGATGTACAACAGTGGACTGATTATGATTTTGTGGTTGTCAATGATAATTTAGAAAAGTGTTATAACGAGATTAATATATTAATTGATAATTCACTAACCGATCCACAAAACATAAAATATGACAAATCTTTTATTGAGGAACATATTAAAAAATTATCTAGTTAAATTTTCATATTCTTTTGTAATTTCAAAGAAAGTTTCTATTGATACATTCTGTGGTCTTAAGTCTAGATTTAATCTAAGTTTATCCACTAATTTAATTTGATTTGGAAATAAAATATTGATTGGCTTTTTAATTTTTTTTCTTCTTTGATTAAAAAAACTCTAGTAATGTATTCTAAATTTTCAGGTTTTTTAAATTGAAATATTCTTTTCTTTGGAGTTAATAAAAGAAGAGAGCTATTTACTTTAGGTTTTGGGTAAAATGAATTAGGACTGATATCAATTATTCTATCAATTTTAAATTTCCAATTTGTTAAAATAGTTAACCTTCCGTAATTTTTAGAATTTTGTGTTGATAAAATTCTATCTGCAAGTTCTTTTTGAAACATAAAAACTATTTTTTGAAATTTGAGTTTATCTTTATTAATTATAAGTTTTACTAATATTTGAGATGATATATTAAAAGGCAGATTTCCAAAAATGATTAGATTTTTTCCTAAAGAATTATATTTTGAAAAATTTAAAAAATCTTCATTAATAATATGAATATTTTCACCAAATTTTGATTTTAACAATTTTGAAAGATTGGTATCTTTTTCAACTAAAGTTATTTTTTTTGGCTTTTTTTTTAATAGATACTCTGTTAAATTTCCAGTTCCAGGGCCAATTTCAAGAATTTCTGTATCTTCATTAATTTTTACTGTATTTGATATTTTTTGTAATATGTTTTTATCAGTCAGAAAATTTTGACCAAGACTTTTTTTGGGTTTAATTAACATTAAATTTTTTTATAAAATTTATTGCTGCAATAAAACTATCAGGATTAGATAAATTTTTTCCTATCATTTCATTATTTGGTCCATGATCTGGGGTAATCCTTATGAAGGGCAATCCTAAAGTAATATTGATAGCTTTAAATTCGTATATTGTTTTAATTGGTGTTAAAACCTGATCATGATACATTCCAATTATTACATCATAATTTCTTAAATTTTTTTTAATAAATAATGTATCAGCAGGATGAGGACCTGTGATATTAATTTTATTATTTCTTAAATTTCTTACCGCGGGAAGTAGTATATTTTTTTCTTCAGAGAAATTACTAGTTGTTTCACAATGTGGATTTAAACCGGTAAGTGCAATTCGTGGTTTTTTATTCATATATTTTATATAAAAATTATAAATTGTCTTTGTAGTTTGAATTATCCTCTTTTTTGTTATTTTTTTAAAAATTTTTTTAAGAGGCAAATGTGTAGTAAGTGGGGTTACAGATAAATTTTTACCATGTATTAGCATAACTTCTTTATTAATTTTTTTTGTTTTTGATGCAAAAAATTCAGTCATACCTGGATATTTTTTATCTAAAAAATATTTTTTTGATATAGGGCCATTTATTAAAACATTTAATTTATATTTAAAAACAATCTCCAAAGCAGACGTAAAACATTGATTTAAATAGTTTTTTGATTTGGAAGAAATTTTATCAAAAGAATTTTCAAATTTGAAATCGATATTATAAATATTTATTTGATTTTTATTTAGAGATAGATACTGAATCTCGTCCATAGATACTTTATTAATTTTATAATTATAATTTAATTTTTTCATTTGTGCTTTGACCAGATCTATTGAACAGACAAGGATAATAGGTTTCTTAAAACTTTTTAAATCTTTTTTTCTTAATGATTTAAAAAAAATTTCTAGAAAGACACTATAAGGTTCTCCAGCAACCACTATTACTGGTTAAATTTTCATAAACTTTTGTATTTAATTCCAATTTTTTAAAAAAAATTTGCGAGTATTGGTCCAGTTGCTTTTCAGCTTCAGAATTTATCATTTTTTGAAGCTCGTCGTCAAAGGATATTTTTTTATTTATCTCTCTTTGTTCCTTTATTGTTAAAATTAAAATACCATTAGGTGTGATTATAGGTTCAGAAATTTCAAGTTCTTTTAAATTTTTAATTTTTTCAATTATTTCTAAAGATAACTGATTTTCGTTAACCCAACCAATTTTTCCACCAAATTGAGATGAGTCTGATATACTTAAGATACTTGCTGTATTCTCAAATCCAATTTGATCAATACTATTCATTATTTTTTTATAAATTATATCAAGCTCATTTTTTGTATTTGAGTTAAAAAGTATTTCATAAATTAGATATTCTTTAATTTTATTATTTGAATTATTTAATTTAATTTGTAATTCGTTTTTCATTTTATCTTGATCTATATAAACCTGACTAATAAATTTTTCATAAATTAGTTTGTTCCATAATATTTCTATTTCAATCTTTTTTTTTATAAAATCTTTACTTAGACCCAATTCAAACAAAAGATTGTTAAATTCTTCGTTGTTATTGATATTTAAATTTTTTTTAAATATCATAAGCTGTTTGTTTATTAAATCGTCATTTTCTCCAAATAAAAAACTTTTTTTAAGTTCAATTTCTTTTATTTTTTCTCTTAACAAAGATTTAACTGAATATTCTACCAATATTTCACTTTTAAGCTCAGAAAGTTTGTTATTTATAAGTAATAGATAATTTATTTCGTTTTTAATATCTACATTCGTTATTGTATTATTTTCAACAATATATTTAATATTAACCTCCAAAGAATGTCCTATTTTTGGAATAAGAAAAAAAATTAAAAAAACTATTTTTAAAAACTTCATATTTTATTAATTTAAATTTGCAGTATTAATTTTTGAAAAAGGAATAATGGTTAAAGTAAAGAATAATTCCTCCTCGGGTTTTAAATCACCGTCGGTGTAAAATCTTTTATTGTATTCTAAAGCTGCCTTTAAGCAGTCATTTTCATATTGATAAACTAAATTATAAAATTCTGTTAAATCAATTTCTTTATTTTTTCTAGTTGCAAATGTTATAGAATTGTTATTATTTAATCTTAATGATGTATTATTGCTTATATAACTTTTAGTTCCAACCAAATTTCTTTCCTCTAAAAATTCAAAGCTAGTTACAAAATTATTAACTTTAATTTCTGCGAGTATCGAATTTAAATTGGTATCTTCAAAGTTGTTATCTACCATAAAATTATACTGAAAATTTAAATTATCAGATGTGTTTAGCTTTAACCGACCTATTATATCTGAATATTTTTGATCTAATGTTGTTTTTAATGGCAAGTCACTATTTTTTTTATCTCTAATTACTTGGAAAAGCTCAAAATTTATTTTTTCATTACCCTGATAATCTTCATTTTTATACTCAAATCCATAAGTGGCTGATTGACCACCTTCAACTCCATCTGAACCAAACATTCTATCAAATGAATTAATATTACTTATATCTAACCTTTGATCATCATCTTTTAAGTTTTTGGTCATGTTAGGGCTATATCTAAAAGATATAATTGGAGTAAAAATATTATTACTCATCTCACTTTGTTTTTTTAAAGGATAACTCATATTATACATTAATTGTGTAAGAAGTTGATTTTTTGATTTACTTTGATTTTCTGATCCTACTTTATCTCTTACATTTGGATTTTTTAGACTAAAAATGAAGTTAGTTAATACACCAGTGTTAAAATACTTCTCATTTGACGTATATCTAATTTCATTAGCTAAGTATTGTTGATATTTATTAGTTTCATATTGCTTTTGAAATAAGTTTGATGAAAAAGTTAGATCTCCAGATAAATTTAAAACCTGATCAAAATCTTTACTAAATGAAATATTGGGATATATGTATTGATATCTGTCATTACCTTCCACAGAAAGATCTTCGTAAGCTTCAACTTCAAAAGAAAATGAACTATCTTTTGAATAACCATTAAAATTTATAAAAGAATGCATGGTATTATTACTTTTAATTAATGGAGATATTAAATTATATTTTTTTAAATATGTATCATTAGATACAGTTTCTAAATTTATTTCAAGGGAACTTTCTTCAAAAAAATTATCATTAAATAAAAATTGAGTATTTGAAAAAAAATGTGATTTAGAACTTTGTTCATCACTAGAGGCTGCCGAAGTAAATAAACCAATATCACTAATATGATTTGAGTTTTTTTCTACTCTTCTATATTCATTTTGAAAAAGAATATTTTTATTTGTAAATATTCTTGGAGTGAAAGTAGCATCTTTATTATCTGATATAACTTTAAAATATGGTATTTGTACTGATGAACCAGAATTTCCACTTTCTCCAAAAGTTGGTATTAAAAATCCTGATTGCCTTTTTACTGTAGGATCTGGGTGAAAAAATTTAGGAAAATATAATATAGGTTTATCATAAAATTCTAACCATGCATTCTTATAATCAATTATTTTTTTTTCTTTATCGTGAGTAACCTTTTCAGCTTTCATTTTCCACGGTGGGCAACCGTCCCTTTTTTTACATGTAGTAAATATGCCTTTTGAAAGAACAATTTTGTTTTCGTTTCTCTCTAAAATATTACCATAAAGTCTAGGATCATTATTTTCATTTCCAAATGAATTCTTATTAAAATAATATTTTGTATCTTTTCCAATAAATTCTTTTGTATTTAAGTTTCCAAAGAAACTTTCAAAAAAACTTTTTCCGCCATCAAAATAATTAATTTTCACTTTTTTTGCTTTCAAAATCTGATTATTAATATTAAATTTTATATTTTCTGAGATTAGTATATTTTTTTCTTTATCTTCGATTTCTGTTGTTGTTTCAGAAAAAATAATATTTAACTTTCGATCAAACCTAATGCTTTCAGTTGTAATGATATAGTCATTATCAATAAAGATTTTTGTTTCACCGTAACTAATTATCTCTTCTTTTGTTCTATCATAAAATATTTTGTTAGCATCAATGACTGTCTTATTTTTTTTATCATTTATTTTTACATTTTTTTCTAAAAATAAATAATTTTTAGTTTTATCATACTCAAAATTTTGACTTGTAATTATAATGTCATCGCTAGATGTAATTTTTGCTCCATTCTCTGATTTTAATTTATTCCCTTTTTCTAAGATTAAAATTTCATTTCCTTCAAAAAAAAATTCATCTGCTTTTACAAATGAGCTTATAAACAGTAAAAAAATTAATATTTTAATTATTTTCTTTTGTAGCATGTTTTATTTTTCATTCACTCTTACTAGTCCAATTAAACAAAATAAAGTTATTATTATAAGGGGTAACCAAATAGAAAATACCAATGGCAGTTTATCATTTTGTCCCAATAGACCAGAAAAATAACTTATATAATAAATTAATACTGAAAATAAGGTTCCAATAATTATATGAAAAATTTTTGATTTATTCCTTTTAATATTGAGCATAACTATTGATCCTAAAATAGTCATAATAGTTAAATAAAAAGGATAGGATAATAGCTTATGGACATGAACATTTATGCTATTTATTGTATAACCTATTTTTTCATAGTTTTTCCTTATCTTGTTAAGTTCAATAAAATTTAAAGAGGATAAATCTGAGAATAACTTACTAATTTGGTTAGAATTAAAATTAGTTTCAAATAAGTAGTTTTCTCTAACCTCTAAACTTGTATTATTTTGTGAAAATTTACCTTCTTTAATTATCCATAAATTATTTTCAATATCTATTTTACTAGCTATTATATTTTGAATAATTTCATAATCATTTGAAAATTGATTAATTGAAACATTCTCTAAAATTTTTTCATTAAGCGTTTCTGCATTTATAATATTAATTTTTCCATTAATTTCATCTCTTATCCATAAACCATTTTCAGTTACTACAGCTAGATATTTATTATCTTTTGAATATTTGTTTTTGATATCTAAATATATAAATTTTAGATTTGATGATAAATTATAAAATATTGTTATAATCAACACTGATAGGAATAGAGAAAATATAGAAAGAATTATTATAAGTTTTGTGTTACTTAAACTAATTTTTTTAAATATATCTAGTTCCTCTCTATCTAGTAGTCTAATAAAAAAAAATTGTGTTGCAATAAAAAAAATAAAAGGAAATGTTTCATATATAACAGATGGGGTATTAAGCAATGTCATATAAAATGGAAAGAATAAACTAACATCTGTATTTTTAAAAAAAGAAACTTCTTCAAAAATATTTAAAATTATTGTTAAAAATAAAAAAATAAAAAACACATATAAAAAAATTTTGGAAAAAGATTTAATTATATAATTTTGATATACTTTGATCATGATTTAAATTTAAGTTTTTGAATTATAAAAAAATAATTTAATAAAAAAATTAACAGAGGTATTATTAAAAAAATTATAAAAGAATTATTACTTTCTACCCATCTTGCTAAAATTTCAGAGATGACAATTATAGTAATTCCTATAGTAAAAATAAAGTATTGTATCTTAGAGTAATTAAAATAATCTTTATTAAATAAGACCATTATACATGCAACTAAAATTATAACAGGTATAAACAAAGGTTTAAATATTCTTTTAAAAATCTCTTCTTTAATAGAAATTTCTTGTTTTTTTTCACAAACCAAAAATTCTGTGGCTTTATAGTAATTTATATCTAAATTTAGTTTTGATATACAATCTAAAAGATATTTTGTTTTTAATTCTTGAACCTTAGGAAATGTTGTTGTTTTAGTAGTATATTTTGATAAATCAAATTCGGTTTTTTTAAACTCAAATGTTGTAATCTTTTTTTCGTCTACATCGATAAATTTTCCATTATTTAATATTAAGTAATTTTTATTATTAATATTATTAATTTTTCCACTTTTTGCGTAAATAATTTGAGATTTATTATCGTCAAGTTTATCTTTTAAGTAAACATTTTTATAGTTGCCATTAATATCTTTTTTTTCAACATAAATTGTAAGATTAGAGACTGTATCGATAAATTTTTTCTCTTTTACCAAGTTAGGAAAAAAATCAATATTTGAAGATCTTATGTAATCTCTCGCTAAATTTTGAGAATTTGGAACTATAAAAGCATTTAATACAATTTGAATTAACAAAAAGAATATTGACAGATAAATTAGATTATTAATAAATCTTATTTTCTTAATTCCTATATTCCAAAAAATTAATAATTCATTTTTTGTTTCATATCTGTTTATGATATAAAAAGTAGCAAGAAAAATACAGAAAGGAATAATCCTACTAAAAATTTTTGGTAAATTTAAAGCTGTAATTAGGAAATAAGTTTTTATTCCATGACCATCTTCTGAAATATAATCGAGAAAATTGACTGCTTGAACTACCCATATAATTAGGGATAAACTAAGAGAAATTAGTAAAAAAAACTTTGTTACATCTAAAAACAGTTTATTAAATAGGATCTTTTTCATTGAAATTTATCTCGATAATATTTATATAAATTCAAATTTAAGCTTATATTTTAAATACAACCTAAAGTACATACTAATAAAAATGTCACTAAAAATATTATATAAAAAGAGCATATCTGGAGCACAGATTAAGAATCATGTGCTTTTTACTGACGAGAGTTTCAAAATTAATGGATTGAATAAAATACCATTAAATAAACAATCCAATTTGATAAATAGAACCATTAATTCAAATAAATCAAAGAAAAAAGATTTTATTATCTTTAATTACAGTCCAGATCAAAAAATAATTTTAGTTAAAATAAAAAGTAATCAAAAATCAACAGAAAATGAAAAAAGTGGAGCAAATTTTTATAACTTTATTAAATCTAATTTACTTACAGATTTAACTTTTTTCGATAACAATATTAATGAAACCCAGATTAAAAATAAAATTTTTTTAGAGGAATTTTTACATGGAATGCAACTAAAGTCATATGAATTCAGTAAATACAAAACAAAAAAAGAAAATATAGAAATAAATATAAATGTCATATTTAAAAAGGTACCAACAAAAGTTAAAAATGATAGATTTAATTCTTTACTTGAAGGTACAAAATTTACTAAAGATCTTGTTTCTGAGCCTGGAAATATTCTTCATCCTGATGAGTATGCAAAACGAATACAAAAATTAAAAAGTATTGGACTTAAAATTAAAGTTTATAATCAAAAAGAGCTTAAAAAATTAGGAATGGGTGCTTTACTTGGAGTTGGCCAAGGTAGTGTTAGAGGATCTTATTTAGTTACTATGGAATGGAACGGCAGTAAATCAAAAAATAAACCTTTAGCTTTTGTAGGAAAGGGTGTTTGTTTTGACACTGGTGGTTACTCTCTTAAACCAGCAAGATTTATGGAAGATATGACATATGATATGGCTGGTTCAGCTGCCGTAGTAGGTTTAATGAAAACTTTAGCTTTAAGAAAAGCAAAAATTAACGCAGTTGGTGTAGTAGGACTTGTTGAAAACATGGTAAGTGGAAACGCTCAAAGACCTGGTGATATAGTAAAATCATATAGTGGAAAAACTATAGAAGTTTTAAATACTGACGCTGAAGGTAGATTAGTTTTAGCAGATGCGTTAACTTTCACTGAGGAAAAATTTAAACCTAAATTTATAATTGATTTAGCAACATTAACTGGTGCTATAATTGTTTCGTTGGGTTCCGAATATGGAGGTCTTTTTTCTAATGATGATAAATTATCAAAACAATTACTTGAAGCAGGTGAGAAAGTTGATGAAAAATTATGGAGAATGCCTCTTCATAAAAACTTTGATAAACTAATGAATTCCAAAAATGCTGATATGCAAAATATTAATTATGTTGGAGGCGCTGGTTCAACAACAGCGGCGCAATTTTTACAAAGATTTATAATTAATAAAACACCTTGGGCACATTTAGATATCGCAGGAATGGCTTTTTCGAAATATGGTGGTGCATTAAACTCAGGAGGTGCTACGGGTTATGGAGTTAGGTTGCTTAACAAATTAGTTGAGGATTATTATGAATAATAATGTTGAACAAACTTTATCAATAATCAAACCAGACGCAGTAGAGAGAAATTTAGATAATGAAATTAAGGAATTATTTAAAAGTAACGGTTTTTTAATTGTTAAAGAAAAAAAGTTAAAAATTGAAAAAGCAGAAGCTGAAAAATTTTATAAAGTTCACGAAACAAAGCCATTTTATAATGATCTTTGCGCTTATCTTTCATCTGGACCAATTGTAGTTATGGTTCTTCAAAAAAATAACGCTATATTAGATAATAGAGCATTAATGGGAGCTACGAACCCTAAGGATGCTGATGAAGGAACTATAAGAAAAAAATATGGAATTTCGATTGATAAAAACTCAGTTCATGGATCTGATAGTTCCGAAAATGCCAAAATTGAAATTGATTTTTTCTTTAAGGACTAAAAATTTTTAATATAGCAAGAGGGTATAAACTATGTTCTGCGGAAAGTATTCTTTTTGCTAAAGTTTCTGGAGTATCTTTTTTTCTAATTTTTATTTTTTTTTGTAGAATAATTTTACCAGAGTCAAGTTTTGAATTAACAAAATGAACTGTGCAGCCAGAATATTTTTCTTTATTTTTTAACACTCTCTCATGGGTATTAAGTCCTTTAAATTTTGGCAACAGTGAGGGGTGTATATTTAATATTTTACCATCAAAATTTTTTATAAAATTTTTAGATAAAATTTTCATGAAACCAGCAAGACAAATCAAATTTATTTTATGAAACTTTAAAAAATTAAGTAATCTCTTCTCAGCTATTGATCGAGTTTTAAAATTAAAAACCTTTTTTTTAATTTTAAAAATTTTTCCAAAAATTAATCCTTTTGACTTAGAATTATTTGAGATTATTAGTTTTATCGAGATAGGAGATTTTTTTAATCTAGAAAATTTTATTAGTGATTTTAAATTACTACCTTTACCTGAAATAAAAACCGCTGTTCTAATCTTATTAGATCCAGTTAATAGAGTCATTTAATTTTACTTTATTTTTCCCCTTAGATATTTTGCCAATTATATAAGGTCTAAATTCCTTTGAAAAAAAATTTTTAATCTTTGATAATTTTTTTGGACTTATAATTAAACAAAAACCAACACCACAATTAAAAGTTTTAAGCATTTCTTTATCAGAAATATTATTACTTTTAAGCCATTTAAAAATTTTAGGTATCTTAATTTTTTTTAAATCTATCTTTGCAGAATAGTTTTTTGGGATGATTCTTTTAATATTATCTTCTATTCCCCCACCTGTAATATTGGCACATCCATTAATTAAGTTTTTATCTATCAGTTTGGTAACTTCCTTTACATAAATTTTAGTTGGTTTTAATAGTTCTTTTTTTAAAAACCTATTTTTAGCAATATTAATTTTTTTCTTTTTAATGATATATCTAACTAAAGAATAACCATTTGAGTGTAAACCACTAGATGGAATAGCCAATATCAAATCATTAGATTTAATTTTATTTTTATGTAAAATTTTTTTTTTGCTAACAACACCTATAGCAAAACCCGCGATATCAAATTTATTTTTAGCATAAGTGTCAGGCATTTCTGCTGTTTCTCCACCGGCTAATTCACAGTTTGCTTCTCTACAACCTTTTAAAATTCCTTTAATAATAGATTTAAGTTTTTTTATATCGATTTTATTAATAGATATATAATCCAAAAATATTAAAGGTTTTGCGCCTTGAACTATTAAATCATTCACACTCATTGCAACTAAATCAATTCCAATAGTATCAAATTTTTTTAGTATATTAGCAATTTCAATCTTGGTACCAACCCCGTCTGTACAAGCAACGATTTTTGGTTGTTTAATATTTTTTGGGATATTGGAAATTGAACCAAAACCTCCAATATTATTAAAAGAAGATCCTTTTTTTTTTCTTTTTGTATTTTTTGATATAAAATCTACGAATTTATCCGCAGCAGATATATTTACGCCACTTTTTTGATATGTAAATTTATTATTATTCATTACAATAATGTATGTATTATAAAAAAATTTTTTTACGTTTGCGAAAAACTTATATAATTTTTTTTACAACTCTTCTATTTTTTAATTTTACTACCTCAGATTTAAAATCATCGATATTTTCAGTTGGCGATATAGAAATAATTGAGCCATTCGAGGAAAATTTTAAAAAAGACTTTGTAATAGACAAAGCATTTAGAGAGGCTTTTAATACTCTGACTAAAATGACAGTTGCTTCAAATCAGTCTAACAAACTTAATAATATAAAAATCCAGGAAATAAAAAACTTAATCGAATCATTTAATATAAAGAATGAAAAGTTTATTCAAAATTCTTATATTGCTAGTTTTGAGGTAAATTTTAATAGACAAAATACTTTATTATTTTTCGAAAAAAAAAATATATTTCCCTCAATACCATCAGCCAAAGATATTTTATTATTACCTGTATTAATAAATACAGAAAATAAAATTATTAATATATTTGATAAAAATCCATTTTATAACAAATGGCTATCAGAGAAAAAAAAATACCATTTACTAAATTATACTCTTGCATCTGAAGATTTAGAACTAATTAAAATTTTAAATACTAATTCTGATTATTTAGAAGAATATAATTTTACTAATATAATTAAAAAGTATGGATATGAAGACTACATTGTATGTTTAATTTATAAAGAAAAAAAAAATATAAAAGTATTTTCTAGGATAAGTATAAATAATGAAAAAAGGATTATAAGCGAGGTATTTGACTCATTAGACTTTTCTAACTCAGAACATTTGTCTAAATTGATAAATAAAATTCAAGATAATTATGAAGATTTTTGGAAACTTCAAAATCAAATTAATCGTTCAATGAAATTAGCAATAAATATAAATGTATCGTCTAAAGATGTTAAAAAAAATATACTATTTGAAAAATTTTTAGAAAAAAATGAGTTAATTTCTAAATACTTTATAAAAAGTTTTAATAATGAGACTGTTAATTATAAAATAATATTTAATGTATCCCCTAAAAAGTTTCTCGAGACTGCGAAAAATAAAGGAGTAAATATAAATACTTCAAAACAAGTATGGTTTCTAAATTAAAAATGAGCGATCTTGATCAACAAATTTTAAAATTTAATTTTAAAAAAAGTTATGAAAAAGAAGATTATTTTGTATCTAAAAGTAATTATTTTGCTTTTAGTTTAATTGATATGTGGCCTAGGTGGGAAAAAAAATTTGTTAATATCTGTGGTGAAAAATATTCAGGTAAATCACATTTAGTGGAAATTTTTTTAAAAAAAAATAAAGGTAAATTAATTGATTTAAAAAAAAATGATTTGAATGAAATAGATAAATTCAGAGTTTTTGAAAATATTATTATTGAAAATTTTGATGATAATTATAATGAAAGGGATATGTTTTCATTAATTAACTTTGTTGATCAAAATAACAAATACCTATTAGTTGTCTCTGAGAAGCCAATAAATGAGTTCAATTTTTCATTAAAAGATTTAGAGTCTAGATCTAAAAATTGTTTGATTGCTAAAATTGGTCAACCCGATGATGAGTTAATTAGGGTTTTATTATCTAAAAGTTTTTCAGATAAACAAATCCTTATCAATAATAAATTAATAGATTATATGTTAAAAAGAATACCAAGGTCTTATGGTAAAATTTTTGAATTTATATATAAGATTGATGAAATTAGTTTAAAAAAAAAAAAATCTATTGATCTAAAAACTATAAAAAATGTATTAAAGGTATAAATTGAATAAATATAGAACACATACATGCGGGGAATTAACAAAGGCTAATAACAATTCTAAAGTTATTTTATCAGGCTGGATTAATAAAAAAAGAGATCATGGAAATTTATTATTTATAGATTTAAGAGATAATTATGGTTTAACACAGTGTATAATAGATAAAGATAACAAATTTTTCAATGAATTAGAAAGAATCCAACTTGAAAGCGTAGTAAAAATTAATGGCGTTGTTAAAGAAAGATCAAGCGATACTATTAATAAAGAAATTAAAACTGGTGAAATTGAAGTATCCATAGTCAGTTATGAAATACTAGGAACATGTAAGGAATTGCCTATGCCTATATTTAGCGATCAAGAGTATTCAGAGGAGATAAGATTAAAATATCGTTTTTTGGATTTAAGAAGAAAAAAAGTTCATGAAAATATTTTACTCAGATCAAATGTAATTTCATTTATTAGAAGCGAATTGATAAATTTAGGTTTCCATGAATTTCAAACACCAATACTTACATCTTCCAGTCCGGAAGGTGCCAGAGATTTCTTAGTACCAAGTAGATTAAATCCAGGTAAATTTTATGCTTTACCACAGGCACCACAACAGTTTAAACAATTAATAATGGTTTCTGGATTTGATAAATATTTTCAGATTGCGCCGTGCTTTAGAGATGAAGATGCAAGAGCAGATAGAAGTCCAGGAGAATTTTACCAACTTGATTTAGAAATGTCGTTTGTTGAACAAGAAGATGTTTTTAAAATTGTAGAACAGTTAATGGTAAAATTATTTAAAAAATTTTCAAAAAAAAAAATATTATCTGAAAAATTTCCAAGAATAAAATTTGATGATGCTATTTTGAAATATGGTACTGATAAGACTGACTTAAGGAACCCTTTGGAAATATGTGATTTAACATCAATTTTTAGACGTGAAGATGTAAAATTTGAAATATTTAAAAAGTTAGTTAATAAAGGTTCTATAGTTAGAGCAATTGTAACAAAAAAAACAAGTGATAAACCAAGAAGTTTTTTCGACAATTTAGACAAATGGGCAAAAGAAGAGGGAGCTGGAGGCTTGGCATATTTTACTTTTGAAAAAAATGAAAAAATTTCTGCAAAAGGGCCAGTAGGGAAGTTTTTTTCTGAGGACTCATTAAAAGAAATAATTAAAATTTCTGATGCAGAGCCAGGAGATAGTATTTTCTTTGCGTGCAATAACAAAAAAGAGGTAATTAAACTTCTATCAGCAGCCAGAGATAAACTAGCGGTTGATTTAAATTTAATTGATGAAAATTCTTTTTCCTTTTGCTGGATTATAGATTATCCAATGTTTGAAGTTGATAAAATAACTGGTAAAATAACTTTTAGCCATAATCCTTTTTCTATGCCTCAGATTGATGAAGAAAAAATAGATTTTTCTAAACCGTTAAATATAAAAGCTTTCCAATATGACATAGTATGTAATGGAGTTGAGTTATCATCTGGAGCAATTAGAAATCATAAACCAGATTTAATGTACAAATTATTTTCTATAGCAGGTTATAATAAAAAAGATGTTGATGAAAAATTTAAAGGTATGATAAATGCCTTAAGTTACGGAGCACCTCCACATGGAGGTATCGCGCCAGGAATTGATAGAATTGTTATGTTGCTTGCAAATGAAAAAAATATAAGAGAGATTACATTATTTCCAATGAATCAAAATGCTGAGGATTTAATGATGAATGCACCATCAAATGTAAGTGAAAATCAATTAGAGGAACTTGGTTTAGAAATTAAAAAAAAAAAATAATTATTTTTTCCCTTTTAAATTTATTCTAATATCAGATAAATCAACTAGTTTTTTTTTATAATTATTTCTTACAAATCCCTTTGATGTAATATCTTTAACTAGTTTTAAGAATTGATTTTGATCATCTGTTACTTCTTGATCCATTTCATTAGATTTATCCCCAGAATTATTGATTGACGGTGTGTGTGCTAAATCTTCTCTATTCAAATAAGAAATTGCAAGCTCTCTAAAAATATAATCTAAAATAGACGTTGCACTTAAAATTCTATCATTACCAAAAACTTTTCCAGACGGTTCAAATTTTGTTCCAACATAAGCATTGATATATTCATCTAAAGGAACACCGTACTGAAGACCCAACGAAATAGCTATTGCAAAGTTATTCATTAAAGCTTTAACAAGTTCTCCCTCTTTGCTTGTGTCTATAAATATTTCACCAATTTTACCATCCTCATATTCACCTGTATGAAGATAAACTTTATGATCTCCAATAGTAGCTTTTTGTATGTAGCCCTTTCTTCTATCAGGCATACTGAATCTTTTATTCACTCCATCATTGATTTTTTTAATAAAGTTAGAATTATTATCTTTAGTAAGATTTTTTATTTTTGAATTTTCTTTAGATAAATCAATTTTTTCATCAATTTTTTTTAGATTTTTATCTAAACTTTTTGTTTTTCTATTTTCTAGCTTAACATCTATTACCTCAAGTTTACCGTCTTCTCTATTTTCAAGGGTTGCTAATTCTTTTTCATTTATGTCATCAAGATAATGACTGATTTTGAAAGAACAATTATAGTAAGTTTCAACGATATATTTTGCCATTTTATTCCTTATATTATTTTTTTGAGTCTTTGATTAAATTATGTATATACAAAATTTAAATTTAGTCTAATTTAATTTTTGCAATTTAAAATTGAAAATAAAATAAATATTTATGTTGACAATCATTAAACAAATTTTCACATGGTGGAATCAAGAAACCTTAGGCACAAAAATTTTTACTATTTTTTTTGGAAAATTGGTTGGTAAAGATGAATATGGAAATAAATATTATGAAAATAAAAATAAGTCAAAAAGATGGGTGATTTATAATGGTGAAATTGATGCCACAAAAATACCAAATGAATGGTATTCATGGATTCATTTTATAAAAAATAAAATAGAACATGAAAAAAGTTTAAAAAAATATGATTGGCAAAAACCACATTCTCCTAACCCTACAGGCACTCATAAAGCTTACCACCCAAATAAAAATAATGAAAAATTGGAAAAAAAATACAAAAGTTGGAAAAGTTAAAATTTTATTCTTAATTGTAATTTTGTTTTTTTTACCTTCAAAACTTTTACAATCAAGCAATACGAGTCTTGAAGGGAATTTCATTGAAATTAAAGTTTTGGATAAAGTTAGTTCAAAGAATTATAAGTTAAACATAAAAATCGGAAAAGAAAAAGTTTTTAAAAATATTTTAATCAAACCTTTGAAATGTAAAAATTCTGAGTTTGATGATAATCCTGAAATTACTGCTTATCTTCAGGTTAAAGATTTAAAAAATGAAGATAAAGATGAAGTATTTATTTTTAATGGTTGGACATTTTCATCTAGTCCTGCCTTAAGACCATTTGATCATCCAGTTTATGATATATGGTTAACAAAATGTTATTAATTAAATTACCTTCTCCTTATCAAGCCAAGTAACATTAAAATCAGAATCTATAAATTTTTTGTGACTTAAAAGTTTTTTATGAAGATCTATGGTTGTAGTTACACCTTCAATTACAAATTCATCAAGAGACCTCATCATTCTTTGAATTGCTTCTTCTCTATTTCTTCCATGGCATATTAATTTGCATATCATACTATCGTAATATGGGGTGACTTTGTAACCTTGATATATTGCTCCATCAACTCTAGTTCTAAATCCAGAAGGTTGATGACACATTCCAATGACGCCAGGCGAGGGTTGAAAATTTTTACTTGCATCCTCAGCATTTATTCTACATTCTATTGCATGTCCTCTTGGATTTATTTCATTTTGTTCAAGAGCTGTATTACCTGTAAAAGCAATCCATATTTGCTCTTTAATAATATCTATTCCTGTGACCATCTCAGTAACTGGATGTTCAACTTGAACTCTTGTATTCATTTCTAAAAAATAAAATTTTTCGTTTTCATATATAAATTCTACTGTACCGGCTCCCTCATATCCAATTTTGCTTACCATATTAACAGTTTTTTCAAATAAATTTTTTCTTAAATCATTATTAAGTATAGGACTCGGTGTCTCCTCTATTAACTTTTGGTGTCTTCTTTGAACAGAACAATCTCTTTCATGAAGGTGAACAGTTCTGTTTTTTCCTGATAGAACTTGAACTTCAATGTGCCTTGGGTTTTGAAAAAACTTTTCTATGTACACCTCATCGTTACCAAAATATTTTTTAGCTTCTGACTTTGCAGTTAAAAAAAGTTCTTCAAAATTTTTCTCTTCATGCACTATTTTCATTCCTTTTCCACCACCACCACCTGATGCTTTTATAAGAACTGGAAAACCAATTTTTTTACAAATTTTTTTAGCCTCATCTATATTTGAAACACCTCCATCCGAACCTTCAATTACTGGAAGACCATATTCTTTTGCGATTTTTTTTGCTTGAATTTTATCTCCCATCATTTTTATTAATTTTGAAGAAGGCCCAATAAATTTTATTTTATTTTCCTCTAAAATTTTAGCAAAACTAAAATTTTCAGACAAAAAACCATATCCTGGGTGCACTGCCTCAGCACCGGTAAGTTCAATTGCGGACATTAAAGCAGGAATATTTAAGTAACTGTTTGCTGGTTGGTGAGATCCGATACAAATACTTTCGTCAGCTAGTCTTACATGCATACTTTCTTTATCTACATCAGAGTGAACCGCTACTGTAGATATACCCCATTCTTTACATGCTCTGATTATTCTTACTGCAATCTCTCCACGATTGGCAATTAATATTTTTTTAAACATTAATCTATAATTGCTATAACTTGACCAAACTCAACTGGCGACCCATCCTCGACACAAATTTTTTTAATTGTACCATTAATTGGAGAAGGAACATGATTCATTGTTTTCATAGCTTCAACTATTAGTACAGTATCACCTTTTTTAATTTTTTTACCAGCTTCAGTAAATTTTTTTCCTCCAGGTTCTGGTGCTAAATACGCAGTACCTATAATTGGTGATTTTATTTCCTTACCCGAAACATTCGAACTTTGAATTTTTTCACTTACTTTGGTTGTAACTATTGAACTTTCACCTTGGTTAATTATAGGATTTTTTTTTGATACTTTGATTTTAGTTTCTTTATCAGAATATTCTAATTCTGTCAGACTAAATTCTTGAAGATAGTCTACTAATTCTTTTATAAGTTTTTTATCAATTTTCATTATTCAACATGTTGTGCATTGCAATTATGGCTAAAATATATCCGTTACTGCCCAAACCAAATATACCACCAGTTACTACATCACTAATCAAAGATTTTTGTCTAAATTCCTCCCTTTTGTATATATTTGAAATATGAAGTTCAATTGAGGGTTTTTTAAAGATTTCTATAGCATCTCGAATTGATACAGAGGTATGAGTGAAACCAGCAGCATTTATAATTAGCCCATTATAATTTTTCCTGGCATCTTGGATATTGGTTACAATTTCACCCTCAATATTAGACTGAATAAAACTCAATTCCATATTAAGTTCTTTTGATTTCTTCAAACATATTTCGTTTAATTTTTCAAAGGTAATGGATCCATATTGTGATTGTTCTCTTTCACCTAATAGATTAAGATTTGGTCCATTAATAATTAAAATTCTGTCTGCCATA
>MDTG01199303.1_pt1 | contig 19991 bp, 34 predicted proteins | sample 811421 | NCBI WGS metagenome assembly MDTG01 (sample SAMN05326645, study PRJNA326480) | marine metagenome | isolation source: seawater | place: Pacific Ocean: South East | collected 2011
CAGGACTTACGTTCTGACATGGAAAATGAGGACAAAAAGCAGGATGCGCAAAGACAGATGGCGTGGTTTGCACTCGGTGGTATGTTATTATACCCCTTTGCTGTTGTTCTTGCTGTATGGTTAGATTTAGGACAAGCTGGTTCAATCTTAGGAGATATGGCTGCAGTATACTTTGTATCTGTTGCTGCTATCGTGGCAGCATTCTATGGTAAAGAAGCATACGCAGCTGCAAAGAAACCTCCTCCTGCTAAACCAAAACCTCCTGTCGATATGAGATAAGTATGGCTGACGACAAAAAGATACTCGAGATAAAGAATGAGAAGAATGAGTTTGAACTCATGCTACGGATTCTTGGAAACGAGTTTGTAGGAATTAGATTAGCTGCAACTAATGCTAGTGGTAAGATGATACTATGGGCTGTACTGTTGTTGTTCTTTACTTTTATGACAATGGAAGTGTTTGGTTTCAATCAATACTTTGGTGCTGAATAATTAATAATGAAAGTTTGTTATGAAAAGAATAATTTATCAAGTCTATGTTGGCAATAGATCGAGGCTATATGATCATTGTGTAGCTTCGGTTGCTGACTATTGTAAAGTCCATGACATTGAACATGTAGTTCAACGACAACCTATACTTCGAATAAAACCTGATGTATTTGCCACTAACCGTAGTAAAGAATCCTACGAGAAGCATGGTGGCTTTCTTCCAATCTTTGAAAAAGAAAATGCGTTCAAGTATTTGTGGACACACGATCAAGTTGCAATCATAGATGCTGATATATGGGTTCGTCCAGGTGCAGCCAATATCTTTGATAAGGTTCCAACTAACTATGACTTTGGTGGTGTAGTTGAAAAAGAGATGCCTTGTACACCTCAATACATTCAAAAGATTCATAATTATTCTCACATGCAATATGCTACTCTCACTAAAGACAATCTCGGACGTCAAATTGATTGGAAGTGGGATGAACGTGGTGGAGAGTTCTTCAATATGGGCATGATGGTTCTTAACAAGAGTATGGCTTACTTTTTAAAAAATACTGGCAGTCCAAGAGGTTTCTTACAACAAGCTAAATACAAAGACTTCATTGATGGTAAAGGTAACTGGAAATGGAGCACAGATCAAACTCTGTTGAACTATTGGTTAAAAGAGGAGAGAATGAACTGTAAACATTTGACGTATCATTGGAATGGATTATTTTCTGCTATTCCAGAACACAACATACGTCAAGCTAATTTCGTGCACTTTTTCTTGAAAGATAAACTCCCTGCACGTGGAGAAAATGTAGAAGAACTTATGGAGATGGTTCAATGAATAAATCAATAATTATTGTCACAGTAGTTACTTTTTTTGCTACTTTATTTCTTCAAGCAGCTAATGCTGAAGACCTTACAATTGAAATGTTAAACAAACGTGATGATGGTGCCAAGATGGTTTACTCTGCTGATATAGCAAGAGTGGAGTCAGGTACTACTATTACTTGGATACCAAAACAAAAAGGTCATAATGTAGAATTTATTGCTGGTCCTGATGGATGGAAAGCACCCAAGAAATCAAAGATTAATGAAGAAGTCACAATAACTTTTGATGTCCCTGGAGTGTATCTGTATCAATGTACACCTCACGCAACTATGGGTATGATTGCTTTAGTAGTTGTAGAAGAAGGTGGCGAAGTACCATTGAATGATATATCTAAAGCAAAGGTACGTGGTAAGTCAAAAAGAAAACTCAAGGAGCTATTGAGTCAACTTTGAAACACTTAGCATTAAGATCTAGAAGTATAAGACCAAGACAAGGCTTTCCAAATGGAAGGCCTTACACTACACCTGGGTTAGGTGATCGTATACAATCCATACTATGTGCATATCAATATGGTAAAGCTCATAAAACGCCTGTGACACTTCATATAACCGATGATAAATGGAGTGTTGCTGGAGGAGTGAAGTCGGATGTGAAGAAACATTCTTGGAGAGAGATAATAAGTTTATTTCCTAAAGATACAGTTTCAATAATGCCTCATCCTGTTGAAAACTTACCTGAAGAAGAATGGATTAAATATCTAAATGACAAAGGATATGATGCAACTAGTTGGTGGTACAAAGATACTACATGGATGCATGGAGACTTGGATGTTCCAACTGATATAGAAATGTCAGAACTGTTGAAAGAAGCTCCTCTACTCAAACCTATAAATGATCCTATACACACATTTGGAGATAGTTTACCAAACAAGTTTGTTACTGTTCAATGGGATTCTACTGATGCAGGTAGATCCTTTTCACCTATTGCTATTGAACAGATACATAATCATTATAGAGGACTTGGGTGTGAACTAATTATAGTAGGTGGAGAATCTAATGATCCAAGACTCAAAGGACCTGGCTGTTTAAAAAATGTTGGATATTTAATGTCCAAAGCAGAAGGTCATATAGGAGCAGATTCAGGGTTCTTTCATTTAGCTTGGTTATATCTACCCTTTGAAAGAATTCATGTATACACACGAGCTGGAGGTTCTATATCTCAGCATGTGTGGCGTGGGCAAAGATATGGAATAAGGAAGTATTCATTATGATGTATATTCAAACAAACAAAGATGCACCTCATATGATGCATTTAATTCAACCAGGAACAGTTGGTGCTGAAATTGGTGTATGGATGGGGAACACATCTCAGAGATTCATTGAAAAGGGTGTAAAAGAATTACACTTAGTAGATGCATATTCAGTTGAACCATATAAAAATAATTCAGAGATGTCATTTCAAGATTATATTGCAAAGTATTCTAAAGTAACAGGAGAACTTTCTGAAGCTGGATTCAAAAATTATTATGACAATGTTTACAAATCTGTCAAGGAAAGGTTTGCTGGATATAGTAATGTTAAATTAAACAGAATGCCTTCTTCTAAATGGTTTACTGAAAACAAAGATCTTAAATTAGATTGGATATACATTGACGGAGATCATTCATATGAAGGTTGTCTAGCAGACTTAGAGGCTGCGTTGCCCATGATAAAAAAAGGTGGTATGATTCTTGGTGATGACTATGGTTGGCCAAACTCTAAATATCAAAAAGTTGGAGTAACCAAAGCAGTCAATGAATTTAGAAAGAAACATAATCTTACTACTTTTATGCAATTTGGACAAACACAATTTATGTTAAGGATAGACTAATGCATCCATCTTCAAGAGTTAATATGCAAAAAGCGATCGATTCGATCAAAAATACATTCCCGCAAGACATTACTATATTAGATGTTGGAGGAAGAAATATAGGTGGTGAAGATGAATTTCACGATCGTTCATACAAATATATGTTTAGATCTTTTAAAGATTACTTTGTAGCAGATATCAATAAAGGTCCTAATGTAACTCATCTCATGCCTGGAGACTATGACTTACCTTTCGAAGATAATTCAATTGACTTAGTTGTTTGTGGACAGACATTAGAGCATGTAAAGAATCCATTTAAGTCTGTTGCAGAAATGAAACGTGTAGTAAAAATGAATCATTACATTTGTTTATGTGCTCCATCAGCAGGCAACTATCACGACAATCCAGATTGTTGGAGGTTTATGGATGATGCATTCAAAGCAATTGCAGAAGATATTGGTGGACTAAAGGTCACAATGGATTGGATTTACAGAACTGGTAATGATATTGACCGAGGTAAAAGATGGATGGATCACACTTGCGTAATGCAGAAAGTAGCTTAAGCTGCTATAGCATTGTAGTAAAAGATAATGAAGTATCAGAAAACGGTTTTGATAAACTTGTACAATCTTCTTTAAAAGTTGAAAATGACTTCAGTGTCAAAAGATTTGATGCAGCAGTTCCAAAAGATGTTGCAAAATATATGAAAAAAGATTTAGCTGGTATACAATGGACATGGCCATGGCAACAACCTGAAAGATGTTTAGCTACTGGTTTAACAAAATCTCCTTATCCTACTACTACTCCACATAAAAGAATAGCTTGTTTCATATCTCATTTTCTTTTATGGAAAAAATGTTTAACTGATCAAGCACCTATCTTAGTATTAGAACATGATGCTATATTCATAAAAAAATTAGATTTGAATATTTTAGATGTAGATTATGATATCATTGGAATCAATAATCCAATAGGTGCTACTAGAAAACATAGACAATATAATGATATGATACAATCTAAAAAAACTAGTGAGGTTATTCCTGTTCCAAGAATAGATCAATTTGATATCCCGCAAGGATTAGCAGGTAATTCAGCATATATTGTCAAACCTGCAGGAGCTAAATCTCTTATAGATAAAGTTAAAGAAATAGGAGCATGGCCAAACGATGCTCTTATGTGTTATCAGAATATTAAGCGTTTGGGTGTTTCAACAACATATTACACACAGGTACAGGGTTTGCCCTCAACAACAACATTATGAGAAGTTATGTAATAACAATAATGGATAATCAGAAGTCTGTAGGTTCTGCAGAAAGATGTATTCATTCTGGTAAGACAACCGGTGGCTGTGAAGTAGAAAAATGGCCAGCAACTACTCCTCGAAATGATCTTTTAGCCATTATGAAGACAGAAGGTATAGAATCAAAAGGTCTTATAGAAAAATATTCAAGACCTAATAATGCATCAGCAGCTTTCTTATCTCATTTTTCATTATGGAAACATTGTATTGATATAAATGAAGAGATTACTATATTAGAGCATGATGCTGTGTTCACCAATGTTGTTAATACTTTTATTCCTCACAAAGGTTGTTTATCTTTAGGACATCCATCATATGGATTGTTTAATAAACCAGAAAAGTTTGGAGTCAATCCACTTACTTCTAAAATATATTTTCCAGGTGCACATGCTTATAGAGTTAAACCAAATGCAGCGAAGATACTAATTGATCAAGCTAAATTATATGCAAGACCAACTGATGTATTTTTAAATGTTGAAACTTTTCCTTTTTTAGAGGAATATTATCCTTGGCCAGTGGAAGCTAGAGATTCATTTACAACAATTCAAAATGAGTTAGGATGTAGAGCCAAACATAACAAAGTGGAGATAATCAATGCCTAAAGGATTTATGACAGGATGTGATAAGAACACTGAGTGGATGCTACCATGGTTTATTGAAAATTATAAGAAACACAATGATACTCCAATAACTGTTATGAATTTTGGAATGTCAGACGAAGCATTAAAGTGGTTAGAATCTCATGTGCATTCTATTGGAATGATGAGAGGGATACCAGAAGGACAAACTGGTTGGTTTCTTAAACCTATCTCAATGCTCAATTCTCCTTTTACACACACTTGCTGGATAGATACTGATTGTGAAGTTCTTGGGGATATATCAAGTGTGTTTGATTATGTTCTTCCAGAAAAGTTAGCAATGGTTGAAGATGTACCTTGGTCTAAAAGATCTGGAGAGAAATGGCATAACTCTGGTATAGTTGCATTCACAGGCAAGCCTATGATTTTGCAAGAGTGGGCAGATGCTATAATGAAAAGAAATATAAGAGGTGATCAAGAAGTTTTACATTCGATCTTAGATCCTTTGAGAACAGCAGTAATGATTATTGATCTTCCTAACAAATATAATTATATGAGAGTCCAAATGGTAGATGGGACACAAGTACCTAATCCTTTAGTAAAACATTGGACTGGTTTTAAAGGTAAAGAACATATTAGGAGTGTTATGAAATAATGAGTAAAGTAGCCCATATTGTTGGTAATGGAGATGCTTTTAAGTTTTTTAAGCAACCAGACAAAGGTTTGATTATGACTTGTAATCTACCACCTGTCGAAAATATAAAAAATGTTTATGCAACTGCCATTGTAGATTTTAAAATGTGTAATGCAATAAGAGAAGGTAGTATTAATCTATCTATGTTTGATTGGGTTATGGGAGCTAGACCTAAAAGATTTACAGAAATGCATCCAGATTTTTATCTTAAACATTCTAGAAACATAAAAGAGTTTTATCTTACACTTCCTAAGTATGCTGCTAACTATACTGATTTCAATTGTGGGCATTTTTGTACTCATTATGTTGCCAACAAACTAAAATGTAATGAAATCCATATGTACGGTTTTGATTCAATATTTGATTTTAACTTAGTAAGTACAACAGATCTAGTTTTGAATAGTCCAAGAGATGCAAGCAATACTCACAGACTTGCTGAAAATTGGAGGCCTATATGGGAAGGATTGTTTAGAGAATTTCCAGATACACAGTTTGTTGTTTATCATAATCACGGTCACTCTAAAATTAACTTACCTCAAAATGTAGATGTTAGAACAGGATGGTTAACAGTATGATTTGGTATTACAGATTAAAGTTTTGGATTACTGATTTTTTCAGAAAAAGAAAAATGAGAAAAGAAAGAAGAATACAAGATCCATTTATATATGAGGATTTAGACAAATGAAACAGCTCAGAATTTTTGGTGATAGTTTTGCTGCCGCAAAGGATTTTCTTTGGAAAGATGTAGATTTAAAACCTCATGTGTATAAATCTGGAAAAGGTTTGGCAGGCAAGCGTAAGTGGGATCCAGATAATCCTCTAGATTATAAAGAACACATAGCTAGTAAAATGAATTGTGATTTAATAAACGACACTCCATGGACAGCTATTATGGGAGCATCTGATGATTTTCTTATATTTCAGTTAGATACTATACTTAAAGATTTAAAGGAAGATGATGTTGTGGTTTTTATTACTACAGATCCTACCAGAGAGTTTTTGATACCTGATTTACCTAACCATGGAAGTGTTATTAACTTTCATGCAAAAGTTTTTAGAGACCAAATGTTATTAAAACTTCCAATAGAAAAAAGACCAAGGGCAGAAAAACAAATTCAAATAGCTAGAGAATATGTAGATTATATTCAATCAGATCCAAGAAAGTTAGCTACACTGTCTACAGCATTCAGTGCAAGAATAGCATATATTCAAAAAGTATTATCCAAACGAATAGAACATTTTATTATTGCTCCAGGAATGTCTTATTTTTCAGGTGGTTTCCAAAAGTCAGGTTTTACAATGTATGATGTACCAGAATGGGATAAAAGATTTCCTGCAAATGAAAACTTTTTAACAAGAGGAAGTATAGGGCATGTAGGCTTTTATGAATTTGAAGATCCAGAACAATATAATCTTTTGTTAAACTCTAAATTTTATAGAGGAATTGATAAACGACGAAATCATATTTCTAAGAAAAATCACAAAATACTAGCAGACAAATTTGTTGACTCTATGGTAAACAAAAAGAATTTGGATCTTATGACAGGATTTGAAAAGGGTTTTTTAAATTATAAAACTTGTCTTGATCCAGAAGTAATTATTGATTCCTATGAAGATACAGTATACAACACCAATATTGGTGGAACACCTGAGTATGATATGATTAAAAATAATTAAAAATAACTGTTGACTTTCTTTTCAGAATATGTGATAAGGGTATTGTGAAATGAAGGAGTACATAATGGTTATAGTTAGAGATATTCAAGATGCAATGACAATGAAAAAGAAATTGTCTAGTCTTGCGCGTAGAGCATTCAATCAAGATAAATCAACTACTCAGATAGTTGCTGAGTTACTTGATCTCGTAGAAGATCTTGAAAAGAACATAGCTCGTGAAGAGAAGGCTTTAGAAGAGTTCTTCGATATGGAGACTTCATAATGGAATTTGATTATTATGTTTGGGATGCAAACGTATCTCAGAAAGCTGCTGTAGATAAAGCTATGGCAGCTATTGTCAAGTCTGGTATTTTAGCTGGTAGATTTGATCTCTCAATAGATATAGAATTTGTTAGCACAGCTGGCGGTGGTTGTGTTGACATGGAAGACGGTGAATTCCTCATTGAAATAAATAACAGAATGAGAGAAGCTAGTATTATAGCTACTGTTCTTCACGAAATGGTTCATGTAAAACAATATGCAGAAGGTAGACTTACTCAGACTACTTGGATGAATGAACCATTACCAGAACTTCCGTATAGAGAACTTCCATGGGAGGTGGAAGCATGGGATATGGAAAAAACTTTAGGAGATTTTGTATGAAGATAATTTTAAGTTCAATTGCTGCACTAGCACTCTTAGCTGGAACAGCTCATGCTCATCACACTCAACGTGTAGAGGCAACTATATCGCGTGTAGATCCGATATATAACAATCAACAACAGCATGTTCCGAGTCAAGTGTGTGAGCAAGTACAGGTTCCAATTTACAGTACAGTTCAAGGACCTGGAGCTACAGGAAGTGATGTTCTAGGAGGTATGATTCTAGGAGGTTTACTTGGTAAAGGTGTAACAGGTGATGACAAAGGTGCAGCTATAGGAGCTATCCTTGGTGGTGTTACTCAAGCTGATAAACAAAGCTCAAGAAAAGTTATCACAGGATATCAACATCAACAACAATGTCGAACAGTTTATCATACTGTTAGTGAACAAGTTATAACCGGATACAAAATTTGGTTTAATGTTGATGGAATGTCAGGTACTGCTATTACTAATACTAAATACAGAGTAGGCGAAAAGATAAACGTAAAAATGGGTATATCAATTGACTGACTTTGACTTTGGTTTCACAGCAGTAGATGAGGAAGAACTCGAGAGCTATCAAAAGGTCTCGAGTGACGCTTCGACTGCACAAGATAAACTTGATCAGCTGTATAATGCTATAACTCCTCTTCTCAATAACCTAAAAAAGAATCCTGAAAAGGATTATATTTTATGGCCAAACAGATTAAAAAAAGTAGAAGAGTTTGAAGAGCATCTTACAAACATATATCAAAAATGAATGATCTGTCACGCCCCCTTCAACAATATTTATTTTAATACACAAGGTCAAGCATCACCTTGCTGGAAACTACCAGGTTATGTTGACGATTGGAGTAACAATCGATCAATAAATGATATTTGGAACGGAGATAAGTTTAACAAATATCGAGATGCATTATCCAAAGATATCTTTTTAGATAAGTGTAAAGAATGTAAAAAAGATATTGATAATGGTGTATGGCCTCTTGCTCAAGCATATAATGAATATCCTATTAATGATAATGGTTATCCATCCATGCTTGAACTGGAAGTTAGCAATAAATGTAATCTACAATGTATAATGTGTTCTCCTTTACTGAGCAGTGGACTTGCTAAGAGAACAGGATTAGGTTTGTTAGAACCTTATGAAAACACATTCAGAGAACAATTAAAAGAATACTATCCTCATCTAAAAGAATTAAGGTTTAACGGTGGAGAACCATTTGCTCAACAAATGGTTTTAGATATATGTGATGATGTATCAACTATTAGACCTGATCTTCCAATAAGCATTGCAACAAATGGTACTGTGTTTAATAAAGTTGTTAGACATCTAATGGAAGTGTGTGCATTACAAATAAATGTTAGTATTGATAGTCTTATTCCTGAACGATATTCGACTATACGTGTTAATGGAAAATTGGACAAAGTGATGAAAAACTTTGAACATTTTAAAAAGTATTGTGAAAAGTATGATAGACAACTTTCTGTAATGGTTAATCCCATGAGAAACAATTGGGAAGAGATGCCAAAGTTTTTAGACTTTGTTGAAGAACACAATTGTAAATTATGGTACAATACTATAGTACATCCTGAAAATCTTTCAATATGGAAACTTCCAAGTGAAACATTAAATACAATATATAATACATTGTCTAAAGAGTGTAAAGAAAGAACAGGAATGGCCGAGCATCATAAATTAAATCATTTGGTTGAATCCCAAATAAAAACTTGGTTGTTAGATTCATATGTATGATGGATGTAAATGGCCTTGGACTGGTTTAACTATTGATCCTCAAGGATACATAGCTCTTTGTTGTAACACTAACGAACGTAAGTATCTTAAAACTCATATTTCTGATATAGATGACATAGAAACTTTTTTCTATGAAAGTGAACATATGGAAAGAGCTAGGAAAGAGTTTTTAGAGACAGGTTGGAGAAAACTTAACCATTGTGAAATGTGTCAGCTTGGAAAAGGTGATTGGACAATGGAAACTGCTAACCAATTAACAGGATTTAATCTAAGTTATTTAGAATTCAGTATGAGTAACATTTGTAATCAAATGTGTGTTACTTGTAGTAGTTATTTTAGTAACAAATGGATAAAACAAGAGCCTTTGTTTGGAAGAACTGCTAATGATATGTATTCATTAACAGATAAAGATATAAAAACTCTTGAAAAAGGTTTTAGTACTTTAGAACAATTACAATTAAAGGGAGGAGAACCATTAGCAGATAGTAGAAACATTAAATTTCTAGAAACTTTATTTGAAGTTAATGATAAAGCATTTGTCACAATGTGTTCTAATATGCAAAATATACCAAAAAAGTTTTGGGACTTATTAAAAAAACATCCTACCAGATTCAAAATGATGGTTTCCATGGATGGGTTAGGTAAACAATTTGATTGGGTAAGAGGTGGTGATTTTGATAAAGTAATGAGGAACTGCAAAGGTGTGTATGAAATAACAGGAAAAAAACTTTATGTGAATACAGTTGCTTCCATATACACAATTAAAAACCTGAAACAAATATTAGACTATACAAGAGATACAGAATTTTTACAAAACTCTTACGATCATTTAGATAAAGTATTAGTATGTTTATATCCAAGATGGGCTAGTCATGTTTTTGTTATGGAACAAGATGAATATATGGATTGCATAAAAGATATTCCATATTGTAAATTACACGAAGAAAAATGTCAGGTTGACAAGTATGAATATGACCAATATGTTAAACATACATCAACAATGAATGGTATAAGAGGATTTGATATAAATGCTCTTTAAAGACTTAGTAAACAAAGGTGTCAAAGTATGGCTGGATCTTTCTACTTACTGCAATGCTTCTTGTCCACAGTGTCATAGAACAGATAAAAATGGATTGGGAAAAGTAGATTGGTTACCATTGATAAAATGGACACTAGACGACTTTACAAAAAAGTTTCCTCCAGGCAGTATTGATTATGTAAAAGAATTTGAAATATGTGGTACTTGGGGTGATCCTATTATGAGTAAAGACATTGGGAAAATAATTAAATATATAGTAGATAATTCTCAAGCTCATATAAGTCTGAATACTAATGGAGGTATGAGAACACCTGAGTGGTGGGAAGATCTTGGAAGGTATTGTAAAGAAAGATTATTAGTACATTTTGATGTTGATGGAACTACTAATGAGATGCATCAGAAATATAGAAGAGGAGTGGATCTTCAAACTGTACTAGATAATATGGAAGCATATTCAGCTGGTGGAGGAGATGCTAGAGCATTTATTATTTTATTTAAACATAACCAAGATCATATTGACGATATAAAAAAAATGTGTATAATGTATGGAGCTAGAGAAACTTATGTTATTAAGTCTGATAGATTTACAGTAAACAGTAAATATGAATTTATTAATGAAAATGGAGAACAAGAATACTTAGAAGAGATTACAAAAGACTTCAATGATCAGATTGGCAATCCTTGGGTTGATACAGCTTCCAAAAATTTATTAAGATATATTGGGAAAAAAGATAAAAGCCAATACTCTGCAACAGTTGGATCAAATGACAGATAAGCCTTGTGTAACTTGTAAGTGGTTAGAAAAATCTAAGATACTAGTTAATCCAGATGGACAAGTAATTCCTTGTTGTTATCTTGCTAATACTCTTTATCTTAATTCCATCAAGCCTGAACAAGGACGTAATTGGAATATAAATCCAACATTAATTAAGTACAAAGAAAATAAAAAAAGATATAATTTAAATAACCATACATTAGAGGAGATACTGACATCTGATTGGTTTAATATAGATTTACCAGAATCGTGGGAAAGTTATGAAACTATTCCATCAGCATGTGCAGTGTGGTGTGATGAAAGACAAAACATTCAAGAAAGTAATGAGACCTAACTCATCTGAGTTTCCTAACATGCATGCTCATCCACTTGAGAAGTTAGAGGAAATGGAACATCCTCTTATACCTAAACTTTTTTATTATGATGATACAGAATATGAATGTGAGTTCATAGAAGGAACAGACTTTGAAACTCATATCAGAAAAACTGGTGATTATGGATTTGGTTTAGAAGTATTGAACTTAGTTCAAGATCTATCGTTTAAAATGTCACAGATAGAATTTGGTTTAGAATTCCCTTACTCTCACAAGTTGAATTGGAGAATGGGAGCAGAAGATATACATTGTAAAAACATTTTGATATCAGCTGAAGGTAAACCTTATCTCATAGACTTAGATCAAATAGGATGGTGGCATCCATTTACAATCTTTAAACTAATAAATCAATCAACGTACAATATGACAGATTCATTACGTTACTCTTTATTACTTTGGTCTAATGATCTTTCTATACAAAAGGCTAATCAAGTTAATAAAAAAGCTGCAGAGGATGCAACAAAACAAATAAAGGAAATAGCAGATACAGAAAGAGAAAAAGCAGAAGCACAAATAAAAGAAATGTCCACTAAGTTAAAATCTAATTATGAAGATGGTGTCCGCCATGGATTTTGGAATGTAAAAACTTCAGAAGAAATTAGAGAACATTATGAAAAGTATAAACAATAAGTTTTGGATATCTAAATCTATTGCTCCTGCATTCAGATTATTTGACTGGTTAAATTTCCATGAATTTAAAAAAGTAGAAGTTCAATGCGATAATTTAGAACAAGGGAAAATTTTCTTAGAGGCTTTTTTATATTTTTATGATAATAACGTACAACTTAATTTAACACAATCAATTGAAAAAAGAGAAATATATTACTTACAACAGCATGAACATAGAAAATCTACTGGTGATTTAAAATACAAACCTAATAAAAAAGGTACAACAACATATACTATTGCAGAACATTATATAGACGATAAAATAGCTTTTGATAGAATGAATAAAATGATGAAAGAAGCTGGTCATATTGATCTTGGTGATAGTAGAAATTTTCCTAATTCTGATGTTGCTATACAAAAAATAAAACATATTATAGATTGTGATTTATGTGTTGGTCATAGTACTTCATGGACTTCTTTAGCTAGATCTTTTTTTGATGTGCCAGTAATTTACTTAGATGGAAAATATGATTCTAATGGAAATAGAAAGAAAAAGAATTAATGTTGTATAGAATGACAGATGCTTTTTCTGATGCGTTTAGTATGTTTATGTTAATAGAATACAATCAAGATGATAAACCCATAATTATTACTAGTGATGTAAAAGAAATTGAGTTATATAAAGAACTATATTTAAAATATTTTAATTCTAATTATTTTAAAAAGTCTAAAATAAAACAAAAACCAAAAGATTTTTCTGAGAAATGTATCACAGTTCATAAGAATCCAATATTTGATATGACTCATCTTTTCAAAGAATATGTTAGAGATAAATCTATATTTGAATCCAAAGAGCATTATTGCTATTCATTAGTATCCTATAGAAACACACACAAAGGAATGGATGATAAAATGATGGAGTATATAAGAGCCATTTTAAAAGATGGAATTGATTTGGGTAATAGTAGAAATTTTGTTTCTTTTGAAGAAATGGAACAGAAGTTTTTAACTTTATGTTCATCAAAATTTTATGTAGGAAGTGAAGTATCGTGGTCAATATTTTGTCAATTCTTCCATAAACATTGTATGCATATGTTTCAACTGTCTCCTTATTTTAGCACTCAAGAAATAAAACTTAACGATTTAATATTAAGAGTTAATCCACACACGGTTATGGAGAAAAATTTATGAGTACAGCAATAGTAATACCAGCTAGAATGGAATCAACAAGATATCCAGGTAAGGCTCTTATTGATATGGATGGGAAACCTTTAATCAGAAGAGTATTTGATATCTGTCAGACATTTGGTTATGATACATATGTTCTTACAGATAGTAAAGACATTGCAGATGTGATTACAAAGTTTAATGTAATAATGACTAGTCCAGATTGTACTGATGGAACTGATAGATGTTTGTCTGTTATTGGAGAAGAACTACACTATGACAAATATATTAATGTACAAGGTGATACAGCTGATCCTAATATTGAAGTTGTAAAAGCAGTAGAAAAAGCATTAGATGATCATTATGTTATTCAAGCTCATAAAAAAATGACTCCAGAAGGACAAAAAGATCCTACAGTATGTAAAATGGTTCAAACTAATAATATTGTACATTGGTTTGTTAGAAGTGAACTGAGCTATGGAGATTTTGCTCTTGGATATCATGGATACACACCAGAAGCAAAAGAAAGATGGAATTCATTTACTCATTATGAAGAAGAAAAGATTGAAAGTATTGAAGCTATGAGATGGATCCAAAACAATGATACACTTAAAACAGTTTGTTGCGAAGATGATGGAATTGAAATCAACTGTATGATGGATTATTGGAATTGGTTAAAAAAAGATGTAGAAAAGTTAAATTAACTGTTGACTTCTGTTTCACTATATGGTATAAGGAATATATCAAATGAAGGAGAATCGAATGTTTGGAATTAATGAAAAATCAAATGAAAATAATATCTCAATCTGGTGTGAAGGTGTTCAGCCTCATGCTGATATGAAAGCTGGTTCTAAAGTAGTTTATACTACTATTACTGGTAAAGATGAAAACAACGAATACACATGGACTCAGTTTTCCTCTTTCGTTGGTTCATTTGATCAAGCTGGTATTCAGAACGCAGTTGATTCTCTTTTGATTCAAGCTAATGACGGACATCATGTTTTCATCGAAGACTTTTATAAGAATGAAGATGGTTCTTTCGAAGCAGTTATGGGATCATAATGACTGTAGATCCAGCAGATAAAATTTTTGAATCCAAACATGGGAGCCCTATGGATCGGGGCTCTGCTGATCGTTACTACGGTCGTCCGTTTGATCCTCACTATTGGCCAGAAGGTACTAACAAAGGTGTAAGAGTTGAAAGGATCGACATGACTGTTGACCAAATCAAGGATTACGAGTATGGTTATAATAATGAAACCGATCGTAAGGAGTGGTAATGATATACCGTCATGAAAAGTATGGTGATAGTAAAACATACAGTGTGTGTAGTAGCACTTATGGATCCCCTGATATAAGACCTGTGTATAAAGTAAGAGAATTTTCTAATGGTTGTAGAAAATCAGAGTTGACATTATCTGAAGAAGAGAGGATAATGTTTGAAAAGAAACTGAAGGAGAATGGTTGGTATGCAAACAACTGAAGAAAGAATGGCACTGATTCGTGCTGCAGCAAAGAAGTTTCAAAAGAAGCAGAATCGTGCTGCACGTTTTACTCGTCAAGAGCGAGTATCTAAAAGACGGGCTGCTAAGAAGAAAGAGCCTGAATGTGAAATCTATTGGACTGACTCAGAGGCTTATGCAAATAAGTATTATGGTGAAGTCGCATATGAAACAACGAGGTTTGATAATGACTGGGACTGATAAAGTCGTAACTTTAAAAGACGTAAAAGATGATCTGAATCAAATTTTAGATCGTCTTTCTGCTATTGAGGTCATTCTAAATGATCCTTTACATGGAATTGATTTCCCTGAAAATGTAAAAGTAGATATTGGTGACCAACCTACCATGGCTGCAGGTATTGAAAATTTTGATGGAAATTATGAACTTACAAAATACAGTATGTTTCCTGACAATGCAGGTGTGGATAATATTACTACTGTTAATGTTGACAGTAGTAGTCAGATGACATTTTTTGATTATGAGGCAACAACCATGGCTGGTGAAAGCTGGGATGATGAAACATCTATTCAGATCAAAAGTACTAGCAGAGGTACTAATCAATGACCAGAAATGAAATGATTGCTAAACTCCAAGAAATGGAGTGTCGTGTTATCTTCAAAAAAATAAATGGAGAAGAACGTGACATGATGTGTACTTTAATGGAATCTAAACTTCCAAAGTTAAAATCTAAACCAGATGATAAGAAGCGCCAACCTAATGAATCTATTGTTCGAGCTTTTGATATAAATAAACAAGAGTTCCGCTCGTTCAAAGTAGATAATGTGATTTCTTTTACTTGTAATTAGGATAAAGATATGGAATGGATTTTATTAATCGCTGCTTCAGCTTGTGCTTTTATGGTTGGTGTTAACTATGGTAGAAGAGACATTTACATTGCTATTGAATCTACAATTAATTATATGATCGATAATGGCTATGTAAAGTCAAAAAGTAATGGTGTAGAGACAGAATTAATTCCGTTGAATGAAAATTAACTGTTGACCTTTGTTTAAAATTATGCGATAATGATTTTATATTATGGAGGTTTGCATGAACAGAAGAAAACTTACACCTGAAGAAATGGCTGCTAAGGTAGCAAAGATGAAAGCTACTAAGGCTGCAAAGAAGGCAGCTGCTCTTGAGCAGGTAGGTTATACACCTACTAAGAAAAAGTTTCGTAAGAAGCGCAACATGACAGAAGAGCAGAAACAAGCTGCTCGTGAACGTCTTGCTAAAGCACGAGCTAATCGTGGTCCTTCTACGAATAAACTTATTGCTGAGAATGTTCGTAATCTACCAGACGACAATCCTTTATCTCTAAAGAATGTTCGTCCTTGGTTAAAAGAGAATAAGGAATTGTTATCCTCTATTCGTATGAACAAAAATTCTTCGGATCCTAAAGCGAGAGCTCAATACCAACGTATAGAGACTTATGTTGCAAACATGGAGTCTTATTTACGTAATGGTGTTTGGCTTGATCTGTTCTATGGCTCTCAAGGTCAATCAAAGATACAGTATCGAGTACAAGAAAAAGGAATGGCTTACTATTCCGATGGAACTCCTAAGCGTACTGTAGGATTCTTCTATGAGGATCTTGGAACCTATTGGACTAAAGAAATGGAAGTTAATGACAATCAGTAATGAGTTTTTGACTAAGTCAAAGTTTACAAAGATGGTCGAGCAGTCAGTTATGGCAAACAAACATTCTTATATGGATGCAGTGCTTGACCTTTGCGAAAGGAATTCTGTTGATCCAGGTGACGTAAAGAAATTTATCTCACCTGTGATTCAAGAGAAGATAGAGGCAGAAGCCCGTCGATTAAATTATCTGCCTCGAGGTAATACTTTACCTGTTGATTGATCGACATAAATAGTAGTATAATACGAACATACGAACATACAAATATACAGGAGAATACATATGAGTTTTGCTCAGTTGAAGTCCAATCGGACTGACCTTTCTAAATTAGTTGAAGCTGCTCAAGGACAGAATGGTGTCAATGACAGTCAACGACCAGCCCAAGATGAACGACTATGGCAACCTACCAGAGACAAAGCTGGTAATGGTTTTGCAGTGATTCGTTTCTTGCCTGGGCAAGCAGATGCACCTACCCCTTGGGTGCGTTATTGGGATCATGCTTTCAAAGGACCATCCGGTCAATGGTATATTGAGAAGTCTTTGACATCTCTAAGTAAAGCAGATCCATTATCAGAACTTAATAGTAAAATGTGGAATAGTGGCGTCGAGTCAGATAAGACCATTGTACGTCAGCGGAAACGTAACCTTCGTTATGTGTCTAATGTATTGATTGTTTCCGATCCAGCTAATCCTCAGAACGAAGGTCAAGTCAAACTGTATAGGTTTGGTAAAAAGATCTTTGATAAGATTATGGATTCTATGCAACCTCAGTTTCCAGATGAAAAGCCTGTCAACCCATTTGATATGTGGGAAGGTGCAGACTTCACTATTAAGATCCGTAAAGTAGATGGTTATCCAAACTACGATGCATCATCTTTCAAATCTCCTTCTTCTCTTAACGATGATGAAAGTGCGATGGAAGCTATCTATGATAAACAGTATGACTTATCTGAGTTTACTGATCCAAAGAACTATAAGACATATGATGAGCTCAAGTCTCGTCTAGCTCTTGTATTGGGTGAGTCAGCTCCTCGTACTGTGAAGCAAGAAATATCATTAGATGATGAGATTCCTTATGATAACTTCAAGGCTGCTGAACCTGCAACTAAACCAGCTACGGCTGCTCCTGCACAACCAGCTACTGCGGAGAATGATATCGACGAAGATGACACTATGTCATACTTTGCTAATCTTGCTAAGGAAGACTAGAGACCACCTATTAGTCTTCCATCAACAAATTTGGCAGTGTTTACTCCAACGTCAACAGTTCCACCACCTATGTTATTGGTGGTGGAAGTGTTATTAGTATTATTACTATTACTTAAATCATTAATATTATTCATCATAGTCTGTCCTAAAGCAGTCTGAGCCTCTAATGCTTCTTTTAGCTTACGAGCAGTTTCTGCATCTCTAGTAGCTATTATTTGTTCTGCTTCTTTGTTTCTTTTTTCAATTCTATCTTCTCTAACCTTTTGTGAATTAGCGTCACCAACGCCAACATCAAATCCAGGAATAATAGTTGTTTCACCTATAAACGGAAGATCCATTGTTACCTCTGGCATTTTGAATCTCAAGTTTTTAGACATAATAAGATACAAATTATCTCCGAGATTACTAAAGAACAATGCAATTCGTGTAAATGCATTTTTGAATCCATTCACCGTTTTTGTTATACCAGCATCAAATGTGAGCGTTACAGCGTCTTTCAATAAACTAAAATTATTAATTATTGTATCAACAACTCCAACAACTACATTTACTACATTTGAAAATATAGGAGCTAGTTGCAAACTTCTTAAAAATTCTGCTGCGTCTGTTAAACCAAAGAAGTCTAATATCATAGCTGGTAGCTTTAAGAAGATCATATCAAAGCCTTCAAGTATTCCATCAATAACTCCTTGGACACCTCCTCTTAAACCTGCCATTAGTTTCTCTGTAAAAGTTGCATCTGGATCCATTCCTGCTCCAGTAAACCCTTCAAAGAATCCTACAAAGAAATCAATAATACCTAATATGGCAACAGTAATAGGACCAAAAGCAAACCCAACAATTCTTGCTAAAGGAGCTACTAGTGCTTTAGCAAAGCCTAATAGCTTTCCAATAAAACCAAACAATCCTTTTCCTGGTGCATCTCCATCACCCATAAATCCAAACACACCCTTTATTGTATCAAACCCTTTTTGAAGACCAGGAGGAATTTCTACTTTGATTGATGGAAGAAAATCTAAAATAGCTGTAATAGGTTTTGTTGCAGTGTCAATAAATTTTGGAATTAATCCTGAAAAGAATGTCTTGATACCTTCTATACCAAGATCAGGAAATTTAAAGTTTTTTATACTATCTGGTAACTTAATCTCAGGAAATTTGAAGTTTCTAAAACTTTCTGGTAACCTAAAGAAACCATCATCACCTGCTTTAAAAATAGGTGGTATTTTTAACTCTGGAAATTTGAAGTTCTTTACTGAATCGGGTAATGCAAAAAGAGTTCTCTTTGGCATTTCAAACCGGATTCTTGGTACAAAGTCATCAATGACTTTACCTACAGTACGAAACGCATCAGCAATCCTTGTAAAACCATTACCAATTCTTGTAAAGAGTCTAGGTAAAGTAAGACCTCTAATAACATCATCAAAACCAGTAATGCTAGCTGTAACAGCAATGATAGCAGGAATGGCTAAAGTTTTCAAAGCCGTCATAAGACCTGCTAAAGGTAACAACATAAAACTTACATCAGTACCTCCTCCAGGAGGTGCTCCAGGTCCGGATCCTCCTTTGGGTCTGATTGGACCTTGTTTACTAGCTTCAGCAGCTGCTTCAAGTTGATCCAATCTCATCCGTTCAGCTTGTTGAATCTGATCGGCTATAAGTTTAACTACAGATTCAACAGATTGAGTAGTTTCATCTTGTTTATCGGTTAATGTTTGGAGCTCATTAGTTACAGCTCTTAAACCTTGTCCTGCTATCGCCATCTTTTACTCTTCATTTGTGCTTCTTGTTGATCTTGTTTTTCTTTTTCTTCTTTCAAATGTTCAAGTAACATAGCTATGTAAATCTCCCTCTCCCAAGGCATCATCATTTCTATTTCAGTTAGTGAGTAATGATGGTGC
>MDTG01371829.1_pt1 | contig 19991 bp, 15 predicted proteins | sample 811421 | NCBI WGS metagenome assembly MDTG01 (sample SAMN05326645, study PRJNA326480) | marine metagenome | isolation source: seawater | place: Pacific Ocean: South East | collected 2011
AAATGCAGGTACAGATACTTCAGTTCAGATTTGTTCTAACGGTGAAAGTTTAGACTTATTTGACTTCATCAATGATGCTGATGTAATAGGTATATGGCAACCGAATTTAGATAATGGTCATTTAGGGACTTACAATCCAGCAACGGATGCTCCTGGAAGTTTTATATATACCGTAACAGGTGAGTGCTCAAGTGTGAATGCTGAAGTTTTTGTTAACCAGATACAGATTGACGCCCCAGAAGTCAACTTTGATGAAGTAGGCGATAGTGATAACGTTTGTTTTGGGTCTACCTCTGAGACCTATTCTACACCTAATTCACCCAGTTCTAATTATTTGTGGACGGTCTCTGGTGGTGGTATAATTGTTGGAGATGCCACAACATCAGTAGTTGAAATTGATTGGTCCAATTCGAGCGTTGGAAATATTTCTAATGCTGTAACGCTAACTGAGTCTTATGATGGCTGTTCTTATTCATCTAGTATTGATGTTGAAATTATTGCAAATCCGACTCCAAATTTGAATGTTGATGACACTGAAATATGTTTAGGTGAAAGCATTCAGTTTTTTACATCTGCTGGATATTTAGATTACAATTGGTCTAATAATGCCTTAAATCAAAATACATTTACTTACACACCATCTTCACTATCTGATAATCAATTTTCAGTAACTGTAACAGACGATGCTTTGTGCACGACCACATCTTCAGTTTCAATAACAATTCATGATTTACCACTTATTGACATAACTTTATCAAACGATGAATTATGCCCTGGTGAAAGTTTAGAAGTTACAGCTACTGCAGGTTTAGAAAGTTATGATTGGATACCAAATGATATTAGCAATAGTGGAGGAATATATTTTCCAAATGATAATCAAACCAACTATAGTGTAACAGTTTCTGATACTAATGGATGTGTAAATTCGACGTCTGAAAACATAGTAATTTTCCCAATCGCTGAAATAGGATTAGAAGTAGATGAAGAGGCTATCTGTATAGGTGATGATATTCAGTTATCTGCTAATCTAGGATTTAACAATTACGATTGGTCGAATACTACTCAAAATACAAATGCATTCACCTTTACACCTAGTTCTCTAAGTGATAATCAATTTACTCTAACAACAACTGGAATAGGAGGCTGTACTTCTAGTGAATCAATTTCTATTATTATTCATGATTTGCCAGTAGTAAATCTTGCCCTTTCTGAAACAGATATTTGTTTAGGTGAAAGTATAGAAGTGACATCTACACCTTATTTATCATCATATAATTGGATTCCAGCATCAATAAGTGGTTCTGGAGGTACAATTACACCACAACTTGGTCAAACGCTTTACAGTGTAGTTGCTACAGATAATAATGGCTGTATCAATACGAATTCAGCTTCTTTAACCATAAATCAGATTGATGAGGTTGATATATTAGTGAACGGAAGCCCAACACGAACTATTTGTATAGGCGAGGAAATTCAGCTATCAGCTACTCAAGGTTTCACAACATATTCATGGTACCCAAGCAGTGTAAGCTCAGCGTGGACAACAGATTATGAAGGAACATATATTCCAGTTGATTTATCAGATAATCAGTTTACTTTGATAGTAACCAATGAGTTTGGATGTCAAACATCATCCAATTTAAATATAACCATTAAAGAAATACCAACTCCAGGAAGTATTGACTTTTAAAAGACAAACATATGATTAAAAAAATTGTATTCATAGTATTATTAGCATTCAGCTTACCGACTTTCGGTCAGCAGGCATACTTCTGTGAAGGCGATTCAATCATTGTGTTTAAAGCCTCACCAAGCGATTTTCAAAACCTTATCGAATGGGAATTTATTTTGGACAATGGGGCCGAGATAGTTGGTTTAACTAATGAGGATAGTTTAATGGTGAAGTTTACCAACCCTGGAGATTATATTCTACAGTTCAGAGAATTTGGATCGCCAACATGCTATGCTGCGGTAGAGAAAGAAATTAAAGTGTTTGAAAATCCTACTGCCGATTTTACCTCTGATGAAGTATGTATTGATGATACCGTTAATTTTATTAATACCTCATTTATTCCTGCTGGAGTACAAAACTCTGTTTGGAGAATTGGAAATCAAACTTTTGATGCCTTTAATTTTAATTATAGCTTTTATGAGTTGGGCGACTATCTTGTAGAGCTTTCAATAACTGATAATAATGGTTGTTCAGATAGACAATCGTTAACTTATAGCTTACTAAATCCACCAAGAGTTGACTTTTATTTTACACCAGAACACCCTACGACTTTAGATTCTGAAGTATCCTTTGTAAATATATCTTCCTCAGGTAATGCAGTATGGACTATTGATGGTGATACTCTATTGTCAGGTTGGCAGCCAAACTTTACATTCGATACTGCCGGTTGGCATACTGTAAATCTTGTAGTTGTGGATGAACAAGGTTGTAAAGATTCTATTTCTAAAAATGTTCTTGTTGAATCAGAGATTATATTTTTCTTTCCAAATACGTTTTCTCCTGATGGTGATGGTCTAAATGATACTTATGGAGCGAAAATCTTTAATGTTGAGCGTTATCAATCATTCCAATTTGAGATTTACAACCGATGGGGAGAAATTATATTTTACTCAAATAATCCTGAATATGAGTGGGATGGTAAAACAAGCAAAGGTACTGAAGCTATTATAGACAAATACAGCTGGTCCTTGAAGCTAACCGATGAGTTAGGTAAAGAAGTTAGAAGTTTTGGTACTGTTAATCTACTAAGATAATTATCTTAAATCAATCACGTCAACATCTGGATATTTAGCTAAATCAAACTGAAAGAAACTACTGTTGAACTTTTTATTTGGAATGAACGATTTGATAATGTATGAGTATAAACTTCCCTGTTTATCAATCATTACAAAAGAACTAATTTGCATTTTAGCTTTATCAATAAATAATTCTACCCTAGAAAAAGCACCACTTTCTTCAGGGAATAAATTGATTTGGTAGTTTTTAGAATCTTCTTTTACAAATTGGTATTTGTATCCTTCCTCGTAAATGGTGAAAATTTTAGATGGATTAATTTCATTTTCCTCTTCATCATCTTCGGTAATGTTAACCTCTTCTTCATCCTTAAGATATATCCAATTGGTTTCACCATCAGAAATAATAGTTTGTTCGTCTAGTTCAAGTTTAAAGGCATCACCTTGAAGATAAATAATTCCGTTTTGTGACTCGTTGATATCAGCAATACTACTTGAGAAAATATTAGTGAAATGTGCTTCTATTGAATAGTAAGCACTTGTTTTTTCGCTTAGCTTATCAAGTATGGATTTTGCTCTTTCATCTTGACATACGGAGAATAGTGGTAAAAGGATTGAAAATAATATTAGCTTTTTCATAAGTTGGAATTATTTAAGTTTCTTAATATTTCTTCTAACGCCATTTCATCACGAATTAGTACTTGACGCGCCTTACTTCCTTCAAAAGGACCTACAATTCTTGCAGCTTCCAGTTGGTCAATGATACGGCCAGCGCGATTATAACCCAGTTTTAATTTTCGTTGAATGAGTGAAGTAGAACCAGACTGATGTTGTACAATTACCCTAGCAGCTTCCTCAAACATAGAGTCTCTATCATTAAGGTCAGCACCAGAGGTGCCTCCTTCAGCATCTCCAATATATTCAGGTAATAAAAATGCTTCTGGATAAGCTCTCTGATTTCCTATGTAGTCAGTAATTTTCTCAACCTCTGGGGTATCGATAAATGCACATTGCAGACGTATAAGTTCACTTCCTAATGAGATAAGCATATCACCACGACCAATTAGTTGGTCAGCACCACCGGCATCTAAAATAGTTCTAGAGTCAATCTTAGAAGTTACTCTAAAAGCTACTCGAGCAGGGAAGTTAGCTTTTATGACGCCTGTAATTACATTCACAGATGGTCTTTGGGTAGCTACAATTAAATGAATACCAATTGCTCTAGCCAACTGTGCAAGACGAGCTATAGGCGTTTCTACCTCTTTACCAGCAGTCATGATTAAATCAGCAAACTCATCAATAACTAATACAATGTAGGGAAGGTATTTATGTCCATCATTAGGATTAAGTCTTCTAGCAATGAATTTTTTATTGTACTCAACGATATTTCTACACTGAGCATTTTGAAGTAAATCGTAACGCTGATCCATTTCAATACACAATGAGTTTAAGGTATTTATTACCTTTTTAGTATCGGTGATTATAGCTTCTTCTGAATCTGGTAGTTTAGCCAAGAAGTGTCGTTCAATTTTGTTAAACAAGGTAAGCTCTACCTTTTTAGGATCAACTAAAACAAATTTTACTTCTGCAGGATGCTTAGTGTATAGTAGAGAAGCTAAAATAGCATTAAGGCCCACAGATTTACCTTGTCCGGTAGCACCAGCCATAAGCAGGTGTGGCATCTTGGCTAAATCAGCTACAAATGTTTCGTTTGAAATAGTTTTACCAAATGCAACAGGTAACTCCATCGATATTTTTTGAAACTTATCAGAAGAAATTACTGCTTTCATTGAAACTGTCGCAGGATTTTGGTTTGGCACTTCAATACCAATAGTTCCTTTTCCTGGAATAGGGGCAATAATTCTAATCCCCAGGGCAGATAGCGACAGGGCAATATCGTCTTCTAAGTTCTTTATTTTTGAAATTCGTACACCAGCCTCAGGAACTATTTCATAAAGTGTAATAGTAGGTCCAATAGTAGCACTAATTGAAGAAATACCAATCTTATAGTTTGCAAGGGTTTCTACAATTCTATTTTTGTTAGCCTCTAATTCACTTTTATCAATTTCAATTTTACCACTTCCATACTCTTCAAGCAGATTAATTTTTGGAATTTTATAATTTGATAAATCAAGTTTAGGGTCGTATTCACCAAGCTCTTCTTTTTTATTGCTAATATCTTTTTGACTTAGTGTTTTTTCTTCATTAATATGAACTTTAATATCTAAGTCGTTACCTTCAGCGTCTTTATTTTCAGTATTTGGAGTATCTATGACAGTATCTGATATTAATTCTATTTTTTGTTCACTTTGTGCTATTGTTATTTCTTCTTGAACTTCAGTTTCAGTTAAAACTAGTGGTTCATTTTCTTCTAATTCTTCATTAATAGTGGTACCACTTTCTATTTCAAAATCATTTGCAACATCGACAACACTTTTAAATTTAGGATTAAAACGAAGAATAACGAAAGTAAGTAACGATAGAAAAATTACGAATCCTGTACCAATTTTTCCGATGAGAAGTTCAAGGTAGATGTTCATTTCATTTCCAAAAATGCCTCCTAGTACAGATGGAGAAGTAAAAAAACCAAAAAACAATGAAATCCATGCTATTGAAAGTATGCCAAGGCTGAAGCTTTTAGCTATACCTATTATCTTTTTATCAATTACCAGAAATACCCCCCAATTTAATAGAAGAAATGGAAATATAAATGATGATATTCCAAACCAATTATATAAAAACAGACTTGATATTCTATGACCAAAAACACCTCCAAAATTACTGATATCATCAGAAATTTTTCCTAATTTATCTTGGTCAATATTTCCATTGATTAAAAAGGATATAAAAACAACTAACAGATAAAGTGAAAAGAAAACAAAGAGAAAGCCAATAATCTTTTTAAATCGTTCATCTTCAATTTTAAATTTTGAGCCAATACGTTTAAAAATATTTTCTTTCTTTTTTTTCTTCATGAGTATTTTACCAATATAATTTTTTCTTGTTTAAAAAAGCGTCAATTCCCTTCATACAATCCTCACTTTGCCTAGCTTTTGCATTCTTATTTACGGCTAAATCTAAGCCCTCATCAAGAGTAAGATTTTGCATTTCAGCTAACATCAATTTCGTAGAGCGTAATGAATCTGCTGAGGCAGTTACACATAATTTTTGTGCTAAATCAATAACGCTTTGGTGAAGATTTTCTTTTGGAACATAGCTATTGATCAGTCCTATGTCAGTTGCTTGTTGTGCTGAAATTGTTTTGCCAGTTAGTAGCAGATCTTTAGTTTTTCCTTCGCCAATTTTCCTGAGTAGAAATACACTGACAATAGCAGGGATAAAACCAATTTTAACTTCCGAATAACCAAACTTTGCTGATTCAGAAGCAATGGATAAATCGCATATACTTGCTAATCCACAGCCACCAGCAATAGCATGTCCTTGAACACTAGCAATAACTACCTTTTTTAAATAGTAAATTTGTTTAAACAAGCCCATTAAATGGTTTGAGTCTGCTATGTTTTCATCACTAGAAAAAGATTGTAAGGATTGAAGATACTCCAAATCTGCACCAGCACTAAAAACGTCACCTTTGGCTTGTAGAACGATAACTTTACAGTTATCGTCTTTTTCTGCCAGTTCGAAAAGCTCTTTTAATTCAGTAATTAACTGACTGTTTAGAGAATTTCGTTTATCAACTCGATCTAAGGTTATAAAGCCTATTCTATCCTTTACTGAATATGTAACAAATTGGTGATCCACGTCTATATTTTATATCTTCCAAATATATTCAAATTTATGGGTGTTAATAATAACCCTATTAAGATTTTATTAAACCCTAAACTATATTTAAATTTGCCATTCAATTTTTTATTAATGTTAGAGATAAATGTACATAATGAAACCTCAAAACTTGAGGCGGTTGTTTTGGGTTTGCCAGATGATTTTGGTGGTACACCAAAAATTGAAGATTGTTACGACCCCAAGTCTATAGAATATGTTACTAAAGGCTTATTTCCAAAACAGGAAGACATCACTAATGAAATGAATGCCGTCCTTGAGGTGTTAAACAAATACGGAGTAAAAGTATATCGTCCAGAAAATATACCTTCTTTAAACCAAATTTTTTCTCGAGACATTAGCTTTGTAATTGATGATAAATTCATTGTCCCAAATATTATTTCAGATAGGTCAAAAGAAGTAGAGGCATTAAGCTATTTACATTCACAATTTCGAGAAGGAAGTCTAATCAAAATGCCGCAAAATACTAGGTTGGAGGGTGGAGATGTGATGCTATGCAATGACTATGTATTTGTAGGCTATTCAGAGACTGAGGATTTTGAAAAATATCAAGTAGCAAGAACCAATAGAGCAGCTATTGAATTTTTACAAACTACCTTTCCAAATAAACAACTAAAGGGCTTTGAACTAAAAAAATCTGATGATAACCCTAAAGAAAATGCCTTACACCTCGATTGCTGCTTTCAGCCAATCGGTAAACATTCAGCAATAGTTTACAAAGAAGGGTTTAAGAATGTATCTGATGTAGATTTTTTAATCAATTATTTTGGAGAAGATAACATAGTCTTTATTTCACAAGACGAAATGTATCAGATGAACTCCAATATATTTTCCATATCGCCTGAAGTTATTATTTCCGAAAAAAGCTTTAATCGATTAAATAATGAGCTAAGAAAAAGAGGCTTTACCGTTGAAGAAGTGCCATATGCTGAAATATCTAAAATGGAAGGACTGTTGCGTTGTTCCACATTACCACTTCGAAGAGTATGAGTCAAATTACCAAAAATATAATGATGATTGAGCCTGTAAGTTTTCGTTTTAACGAAGAAACGGCTGAGAACAACTATTATCAGAAATTCATCGATAGTTTATCCCCTGAAAGAACACAGGAAAAAGCATTATCTGAGTTTACGAATTTTGTTGATAAACTACGTTCGCACGGTGTAAACGTTATTGTTGTTAAAGACACAGAATCGCCAGACACACCCGACTCTATTTTTCCAAACAATTGGGTATCTTTTCACAATGATGGCAAAATAGGTTTGTACCCTATGTGCGCCAGTAATAGACGAGCAGAACGCCGTGAAGATATTTTTGAAACTTTAGTAGACGATTACGGCTTTCACATCGATGAAATAAAAGATTTCACTGAATTTGAAGAGCACGATAAATTTTTAGAAGGCACTGGCAGTATGATTCTCGACAGAGAGAATAAAATTTGCTACGCAGCTATTTCAATACGTACAGATGAGCAAGCTGTATTGCAGTTTTGCGATGAGTTTGATTATGCACCAGTTTGCTTTAATTCCTACCAAAATGTTGAAGAAAAGCGATTGCCTATTTACCATACCAATGTGATGATGTGTGTTGCTAACAATTTTGTAGTAATTTGTTTAGACACTATTGACCAAATTGAAGAGCGTGCACATGTAATTGAAAGTCTAGAACGTACCAATAAAGAAATTATAGAAATCTCTGAAGAACAAAAAGAACATTTTGCAGGCAATATGTTGCAAGTAATGGGGGATAAACCTTACCTTGTCATGTCAAAATCGGCATATAATAGTTTGGATAAAAATCAGATAGAAAAAATAGAAAAGCATTGCCCTATAATTCACAGTCCTTTAGACACTATTGAAGCTTGTGGTGGAGGTAGTGCTCGATGCATGATGGCGGAAATATTTTTACCTAAAATAAAATGATAGAGCAAAAGCTACATACCGTTGTTGAACAAGCAATTAAAGAACTGTTTCAGGCAGAAAATCAAACTATACAGTTTCAAAAGACCAGAAAAGAGTTTGAGGGTGATATTACTCTAGTAGTATTTCCATTGTTGAGAGCCTCAAAAAAGTCGCCAGAGCAAACGGCAGTTTTTATTGGAGAGTACCTAAAAGAAAATGTTGCCTTAATTTCAGACTTTAATTCGGTCAAAGGATTTCTAAACCTTACCATAGATAATTCCTATTGGTTATCTCAGTTTCAGTCAGCTTATGCGCATGCTAACTATGGAAAAGTAGATGTCGCTGAAGATGCACCAACATATTTAGTAGAATTTTCATCGCCAAATACAAATAAACCCCTTCATTTAGGTCACATAAGAAATATTCTTTTAGGTAATTCGGTTGCAGAAATATTAGAAGCGTCTGGAAAGAACGTAAAGAAAGTTCAAATCATCAATGATAGAGGAATACACATTTGTAAATCTATGATTGCTTGGTTAGAGTTTGGTAATAATGAAACACCAGACAGTACAGCAATGAAAGGCGATCATTTTGTAGGTAAGTACTACGTTATCTTTGATAAGCAATATAGAGCTGAGCAAGAAGAGTTAGTAGGTCAAGGAATGAGCAAAGAAGATGCTGAAAAAGAAGCACCTTTATTCAAGAAAGCACAAGACTTATTGCGAAAATGGGAAGCAAAAGATAAAGAGGTGATTGCACTTTGGGAAAAAATGAATTCGTGGGTTTACGATGGCTTTTCTAACACCTACAAGAGAATGGGAGTAGATTTTGACAAAAACTATTACGAAAGTGATACTTACCTTCTTGGAAAAGAAGTTATAAATGAAGGTTTAGAAAAGGAAATATTTCACAAGAAAGACGATGGTTCGGTTTGGATAGATCTCACCGATGATGGTCTTGATGAAAAAATACTACTTCGTTCAGACGGTACGGCTGTATACATGACTCAAGATATAGGAACAGCCATACAGCGACACGATGATTTTGCCTTTTCTCATATGGTATATACAGTAGGAAATGAGCAAGACTACCATTTTAAAGTCTTATTTCTAATACTCGATAAGCTAGGCTACGATTGGGCAAAAAACTGTTACCATTTATCCTATGGAATGGTGGACTTACCATCAGGAAAAATGAAGTCAAGAGAAGGTACAGTTGTAGACGCTGATGACCTTATGAAGGAAATGGTAGACTCTGCCAAAGAAATAGCTCAGGAATTAGGGAAATTAGACGGCATGGACACTGAAGAAGCTAATGCCTTGTATGAAAATATTGGTATGGGAGCACTAAAGTATTTTATACTTAAAGTAGACCCTAAAAAGCGTATGCTTTTTGACCCACACGAATCCATTGATTTTAATGGGAATACAGGACCGTTTATACAATACACCCATGCACGTATACAAACAATCCTTAAGAAGTACAATAAGGAGGCTTTATTTACAATAGAAAACCTAGAGTTGTTAGATAAGGAAAAGCAAATCATTAAGATTTTAAATGATTTTCCAGTAACCATTAAAGAGGCAGCAAACTCGTACAGCCCAGCACTCATTGCCAATTACATTTACGATTTGGTAAAGGAGTTCAATGGCTTTTATCAGAACGTACCTATTTTGATGGGTGAAGACCAAAATCAAATGGCCTTCAGAATTGCCTTGTGTGAGTTGGTAGGTCGAGTGAGTAAAACAGGAATGAAATTATTAGGGGTTAATGTACCCGATAGAATGTAAAAGATATGTTTGAAAATTTATCAGAAAAATTAGAAAAAGCCTTTAAGGTTCTTAAAGGTCAAGGAAGTATTTCGGAAATCAACGTTGCTCAGACGATGAAAGAAATCAGAAAGGCTCTATTAACGGCCGATGTTGATTTTAAAACAGCCAAAAACTTCACAAACAACGTCAAGGAGAAGGCTATGGGTCAGAAGGTACTGACAGCCGTAGAACCTGGTCAGTTACTAACCAAAATTATGAAGGATGAATTGACCGAATTAATGGGCAGTTCACATTCAGAGATAAATATACAAAGCAATCCGTCCGTAATTCTTGTTGCCGGACTACAAGGTTCTGGTAAAACCACATTTTCTGGTAAACTAGCCTTGCATCTCAAGGGAAAACACAATAAGAAACCCCTTTTGGTAGCTTGTGATGTCTACAGGCCAGCCGCTATCGACCAATTAGGCGTTTTGGCAGAGCAAGTAGGCGTAGAAGTGTATAAGGAAGTAGAAAATAAAAATCCAGTAGAGATAGCCCAAAACGCTGTTAAGTTTGCCAAGTCAAACAATAATAATGTCGTTATTGTAGATACTGCTGGTCGTTTAGCTATAGATGAGCAGATGATGAACGAAATAGCTGACGTAAAATCGGCTATTAATCCTAGTGAAATACTATTTGTAGTAGACTCAATGACTGGTCAGGATGCCGTAAATACTGCTAAAGCCTTTAATGAGAAGCTAAATTTTGACGGTGTAGTATTGACCAAGCTCGATGGGGATACTAGAGGTGGTGCAGCCCTAACTATTCGTTCAGTTGTCGATAAACCCATTAAATTCATTGGAACAAGTGAAAAGATGGACGGTCTCGATGTTTTTCACCCAGAACGAATGGCAAGTCGTATTTTGGGTATGGGAGACGTTATCTCTCTTGTTGAAAGAGCTCAGCAACAATTTGACGAGGAAGAAGCTCGAAAAGTGCAAAAGAAAATTGCTAAAAACCAATTTGGTTTTGACGATTTCCTAAAGCAGATTCAGCAAATTAAAAAGATGGGTAACATGAAAGATTTAATTGGTATGATTCCTGGAATGGGTAAAGCACTTAAAGGTGTAGATATTGATGACGATGCATTTAAAGGAATAGAAGCTATGATTAAATCCATGACATTAGAAGAAAGAAGCAATCCTAAACTATTGAACGGTAGTCGAAGAAAGCGTATTGCTAACGGAAGCGGAACATCTATTCAAGAGGTTAATCAATTGATAAAGCAATTTGGTCAGATGGGTAAAATGATGAAGATGATGCAAGGCGGCGGAGCAAAGCAGATGATGCAGATGATGAAAAACAATGGCGGTGGAATGCCAAGAATGTAATATAGGCTTAACACTATGCAATTATTAGACGGTAAACAAACTTCACTAGACATACAGCAAGAGATTGCAGTGCAAGTGGAACACATGCTCAATGAGGGAAAGAAGAAACCCCATTTAGCAGCTATACTTGTGGGTAATGACGGAGCAAGTGAAACCTATGTTGGGGCAAAAGTACGTGCCTGTGAGAAAGTAGGTTTTGACTCCACACTTATTCGACTTGATGATAGCATATCTCAGGAGCAGTTGATTGCTGAGGTTGAAAAAATCAATCAAAATGATAATATAGACGGTCTAATTGTACAATTGCCATTGCCTAAACACATTGATGAGTTAAGCGTTACCAAAGCTATTTATCCCTCAAAAGACGTTGATGGCTTTCACCCAGAAAATGTAGGTAAAATGACTTTGAATATTCCTACATTTTTACCCGCTACACCTGCTGGAATCATTGAACTTATCAAGCGTTACAAGATAGAAACAGAGGGAAAGCATTGTGTAGTAATCGGTAGAAGCAATATTGTTGGTTTACCTATGAGTATTCTTATGTCTAGAAATTCATATCCAGGAAATTGTACGGTAACCCTTACTCACAGCAGAACAAAGAACCTCAAAGAAATTTGCCAATCGGCTGATATTCTTATTGTAGCACTCGGTCGCCCAGAATACGTTACTGAAGATATGGTGAAAGAAGGAGCTACGGTTATCGATGTTGGTATTACACGAGTAAAATCCGATAAAACAAAAAGTGGATGGAAGCTCAAAGGAGACGTTGACTATACAGCGGTAACCGATAAATCAAGCTTTATTACACCTGTTCCTGGTGGAGTAGGACCAATGACCATTGCCATGCTTTTAAAGAATACACTCAGTGCAGTTAATGGCTTTGATGTATGAATAAAGAACAACAAACATTAGTTGATAAAGGACTGATGCTTCCACTTATGGAAGCCTTTTATACCGTTCAAGGCGAAGGGCATTATTCAGGTACTCCTGCCTATTTCTTAAGAATTGGAGGATGTGATGTTGGTTGCCACTGGTGCGATGTTAAAGAAAGCTGGGATGCCAATTTACACCCTCCCACGCATATTGATGATATGTTGACTAATGTACAATCTACACCTGTCAATACAGTAGTTATTACAGGAGGTGAACCTTTGATGTGGGACATGGGACCACTAACAGAATTACTTAAAAAGAATGGTATTAGCGTTCATATTGAAACTTCAGGAGCTTATCCGCTATCGGGAAGATTTGATTGGATTTGCCTTTCTCCAAAAAAAAATAGCCCCCCAAAAAAAGCAATAATTCATTTAGCTGATGAGTTAAAAGTAATTGTACACAACTTAAATGACTTTAAATGGGCAGAGAAATTTTCTGAGCAATGCCAAGACAACTGTAAATTATTTCTTCAGCCTGAGTGGAGCAAAGAAAAAGTGATGATGCCTAAAATCATTGATTACGTTATGAATAACCCTGAATGGAATATATCTTTGCAGACGCACAAATACATGGGTATTCCTTAAAGCTTTAATGACATCATGAAATACATATTTCTTTTACTTTTTACGCCTTTTTTAATCTTTGGACAGAATACTACCAAAGCCAAAAAAGCCTATGCCAAGTCCATTGAATTTTTTCAAGAAAGTAATGATGGTAAAGCAACTGAATTTGCCTTGTCGGCAATAAAGCAAGACCCTAACTTTCTACCACCATACCTTTTACTTGGTCAAATTAAAGAAGAAGCAGGTAAAACAGAGGAAGCCATAGAACACTTCCTTAAAGGACTTTCCGATAATAGTCCAGAAAACGCTTGGGGATATTGGAAAGTAGGAACCCTATATATGAGTATTGCTAATTATTCTGAGGCAAAACGAGCTTTCACCCATTTTTTAGGATTTAAAAATCAGAATGGCAAAAAAGTTAATTCAGCCAAACATCATCTCAAAAACTGTGAGTTTGCCCTCGAAGCTATCAACAATCCTTTGGACTTCGATTTTAAGAATATGGGAGAAGGGATAAACAGTGAGTGGGAAGAGTATCTGCCCAGTATTTCTGCTGACGGACAGCTTTTTGTCATTACTAGAAGAGGACCGCATCAGAATAATGTAGTATCAGAAGATTTTTACCAAAGCACCTTGATAGATGGCAAATGGGCAACAGCTCAGAATATGGGAACAGTCAACACTTTTGGAAATGAAGGAGCACAATGTTTGGCACCCAACGGTAAGGTGCTTTTCTTCACTGCTTGCGATAGGGAAGACGGCATGGGTAGATGTGACATATACCTCAGTTTTAAACGCGATGGCGTTTGGTCGGAAGCCAGAAATATAGGTCCAAGTATTAACAGCAAACATTGGGACTCTCAACCTACCATTTCTCCGGATGGCAGAGAATTGTATTTTGTCAGTAACCGACCAGGAGGTTATGGTAATATGGATATTTGGAAAAGTGTCCTTACTGAAAAGGGTACTTTTTCAAAACCAGTGAATTTAGGTGCTGCTATTAACACTGAGTTTGATGAAATGTCCCCTTTTATTCACACGGATAATCAAACCTTATACTTTGCCTCAAACGGACATCCAGGAATGGGCGACTTTGATTTGTTTATGAGTCGTAGAAATTACCCTGCAGCCAATTGGCAACGTCCCATTAATTTGGGTTTCCCTATAAACACTTATGGGGTAGAAAATAGTCTGATTGTTGCCTCAGATGGTAAAACAGCTTATTTTGCTTCCGATAAATCAGGCTATGGTCAAGAAGATATTTTTTGGTTTCAGTTATCTGAGGATTTTCAAGCACAGCAAGTAGCTTACCTCAAAGCTAAAGTTTACGATGCTAAAAGTGAAACCCCTCTAAAAGCAAATATTGAAATTGTTGATCTAGCTACTGGTGAAGTAATGATATCCTCTTTCACATATACCAAAACAGGAGAATTATTCACTTGTTTACCCGCTAACACCAATTATGCCGTTAATGTTTCAAGAGACGATTATTTATTTCATTCCGAGAACTTTGAACTAAACGACCAAAGTGCCTTACAAGCTTTAAGGCTAGATATACCACTTCAGCGTTTAGACAGAGGTAATGCCGTTGTTCTTAAAAACATCTTTTTTGATACAGACGCTTACAGCCTAAAAGAAGAGTCTGAAGTAGAACTCAATACACTTTTAGAGTTTATGCATAACAACTCAGACTTGAGCATAGAAATAGAAGGACATACCGATAATTTGGGTTCTCAAGAGTATAATCTGACCTTATCAGAAAATAGAGCTAAAGAAGTTTATAGCTTTTTAGTCGATAAAGGTATCGCTGCCAATCGAATGACTTACAAGGGTTTTGGAGACTCCAAACCCATTGCTTTCAACGATTCTGAAGCTGGTAGAGCTGAAAACAGACGAACTGCCTTTAGGATAAAATAGTATTTTCTTCAAACTCTTTCACCACTAAGGTTTCATTCTCATTTATAAAAAATACGCTAAAGCCTAGCTTTATCACTAAGTTTAAAGCCTTATGATTGTTGGCTTGTATTTTTCCTTTGATGCGTATGATGTCAAAATCTTGCCTTGCTTTTTTAATGACTTCTTGAAAGGCCTTAAGCATCATGTCATTGCCCCAATAGACTGATGAAAGAGTAACGCCCATTTCTATGGATTTAGTGAGTTTTTAGAAGTGATTTAATTAACAAATACCCAAAAATTAAAGGGCTTTTTTCAGTCGCACTAATTTTTTCAACAAGTCCTCCAATTGGTTGAGGGCTAGCATATTCGCACCATCCGATTTAGCTTGGCTAGGATTGGGGTGAGTTTCCAAAAAGATACCATCTACGCCAGAAGCAATTGCTGCTTTGGCTATGATTTCTATCAGTTGGGGTTGTCCACCCGTTACGCCACTGCTTTGGTTAGGCTGTTGCAAAGAGTGGGTAACATCCATTATCACTGGTGCGTACTCTTGCATGGTCGGAATACCTTTAAAATCAACTACTAATTCGTGGTAACCAAATTGGCTGCCTCTTTCGGTAAGCATAACGCAGTTGTTTCCACTATCTTTAACTTTTTGTATGGCAAACTGCATAGCTTGAGGAGATAAGAATTGTCCCTTCTTGATGTTTACAGTTTTGCCTGTTTTAGCGGCGGCTATTAGCAAATCAGTTTGTCGGCAGAGGAAGGCAGGTATTTGTAAAATATCTACGCTCTTAGCGGCTAATTCGGCTTCTTCCACAGAATGTATGTCGGTAGTGGTAGGCACGTCAAGCTCTTTTCTAATCTTTTTGAGAATAGCTAGTGCTTTCTCATCGCCAATGCCAGTAAATGAGTCCAAACGTGAACGGTTTGCTTTTCTGTAAGAGCCTTTAAACACAAAAGGAATCCCCAATTCTTCGCAAAGGTATTTAATGTGTGTGGCAATCTCAAAAGCCATCTCTTCGCCTTCAATAGCACAGGGTCCTGCTATCAGAAAAAAGGAGTCTTTAAATTTCAGTTTACTTATCACTGTTTGGGTTTATTTGCTTGTCGAAAATACTCTTTTTATGCCAAAGCCCAGATGAACACCATAGTTTTGAGAGGGTGAAAGAGCATTAGATTGTTTGCTAAATACTTTAAACTGGGTCTTTTTGCCACTGAAATTATAAGCAAATTGAAAACCTGCTTTTTCATAACCTCCTAGATGATAGCCAAAGCTAAAGTCGTGTTTCTTGAAGCTTTTGTGAAGGTCAAGGGCAAATCTAGGTGTGGTATAAAATCTTGGTTTATACACAACAGTAAAAGAATAAGCATCTATGAATTCTGATTGGCTCCATTGAAATATATTTAACTTGAGTGTAATGGGTAATCGCCAATTGTAACTTTCCTCATTATGTTTTTGAAAAACATCTTGAATACTGTCAAAGTAATTTTCCAATATACTGTCGTTGAACTCTATGAAGTCGTCAATATTAACACCTTCAAAACGCCATTCGCTATCTATTAGTAAATTGGTGGTTTTCTCATTCCAAATAATCATTCCCAAATCTTTAAGACCGATATCTATACGTCCGTTTCTAATGGAATCAGAATAATGAATGTTCAATGCCGCACCCTTGCCGTTTACAGCAAAAATATTGTTTATTAGATCAGTGGTATCGCTAAAATGTCCTTCAAAAGCCATATCATACTCAAAGAAGTCGCTAAACTCATCGGTATAAAAGATAGCTTTGTTTACGTCTAATTCAGCAAATTGGTGTCCTGCCAAAAGAGATATGGAAGTGTTAAATTTAGAATTCCATTGGTAGCCAACTTCAAATTTAGAGTAGTGGTAAGCGGTGAAGTCTAAAGGTTTCAAATCTAGTTGTTCTCCTCTGAAAGGCGAGTTACCTAACAAAGTGAGTTTCACAATTTCATCGGAGTAAGCACCATAGGCAGCCAAGTGGTTTCCAAAGTTAATATTCCATCCTTTTTTATGACTATATTTTAGTTCGTTGTCAATTTCTGCCTGAAATAAATTCTCGGAGTCAAGAGCAGAAATTATATTATCTTTATCCTTATCATCCAAAAACCCATAGGATTCGTAAAACAGAGGTTCATTGAAGTGCGTATTCATAAAACCTAGATTGCTATTGAATTCTAAACTGCTTTCTTGAGCTTTTACTAGTAAGGAAGTTTGCAAAAATAATATGGAAAGAATTATTCTCATTAGTCTAAAGTGTAATTAAAATTAGCAATGAGTTTGAGGTCAATGTAGTAGTCACTGTATACAGTAATAAATTCTTCGTCTGCTCTAGTATTTAACTTTACTTCAAAGGCAATCTTTTCGGCTGCAGTTAGACTTTGACTGATGGATTCAAATGGATAGATCAGTTCACTTGTTTTGATGCCTATACTTTTACCGTTGATATCAACATCACTTGCTTGAACAATTTGTTCAGATTCCAGTGATTCCAAAATTATGCCGTTTCCATCTAATAAATTAATGATAACCTCAGCATCTAATGGGTATTTATTTTTAGCCAGTAGAGTGAAGGTTCCTTTGTTAATGTCCTTGAAATTATTTATGCTAACGTCTAAGGTATCTCTAATTACTATTTCAGAAGCATTTATTGAAAGTGGTATGCCAATTTCAAGATTAGTTTTTAGACCGTAATCACTATATAAAAAGCCTTCGGAATTATCTTGATTTGGGTTGGTGATTAGTTCGAACGAAAAGTCTATAGTTTCTGGTTTACTCTCTATGAGTTCATCAATATTAGAGTTTGTTTCATCAAAAGTAATACTACTGTTTGATGGCGTAATAGGTTTACTACTTGAATTATTTTCAACTGCCCCTACAATGCTGAAAGGAGAGGTGAGTAGTGGACTTTCTAGACTTACTGTTTCTTGACTATTTTCACCGCTTAAGTTTTTAATCCATACATCGGCAGTTGCACCCAAGTAATTTTCTATATTTAATACAACATCTATCTGAGACAAATCAATTTCACCTTGGAAGTTTGAAAAATCACTAAAATCTATGCTTTGATTATCTACAAAGGTATCAGTTCCTAATATTCCCCATGCCTTTTCGGGAATAATTTCTTTAATTGTAATGGTGTTGAAGACACTATCCTCCAGAGAAATATTAGTAATAACACCAGAGGAGTCTATAAAGCCAGTAGACTGAGTATAAATAGTATTAATGGTGTCGCCATATTTTCCAGTCATATCAATTTCATAATCAGAAAAATCAAAAAACCTAGTTACTGTAATGGATTCTCCTTCTGGAGCAGGGGGGAGGTTAAAATTAAACTCAAAAGACTGACCATCTAATGTCGCGCCAGGAATTTTGTACTGAATTTTAATAGTGTCTTGAATGGTACTTATGCCAATAACATTTACACCTCCCTCGCTAACCAATACTCTATTTAATTTAACATCATCTAGCTGAAAGGAAACAACCGTATCCTCATCAAATATTTGTTGAGTTGGGAATATGGCAATACCTTCATACAGTTCAATATCCCTTATTTTTATCTCTGAAATAAGAGCATCAGAATAGTCTATATTAACAGCATTTGGTGCTGTGCCCACAATATCAGCACTTATAATTTCCACCTCTAGGTTTCCTAGAAGAGTTTGACCAGCTAGGGATTCACTCGCTATTTCTGTTGCTCCACTTTGCAGTAGCGGAATGTTCATGCTAATAATGTTGTTTGAAGCATTTTCATTTCTCAATTCCAAGATTACATTAATGAGATTTGTTGGTAAATTATTGACTATTTTGAGGTCAATATAGCCTTCTGTAAAGGTCATTTCTTCAAAATATTCGTTCGCATCGATTGGAAAGGTATCGTTCAATAAGTCTGAGAAGCTAGGAATTACCGCATTGCTGCCATTGGGTAATAATATAGTTCCAAAACTGATTGATGAGATAAGTTCTCCTAGAGTAATTTCATTAGTAACTATCGTATTTGAAAAGTTAATGGTTTTAAGCTTTACATTTTTAGTCGTGCTTATTTCTTCTAAACTAATAAGACTATCCAGTTGGTAATTAATGAGTTTTTTCAGAAACACGAATTTTAGACTGTTATCGCCAAGAGTATCAAATTGAATCGTACTATCATTTCCCAAATTCAGTAAGCTCACTTGAGTGTAGGCTAGGGGGCTGCTGAAATCGGCATTCCATATGGGTTTCTCAAAATCATGTTTACATGATGATAGAAATACGAATAGAATCAAAATCTTAAGGATGGATTTCATCTTAGAGTAAATTTTTATAAATGTATTAAATATCAGTAGTTGTATTTATCATTCCAACGGCTATTTAAGAATTTTCGTATTTGCTTCTCTCTCTCGTTGTCGCCAGGATTGTAGAACACTTTACCTTTTATTTCATCAGGAAGAAATTCTTGCTCTACGAAATTATTGGCATAATTGTGAGCGTAGGCGTATTCTTTACCGTAATCCAAGTCTTTCATTAACTTGGTGGGGGCATTTCTTAACTCAAGTGGTACAGATAAAGCACCTTTTGTTCTTACCATTTCTTGAGCCTCATTTATAGCCATATAGGACGAATTACTTTTAGGCGAACTCGCCAAATAAATAGCTGTTTGAGAGAGTATTATTCTTGCTTCCGGCATTCCAATAACATTTACCGACTGAAAGCAATTGTTTGCCATAATCAAGGCGGTGGGGTTGGCATTACCAATATCTTCAGACGCTAATATGATGAGTCGTCTAGCAATAAATTTGATATCCTCACCGCCTTCTAGCATTCGTGCTAGCCAATATACTGATGCGTTGGGGTCACTGCCTCTTATGGATTTTATAAAGGCTGAAATAATATCATAGTGCTGTTCGCCTGACTTATCGTATATAGCAATGTTTTCTTGCACCGAATCCATAACCAAATCGTTGGTAATGGTAATATCATTAGTGTTTTGAGTATTGACGACA
>MDTG01248091.1_pt1 | contig 19987 bp, 19 predicted proteins | sample 811421 | NCBI WGS metagenome assembly MDTG01 (sample SAMN05326645, study PRJNA326480) | marine metagenome | isolation source: seawater | place: Pacific Ocean: South East | collected 2011
ACAGAAGCATTATATTACCATCCGCCATCCTGTAAAAAGTGGACAATGTGGGGGTCCAGAAAAGAGTAGAGTGAAATTATGAGGACCACAAGACTAAGGCAAAAGATCAAGAAATTCCTGGATGAAAGAGGAGAGGCGAACACCACAGAGATTCTGGAGCACGTGAACTCAACGATGAGACACGGAACGACTCCACAACAGCTTGGAAACGTTCTTTCAAAGGACAAAGATATCCTCAAAGTTGCTACCACAAAGAGAGGAGGGGCACTTTCTGGGAGATACGAGATATGTGTCTGGCAGGTTAGGCCCGGAGCATTAGAAGAAAAGTCCTAATCAGACTTCCAGAGATTCGTTCCAATCCCCCGTTCTAGCTAGACTGTTCATTTTTGCTCTGTGCAAGAATGCTGAACGGCTGGCGGAGGGTGAATCTTCAGTATCCTTAGCCCACTTGATCAGAGCGTCTGCTTGTAGAGCCCTGCCGTATGAGTAGGATAGTTGCCAGGGATGTTCGACGTCCATCTGGTTCATCAGATTGAGATGAGCTGTCGCGTCTTCATCTGACTGGCCACCAGAAAGAAACACTATTCCTGGCAGATCGTGAGGAACGTTTTCTGTTAGACAATCGACGGTTAATCTGGCAACTTCCTCTCTTGAGATCTGGACGTCACAATCCTTTCCGGCGATAATCATGTTTGGCTTCAATAACGCCCCGGGGATGTGGACGCCCTGACTCTTGCACTCTGCAAAGGTAGCTTCCAGTATCCTAGATGTGACATCGTAACAAGCATCGGCATCATGATCCCCATCCATAAGTACCTCAGGCTCAATAATTGGAACCAATCCCTGCTCTTGACAAATTGAGGAGTATCTCGCTAGAGCATGGGCATTTGTGGAGAGGCATGCTGAGCTTGGCATCCCATCACCAATTCTGATTACTGCTCGCCATTTTGCGAATCTTGCACCCATGGCAAAATATTCTGCACACCTTTCTCTTAGTCCATCAAGACCCTCGGTGATCTTCTCACCATCGTGGTTTGCCAGTTCCTTTGCTCCTGTATCTACTTTTATTCCTGGAAGAACTCCTCTTTCTGATAGTTCTTGGGTAATTGGTTTGCCATCATCCATAGATTGGCGGATTGTTTCGTCGAATAATATCACTCCACTAATTGCAGACTCATATCCATCTGCAGAAAATAAGTTTGTTCGGTAAGACCTTCTTGCCTCGACCGAGGGCTCTATACCGACTGCCTCGAGACGATTGGACATAGTCCCATTGCTCTCATCTGCAGCTAAGATACCTCTTCCGGGAGATACCAATTCTCTCGCATTTTTCTCCAATAATTCCCTATCCATCCGTCTCCCCGGCAACGTGGAAAACGTTCTGAGAAAAGAAACCATCGTCATAGGGATTTGTGTCGTAGATTAATATTCAGACTAAACGATTGACGAAGAAAGATAATGGTTTTTTGAATATACATCGATTACCTCGGAAGATACTCTATGACTACCATCTCCGATATCTTCTACTCCCTTTGTCCTTCCATCGCAAACACCAGTTCCGATGAAGACTGAATCATCTGAGGAACATAGGTCATCGCGACCCCAAATCCTCTCTATATCATCGTCAATCATTTTCTCTGCTCTCTCCCTGTGTCCATCATTCTTGAATACTAAACGTCCTTCAAATGTAGACCCGAGTCCTCGCAATGCAGTGGCCGTAATTACCCCCTCTGGGGCGGCTCCGATTCCCATTAGCATATCTATCTCGGAATTAGGGTCGGCAGCATTTAGGGCAGCAGCAATGTCTCCATCTCCGATCAAGATTGGATTAATCCCGAGATTCTTCAGACTACTAATTAGTTCATCATGTCTAGGCCTATCCATTACTACAACTTTCATATCTTGAGGGCGCCTTCCTAGGGCATTGGAGGCTCCCTCAATGTTGTAATCTACATCCGCTTCTAGACTAATGTGACCAGCAATCTCTGCTGGCCCTGCAATCTTGTCCATATAGCAGTCAGGAGCATGAAGAAGTGTCCCCCTTGGTCCAGCAGCAAGTACTGCCATAGCATTTGGAAGATCCGAAGCCACGTGATTTGTGCATTCAAGGGGGTCGACTGCGATGTCGATAGATGGTGCACTTCGAACTCCCTGCATCGACCCTAGGGGTTCCCCGATCCAAAGCATGGGGGCGTCGTCCCTCTCTCCCTCGCCAATAGCGACCCGCCCATCAAACGGTATCGAGTCGAATACATCGCGCATTGCTTCCACGGCTGCTCCATCTGCAGCCTTACCATCACCCAGACCCTTCCATTTTGAGGCGGCTATAGCTGCTGCCTCGGTAGCTCTCAGAAATTCGGGTATCAAATCCGCGGTTGGCATGCCCGCGTCAGGGGGTTAGGGAAATCAAACCTGTGGGTGTGACTTCTTCTTCCGCAGAACCCTAATCCCTTCGATTGAGACTGTGGGATACTGGCCATTTTCATCTTTCTCGATTGGTTTCAGCATATCCCATGCACAAAGCAATCCAGCACTAACCCCGCAGAGTGCCTCCATTTCAACACCGGTTGTCCAGTGTGTTCTAACAGTGACCTTGCAATGAAGTTCTTCCTCAAGGACTTCCCACTCCACATTGCAACCCTCGATTGGGATCGGATGACAATGGGGGAGTGTTCGTGGAGTCTCCTTTACTGCTTGAATAACACAGATGGTGGATGCTTCTCTCACATCTCCCTTGGGGGATTCTCCATTGAGAACGGAGGAGATTGCCTCCTTGGAGAGGCGTATAAAACCCGTAGCGGTAGCTTCTCTCTCGAGAATTGGCTTTGAGCCCACATCTACTATCCCCATCAAGTCAACTCTCCAACAAACAAAGACCGGAGGGGGCATTCCCTATTCAGAGGCTCGGAGGGAGAGTTTCGAATTTATCGCCCATCAACCCAGACCCGCCTTCCAGAACTCGCCGTCTTCCCTAATCTCCTTCTTCCAAAGCGGGGCTTGCTTCTTTAGTTCGGAAATTAACCATGAGCACGCAGAGAAACCCTCCTTCCTGTGAGCTGATCCCACGTGGATGCAGACAATGTTCTCACTGGGCTCAACGGTGCCAGTCCGGTGAGCGATGACGACTGATTTTACTCCAAACTCAGATTTCGACTGATTTGCTATGCTTCGAAGAACATCTGGCAATTTATCCTCCCATGCATCGAATTGGAGACTCTGCACCTTGGAGCCTTCTTCAATATCTCTTGTAACTCCGATGAAGCTGACTATGCTGCCACAACCTTGTGTTTCGACAAAAGACCTCAGTTTAGCGATGTCGAGTGGGGTTCTGGATACCTCGATATGCACAGTCACAGACCCCGATGAGATTTATCGCTTGAAATCGACGGATGACCCAACTGTTCAAGCGAACGTCATGATTCGCAATATTGTGACCGAGGAAGTGCATGTACTTGGGGCTGGCCTCTCTGGTTTGGCTGCGGCCACGATATTAGCGCGATCCGGAAAGAATGTTCACGTTCATGAGATAAGGGAGGACAGCGGTGCGAGATTTGATGGAGACTTCCAGGGGATTGAGAATTGGACTAGTGAAGTTGACTTCTTTGACGAGTTGGCAGAATGGGGTTTTGACACAAACGAGTTCAAATCTGATGCATTTGGCATAATCGACCTAATACACCCAGATGATGTAGTGACCCATCCAGAAACAGATGGCGTGGCTTTCAGAGTGGTGGAGAGGGGTACTTCCAGCCACACAATTGATCAGGGATTCAAGAGGATGGCTTTGGAGGCAGGGGCAAATATCCACTATGGTTCCAGAAGGGCACCCGAAGATTGTGACATTGTGGCAGCTGGCCCAAGAGAATCCAGTGCTGTCGCATATGGGGAGATCTTCGAGACAACACATCGAAACATAGTGGCATTCCAACTTAACGATAAATTGGCCCCAGGGGCATATTCTTACTTGATCATCATTGACGGGATAGGTCTGATTTGCACATGCCTATGGAGGAAGCAAAGGAACAGTGGGCGTTATCTTGACGAGACGATTGCTTGGTACGAGGAGAACTACGATCTGCAAAGGAAGCCTCTCAAGAGGGTCGGGGGCAAGGGCGACTTTGGACTTCCGACAAAATACGAACACGAAGGAAGGTACTACGTCGGAGAGGCAGGTGGGTTGCAAGACTTCATGTGGGGCTTTGGAATGAGGTACGCAATCACAAGCGGGGTACTTTCCGCCAAAGCGATACTAGGCGATTTCGATTATGAGAAAGAGGTCAGGAACCGGTTAGTGCCACTAGTGAGAGCCAGTGCGATAAATCGATTCCTGATGAATAGGGTCGGAGACAGGGGGTTCAAGATGGTGGCGAATATGTGGATGAGGGACCAGAAAAGAAATGGCGACGGTTTGAACTTCATGCGTTGGCTGTACAAACCCGGCCTGATTCGAAGGGCACTTTGGCCGATGGTGAAAATTGGAATGCTTAGGAGAAAAGTCCTTCCGGATGGGAGGATCGTCCACAGGATGCCATTCAGAAAATCGCTCAACAGAGATATTTGGGAGCCCAGCGAGAGGGCCCGAAAAATCCGAGAAGAGTGGAAGGGAGTTAGGAAAGGCGGTGGGACGCTTTCTTTCCAGGAGTCGGAAAGTTAGCCTAGTTTGACCTCCGTTTGGTTGATATGGCGGAACTCGGTCGTGCGAGTATGACAACATGGCCCGAGTTGAAGCCCATGAAAAACCGCCTCGTAAACTACGGAGTAACAGAAAACGGGGTAGCGATAATCGAACTGGTTTCCGACTCTGATGGAGAGCCCCTGGAAGGAGATAGGACATCTGTAAACACCTACACCAGAGAGATGTGGCACGACATTGATGATGCCATCCTGAACGCTAGATTCGATGATGATGTCTCGGTAATTCTTCTGACTGGCCATGGTGAGAAGTTCTTTTCTGCAGGGGCTAGCATCAAGTATCTGAACAAACTCTCTCCCCGTTACAAGTACTTCTTCTGCCTCCATGCTAACGAGACGCTTTCGAGATTGGAACAAACTCCAAAGATTGTCATTGCAGCGCTGAATGGCCACACTGTTGGAGGTGGTTTGGAAATCGCCATGGCTGCAGACATCAGGATTGCCAGGAAAGGCAACTTCCAGGTAGGACTGCCCGAGGTCTCCCTTGGGGTTCTTGCGGGAACCGGCGGCACAGCTAGGCTTTCTCGTCTTGTAGGAAAGGCGAAGGCAATGGAGATAATGGTGACTGGGAGGAAGTTCTCATTCGAAGAAGCAAGGGACATGGATCTGGTCCATGATATCTACGATAGCATGACGCTAGAGGAGTTTCACCAGGACGTCCTTGACTACTCGGGCCGTTTCACACTCCCATTCGCAGCAGCAAAGGCAATCGGGAACATCAAGAGGAGCGTACAGAGCGGACTAGAGATTCCACTTGAGTATCATCTGGCCTTGGAAAGAGAATTGCAGTCTGACTTATTCCAGTCTGATGATGCTAAGACAGGCATCAAGGCATACGTAGACAAACAGACACCTAGGTTCGAAGGAAAGTAGCCTGGGAGTGCTTCTAATTGAAAGAAGCAATCTCTGAAATACCCGTTTGTAGTGGGATGCCCAATGGCTGATACCGAGGTAGTAGAAAGTTACCCAACGAACTTTGAGACATGGATTGAAGAATTCAATGAATGGCAGACAAGGATTGGTTTCGATCCCTCTTGGCTTGGAGACTACAGATTCGACATTAAGTTCGATTGGGACACTGCGGGCAAAGAGATAGAGTTCGGAGATTTCGAGGGGATGCCGAAGTGGGATCGAAGGATGCAGATACCGCAACAGAACATCACGGATGCAATCATCACCATGGTTAGTGTACAGGGGGATACTGAGTTTGCCAGCGTCGAGCAGCAGAACCACCTCCTCGAAACAGCGCCAACTGAGTACGACAAGAAGTCTGCACTAAGAATCATGTGTGAGGAACAGAGGCATGGATGGCAGATGGCTTACCTACTTTGCACTTTCTTCGGGGAGCAGGGAGTCAGGGAAGCCGCGAAGCTCCTAGAGAGGAATGCACAGGAAGGAACCAGGATCCTTGGATCTTTCAACGAGCCGATAGACCACTGGCTAGACTTCTTCATGTTCACACACTTCATTGACAGAGATGGCAAGTACCAGTTGAAGATGCTCAGCACTTCGTCCTTCAAACCGCTTGCAGCGAGCATGGGGCCGATGCTCAAGGAGGAGTCTTTCCACCTGGGCACGGGAGCCAATGGCCTCAGGAGGATAGTGAAGCAGGGCGTCATACCCTGCGCTCTTGTTCAGAAATACGTGAACAAATGGGTCAGTACCGGACTAGACTTGTTCGGCACCGACGACTCAACCAGCGCACAATGGGCCTACGTATATGGCATCAAAGGGCGTTATGATGAGAGGGAGGCGACTGAGTCTGCAGACAGGGACCATCTAAACGAGGCAAGTAGGGACCTGTACTTCCAGGAGCTGAGAGAGGAGATGAAGAGAATCAGCAAGGCCCGCAAGGAAGGCGAGCCTGAACTATACATCCCCTCGGACAAATTCCGAAGAGGGATTGGAAAGTACGCTGGGAAGAATTTCACTGTAGATGGGGAGCCTTTCGAGGGCAGCGATAAAGAGTGGGAAGACTACCTGGCAACAGTCCTTCCGACAGAGGAAGACGAAGAGATGCTGATTAACGACTACATGAAGCAGGAATGGATCCAGTACAGAGAGTGGAAGGGCGACTAGTCTCGGAGGGTTTCTCATGCAGCACGTTGCTCTATCCCTTTTCGACAAGGACCGATGCATGCCATTCTTCGACAGACTGACTGAGCTATTCCACGAGCATCACCACTCTGAGGAGCAGGATCCTAGCGGATACGAGAATCTGCTATATCGGGTCTATCGGCCTTATACGCCAGAAATGCTAGACACGATCGACGAGTGGATGGGGCTTGAAGAGAGATCATGGAGGGCCGAAACACAGCGTGAGGTCCTGCTATCCCTGTATGCGATTCGCTATCCAGATACTCTTCTGATCGAAAGCCTGACCGAGAAGGCTAGGTCCGACATCAGGAGGCTCTCCGCATACCTACACTTCACCCACCATACATACTCAATATGGGATGAAGACACCAGGAAGGGGTTGGGCAAACTGGGCATTGATTTGCCAGAGATGACTGAGGCAGACCCATTCGTGTATGGTGCTTATGTATCCTCAATCGAGCTTCTGAAGGACGTAGCCCCATTCACATGCTTCTTGGAGCATGACGTGCCCCGACAGAGGCTGTTCCAGTCTGCTCTAGCAGCATATGGACGTGAGAGTTAGCACTGCTTATTTCCCAGCAGACCATCCGACACTCGTGACCATACGCAGAGTTGCTGTCATCGGGGCTGGGACAATGGGCTCTGGAATTGCCCAGGTCTGTGCCCAGACTGGTTGGGAGACACGCCTTTTCGATGCCTTTCCTGAGTCCCTAGAAAGGGGCATGGCGAATATAGAAGAGTTCTGGGATAGGGGTATTTCCAAGGGAAAGACCACGTCCCAACAGAAGGAAGAGTGGGTTGCCAAACTGATTCCAACCAGTGAGATGGCAGAAGCAGTGGGAGACGTAGATATCGTCATAGAAGCGGTGCCAGAGAAAATTAATCTCAAGAGGTCTATTTTCAGTGAGATAGAAAAAATCGCACCCCCTGATGCTGTTCTCGCCACTAATACGTCCGGCCTGCCTATTTCTGAAATTGCATCACATACCGATTGTCCTGGAAGAGTGATTGGAATGCATTTCTTCAATCCCGTACCATTGATGAAACTGCTGGAAATAGTTCGTCACCAGGAAGTCGAAGAAACTACAGTAAAGACTGCACAGGAAGTAGGAGAAGCTATGGGAAAAACAACCATTCTAGTCAGGGACATTCCAGGATTCGCAACCAGTAGACTTGGGGTTGTTCTGGGTAACGAGGCAATAAGGATGCTTGCTGAGGGAGTGGCCTCTGCAAGTGACATCGATACTGCAATGCGACTGGGATACAGGCACCCGATGGGGCCTCTAGAATTGTCAGATCTGGTTGGACTTGACGTGAGAAGGGACATCCTCAACAGCCTAGCAGAAGCATTCAATGACGACTCATACAAGCCCCATCCACTACTCGATGAAATGGTTGAATCCGGAGATCTGGGGAAGAAGACTGGACGGGGCATCTACGACTGGACTACAGGAGAACGGAGAGAGAGGTGACCTTCTTACCAATCCCCCTCAAAGGTGCATTCTGGATCGCAATAATCCACGAGAATCCCAGTGAGGAGGTATCCGTATGCCATCATTCTTGCTTCTGGAACCTCCAATACCAGATTGTGAGCTAAAGAATGGTGCCACATAGGGCCGTTGGTGTTTCCTGTGGGGAGTGGTGGGAAGTTACCATCAAAATATGCAGCAGAAGAGCCGTTAATCGGACCATCTACTACCTGAACTCCAAATGGGTGATACGCGGAGCCATTGACTACTGGTACGTTTCCCGTCCTTACTGCCCTATCTGCCGAAAGTGTGGTTACTTGTGCATCCATCATTGATGTCAGATAGAACATGTCAAAGGGTTTCAATGCGTCATCAAATCCGGTTTCTCTGAATGGGAGAAAGGTCTCCCCATCGGTAGAGTCCCATATTGATTGAAGGAGGGCTATGGCAACAGCCCTATCAATTCTTGATGGGAGAGACATTTCGCTAGAAAGTAGTTGATAGAATTCACTGGGGTTTTCTTCGGAACCATAGTGTGTAGATCTCTCCACCTGATGGGTGAATGAAGTTCCCCCTACCCAAAGAACTCCCCACTCCAATTCGGGAACCATGGCCAGTAGAGATGGCCCTCTAAGTCCTCCAAGTGAAATCCCAATGTAATTTACAGTGTCTGTATCAATCATATTTGTTCCATTGTGTTTGAACTCTGCAATATCCGAGCAAATTCCAGTAATGGTTCTGACCATGGAGATATGATTGATCACAGCCTGCATCTGCCTCTCTTGTTGGTATTGGAACTCTGTAATGTCTACTAGAGCGAATGTCAATGCGTCGTAGTCCCCATCTGAGCTCCAGCCCTTGAAGTCAGTAGCTATTACAACTGTCTTGTACTCGTTAGCAAGCTCTCTGCCATTTATTGCATAGGAGTCCCCATCCCCAAAGAGTCCATGCCCAAATACAGTCAGAGGACCAGATTCATTATTCTCTGCAAGGGATTTCGGGATTAGCATTGTAAAATCGATCTCCCGGTTCTGGACGAATTCAGGATTGCCGTCTGAATCCCTCATTAGTGGTGATCTCGCGTATTGAGTCTCCATGTAATGTGGAGTGGTCACAGTGCCCCTGATTAGGCGTAGGGACGTTCCATCCTGTGCGAAGTCCTCCTGAATCTCTGTAATCGAGCAACCTATTCCAGATTCACCGAGTCGGAGTTCTGCATCTTCCCTCATAATTAGAAGGTCTCTAAGAATGGACTCGGTAGACGCCGTATGGAACCACCATGCTGATTGAAGTTCACTCCTGTTGAAGCCCGAATCATCCAATTTACTGAATAGTATCTCGTAGTCGGAACGCTGCCCCTCAATCCCATCGGAACTGGTGTTAATTGTGTCCCTAAGTGCTCTGAAACCATCAGAGGGTGGTATCTTGACCCCTTCCCCATCAACAAGGTTCCTGAAAGCCACCGCGTAAGCAGCGTTGTGGTCGAGGCCCTCGATAGTTCGCAGGAAAAGTATTGTCGGCTCCCCATCCTGAGCCCTGGCATCTAGCTCAATCCAATGATGGACCTTCTCGCCCGTATCCATGTTAAGCAGGATGCTAGAATGGCCTTCTTCCACAGAGGTAGAGATGTTGAATTGTGTTGCCATTCCAGCAATGTCCGGAGTAGATTCGAATGTCGTGAAAATCTGAGTTGACGGGCTGAAACCATCAAGACGATCGAGGATAACCATATTGTCACTTTCGGCTGAAGAGGTGTCGGGAATCGCCTCGCCATCGATATTCAAGCTAAAACCTGTAATCTCTGAGATATCCTCTGCTAGGAATGCCCCCGAAGGGAATGGGAGCATGCAATGATGGGTGTTCGTATCATCGCAAAATTCTGACCCGGGGATGTCAATTACCTCGACATCAGCTCCCTGTTGCTCTTGTTCGGATTCCGGTTTGGTTTCTGGAATCTGATCCTCCGTGGACTCGTTATCTGATTCATTATTTACCTCGTTAGAGATGCAACCAGATGAGATGAGGATTGTGACTAGAAAAAATGAAGCAGCCTTTCTACCCATTGATTTGGGGAAATCTGGTTCTCGGTAAGAGATCATTGTTAACACCGAAAAATCATTCTTCTAGCCTGGACATCCCAACAATAAATGCTGCCATGATTGCTATTGATGCCATTACTAGAGTGAAACCTGGCAATCGTCCATCCTGAATTTCATCTTGTTCGTTGGCCGGCAAAGAATCGGATGGCAATTGTGAGGAGGCGTACACAATTTCTATTGAAATGACTCCCTCGACATCAACATTAGCCCAATCTCCAGTAAATTCAGTTCCATCAATGTACATCGAAATTGAAGCGCCGTTTTCGGTGCTCATATCCATAACCCTATCAGCAGAGAAATTCTGGCCCCAGATTTCGAAGAAATGGTTTAGAGTTAGATTATTCTGGATATTTGAGATGACATTGATGGATCTTTCGCCGGAGTACATGACATGTGTAGATTGCCTACATACCTCTGTATTGAAACCAATGTAGCTGGGAATTAGTACGTCCGAACCGTCTCTGGTAATTGTAAGATACATATCCCTGTAGACTGAGTCGGTCCAATCAAAGCAAGATCTGGTCACATCCCCCTCAATCAGGATTTCCTCGGTGGAATTCGAAGACATTTGGAAATCGGCCAGACCTAGCAACTCTTCTTCTGAGAGAAGGGGGTAATCTCCATTGGGGGAAGGGAATTTTTGATTTATTGCGGACATCAAATAATTTGCCAGAAGTCCTTGACCGACTGATGTCGGATGGAGGGAGTCTATCATGATGCAATTCTTATCACACATCGTAGGGGGGGAAATAACCTCGTTCCCACCAATTGTCCTAGCAGATTGGTTCTGTAGGAGGTCGTCAGATGCCGTCATCAAATCAAAAACCTGAACTCTGGACCCATATCTAAGTGCAATTTCATCAAGTCGGTTCGCCCAGAGTTGGCTTGCTTCTGTGAAGTGGGAATGAACTTCGACAGGGAAAATCTGAGTCAGGAAAGGAAGGAATGACATGTTTGGCAGATTCCAAACCAAGATGTCTATCTCAGATGCGACCAGAGTGTCTAGAATGATTGTGATGTTCTCTTCCAACTCGTCAATAAACGAGTAGTCTCCATTAACAATGTCGATATCTGAATCGATGAAGTCCCAAGCACCAACCATCATTGTAACTAGTGTTCCTTCGCCATAATTGTCGGCAATAGTCGTATGTCTTCCTGCGTTAATTAATGTCCAAGATCTATCACCGCCGACAGCCCCCTCATAGTAATCCACTTCCATCAAATTTGAGGCATGAATGCTTGCAAAGGGTCCTCGATAACCAGTGGGGTCGGATCCGAGAGTGCTATCTCCCAGTGAAGCGATTGTGTGATACTCAAAGGTCACTTCTTCGGATGTTTGCTCCTGAGACGAAGCTATGGGAGTCAGGGTGACTACCAACATTAGTAGAATTGCTAGGTAGGAGGAAATTTTGTCTTTTTTCAAGCAATCACCTGGGACAATTATGGTCACCGAGAGATTGTCTCTCATTTAATGTATGAGAAAGTCAATCACTTATGTTTTGTCAAAATCCTATGGAAGTGATGTACACCCGTTTCCTTTGTTGGTGAGTACCTTCCACGGTTGTAAGTTGTTGAAGAGACTCCTCTATGAGTGGCCTCGACGATTGCCTGATCCTCAGATTCGACCTTGTCAAGATCCCCGCCCGCTCCCTTCCCCGTCATCTTCCTGTCCCATACAAATCCATGGTAGATTATTCTAGTTGAGTCAACGGACAATGGGACTACCAGGTTGACTGAAAGCCCCCAGGGATAGAAGTTGAGCATTAATCCTGGGAAAATCCAGTAATAGTATGCGGACACTTGGAGTCCGAAGTCTGGAGAGTCCTCGGGGATGTCGAAAGTTGCCTCTCCTTCACTGGCTATTCCGATCTGCAGAACTCCTCCATCGAAGAGTTCTGTGCGATAGTTTTCGTAGTCCAATGCACTATTGAGATCCTTATGCACGAATGGTATGTGAAATCCCTCCAGATAATTATCAACATATAGTGCCCAGTTTGCTTTGATATCGTAACTTCTATTTCTAGAAGGGTCGTATTCGAATGCCTCTATCGGCATCCAACCAACTCTCTTTTCCATCTCCGCCAGGGAATTCTCTATTCCCGAAGGATCGATTCCTGAGAATATTAGACCCTTCCAATATAGAACTGGAAAGTTCCTCAAATCATCTTTTTCAGAAGGAAAATCTTCCACATCCTGGAACTCAGGCATAGACCTCATGGAGCCATCAAGATCGAAGGTTCTCCCGTGGTAGGGGCATTGGAGGATTTTCTTGGAGCAGGTGCGATCAACTATCAGCATCCCCCTATGTGTGCAAACGTTGGAAATACATCGGATTTCCTCGTCGTTAGTGATCATGATCGGCTCATTAATTAGATTCTCCAAATGCCTTAGCTCGATTGCAGATTTTCCCATGAGTTGGTTTTTATGAGCTGCGAAGTGCCAGTATTTTCTGAATCTGAGTCTGATTTCTGAGAACTCTTCTGGATCAGTATAGTATGAGGAAGGGAGGGTCTGAGCCTTCCGAATATCTGAATCAATGATAGTGGACAAGGTTAGCGCCAATATTCCCTAGGTGCATTCTGATGTAGCCATTTCGATGCTGGACATGTGATCATTGAAACTGAGAATGCGAGCTTTGTTTACGCCCAGGTCAGATACTCCAAGGCGCGACTTGGAGTAAATGTGAAGGACAGTGGCGCCGTTATCGCAAAACCCCCTCACTACGAAGTCATCAGGAAATCTGAACATCAAAGTTCGGAAAACTGAATGAGTCTGCCCTGGCCACTCTCCGATAACATCTGTTCCTGATTGAGAGTCCAGCCAAATCCTTACCTCGGCCATCACTTCCTCAAGGCTGGAATTTATTCTCAGTTCTGTAAGATTGTCGCTTCGATAACTGTTAGGTCCTATCATAGCGCAATTTAGTGAGTCATCAGGACAATTGAGGGGGAATTTACCGGGACTGATTACTTCATCCGGTGCTGCGACTTGGATGGACAGAATGGAAAGAAAATATGCTAAAACTAACCCTATTGCTAAGAGTCGGGTTCTACTTTCCTTGGTCACGATTCGCCCTCGGCTACAATGACTCTGGAGGCCCTAAGGATGCGGTCGTGCATTCTGTAACCGCTCTCAATCACCTCAATCACGCTACCGGGTTCCTTTCCCTCTGGACAGGGCACAGTTGCGATTGCCTCCATGCATGTAGGATCGAATTTCTCCCCTAATGCATCAATTTGTGATATTCCCTCGGATTCAAGGGAGGATCTGAGCCCATCCAGAGTAAGCCTCACGCCCTCGATTACCGACTCTGAACCCTGCTCCCCTTCGGATGCACCGACTGCCTTGGACAGGTGATCGATGGCAGGAATAATCCGTCTGGCAAGTGAAGCGCCCCCATACCTAAGTGCCTCAGACCTATCTCTTGCTGCTCTCTGGACAGCGTTTGCAGTCTCCGCCTTTGCGTATTGTATTTCCTTCTCAAGTTCTGAAACCATCGTCTCAAAATCTGGCTCCTCTTCAATGGGAGTCTCAGTTTCGTCATCCGGCACCTCTTCAGCCACGACAATGGGCCGGAATGGCCCCTCAAGAATCCAATGGTCAATACTAGTCCGAGTAGAAGTATTCTCCCGATGACTTCTGTTCGCGATCTTTCCTGCTGGAGGGCTTGTTTATCCTAGGACGATGCGATTCCACGTCTCTGCGGAAGGTGACATCTGCATCCGATAGGAACAGGTTCATCCCCTTCCTGAGGGATAGGGGCCCAACTGCAAGGCCGTGGTTACCTCCTTCGCCCTGGAAAACAAGAATTGAGTCGCTGACAATGTCAAGGAAGTATGTATCATGATCTATTACCATTGCAGCCTTCTCATTGCTTTCCATAGTTCTCCTGATTGCCTTGGCAGCCTCCATTCGGGCGTTTGCGTCTAGATGCGCGCTGGGTTCATCGAACAGGTACAAATCTGCTTCCTTACCTAGACAGATGGCAATGCTTACCGCCTGGAGTTCTCCGCCGGATAGTTTTGAGGCTTGTAGATCCAGCATCTTATCCACTTGAAGAGCCCTAGTGACCTGGGTATGGAACTCTCCTCCACGCCACTTACTTCCCAGTTCGGAGTCTAGCCATTCTTGTACGGTTCCTTCAAAATCAGAACGGACATGCTGTGGTTTGTACGATACCTTCGCATCCATGGTACACCACCCCTCATCCGGTTCTATTTCTCCTGCGATGATCTTCACTAGCGTGGTCTTACCGGTAGCATTGGGGCCGACTACTCCGACAACTTCAGCTGACTTGACTTCACCCTCCCCTGTCTTAAGATTGAAGTCGCCCATTTTCTTCTCAATCGAACCCCATTTCAGAACTGGAGTTCCAACCTCCTCGCCGCGTGTTCTTCCTCTGAGGAATCGAATTGGCTTGTCTCTGATCCTGACATTCTCCTCTGGGAGGTAACCGTCCAAGTACGCATTTATTGCGGTCCTAGTAGATCTTGGCGGGGTGAATATACCATATGCCGACCTATCTCCATAAATTACGTGAACTAGGTCGCATAGAACATCAAGAATTGCCAGATCGTGCTCCACTACGAGTACTCTCTTGCCCCTCTCAGTTAGATCCCTGACCACTCCGACCATTCTCATCCTCTCGTATATGTCCAAGTAGGAAGATGGCTCATCAAAGAAGTAGACGTCGGCTTCCTTTAGCAGAGTGGCACATAACGCTACTCTCTGCAGCTCCCCTCCGGATAGGTCCCCCAACTTTCTATCCAGAATGTGGGAGATTCCCATCAGTGCTGAGTATCTGTCTATCTCGTCCCTATCATCGACCCTGGTAAGAAGTTCGTTCACCTCTCCTTCGAAAATTCGAGGGAGTTTGTCAATGTACTGTGGCTTGACCGCTATGCTAACTTCTCCCTGAGAGACCAAAGCCAGGTAATCCCTCAACTCCCCTCTGGGGAATGTTGAGATTACTTGTTCCCACTCAGGAGAAGGGTTGGCCCAATCTCCAAGATTTGGACGGAATGCACCCGATAACAGATTGATTGCTGTGGATTTCCCAATTCCATTTGGCCCTAGTATTCCCACGATCTGGTCTTGGCGAGGTGAGGGTAGTCTGAATAGCCTGAATGAGTTCTCCCCGTAAGAGTGGGTCAAATCGGTATCCAGTTCCTCTGGGAGATTGATAATTTTCACAGCTTCATCGGGACAATGCTTTGCCCTCGTGAAGCAAACAGGGCATGCAGTCTCTAGTATCTTGCATTTTGACCCCTCTACCTGAATACATTCCCTTTCACACATGGCAGAGTACTTCTTCAGATAGGCGAATGCATTGCTGTTGGGCTTGCATCGTTCCTCCAGAAGAACTGCTACCCTCATGACTCACCCTCCTTGCCGTTGACTAATACTTCTTCCATGTGTTAGGTAACAAGATGTCGTTTACATCAGAATCCTAAGAATCGGTACCTTATGTACACATATCCAGCAAGCAGCATCTTCTCTGTCTTAGTGAGTTGAATTCTCTCTGAAAACACGTCACCATTCTTCTTGGTAATCTTGGCCATTATGGATTGGTAGAACGAGGCCATTGCAGCTGGGGAGTATCGAGCCGACTTGTCCAAGTGCGAGAGTAGTTTGAATGCCCTTTGCCGATACCCATCGGCTCTTTCCAAGTACTCCTCTACAAATGGTGCCCAACCAGGGTGTTCAAGCAGTGCCTCGCCGCTCTTGACGTCTTCCTCCGAAATCCCCCAACGAGCGAGATCTTCCAGAGGAAGGTAAATCCGATCCCTCTTAGCGTCCTCTGAGACATCCCTGATGATGTTAATCAGTTGCATGAATACCCCCCAAGACTCGGCATATTCCTTTGCTTTGGGGTTGTCATATCCGTATATTTCTATACAGACCAGGCCAACTGTGGAAGCGACTCTGTAACAGTAAGAGTATAGTTCTTCGAAGGTTTGATATCGATTCTGATGGAAGTCGTTTTCCATCCCGCTAATCATATCATCAAGCAATTGCCTCTGAATTCCATACTTCTGGACGGTGTCCTTCAGAGCAATGAAAATCGGGTCAGTAGAAGTGTAATCGCCGTATGCAGTTGATAGTTTCTTCCGATAGTAGAACAATTGGGACATTTTGTCGTTGTACGTGGATCTATCCAACACGGGTACTCCGGGACTCAATCTTTCAATGTCCGATCTGTAATTCACAGATTCTGGGTCATCTGATGATCCTCCGGGGAAGACGTCTTCGAAGTCGCCATCGGCAATATCGTCTGCTCTTCTGCAGAAGGCGTAGTATGCCATAATTGAACGTCTCTTTTCCTCGGGCAGGTACTTGAATGAGTGATAGAAATTACCCGCTTCCCTACGTGTTAGCTCCTCGCAGAACTCGTACGAGGTTTCCACCATGTGCTGAGGAATCTCAGGCTCAGTCCAGATGGGGGCATCAATGTGCTTGAAGGGGTCCAGCAATTCTCCTCTTGATCCTATGACTCCCATGAAAAGAGCGCTCTCTCGGACTGCCTCGATTGCTGTAATGCTGATTGCCCTAGCCGCTTCCTTTGTAATATCGACCGCAGCTCTGACGATGTCTATTTGCTCTTCTTGGCTGGCTGAAGGTTCTGAAAACACTGACTCGTCTATCTCCGCATCGAGGATCACCTCGCTCCCGGATTCCTTACCCTGCGCCATGTATCTTCAGAATCGGGCGGAGTCTTGGCCCACTTGAATGTCTCCCGAGCGAGATTCTATGTTGCATCGAAAGGTTGAGGGTTCGGAAAAGGGGAAACTGGGCCTTAATCCCTCAGAATCCTCATACTGGCTTGCCTGGAAGGAACTGAGAATACTATCTTCTTGATGACGCCTTTGATTTCTGCTCTGTCGACCTTGATTCTGTTACTTGGATCCAGAACATTGCCCTCTCTGAGCTTGGAGACAGTCCTCTTTCCGATTACTACTGGAAACATACAAGCCGCCCTTAGCCTGAACTTCCAGTGAGGCAGCATCTCGATATACTGGACTGCTGAAGTCAGATAGTCGTCTGTCAAGTCCAGATATTCGTCATACAGGGGCCTGAATGAGTCCATGCTGGAGGTTTCCAATAGGTCATTTGGAGTAAGTTCGTGGTCTGCCAGTTTACTGCTTGGTATGTAGCACCTACCAAGAGACAGGTCGGCTGGTATGTCTCTAAGAATGTTGATCATCTGAAGGGCCTTGCCGAACCTTATCCCCTTATCGAAGAGTTCTTCCTCCGTTTTTTCATCTTTGGAGTCGAAAATGTGGTCAAGTGACATCCTAGTCCAGAACTCCCCGACACTCCCAGCAACCCGATAGGCGTAGTCGTCTAATTCTTCATCCGACTCTAGCGAGTGGATTGTGCCCTCATCAGAGGAGAAGCGCTTTAGATCAAGAGTCTGCCCTCCGATGATGGTTTCGAGGCAATGGCGGATCGCTGTCTGATCTGATTCGGAAAATTCCTCTATCTTTGAGACGATTTTTCCTACATTCCTCAGTAGCGATGCCTCTGATTTGTTTCTTTGTAATTCTGCTAGGGAAGACAAGTCAATTACACTGGTAGATTTTCCCTGTGAGAAATCGTTGTATGACTGGAGTTTCTCCAATAGTTCACTCGAGTCTCCCTGCTCTGAGTCGGCTATTGTATCAGATGTCCTAGCTAGCATATACAGTAGGCTGACTTGTGGCCTAATCGAATTTGGCAACTCCTTTAGAGAGAGGTAGAATGAGCGAGATGTGCCTTCCAGAATTGAGTCTAACTCTGAGTCAAAAATGCCCGACATGGGTTGCCAACCTGCTCTCGCTAGAGGTTTCTGTTCCTAAGACTCTCGCAGTCCTGCTTCTACCAAGGCTGATACCAGAGCCTCGCCAATCTTTGATGGGTCGCGAGCGATGTGGATTCCGGCGGATTCGAATGCTGCAAACTTCTCCTCGGCAGTTCCCTTTCCTCCTGAAATAATTGCTCCTGCATGGCCCATCCTCTTACCTGGTGGCGCAGTAGCCCCTGCAACGAATCCAACAAGTGGCTTGGAGAAGTTGGCCTTCGACCATTCTGCTGCTTCCTCTTCTGCTGTTCCACCAATCTCTCCAATCATTACCACTGCCTCTGTATCCGGGTCATTCTCAAATGCCTCTAGACACTCGATAAAACCGGTCCCGTTTACTGGATCCCCCCCTATGCCAACGCAGGTTGTTTGGCCCTCTCCTACGCTCATGGTTTGTGCAACTGCCTCATAAGTTAGGGTACCTGACTTGGAGATGATCCCTATCCTGCCCTTGGCATGGATGTAACCGGGCATAATTCCTATCTTGCACCCTCCATCAGAACCAGGCGAAATTATTCCCGGACAATTCGGCCCAATCAGCCTAACACCCGGCCTTTTTCCCAAGTGAGAAACTACCTTGACCATGTCTAGTGTTGGGATTCCCTCGGTAATGCAGACGATTAGCCCACCACCGTTCAACTCGTGGAATGAGTCGGCGGCCTCTATTATTGCGGGGGCTGCGAATCGCGCTGGCACGTAGATTACACTGGCCCCGGCCCCGGTTGTGGAGACGGCTTCTGACATCGTGTCGAATACTGGAACCGACCTACCAGGCAGTTCTACAACTTGACCGCCCTTACCAGGAGTGACGCCTCCGACTATGTCGGTTCCGTATTCGACCATCCTTGTTCCATGAAAGGTTCCCTGTCCGCCGGTGATCCCTTGTACCAGAACCTTGGTTTCATCATTGATCCAAATGCTCATGACTGATTGCCCCCTATTGCTTTGACTATTGCCTCACCTGCATCTCCTAGGGTGCTGACAGTTAGGACATCGAGATCTGATTCTTCCAGAACCTGCCTTCCCTCTTCGTGATTGGTTCCAGAGAACCTGACCACAAGAGGGATATTCAGGCCTGTCTTCTCTGAGGCCTCTATGATGCTCCTTGCAACCATGTCGCATCTGATAATTCCTCCAAAGATATTGACGAGAATCCCCTCCAATCGTGGATCCTCGAGAATTATCCCGAATGCAGCAGTGATTGATTCGCTATCCGCACCGCCTCCAATGTCTAGGAAGTTTGCTGGCTCCCCCCCGTACAGCTTGATTACATCCATGGTGGCCATTGCCAATCCGGCACCATTGACCAAGCAACCGATGTTGCCCTCCAGATCGACGTATGAGAGGCCGTGTTCATGGGCCCTTACTTCTACATCTGACTCTTCTGAGAAATCTCTGAGTTCATCTCTCCAAGGGTGCCTGAATCCAGCATTCTCGTCGAAGCTGACCTTCGCATCCAATGCCACCATTGAGTCATTTCCATCTCTGACAAGGGGGTTGATCTCAATCATAGAGCAGTCTTTTTCTATGAACAATGTTGCCAGCCTAACCACCATATCAGTGAATGAATTTAGAGATGTGCCCGATAGGCCGAGTGAATCTCCTAGAGACTGTGCGACGTCCTCGCCTAGTCCATCGGATGGATCAAACCATGCCTTGTGTATCGCTTCTGGAGAAGTCTCAGCGACCTCTTCGATATCCATGCCACCCTCGGTGGAAGCCATGACTAGAATCGAGTCTTCTTCCCTGTCGACAAGCAGAGCAAGATAGTACTCGTGAGCAATGTCACA
>MDTG01238590.1_pt1 | contig 19984 bp, 15 predicted proteins | sample 811421 | NCBI WGS metagenome assembly MDTG01 (sample SAMN05326645, study PRJNA326480) | marine metagenome | isolation source: seawater | place: Pacific Ocean: South East | collected 2011
ATAAAATCTGTGTGCCTAAAATCATAAATAAAAACGGAGCTATGGAGGCTATTAAATGGAACAATGATATGCCTGTCAGTACAAATGGATGGGGCATCAAAGAGCCATTGTCAAATGATTATATATTGCCTGAAAATATTGATGTCGTCGTGGTTCCATTATTGTGTTTTGATAAAGATGGGCATCGTGTCGGTTTTGGAAAAGGTTACTATGACAGGTTTCTCAATCGTTGTTCCAAAAAAGTTAAAACCATTGGGGTGTCATATTTTGAACCTGTAGAAAAAATAACAGACATCGAATTCACAGATGTGGCCTTGGATATGGTAATAACCCCAAAAAAAGTATACCAATTTTAACTAGATACCTTTCGCTGTTGTAATAAAAGCAAAACAACCCCAACAGAAATGGCGCTATCTGCAATATTAAAAACAGGCTCAAAGAAAGTAAAATGATCCCCTCCTACAAAAGGAAACCAATTTGGCCAGGTCCATGTAAACATCGGAAACTGAAACATATCTACTACATGACCAAACATAAGCGGAGCATAGCCACCTTGTTCTGGCAAAAATGTAGCTAATTGATTGTAAGTTGTTTCTGAAAAAAGGACGCCGTATAAAACTGAATCAATAATATTTCCTAGAGCTCCAGCAAAAATAAAGCTAACAGCTATCAATTGCATCTTAGGAGCTTTTGATTTGACAGCGCGTAAGAGCCAAATCCATATTCCCGTTACGGCTATTAATCTAAAAACACTCAATAATAATTTTGCTGTGCCTTCGCTTATAAACGGGATGAAGTCACTAAGGCTTGCCCCCCAAGCCATACCTTTATTTTCTACAAATAACAATCGAAACCAGCCCCAGTCAATAATGGGAGCACTACCGTAATAAGTCAAGCTGTAGTTAAGTTTGATGTAAACTTTTAGGGCTTGATCTGCGGCAAGGATGGCTAAAACAATCCAAGAAAGTTTTCTAAGCGTCATTGTTTAACGCTGCATGTTTTTAGCCTCTATGCTTAATGTTGCGTGAGGAACAAGTTTTAAGCGTTCAGCGCTAATCAATTTTCCCGTTACGCGACAAACACCATACGTCTTGTTTTCAATCCGTATTAAGGCATTTTTTAAATCTCTAATAAACTTTTCTTGTCTGATGGCGAGTTGGGTGTTGGCTTCTTTTGACATGGTTTCTGATCCTTCTTCAAATGCTTTAAAAGTGGGTGCGGTATCATCCGTTCCATTATTGCTGTCATTCATATAGGCACTGCGAATGAGTTCTAAGTCTTTTTGAGCCTTAGTAATTTTTTCTTCAATGATTATTTTAAACTCTTGCAGGGCTTCGTCGCTGTAATTATTAGATTTTTCCATAATTGCTAAATTATTTCGATTTGACCATATTTACGTTGGTTTGTAAAGAATCAAAAGATATTGGAATGCTACCTTCTAATTCATCTTTTACTAAGGTAATACTTGTTGCTAAAATTTCGTGTTGAATATACGTTTTGTTTTGTTTTAAAACAGCTGCCAAAGTTTGATTTTCTCGTAACGTGAGTGATATGGTATCCGTAACATCAAAGCCGAGGTCTTTGCGTATGTTCTGCAAGCGGTTTACGAGCTCCCGTGCCATGCCTTCCAATCGCAATGATTCGTTCATTTGAATGTCAAGGGCAACCGTCACGCCTTGCTCGGATGCCACAAGCCAGCCCGAAACATCTTTTGAAGAGATCACAACATCGTCAGCTGCAAGGGTAATCTCTTTGCCATCGAGGCTTAATTTCAATGTGCCTTCATTTTCAAGTGTCTGTACTTGGGTGTCGCTCAATGCTTGTATGGCTTGTGCGACCAACTTCATGTCTTTACCAAACCTTGGGCCCAGTGTTTTGAAGTTGGGCTTAACTTCTTTTACCAGTATAGACGACGTATCGTCGAGCAATTCAACTTGCTTCACGTTAACTTCTGATGCTATCAGGCTTGAAATGGCGGCTACTTGCTGACGCTCAAGATCATCTAAAACAGGGATCATGATACGCTGAAGGGGTTGTCTTACCTTAATTTTTTCGCGTTTACGCAAGGACAGCACCAACGAAGTGATTTTTTGCGCGCGTTGCATTTTTTGTTCCAATGGTGGATTAATAAACGCATTATTTGTCTTAGGATAATAAGCCAGGTGAACCGATGAGGCGGTATCTTTTTGGGTAATGCTGTTCAAATCTTGATAAAGCCTGTCAGCGTAGAAAGGAGCTACTGGCGCCATAAGTTTTGCAACACACACCAGACATTCATAAAGCGTTTGATAAGCGGCTATTTTATCTGCCCCATATGATCCTTTCCAAAAACGTCGGCGACACAAACGAACATACCAGTTACTCAAATCTTCTGTGACAAAATGTGAAATGGCACGGCAAGCCCTTGTGGGCTCATAAGCGTCAAAATGATTGGTTGTGTTTTGAATTAACGTATGCAACTCTGACAAAATCCACTGATCAATCTCTGGTCGTTCTTGGCTTGGAATGGCTACTTCTTCAAATTTAAATCGATCTATGTTGGCATAAAGACTAAAAAACGCATAAGTGTTGTAAAGGGTACCGAAAAATTTACGCTTTACTTCTTCAATTCCTGCAACATCAAATTTCAGGTTATCCCAAGGATTGGCATTGCTAATCATATACCAACGCGTAGCATCAGGACCATATATCTTTAAGGTTTCAAAAGGGTCAACGGCATTTCCAAGACGCTTGGACATTTTTTGTCCGTTTTTGTCCAATACCAAGCCGTTAGAAACAACGTTTTTGTAAGCTACAGAATCAAAAACCAATGTGGCAATAGTATGTAGGGTATAAAACCATCCACGAGTTTGATCTACGCCTTCTGCGATATAATCTGCAGGGAAAGCACCTCCGCCATCTACTTTTCCTTTGTTTTCAAAAGGGTAATGCCACTGCGCATAGGGCATGGCTCCAGAGTCAAACCAAACATCGATAAGGTCAGACTCACGATACATGGGTTTGCCTGACTCGCTTAGTAGGACCAAGTCATCAACCGTGTCTTTGTGTAAATCCACTTTGCCGTAATTGCTGTCAGACATATCGTCGCCTGCAAAACCTTCAAATGGGTTTTTAATCATAAGCCCGGCGGCAACAGCCTCGTTAACGGCTTCTTTGAGCTGATGAATTGACCCAATAACTCGGGTTTCGTCACCTTCAGTTGTGCGCCAAATGGGCAATGGTATGCCCCAAAAGCGTGATCGTGAAAGGTTCCAGTCGTTGGCATTGGCAAGCCAATTCCCAAAACGGCCTTCACCTGTTTTGGCGGGTTTCCACTGAATGGTTTTGTTCAATCCCACCATGCGGTCTTTGTGTTCTTGTACCTTTATAAACCATGAGTTTAGAGGATAATAAAGCACAGGTGCATCCGTACGCCAACAGTGCGGATAACTGTGCACGTACTTTTCAACCTTAAAGGCTTTATTTTCTTCTTTCAGGCGAATAGCAATCTCTACGTCTACTGACTTTTCTGGCTGCTCACCCTCTGGATAGAATTCGTTTTTAATAAGCTTCCCGCCAACCAAGCCAACTTCTGTTCTGAATTTCCCTTGAAGGTCAACAAGAGGCACTGGGTTTTCGTTTTCGTCTAAAATCAAAAGTGGTGGAATAGGCGGTGTAGCTTCTTTGGCTACTTTGGCATCGTCTGCTCCGAAAGTGGGGGCCGTGTGAACAATTCCTGTACCGTCTTCAGTCGTTACAAAATCTCCTGTAATAATGCGGAAGGCGTCTTGTGCATTTTCATATGGCAAGGGTGACAGTTTCCATAACTGTTTGTAGCGAATGCCTACTAAATCTACTCCTTTAATATGTTGCGTAATAAAGAATGGTATGAACTTGTCTCCTTGGGAATATGCGTTGAGTGCCGTTTGGTTTTCTGCCTGAACGTAATTCTTTCCGAACTGCTTTGAGATAAGCTTTTCGGCAAGCAAAACACGAATGGGTTCAAAGGTATATTGATTGAACGTATGTACCACCGCATAGCTGATTTTCGAACCAACCGTCAATGCGGTGTTGGAAGGGAGCGTCCAAGGCGTCGTTGTCCATGCCAATATGTGCAATGGAGTGTCGCTTCGCAAGGCCGCTGGAAGCGTATCGTCAATGGTTTCAAATTGAGCCGTTATAGAAGTATCGCTTACATCTCGGTAACATCCCGGCTGATTTAATTCGTGAGAAGACAGCCCTGTTCCGGCCATGGGAGAATACGGCTGAATGGTGTAGCCCTTGTAGATCAGCCCTTTTTTATAGAGAGTTGACAATAACCACCACACCGATTCCATGTATTTTGATGTATAGGTGATATACGGATCTTCCATGTTTACCCAATATCCCATTTTTTTGGTGAGATCGTTCCAGACATCTGTGTAGCGCATAACCGCTTCGCGGCAAGCGTCATTGTATTCGGAAATACTGATGGTTTTCCCTATGTCTTCTTTCGTGATACCCAACTCTTTTTCAACACCAAGCTCAACGGGTAAACCATGTGTGTCCCATCCTGCTTTTCGCTTGACTTGGAAACCTTGTTGGGTTTTATAGCGGCAAAAAATGTCTTTTAGTGCACGTGCCAAAACGTGGTGAATCCCTGGAAGCCCATTTGCAGAGGGTGGGCCTTCATAAAACACAAATGGAGGGCGTCCTTCTCTTGAAGAAACACTTGCCTCAAAGGTTAGGTGCTTTTCCCAAAAAGAAGCAATTTCTTCCGCTGTTTCGGGCAAATCAAGATGTGAATAGGTAGGAAACAAAATTTATTGCTCAAATTATGCTTGCGAAAATAACCATTTTGGGGCAAAAATGATGCTTTACAGGTTTCTAATGATTACAATTGATAACGTAAAACCATCCTTAGGCTTCTGCCTGGTGCAGAAATCCCAGAAGCAAATTCTCTATAATGGGTGTCAAAAAGGTTAAATACCCCACCCGACAAATTAAAAGATGTGTTAATGGGATAGGCAAATTGGAGGTCAACACGATGCCAAGCGGGGATTCCGGCATATGAGCCGTCTGCAAGAAATGGGGTTTCTTCCAAACCGTCTTCTCCCCAAGGGCTGTACGTATTTGGATGTTTGGCTTTTGCGAAATTCCATTCCAGTCCTAAAGTTCCTTTCCTGAGTGTTAGATCAAGCTTTTGGGCGGTAAATAATGGGCTTATAGACGGAAGGTTTCCGCTAAGATTATTGCCATCACCTTTTGTTAATGTCAGTGCGCCTGAATATTGTAGTTTAGAAGAAATTTGCCATTGGCATTGTGTGCTAAAACCATAAATACGAACCCGGCCAAGATTGGTATTTGACACAATTTGAACTTCTTCTCCAGAAAACATAATGGTGTTCGTTTTCAGCGTAGATGAGTCGTCATGAATATGATAGGTACCACGAGCTATATAATCGTAAATGTTAGCGTAATAGCCGTTGATTTCAAAAGAAGATCCGTCTTTCCAACTGCGCTTAATTCCAACTTCACCACTAACAATATATTCAGGGCTAAGACTCATGTTTGGCACGGTCAAAACGCCGTTGTGCTCGCGTGTTTTGCCTAGGTCGTCAATGTTTGGAGATCTAAAGCCTGTTGAGATAAGCGCCTTCAACTGCCAATTGGCATTGGGCTTGTGGGTGTATCCTATGGTTAGGTTTGAAGCCCCGTTTTTTTGATTGACGTGTGCTAATCGCGCATCTATTAGCGCTTGCTCTGTCCAGGAAGCGTCTAGCTCAGTGAAGGTGTGTCTTCCGCCAAATGCCAATGTGCTGTTTGGGTTGATGTCATACCTAAAATCTACATAAGCAGCAAAAGTCGTATAGGTACTTCCGCCACTAGGGTAGCGGGTAGCTATTGGGGTCTTTGAATTAAGACCAACTATTTGATTCCCGTCAACAGCAAGCGTTTGGCTAAAAGCAGTCGATTGTACTTGATTGTGCGTAAGCTCTAATCCGTATGACCAATCAAACCCCTTGGCGAAACTAGCCTTAAAGTCGGCGTTAAGGCTGTAAACAGAAAGGTTTTCACGCTGTGTGTGTCTGTCTAGGCTGCTAAATTTTCTCTTGATGCGAGACTCTTCTAAAAATTGCGCAGCAGCAATAATTTTTCCGGACTGTAACCATGAGCGGAATCCAATAAAGTTTATTTGAGGAGAAATGAGCCATCTTTTTTGGGGCCCATATTCCCACCGCGCAAAGCGCAATTCCCCATCTTGCCTTTCGGAAAGCTTGTCAAACCTTGGAACATTTCCTGCGTTTGATCCTTGCAAATTAAGGGTGAATTTGAGACCTGTATCGCTGTGATAGACCCACTTTTGTAAAAGGTCTACTTGTTCATACTCAGAGTTACGCTGCTTATTTGGATTGCTATTTGGGGTAGGGTTTGCGGTATAGTTCGACGCTGTATTTTCTGAATACGCGGCTACCTTTCCCCAGTTATCGTATCCGTGTGAGCGTTTTTTCCCCATAACGATGTCTCCAAAATGCGCATAAGAAACATATTGAAGCATGGCCCATTTAGAGGCGCTGTATTCAAATAAAGCCGATTGTTTGCTTGTGTTTTGGTTAAAATCATTGGAGGAAGAACCAGAAAAGCTTGTTTTTTTATTTTGATTAATTAATGGGGTTCGTGTATAAAAGTGGATAACTCCACCTAAGGCATCAGATCCATAACCAACGGAAGATGGCCCAAAAATAACTTCTGCCCGCTCTAAACTCAAAGGATCTACGCTAAGCGCATTGTGGAGGTGCCCTGAACGAAAGATCGCATTGTTCATCCTGACGCCATCAACAACTAAAAGCACTCGGTTTCCTTCAAAACCTCGTAAGACGGGGCTCCCGCCACCGCCCTGTGATTGCTGCACGCGTACACCTGGGATTTTACGCAATAAAACGGCCGTGTTTTCAGGGTTTTGTTGTACAATCTCGGCTTTGGCAATAATTCCAATTTGTTGGGCCAAGCGTTTCTTCTTGGTGCTGGCCCTTGCAACCGATAAGACAATTTCACCGAGCTGCTCAGAATCAGGTGTCATCCAAATAATTTGAGCTGATTTGATTTGATTTTTGGGCAGCGTGTATGGTAGGTATCCTATGTGAGAAAATGAAATAAGGGTATTATCAGCAAAGGCATCGAGTTTGACTAATCCATCAAAGCCTGTTGTTTCAAAATGAGCGCCGTCCTGTTCTACAATTGTAACACTAGGAAGCACTTCCAGCGTTACCGCGTCCTTAACTAAAACCTGCTGCGCAAAACCACAGCAGCAGATAAAAAGGGATACGCTAATCGTTAAAAACCTCATATAAAACATCTAAAGATTTCGGCAGTCTAAATGACTGCACATGTAGTTGATAATAACGCATAAGCAAGCGCAATAAGCTTCTCCTTTGGTCAGCATTGGTTGAAATTTTATCAATATTATCAAATTTCGTACCTAAATAGCTTTTTAACATTTCTATTTCCTTTCCTGATACACATTCCTTGCTGCGTGCTTGAGCGGCAAACTGTCCGTTTTCAAGATCAAAATAGGGTTGTGCTATATGGGTCATGTCTGGATAAAAGCCTAGGTATTTGGTAAGTTGTATGAGTATAAACATATGGGCATTGGCAATTTGAGCGCGTGTGTCAATCCATATTAGGGCATGTTCTAAAAAACGATAAAGGGATTGATTTTCCTCTTCTTCTTTTAATACAGAACGAAAGACTTCGGCCAGAAAAATACAAATACTAGACTTGACAACGTCAGTTGAAATTGTAGCGTAGGGGTGTATGATTTTGGCCGATTTCAAGTAGGGAAGTCGTGTGCTTTTTGGGGTGCTAGACAATAATTCAAGCTGTGTCAACGGCTGGAACATACCCATTGAAAGGGATTTGTTTTTCGTTTTTGAACGTGCTCCTTTGACGACAAAAGATTGCAGGCCAGAGCGTTCTGTGTAGCAATTAAGCATGACGCTGGTTTCTCCATACTTTGTGGTATGTAATACAATTGCGTTTGTCAAGCCTTCCATTAATTAACAACCATAAGCTTTTTAACAGCGCTGTCAAGTCCGTCCTTGGAGGTTATAAAAATAAGGTATACTCCGCTACGAACGCGCGCGCCTGAAATGGAGCGCAGGTTCCAACTAATACTACCGCCTTCACTAGTGGTGTCATAAACCAAGTTGCCAGCAATATCTGTTATTTTTACCCTCGCCTTTTGTTGTAGCCCCCGAATAACAACATTCCCTAAAAAGTTAGGTCGAACTGGGTTTGGGAAAACATTTGCGTCAGACAAGCTTTCAGACTCAGCAAAAGCATCCCCTTGAAACGAAACCATGCCGTTAAGTGTTCCGAAAAAAACTTCACCAGACACCTCATTTATCCCAATTGTTTTTACCGATGAGGTTGGAAGCGGGCTGTTTTCCTTGGTAAAGTGTTGCAAAATTTGACTGCCGTCGGGTGAAATTAAAAACACGCCGGAGCTAGTTGTACTAATCCATTTCTGATTGTTGCCATCTACCTCAATATCGGATATAAATTGTCCGCTTAATAGTTCTCGTAAGTTTCCACCATCGGAAATAACAATAGAACGTAATTGGGTTTCCTCTTCAAAAAAGAGATTCGGCGCATATAGAACCGCAAGGCCATCCTTGGTGCCCACCCAAAGTCGGTTGTCTTTGTCTAAACGTATGCTACGTACATCATCGGAAGGCAGACCCATGTCGCCACCCATGATGCGTTTCATTTGGGGAGGAGATTGCGAAATGTCCGCCCCGATAAGGCCACTATTAACGCCTCCAAAAAATAAAATCTTATTGTTATAAAGTTCCAAATTTGAATACCCTGCTTCTTGTGTATAATCCAAAACGGCATCCGTCAAGTCATATGTCGTCCATTGTCCGGATGGAGTTCTTTTTTTAAGTCCTTTTTGCACAAAGCTGGTCAAAGACCATAGGTCTCCGTTGTCATCAACTAACGCATCGCGTACACGGACGCTTATGTAGTTTGGTCCATCAAATGTTAGGCTTTCTAGAGCGCTATTTGTTTGGTCCCACAAGGCCTCTGGTTTATTATCTTTTATGGCAACTATTCCTCCATGGTAGGAACATGCATAAAGTGTTCCTATTTCAGTTGGATGAGCCACTGTGCGAACAAATGAGTCTGCATTAAAGAGTTGGTCGTTGGGGATGTTTTCCCACTGCTTGTCAACATAACGACTTAAGCCATATTTTTCTAAAGGATAGGGGTTATAAAACAAATTGTAATCCCCATGAGCAATCCAGAGGTCTTGCTGCAAATGCTCAATATCAAAAATACTGTTTAACAATGGGCCTTGAGGGCTGATTAAATCGAAATTAGTGTCATCGGCGTAACGTATAAGTCCTTCGTTGGAAGTGCCTATCCACTTCTGGTCATTTAGGCTTATTGCAAAATTAAAGTTGTTGGGTTTCACCCCATCTAAATCAACTATAGTTTGGGTTCTAACAAAAGATTTATCCGTGTCATAAACTTGGTTTGAAACCGTTATCAGTACACCGTTTTCATGTGGGAAAATGTTTTTCAATACTCCAGGGAAAGTTGCTTTTTTTTGAACCGTATTTCCCAATTGAAAAAAGGAAAAGGAACTGCCCAAGTCCTTTACTGCATACAAGCTGCTATCTTGAACCCACAAGAAAGCCCAATTCCCAGCTGCTAATTGGTCCCATGATGAAAACTCCAGCTTATTTTGGTTTGTTTGAGGCGTTTTAAATAAGCCTTGTTCGGTAGCTGCATACAGCGCGTTTTCAAAAACGAAAACTTGATTAATCTCTATCCTGCTGCTTGTCGGTCCAAAATAATAGGTGTCGCCAAATTCGAGTGTTTCAGGATTAACTTCTACAATACCAAAGCCTGTAGATACATATGCGCTATTAGCTACGAGTTGAATATGATTAATCTGTTTTTCTTCTGCAGAAATTATGTTGCTGAGTGTGATACTGCTTTCAAATATTATTTTCTTGGAATTGATGTCGACTTGTGCAAGCAAGCCGTTTTCATGGCCAACTAAAATTACGTTTTCGTAGGTGGCTAGTGCAGAAATATTATCTCCTGAAAGGCCTTCTTTTGTGGTAATGGTTTCGGCAGTGGCTTGTGAGTTGTCATATAGTAAAAGGGCGTTTTCTGCAGCCGTGACTATCGTTTGGTTGCTTACAGTGGCCGCGGAAATATTATTATAGGAATAATAAGACTCCCAAGCGTTGGTTTGCCCCCAAACCAATGGTGGCCCTGTAAGTAGCAAACAGGCGATATATTTTTGAAGGGTTGATTTCATTAGTTGTTAAACGAGTAAAAAGCTGAAGTCATATGTCAAACCACCCCTTGTGCCAGCATGGCGTCGGCAACCTTGATAAAGCCTGCTATATTAGCTCCCTTTTCATAATTAATACCATCTTTTATTTTGCCGTAAGAAGCACAGGATTGGTGAATGCCTTTCATGATGTGTTGCAAGCGCTGATCAACCTCATCGCGTGTCCAGCTGTAACGTAAGGAGTTTTGTGCCATTTCAAGACCCGAAACTGCCACACCTCCTGCATTGGAAGCTTTTCCTGGGGCATAGAGGACGTTGTTGCTGTGAAAGTGTAAAATAGCGTCAGGTGTTGAAGGCATATTAGCACCTTCGCTAACACAATAGCAGCCGTTAGATATAAGTGTTTTAGCGTCCGCAGCGTCAAGCTCATTTTGCGTGGCACAGGGTATGGCAATGTCGCAGGGTACACCCCATGGTTTTTTGCTTTTGTAAAAACTAGCTTTAGGGTACTGTACTACGTATTTATTAATACGTTGTCGACTCACATTTTTAAGTTGCATGATAAACGTGAGCTTTTCTTCATCAATCCCCTCAGGGTCATGAACAAATCCAGAAGAATCTGACATGGTCACAACCTTCGCGCCAAGCTGAATAGCTTTTTCAGCTGAATATTGTGCCACATTTCCAGCTCCAGATATCACGACTTTTTTGCCCTCAAAAGAAGCGCCACTAATTTCAAGCATGTTTTGTGCAAAATATACCGCACCATAACCTGTTGCTTCAGGACGAATTAGTGAGCCCCCCCATGAAATCCCTTTGCCTGTAAGCACCCCCGTAAATTCATTTTTTAAGCGCTTGTACTGACCAAACATATAGCCTATTTCTCTACCGCCAACGCCAATATCACCAGCTGGAATATCTCGGTTAGGGCCGATGTGGCGAAAAAGTTCAGTCATAAAACTTTGGCAAAAGCGCATTAGCTCAGCGTCTGATTTGCCTTTTGGGTTAAAATCAGCGCCTCCCTTTCCACCTCCCATGGGAAGTGTAGTCAAGGCATTTTTAAATACTTGCTCAAAAGCTAAAAACTTTAAAATACTAAGGTTAACCGACTCATGAAACCGTAACCCCCCTTTATATGGGCCAATGGCTGAATTCATTTCAATACGATACCCCCTGTTTACACGGATTTCTCCGCTATCATCAATCCATGGCACACGAAACATAACCACACGTTCGGGTTCTGCCATACGCATCAGGATGTTTTTTCCGTGATAAATATCATTTGCAACAATGTAGGGTATAACCGTTTGAGCTACTTCAGAAACGGCCTGCATAAACTCTGGCTCATTAGTGTTGCGTTGGTTTACTTCTTGCAAAAAATTATTGATGATTTTTTCCATAATCGTCGATTTGAAACCTAAATGTATGTATAATTTTATTTAACTCAGGGCTTGAGCTAAGTCGGCGATCAAATCTTCGCTGTCTTCTATGCCAACACTAAGGCGAATCAGACCGTCGGTAACGCCCGTCTTTTCGCGTTTTTCTTTTGGAATAGACGCGTGCGTCATGCTTGCTGGGTGTCCTGCTAAACTTTCCACACCGCCTAAAGACTCTGCCAAAGTAAATACTTGAAACGACGACACGATAGCTACTGCTTTTTCAAGGCTATTATCTTTGTGGACAAAAGAAATCATGCCACCAAAATCATCCATTTGTGCTTTTGCAACTTCATGGTTGGGGTGGTCTTTTAACCCCGGCCAATACACTTTTGAAACCTCAGGATGAATTTCTAAAAACATCGCTACTGCTCGACCGTTTTCACAATGTCGCTGCATGCGCACATGTAGGGTTTTAATGCCGCGCAAAACCAAAAAAGCATCCATTGGGCCTGGCACGGCCCCGCTGGCGTTTTGAATAAATGCCAAACGGTTGGCCAAATCCGCATCATTGACAACCAATGAGCCCAATACAACATCGCTGTGTCCGCCTAGATATTTGGTAGCAGAATGCATGACAATATCTGCGCCTAGTTCTAGCGGGCGTTGTAAGTAGGGTGACGCAAAAGTGTTGTCAACAGCTAATAATAGCTTACGTGCCTTAGCCAGTGCTGCCATAGCCCTTATATCAATGACTTGCATCAGTGGATTGGTAGGCGTTTCTACCCAAATTAATTTGGTGTTTGCATTAATATGCTTTTCAACAACTTCCATATCGCCCATTGGAACAAAATTAAAGGTAATGCCGTAGGCTGCAAACATCTTATCAAAAATCCTATATGTCCCACCGTATAAGTCGTTTGTTGAAATAACCTCGTCGCCAGGTTTTAAAAGTTTTATTACGGCATCGATTGCGGCCATACCAGAAGCAAAAGCTAGCGCGTGTGCCCCTGACTCAATATTGGCAAGCGAGGCCTCTAGTGCAGTGCGCGTGGGATTGTGTGATCGGCTGTATTCGTAACCAAGGTGAGTTCCAGGCTTTTCTTGCGCATAGGTAGATGTAAAATAAACGGGTGGCATAACGGAACCATAGGCTTTATCGGGCTGTTGGCCGCCGTGAATGGTTCGGGAGTTGAATTTTAGTTTTTTATTTGCCATGGCTATATTTTAAACAAATGTATTTAAGTTTACGTTAAGACGCCACTTTTAAAGGGAATTTACTCACCTTTGCATGATCATGAAAAATACGTTTCTTTATCTGTCTAATTGTTCTACCTGTGGACGTATCATCAAATCTTTGGGAATAGAAGGCGCCCCTTTTTTACAAAACGTAAAAGAAAAAATGGTAACCCCTGAACAATTGAGCTTTTTATATAATCATACAAACAATTATGAGCAGCTGACAAACAAGCGCGGACGTGTCTATGCGCAGATGAAACGAGAGGGAACTGTGTTTTCAGAAGCGATATATAAAGCATTGCTTGAAAATGAGTACAGCTGCCTGAAGCGACCCATCCTTATTTGGAATAATAGAGTTTTTTTGGGTAATTCTAAAGCAACTGTTGCAGCAATGAAATCGGCACTTGATGAATAAGCGAACACTGGCGCTTCTGGCCGCTTTGGGAGCAACAACCATCTATGGTCTAAGCCATACCATCGCCAAAGAGGTGATGCCCACATATATTCAAGGGTTTGGTTTTGTTCAAGTGCGCCTTTTGGGGGCAGCCATTTTGTTTTGGCTGGTGAGCCTCTTTATTCCGCAACAAAAAATTGACCGTGCTGATCTTCCGAAGATGCTACTTTGTGCACTCTTCGGCATGGTTATAAACATGCTTTGCTTTTTTAAGGGAATTGAATTTTCAACACCTATTAACAGTGCGGTACTCATAACCATTACCCCCATACTGGTGTTTGTGTTTTCGGCAATTCTCATAAAAGAGCGGGTTTTCCTTCCAAGGGTCGTTGGTGTAATAATGGGCTTTATCGGGGCTTTGGTATTGATTGTTTTTGGGAATGAGATCCGCCAAGATGCTCCCAATATTCCTTTGGGAAATACGCTTTTTGTCGTCAATGCCTCGTCGTTTGCCATGTATTTGGTTTTGGTTAAGTCACTCTCGGCAAAGTATACGACAGTGCATTTATTAAAGTGGTTGTTTTTATTTGGTTTTATAATGGCATTGCCCATCAGCTATCCTGAGTTTAGCGAGGTTGCCTGGAGTGCCCTGCCTTTTGAAGCTCTTTGGCGTTTTGCTTTTGTGGTAATAGGAACGACTTTTATGACCTACCTACTCAATGTATTTGCCCTCAAGCAGCTAAAGGCAAGTACGGTTGGCGTGTTTACCTATTTACAGCCGCTGATTGGCATCGCGTATGCTATCGTGGTTGGCGCAGATGCGCTTACCGTCTATAAGTTTGGTGCGGGTGGAGTAGTGTTGCTTGGTGTTTATTTGGTAACCAAGCGATACCAAACAAAAATTTAATAGGCTTTTTCCTCTCCTTTAATCATGTTTAGCACAGTCCGGATGATAATTTTAATATCCAGCGCAAAGGACCAGTTGCGAATATAGAAGATGTCGTATTTAATGCGGTTGATAATATCGAGGTCTTCTCTTATCTCGCCTCTAAAGCCTCTTGACTGCGCCATTCCTGTAATACCTGGTTTAACAGTGTGTCTCAGCGGAAATGAAGATACAAGCTTTGCATAATTTTTGTTGTGAATTTCCATATGCGGCCTAGGGCCAACTACTGACATGTCTCCTTTAAAAACGTTAAAAAATTGAGGTAATTCATCAATACTTGTTTTGCGAATAAATTTTCCAATTCGTGTGATGCGCAAATCATCAATTTTTGCTTGCGCGTTACTATTATTTGTTGTCATAGAACGAAACTTATAACACTTAAATAATTTGTTGTCTAATCCATTTCTGTTTTGCATGAACAGTACTGGGCCTTTAGATTCAAGTTTTATAAAAAACCCCAGCAATGGAAACATCCATGACAAAATAAAAAGAACAACGAATAGAGAAAATACAATGTCAAAAAAACGTTTAACATAGCTGTTTACACCTTGAAGTAGGGGAGAAAATTGTGTCTTGTATATGGGAATAAAGCCAAAATAATCAACTTGATTTGATTTAACCACAGCGTCGTGAGAGGCAAAAATGCATATTGAAACTTGACATAATGCGGCCTTTTCCAAAATCGTTTTATACTTGTCAATGTTTGCGTTTTTTTGATGCATAAATACCGCTAAAATGTGCTGCTTCTTAAAAAAAGCTTTGGAAATATTGTTCGCCTTTTCTAAATCAATACCTAAAATTTGATAGCCAATTTGTGGATTATGATTAATAAATGACGCTATTCCTTGTGTTTGATCGCCCAGCAAAACAACCTTGTCTCTAAAAGATTGGTTTTTGGCGCGCAACAATCGGACTAAAGAAAAAAAGAAAAATCGAAATGTCAATTGGGTAATTAGTATCAGCACTAATAATAGAACATCTTCAATTTTAGATATGCGAGAAAAAAGGGAAACTGACATCACTTCTGTAAATACAAAAAGTGTAATCAGATGACCCAACAAACGAAGAGTCAAACGAAGAAATCGGTCTGCTCGTTTTAAGACATAGATGGAAAAATATATTCCAAAAGCCAACCATATTAATATAAAAGCCGACAAACGAATTACAGAGAATCCTGCAATAGTGTGCAAGAACAGAGTCAAGTCGTGGTTTAGCTTATATGCCCAAAAGACACTGCTCCCGAAATCAAGGGAAAAAGTAGTTAGTATAAAAAAAGTATAGGTAAAGCGTTTACTCACACAAAATTGGTTGATAATGTTGAAACGGGTTTCAGGGTTTTTTATTGTGCTACATTAGCTTTTAAATGAGTTAAAGTCTCTATGTTCCATTTTATTTAATTCTTCCTGACTTAAAGACTTAAAGTAGTTATAGGTTAGGTGCATGCCTTTTTTGCGTCCAATTTGTGGCTTCCAACCCAAAATTTCTTTGGCTTTGGTAATGTCTGGCTTTCGCTGTAGTGGATCGTTTTTAGGTAATTCTTTGTAAACTATTTTTTGGTCGGTTCCGGTAAGTTCCATGATCTCTTTTGCGAAATCTAAAATCGAAATTTCATCTGGGTTTCCAATGTTTACCGGTAAATAATAATCACTCATTAGTAGACGATAAATCCCCTCTATCTCGTCTGTTACATAACAAAACGAACGGGTTTGAGAACCATCTCCAAAAACGGTCAGGTCCTCTCCTCTTAGTGCCTGGCCCATAAATGCAGGGATTACTCGGCCATCATTGAGGCGCATTCTAGGGCCATAGGTATTAAAGATCCGAGCAATTCGTGTGTCTACCCCATGATAACGGTGATACGCCATGGTGATGGACTCTAAATAGCGTTTTGCCTCATCATAAACGCCTCTTGGACCTATGGTATTTACGTTGCCAAAATAGTCTTCGGTTTGGGGGTGTACAAGTGGATCGCCATAGATTTCAGATGTGGATGCCACCAAAATACGCGCATTTTTGGCGCGTGCCAAGCCCAAAGCATTGTGTGTACCCAATGCGCCAACTTTTAGCGTTTGAATGGGAATTTTTAGATAGTCTATTGGGCTGGCAGGAGAAGCAAAATGAAGTATATAGTCTAAGTCCCCCGCAATGTCTATAAATTCACACACATCGTGATGAACAAAACGAAAGTTTGGGTTTTCTTCCAAATGCGCAAGGTTAGACATGGTACCTGTAATAAGATTATCCACACCAATGACGGCAATATCATTTGCCAATAGCTTGTCGCATAAATGCGAGCCTAAAAACCCTGCTGCGCCGGCTACTAGTGCTTTTTTCATCTGCCAATGGAATAATAACTAAACCCAAGAGATTCCATTTCTTTTGGGTTGTAAATGTTACGTCCGTCAAAAATAACGTTTCCTTTTAGGGCGCGCTTCAGCTTTTCAAAATCTGGATTTCTAAACGGGTGCCACTCCGTACAAATGAGTAAAGCGTCTGCGTCCTTAACCCCGTCCATCATACTTGATGCAAAAGAAATATTGTCACCCAATTTTGCCTTGACATTTTCAATGGCTTCTGGATCAAAAGCGGTGATGATAGCACCAGCCTGAAGCAGTTTTTCGATCATATACAAGGCAGGAGCTTCGCGAATATCGTCCGTATCAGGTTTAAATGCCAACCCCCAAACGGCAATCTTTTTTCCTTTTAAGTTTCCTTCAAAATGTTGCTGCATCTTGGGAAACAAAATTGTTTTTTGTTTTTCATTTACTTCAATAACACTATCCAAAATAGCGAAGTGATGTTCGGCGTCTTTTCCTGATTTTTGCAATGCTTTTATATCTTTTGGCAAACATGAGCCGCCATAGCCAATGCCTGAAAATAGAAAACGTTTGCCAATCCGCGCATCAAGACCCATGCCCATGCGCACGTCATCTACATTCGCACCAACTTTTTCACAGTAATTCGCAATTTCGTTCATATACGTAATCTTGGTGGCCAAAAAGGCGTTGGCGGCATATTTAGTAAGCTCTGCCGATTTAATGTCCATAAACAAAATAGGGTTGCCTGTACGAACAAAGGTTTCGTAAAGCTTTTCCATGGTTTTCTGTGCTTGTTCTGACTCCGCTCCAACAACAATCCTGTCGGGTTTCATAAAATCTTCTACCGCAAAGCCCTCTCTTAAAAATTCAGGATTCGATACCACGTCAAAATATACATTAGTCTTGGCTTTTAGTGCTGCTTTTACACGCTCGCCAGTACCTACAGGAACGGTGCTTTTGCTGACCACAATTTTGTAGTCTTTCATCAATTCGCCAATTTGGTTGGCAACGCCCAGCACATAAGACAGATCGGCAGAGCCGTCTTCATCCTCTGGCGTGGGAAGGGCTAAAAAAATAATGTCGCCGTGTGCAACACCTTCCTCTATTTTTGTGGAAAAATGGAGCCTGCCCGATTTGATATTTCGTTTAAAATAGGCTTCCAAATGCGGTTCATAGATAGGCACCTCTCCGTTTTGCATTTTTTCCACTTTGGCTTTGTCAATGTCAATACACAGTACATCATTACCCGATTCTGCCAAACAGGTTCCAGTAACAATGCCTACATAGCCGGTGCCGATTACAGATATTTTCATGGTTAATATACTTTTTTGTTTTGTGAATAGTTGGTTTCCTCGAGCCAGTCTTTTACGCCTAATTCTAGCCCATACTTGGGCTTAATTAATGATATCATTTTTTCTCCATTGATGTCAGTTGAAATCATCAGCTTTTTTATTCTGTTTGAATGAAAAGACTTTAACCCAAACACTCTATGAAGCACCCATGAAGCCATGAAAAGAAGCTTTGAAGGAAGCGTAATCGTGTGGCTTTTACTTTTTGTAAGGTGCTTTATTATTTTAACGATTTTTGAAAGCTCTGGAGATGGATGATATGAAGCATTTATAATTTCTATACCCGGTTTTGCTTCTGAAGTTCGGTTTATTATCAAATCTACAAGGTCTTTTACATAAATGCATCCCTTTCGTGTATCCTTTCTACCTGGGTAAAAAAAATGCCCTTTTGACAATGAATTAATAAGCCTCGTGAAATTTCCATTTTCATGTTTTCCAAAAACTACACCTGGTCTAACAATAATAAGTCTTCGGTTAGTAGGGTCTTCTTTTTGCCAAAGCTTATGAATAAACTCTGCATTTAGTTTTGATATGCCATACGGTATATCTGGCATTGGAAGGGTTGCCTCGCTTTTTTGCTCTTCATAGTTTCCATAAACAGCTATGGAGCTTGTAAATACAATTGTATTGATGTTGTTTTCTCTTGCAAAATCACAAACATTTTGAGCTCCTAAAATGTTCGTTTCAAAGTATTCTTCTGAAAGGTGTCCGGGGGTTCTATGAACCGCTGCTAAATTAAAGATGGTTTGGGTATCTTTTCCAGATTTTTCTGGGATTGGTCGGCGGACATCGCAGTTAAAATGAAATGTTTTATGATCCTGATTTACAGGGCCGTTTATATCTAAGTTTACAAGCTTTTGGTTTTGTCCCAATAGCTGTTGGACTAAGTGCGTGCCAATAAAACCACTTCCGCCGTAAATGTGAAATTTATTTTTCATTGAGAAATTGTTTTACAGTCTTGCTGAATGAGTTTAGAAAATTTAATTCCTTAAAAGAAGATGCGTGGTTTCGAATGTATTCTGGATCAAATTCATTTTCAATTGATTTAAAATATTCCAATGATGCTCTTAAACTTTCTATTGATTGTTCTGAAAAAAAAACTCCTGTTGAATTTTTGTGATTCTTTTTATCGTTAATTACTGTTTCCAAAGCCCCACCCTTTGCATACGCTATAACGGGAATTCCAAGTGCCATGACCTCTAGAGGGATTATGCCAAAATCTTCTTCTCCTGGAAAAATTAATGCCCTTGATTCATTAATTTTTTCCTCTACTTCATCCCATGATATTCTCCCGAAAAATTGAATGTTCTTACCTGCCTTTTTTTCAAGTTGGTTTCTCATAGGGCCGTCTCCAATTACAACCAAATTTTCTTCTCTTCCATTGAATAAGTCTACTAATAAATCTATTCGCTTATATGGAACTAATGCTCCAAAACACAAAAAATGCTTTTTCTTTTTGTTCGCTGACACCAATGGCTTTTTAAACAACTCTGACCTAACTGGAGGAAAAATTACTTTGGCCTCTTTACCATAAAACTTTTTAATTCTATTTTTAACATTCTCTGAATTTGCAATAAATAAATCTACATTATCAATTGTTGTTTTATCCCACAGTCTAAGAAGATAAAAAAGACCTTTCAAAATCATTTTAAGAAAAAAAGGTTTGTTTGCTGTGTATTCGTGAGTATATCCCCAGCAATAACGCATGGGGGTGTGTACATAGCAGATATGAGGTGTCTGCTTTTGAGTCTTAATCCCTTTTGAAGGGCCTGACTCTGAGGAAATAATAAGATCATATTTTTTCTTTAGCTTAAGTAACTTAATACCTACAGGGAAGAGTGGGAAAAAATAGTGGTGGTTTTTTCGAAAAAAAGGATTATTTAAGATACTAGAATAAACTTTTCTTCCTTTCAAGTCCCCATCATACTTTTCTTTATCATAAAACAAGGTATATATATCTGCTTCAGGATATAGTTTTAATAAACTTTCTACTACGCGCTCACCGCCCCTGCGTCTTATAAACCAATAATGTATGATTGCAGTTCTCAATGATTAAATTAGTAATTAAACCTTTTCAAAAGTAGTTTTTTTA
>MDTG01104210.1_pt1 | contig 19981 bp, 22 predicted proteins | sample 811421 | NCBI WGS metagenome assembly MDTG01 (sample SAMN05326645, study PRJNA326480) | marine metagenome | isolation source: seawater | place: Pacific Ocean: South East | collected 2011
AGAACCTGAATAACTGTCTCTACGACTGCTTCCGTTAAGATCTGATCGGGTTAAAGCAGCACCCACCTCTAGCCTCCAAAAACTATTATAACAGTAATGATTTCTAATCTACAAGAAAAGATTAAATGTCATTTTTCTCTATGTTTGTCAGCTTCAAAAACACCTAGGACGTGAAAATCTTGACAGTGTAATCCTAGTTCCTCTAAAGATTTTTGAACTTTTGGATCATCAATGTGTCCATCTAAATCACAAAGAAAAAAGAAAGAGTCGAAAGTATTTTTTTCTGGATAACTTTGTAATTTTGTTAAGTTAACACCATTAATGGCAAATCCGCCTAGCGACTGATATAATGCGGCAGGTTTACTTTTTAGTTTAAACAAAAAAGATGTAATATATTTTTTTTTACCAAATTTTGGTTGAGAAATGTTTTTTCCCATAACTAAGAACCTTGTAAGATTTCCTTTTTCATTTTCAATATTTTTTTGTATCACCTCTAATTTATAAGTTTCTGCGCTTAAAGATGAAGCAATCGCTGCCTTTTTCTTATCTTTATTATTTGCAATCATTTCTGCAGATCCAGCAGTATCAGCTCTCACATGTTCAATTAAACTGTTAGATTTAATAAATTTTGAACATTGTGATAGAGCTTGACCATGAGAATAAACATGTTTTATGTCAGAAATTTTTGTTCCTGGAAGTCCTAATAAATTATGCTCAATTTTTTGAAAATACTCTGAATAAATATTTAATCTGTATTCAAATATAAGATATTCTATTCCAATATTTCCTGTAATTCTGTTGGACTCAGGAATAATGATTTTGGCCTCAGGATTTTTAGAAGCTTTTAAAAAACATTCATCAAATGTTTTACATGGTACAATTTCAGCTTTAGGAAAAATTGATAAAGCTGCCAAATGTGAATACGCTCCGTACGTTCCTTGAAAATAAATTTTGCTCATTATAATTTATATTCCATTATTCTTTTGATGGCTAGAAAATCCTCATTAGTATCTACCCCTATTGGAGACTCTTTTGCTAAAGCAACTTTAATTTTAATATTGTTATCTAATGCTCTTAATTGTTCCAGACTATTTTTAATTTCATTTGGAGATTGTTCCAAAGTAACAAATTTTTTCAATGTATCTAATTGAAAGCAATAAATTCCTAGATGATGATAAATTTTTTCATAAGTATTCTCTATTGCTCGTGTAAAATTTAAAGCATCTGAGAATTGAAATTTATCTAATCTATCTTTAGTTATTACCTTAACAAAATTTTTATTTTGATAATGATCTTTATCTTTGATTAATGATGCTAAGGTTCCCATTTGAGACTTTGTTTTAACCATATGATTATGTAAATTTTGAATATCCTCTATATTCATCAAGGGCTCATCACCCTGTAAATTCATTACTAATTCAGTATCTGGTTTTTTAAGCTTTATTACAGCTTCAAAAATTCGATCAGTTCCAGTTTTATGGTGATTCCCAGTCAATACAGCTTTTCCCCCGTTTTTTTCTACTTCATCAATAATTTCTTTATCTTCAGTTGCTACAAATACTTCTCCAATATTTGCTTCTACTGCCTTGTTAAAAACATGCGAAATCATTGCCAAACCATTTATTTTTAACAATGGTTTACCTCGCAATCTAGTTGCTGACAATCTTGATGGAATTATAATTAATGTTTTCATTCATTTTTATATTTAAAATATGTTTATAAATAGGTCAAAATTGTACATTTAAATATAAGCAATTTTTTATTTATAATGTTATACGTTTAAAATAAATTTTAATAAAATGGATTCTTTTGAAATTAATAAAATAGTAGCAGCAATTCTAATGGTCGCTCTCATCATTATAGGTATAGGAAAATTATCTAATATTATATTTCATGTTGAAAAACCAGAAAAACCAGGCTATGTGGTTGAACTAGACCAAACAACCACTGCATCAGTTTCAGTTGATACTGCTAATGAAGAAAAAATTGATATAGCTGCATTAATGGCAATGGGTGATGCAATCTCTGGAGAAAAAATATTTAAAAAATGTGCTGCTTGTCACTCGATAAATAAAGGGGGGAAGAACAATATTGGACCAGCGTTATATAACGTGGTAGGAAGAAAAGTTGGAGGTATTTCGGATTACAAATATTCTAAAGCTTTAGCTTCTTATGAAAAAGAATGGAGTTTTGAGGAACTTAATGGGTTTTTAATCAAACCAGCAAAATGGATCAAAGGTACGAAAATGGCCTATGCAGGCCTAAGGAAAGAAAAAGATAGAGCTTCAGTTATAAAATATTTGAATCAAAATTCAGATAATCCACTACCATTACCTTAATTTATCAAAACAATATAATAGAATACTTTTTTGTACATGAGCTCTATTTATAGCTTGTTGCCAGACTTTTGATTTTTTACTTTTGAATACATTTTCACTTACTTCGTTTCCTCTAGGCAAACAATGAAGAAAAATGCAATTTTTTTTAGCCTTTTTCATTATTTTTTGAGTAATAACAAAATTTTTAAAATTACTTAATTTTATTTTTTTATTCACTTTATCATTAATTGAAATTACTTTGTCTGTAAAAATTACGTCTGCGTTAGTAGCTGCTTTGTAGGCATCATTTAAAATAACAATTTTCTTTTTACATTCTCTAGCCCATTTAAGAATTGAGGAATTTGGTTCATAACTTTTAGGACAACCAATAGTTAAGTTAAAATTAAATTTAATAGACGCTGCAATAAGACTATTCAAAACATTATTGCAATCTCCAATCCAAACAATTTTAAGTTTTGATATTGGCTTTTGCTTAATCTCTTCTATTGTAAAAACATCTGATAATATTTGTGTTGGATGAGATGATGGGCTTAAACCATTTATAATAGGTATGGTTAAATGTTTTTTAAATTCTTCTATTTTATCATCATTGTCAGTTCTGAGCATAAAAGCATCACCAAAGGAGGATAAAATTTTTGCTGTATCTTCTATACTTTCTCCTCCTTTTGACAAATGGAGCTCGTCGGGTCTAAGAGTTAAAGTACTGCCACCAAGTTGTTTTATTGCAAGATAAAAACTTAGTCTGGTTCTCAAGCTTGATTTTTCAAACATTTGAATTAATAATTTTCCTTTTAGAGGAGCTTTATTATCAATATCTAAAAAATTTAAATTCTTTCTAAATTTCTTTCTTTTTTTTGCATCAATAAGTATATTTCTCAAATTTCTACTTGAAATATCTTTAAGATTAATAAAGTTTTTCATTAATTTAATATTCCGAACACACTTTATTAATAATTTTAAGTGCCAAATCTATTTCTTTTTTTTTTACATTTAGAGGTGGTAATATTCTTACAACATTTTCAGCTGCTCTAATTGTCAAAAGTTTATTTTTTGTCAATTTGTTTATAAATGCTCCTAAATCTACTTTTATTTGCAATCCTAATAAAAGTCCAATACCTCTCACTTCTTTGATAATTTTTGGGTATTTTTCTTTTGTTTTATTTAACTGATTTAAAAAATATTTAGAATTTTTTCTTACGTCACTTAAAAATCCTTTTTTAAAAATTTCATCCATAATTGTGCTGCCAATTACCATTGCTAAAGGGTTTCCACCGTAGGTACTTCCATGAGTGCCAGGCACCATACATTTTGATATTTTTTTTGTCATTAGAACTGCTCCAATTGGAAAGCCTCCCCCAATACCCTTAGCTATTGGGACTATGTCAGGTTTTACCTTCGCATATTCGTAAGCAAAAAATTTCCCTGATCTTCCTATACCACACTGTACCTCATCTAAAATTAATAAAATTTTTTTTTTATTACAAATTTTTCTTACCTCTCTAAGAAATTTTTTTGAATGAACTTTGATACCTGACTCACCCATTGCTGTTTCAAAAAAAATTGCAGCAGTTTTTTTTGTAATTTTACTTCTTAAAGATTTTAAATCTGCATACTTAAAATGATCAAAACCACTAACTTTTGGTCCAAAACCCTCTGTCATTTTTTTTGAGCCACTAGCAAATATATTTGCTAAAGTTCTTCCATGAAAAGAATTTTTGATACACAAAATTCTATTTTTCTGAGGTTTTCCAATTGAATAAAAATACCTCCTTGCAATTTTAATTGCAGCTTCATTGGCCTCGGCACCTGAATTTACAAATATAACCTTATCTGCAAATGTTTTTTTAGCAAGTTTTTTAGCTAAGATCTCACCCTCTGGTATTTGAAAAGAATTTGAAACATGCCATACTTTCTTTGCTTGTATTTTCAAAGCTTTAATCAAACTTGGATTAGAATGCCCTAAAGTATTTACAGCTATTCCACTTAAAAAATCTAAATATTTCTTTCCATCAATAGAATACAGAAAAGAACCTTTTCCTCTTTTAAATCCAATATTTCGTCTATTATAATTACTGGCTAAATAACTCATAAAAAAATTTTAAATTTATTTGTTTAATAATTTTCTAATTACTAAAGTAAATAGATACAAGTATCGATTGTACTATATTACTAAACATAAATTTTTAAAAAGTTGTTAATAACTCTCAATATTTGCTTGTTAATCTAATTTTTTTAACAGTATATTGTATTTAAATAATTAAATTATACTATATATAGTAAATATGAGCTGGACTGAGGAAAAAGTTAACAAATTAAAAGAACTTTGGGGCAAAGGAAATACAGCTAGCCAAATTGCTGAAATAATAGGAGGCATTAGTAGAAATGCAGTTATAGGTAAAGCTCACAGATTAAATCTTTCAGCCAAAATTAAAACCCGAACAGCTACATCTAACGAAACTTTTGAAAGCTCAATAGACAAGAAAAATTTTAAAATTAAGAGAGGAAGGAGAAGTAAATTTAAATCACTCATAATTGAAAAAGATTTTGAACCAGAAAATCCAAAACAATTGGAAGAATTAACAGATAATGACTGTAAATATCCTATAGGACACCCAAATGAAAAAGATTTTTATTTTTGTGGAAGAACTTCTTTAAAAGATTTTAGTTACTGCAAGCTTCACTTGTTATATAGCTATCAATCTAAGAACAAAAAAGATGATCCAATTGATAAAGATGAAATTCCAGAATTTATAGAAAAAAAAATTAAATCTGCTTAAAAAAATTAAAAAAAACTAATCTTTTTTTTGTGTATTATATTTATCAGTAGAAAACTGACCTCCTTCTCTCCACATATAACAGTATTTTTGTACTTCTTTTTCAAAAAAAAGTTTACTTGGTGCACCAATATCAAAATTGGTTTTATATTTTCCAGAAGAAACATTATCATATTTCAGCAATTTTAATTGATCTCGGGTAAGAAGCGGTGTAGGTAATTTTTCTAGTACTGCAGCTGATAGTTTAGCAAAAAAAAGAGGTAATGGAATTAATATTCTCTTTTTTCCAATTAATTTTAATAGTTTTTCTAAAATTTGTTTAAATGAAAGTGTTTCAGGACCTACACACTCAATAATTTTAGAATTAACATCTTGAGATATTACATGATAAATTATATCTGTTAAATCTGAACAATGTATAGGCATAAATTTTGTTTTCCCAGAATAATATAGTGGAAATAATGGAAGTCTGTTTAAAAGTGTCATAAAATTTGTTGTAAAATTATCATCCACTGAGTAAACTACTGAAGGTCTTAGTATCGTTGCCAACGAGAAATTTTTTAAAATTTTTATCTCTCCCTCTAACTTACTTGAGGCATATTTTGAATCTGTTGCTTCATTGATTCCTAATGCTGAAAGATGAACAAACTGTTTTACGCCATATTCTTTACACAGGCTTGCTAAAAGAGACGGAAAAGTTTCATGTATATTTTTAAATGAGTTACCTTTTTTTTTCTCAAATAATATACCAACCAAATTTATACAAATATCAGCATTTTCAAAAAGTTTTCTAATTTTTTTTTCATCAAAGATATTTGCTTCAAATATATCTATAAAGCCCGCATTGGCCTGAGTTTTAATCTTATAGCTTTTTTGATGAATATTTCTTGTGACAACAGTTACTCTATAGTTATTTTTTGTTAACTTTCTAATTAGAAATCTACCAATTTGACCACTTCCGCCAAAAATTAGACAATTTTTTACTTTCATATATATATCTTAAAATGAATATTAATATTAAGCTTCACAAAGGTGATTTACCAGATGATTTAAACTTAGGCAATCTAATAGCTGTTGATGGAGAATTTATGGGTCTCAATGTAAGAAGAGATCCTCTTTGTTTGATACAAATTTCCTCAGGAAAATCTGATGCTCATATTGTTCAGCTAGATAGATCCAATTATAAAGCTCCAAATCTTTCAAAAATAATTGCAGATGATAAAGTAACGAAAATTTTCCATTATGGAAGAGCAGATATTGCTTACATTAAATATTATTTAAAAACTGATACAGTTAATATTTTTGATACAAAAATTGCATCTAAATTAGCAAGATCATATTCTGATAATCATTCTTTAAAAATATTAATTAAAGAATTTATAAAAATTGATATTAGTAAACAATTTCAAAATTCTGATTTTGGAGGAGAATTAACCCAGGAGCAGCTAAAATATTGTGCTAATGATGTAGTATATTTACACAAAATTCATGATGAACTTTTTAAAATTTTGATAAGAGAAAATAGAGTTAACTTGTATAAGGATTGTCTAAAATTTATGAAAACTCGTGTCGAACTCGACCTAGCACTTTTTAAAGACGATATATGGTCTCATTAATAAAATGAAAAAAAATATAAATGAAATTGGTAAAGATGTAATAAATTTACAAATCAAAGCTTTAAAGAAATTAAAAAATTCAATTGATCAATCTTTTGATAGTGCAGTTAGAGCAATATTAAAATGTAAATCTAAAATAGTCATATGTGGTGTTGGGAAAAGTGGTATAATTGCATCAAAAATTTCAGCAACACTGTCCTCCGTTGGCACACCCTCTTTCTCTGTGTCTGCTAATGATTGTTCTCATGGAGATTTAGGAAGAATAACGAACAAAGATATATTAATTTTGATAAGTTATTCAGGTAGTACATTGGAATTAAAGAATATAATTAAATATGCAAAACAGAACAACATATTTCTAATAGGAATAGTCTCAAATAAAAATTCAACATTATACAAATCATCTAATATAAAATTATTGATTCCAGAAGTTTTAGAGTCAGGTGATGGAATAGTACCAACCTCAAGTACCACTGCTCAATTAGCTATAGGTGATGCTCTCTCAATTGCACTTATGAGTAAAAGAAATTTTGGTAAATTAGACTTTAAAAAATTTCATCCATCTGGAAATCTAGGAAATAAATTAAAAACAGCTAAAGATCTAATGTTAACAAAAAATAAGATTCCATTTGTAAACGAAAATGAATACATGAAAAATTCATTGAAAATTCTAAACAAAAAAAGACTCGGTTTTTTAGTTGTAGTCAACAATCAGGGCTTAAATACCGGTGTATTTACAGATGGTGATTTAAAAAGACTTATGCAAAAAAAAAGGAGAATAGAAAATTTAAAAATTAGATTTTTCATGACAAAAAATCCTTTTATTGTTGAAGAAAATATGATGGCCTCTGAAATTCTTTTACAAATGAACAAAAAAAAAATTACAAATGTCTGCGTTTTTAAGAAGGGTAATAAAAAGAAGATAACTGGAGTTTTGCATATTCATAATTTACTAAATCACTTTAAATAACTGTTGGATGAAAAAGTTTATTCAATTATTTCTTTTTTCAATACTTATTCTGATTTCAATTTACTTTTATAGAAATTATTTAAAACCAATACCACAGTCTGAGGAAATTGTTCAAATTGAGGAAAATGATAGTTTAACAGAGAGTGAAAGTAATTTAATAAAAAACTTAAAATATAACGTAAAATTTGATGATAATTCACAATATAGCATCACATCTGAAATAAGTGAGCTAACTTATGAGAATGGAATAGAGATAGTAAAAATGAAAAAAACAACAGCAATATTTATTGATGAAAATAATATTCCATTAATAATAAGGTCTGATTATGCAACTTATAATAATCAAAATTATAATAGTAGTTTTAGTCAAAACGTAACGGTTGAATATGTTAATCATTTGGTTAAATCTGAAAATTTAGATCTAAATTTTATAGAAAATATTATTACAATTTACAATAATGTAGTATACGAAGGTATGGAAGGTATAATTAAAACAGATAATGCAAAAATAGATTTAATTACCAAAAATGTTGAAATTTTTATGAATAATTCTCAATCTAAAGTGAAAGTAATTTCTAAATAATAAAATGTCTAATATTAAAAAATTTAGAATAAAGTCTTTTAAGGAAAATAAATCAATCTTAAAACTTGATAAAATTTCTTTAAAATTTGGTAGAAAGATGATTTTAGATAATCTAGTTTTACAACTTAATAGTGGTCAAATATTAGGTTTATTAGGTCCAAATGGAGTAGGAAAATCAACGATATTTAATGTTATTACAGGTTTGCTTTCACCTGACTTTGGTTCTGTAATAATAAATTCAGATGTAGTAAATAAATATCCTATTTATCAAAGAACTCTCAAATATAATATTGGCTTTGTTCCTCAATATGGTGGTTTTTTTCATGACCTATCTGTGTATGATAATTTGAAGGCAATAGCTGAGATAACAATACCAAATATAAGTTATCGAAATGAGAAAATTGACTCTTTAATTTCAAAATTTGAATTAGACCCCATTAAGGATATTAAAGCTGATTTCCTTTCAGGTGGACAAAAGAAAAAACTGGTTATAGCAATTGCATTAATCTCTGAACCAAAAATCCTTCTTCTTGATGAGCCTTTCGCAGCACTTGACGTCATGACCATCAAAACTCTTCAAGAAATAATTGTGGGATTACAAAGCCGAGAAAATATATCTGTAATTTTATGCGATCATCAAGCTCGTGATTTACTTGCTTGCGTCGATACGGCTGCAATAATCCATAATGGCAAAGTAATTGCGCAAGGCACTCCAACCAATTTGATACAAAATATTGATGCTAGAAACGCATATTTCGGTGAATCTTTTAAAATAAGTTAATTTTTTATTATGAATAATTTTGTAAGGATTAATGAGAATATAAAACCATTTAATAAATTATTAGAAATTGATGGTGATAAAAGTTTATCAATTAGATGGGCTTTAATTGCTTCTCAAGCGATTGGAAGATCTAGTTCACTTAATTTACTTAAATCTGAGGACGTTTTAAATACCTTAAAATGTTTAAAAAAACTTGGTGTAAAAGTTAAATTCAATCAAAATAAATGTGAAATTTTTAGTAAAGGATTAAATAGTTTTAGATATAAAAAAAATATTGTTCTAAATGCTGGAAACTCTGGCACTTTAGGTAGACTTATTATGGGACTTTTAGTGCACTCAAAATTTAGAATTAAAATGAAAGGGGATAAAAGTCTCTCCAAAAGAGATTTTAAAAGAATAACAAGACCTCTTAAAAAGTTTGGTGCAAATTTTTTTTCAAAAAATGATAATCTACCAATAGATATTTTGGGAACAAATTTTGCTAAACCTATAAAATATTTTGAAAATATCGGTTCTGCGCAATGTAAGAGTTCTATTATGCTTGCAGCCTTAAATACTAAAGGTACAACAATTATAAAAGCAAAAAAATCAAGAGATCACACTGAACTTCTTTTAAAATATTTGAAACTTCCTATTAAAATTAACAAAAAAAAAAATTTTGATTTGATAAAAATCAAAGGGAAAAAAAGGATAAAACCATTAAATTACAAAATACCATCCGATATCAGCTCAAGCTCTTTTTTTATTGTTTTAACTGCCCTTTCGAAAAATTCTAAATTGAAAATCAAAAATGTGAATATAAATCCAACAAGAGTAGGAATTTTAAAAATTTTAAAATTAATGGGTGTTAATATTAAGATTGAGAATATTAGAGTTTATAAAGGAGAGAGAATTGCTGATTTAATTATTAAAAGCAATAAATCATTTAAACCAATTAATTGCCCAACAAAACTAAATTCAGCAGCAATAGATGAATTTTTGTTGATTTTTTTAGTCGCTGCAAAAGCAAATGGTGTTTCTCATTTTAAAAAATTATCTGAACTAAATCAAAAAGAGAGTCCAAGACTCATTTGGGGCTCAAAAATTTTAAACAAAATGGGTGTTAAAACTGTCCTTACAAAGGATAGTATTAAAATTTATGGTAATCCAAATCTTATTATAAAAAAAAATATAGTGATAAAAAATTTTTTAAAAGATCATAGAATTTTTATGTCAAGTGTAGTAGCTGCACTCACTTTTGGCGGGAAATGGAAAATTCATGATAGAGAGTCAATAAACACTTCTTTTCCAACTTTTGTAAATAAAATTAAAAGCTTGGGAGCAAAAATAAACTAATTATCACGTAAAAACACAATATTTAATGATTAAATGATTTATTTAAACAAAATAGAGTGTTGATTAAAACCTTAAATTTATCTAAAAGATCGAAATTTTATAAAAAAAATAATATTAACATAAGATACTTTTAATAAATGGAAATTTATAAAGATTTAACAAGCCCTGCTTCTCAAGAGTTCGAAAAATTATTAAATAGTCAACTTTCAAAAATCAACATCGAAGAGGGCAAAATAATTGAAGGAAAAATTAATAAGATAACAGAAAAATTTGTTTTTCTTTTTGTTGAGGGACTAAAAAGTGAGCCTGTTTTAGATATTAATGAACTAAAAGGAATGGGTTTAGGTGATAAAATCAAAATAGGTGAAAAAATTTCTGTATTGCTTGAAAAAATAGAGGATAAAAATGGAGAAGTATTGGTTTCAGCAAGCAAAGCTCAAAAAATTAAGGGATGGGATAAGTTAGTGAAAGCTTTTGAGAATAACGAACCTATAATGGGTAAAATTACCTCAAAATGTAAAGGCGGTTGCATTGTTGAGCACCTAGACACTGGATCCTTAATGTTTTTACCTGGATCACAAATAAGTGATAAACCTTTGAAAGATATTAGCCATTTAATGAACGAGCCTCAAAAATTTGCTTTAATAAAGCTAGACAAGGTAAGAGGTAACGCATGTGTTTCTAGAAAAGAGATTATTTCTAATTTTAAAAAAGAGGACAAAGCCAAAATAATAGAAAAATATAAAGTTGGAGATATTATCAAAGGTGCAGAGGTAAAAGGATATAGCACTTTTGGTTGTTTCTTTAATGTTAATGGTGAATTAGATGTTTTGGTTCATTTGCAAGAAATTTCATACTCTAGAGTTAATCATCCTGATGAGGTATTTAATATCGGTGAAAAACACGATCTTAAAGTAATTTCAGTTGATATGGAAAAATTACAAGTAGGCTGTTCTGTAAAGCAGTTATCACCAGATCCTTTTGAACATATTGAAAATTATAAATTAGACAAAGTCTATAAGGTAAAAGTTGTTAAGATTATGGATTTTGGAGCATTTTGTGAACTGGAACCAGGGCTAACAACTCTTCTTCATACAAGTGAATTAAGTTGGACTAAAAAAAACATGTCGGCAAAAAAAATGTTTAAAGTTGGAGATGAAATAGATTGTGTAATTACCGAAATTGATAATGAAAAACGAAGAGTGGCTATTTCGCATAGACTAACTTTAGAAAATCCCTTTGAAGCATTTCAAAAAAAATATCCTGTCGATTCAGTTGCGGAAGGAGTTGTGGTTAACAAAAATGAGTACTCATTATTTGTGAAAGTTGGTGATATAGATGTGGACGCATTTTTGCATTGTAATGATCTTACGTATTTAAATAATGCAGAGGAAGAATTATCTAAATTTAAAAAAGGGGATAAATTAAAAGTAAAAGTACTTGAAATCAAAATTGCTGAACAAAAAATTAGGGTTGGGTTAAAACAGACGCAGCCAGATCCTTTTGATTGGTTTAAAGATAAAAAAGTTAATCAGACTATAACTGTCAAAATTATATCTACAGATAATAAAGGTTTAATAGTTAAACCAGAGGGATGCGAGATGGACTTTCATATTAAGAAATCTCAAATCGCTATTAATTCAGCTGACGCTAGACCATCAAGGTTTACTGGTGGTGAGAGAATAGATTGTGCCATTTCAGATCTTGATTTAAATAAGAGAAAAGTGAGTTTAAGTATAAAACTTTTGGAAGAAATAGAGAAGAAAGAAGCCTTGGAGAAATATGGATCAGAAGGCTCAGGAAAAAATTTACCATTTTCATCACTATCAAAAGACTTAGAAAAAAAAGGTGAAAAAAAAAAATAATTTAATATAGAAGAATAAATTGGCTATTGTAAAATCAAAGCTTTTAAAACAACTTTCAAAAAATTACCCCAATTATTTAAAAAAAGACTTAGAAAAATTTTCAAATATTATTTTAAAAGAAATTAAATTAACTCTTCAAAGAGGTGAGAGAGTAGAACTAAGGGGTTTTGGTGCTTTTTCCACATCAATACAGAAAGCAAGAATATCAAGGAATCCTAGGACAGGTGAAAAAATTAATACTCCTAAGAAAAAAACTATTCACTTCAAAATGTCTAAAGATTTGTTTAAAAAATTAAATGATGAAAAAGAATAAAATATTTGTTGCTTGTGACAGCACTAATATTTCCAAAATTAAGAAAATTATAAAAGAGACAAAGTCTCCAAAAATTAAAGTTGGATATAAATTTGGATTAGAATTTTTAAATTCAAAAAATGGTAGGAAATACCTTTCAAATTTAAAAAATGAGATTATTTTTGCTGATTTGAAAATCCACGATATTCCAAATACATGTGTTTCCACTATAAAAGCTATTAAAGATCTTAAAGTAAACTATCTAACAATTCACATAAGTTCTGGTTTAAAAGCTTTAAAAGCTTGTAAAAAAATTTCAAAAAAAATAAAATTAATTGGAGTTTCAATTCTTACATCGCTCGATAATAAAGCTATTAAGGAAATTGGTTATAACAAAAATATAAAAAAATTAGTCTTACAACAAGCTAAATTGGCAAACCAAGCAAAATTAGATGCAATAGTTTGTAGTGCACGTGAAGTACCAATTGTAAAAAAAGTTTTTAAAAAAGAAATTATTACACCTGGAATTAGATTTAATTCAAAATCAAATGATCAAGAAAGAGTTTTAACACCAAGACAAGCTTATAAAAATGGAAGTGACTGGTTGGTTATAGGTAGACCAATAACTCAAGGGAACATTAAAAAAAATATCAAATATCTAATTGATCATTTAAATCAATGATCCTTAAATCAAAAATTTGTGGAATATCTGACAAAAAAACTTTAAAATTTATTGTAAATCATCGCCATCCTCCTCAATTTATTGGCTTCATAGTAAATTATCCTAAATCACCAAGATATATTGATACTAAAAAACTTAAAGAATTAATTAATATTGACAAAAAGAAATCTTTTTATGTTGCTGTTTTAGTTGAACCAGATCAAAAAATTCTTGAGGAAATTAAGGATCTACCTTTTGATTATTATCAAGTTTACAACTGCAATGTAGATAAAATTCAACATATAAAGAGTACGTATAATAAAAAAATTATCGTAGCTTTAACTATTGAAAATTCAAAAGATGTACAAAATTACAAATTGTACAAAGATGTGTCTGATATTTATCTATTTGATAGTAAAGGTTATGAAAGAAGCTTGTCATTCAATCACACTTTAATTCAAAATATTCAATTTCAAAAGGATGTGATGATTGCTGGAAATATTCAGATTAATGATGACCTTGAAAAATATAAAGAAATAGCAGATATTATCGATATATCTGGAGGGTTAGAAACTTCTGGAAAAAAAGATATTTCCAAAATAGAAATTTTTTTGAATAAAATAAAATTTTTGAACGATGAAACTTAAAAAAAATATACCTTTAATAGATCAACATGATCAATTTGGATTTTGGGGTGGAAAATTTGGTGGAAGTTTTATTCCGGAAACCTTAAAAAAACCAGTTGAGGACTTGACGAGTGAATTTCAAAAATTACGAAAAAATAAAAAATTTATCAAAAAAAAAGATTTTTATTTTAAAAATTATATAGGATCTCCAACACCATTTATAAAACTAGAAAATTTGTCCAACCATTTGGGTGGAGCACAGATATGGGCAAAAGTAGTCTCGGAAGCTAATGGAGGAGCTCATAAGATATATAATGCAACAGTTCACGCATTAATTTGTAAAGCTATGGGAAAAAAATACATTGTAGGAGATACTGGTGCGGGGTATGCAGGTAAAATGCTGAGTATGGCAGCAAAAAAATTTGATCTTAAATGTAAGATTTTTATGGGAGCAAAGGATATTAAGAGACAAAAACCAAATTGTGATGCAATGAGAAAGAATGGTGCTGAAATAGTTCCTGTATACTCGGGGAGTCAAACTTTAGTTGATGCGGTAAGCGAATGTATGAGATATTGGGTTTCAAATTGTGATAATACTCATATGTGTGTAGGTTCTACAGTTGGTCCAAATATTTTTGTTAAAATTTGTGGGTGGTCTACTGCTCAAATTTCAAGAGAATTAAAGATACAATTAAAAAAAGAATTCAAAAAAATTCCAAAGAAAATTAAACTTATTAACTGTGTTGGTGGTGGGAGCTCTGCGTATGGTTTTTGGAGTGAATTTATTGATTTTGACAAAAAACAAATTGAATTAATAGGGGTAGAAGCTGGAGGTCCCAAAAAATCAAAATTACACGCAGCACCTTTAAGTAGAGGTGCAAAATTAGGAATTCTCCATGGAGCAGCTGCTTATTGTTGTCAAGATAATGAAGGACAAATTAAAGAAACTGAATCTATCTCTGCAGGCCTCGATTACCCATCTGTTTCTCCTATTCATTGTTTTCTTAAAGACACTAAAAGAGCAAGATACACGTTTGCAACAGATGAATCAGCTCTGGAAGCATATAAAATAGTAACAAGATTTGAAAAACTTAATCCAAGTTTAGAACCAAGTCATGCTTTTGCTGAAGCTATAAGGATTGCACCAAAATTAAGTAAGGATACTATTCTTATAGTAAACTCTTGTGGTGATGCAAAAAAAGATAGGGATATTTTAAAAAAAAGATTGGGTAAGTATTAATGAATAATTCATTAATAAATCAATCTTTTAAAAAAGCAAAAAAAGAGAATAGACCTGCTCTTCTTACTTATATTGTTGCTGGTGATAATACAAAAAAAAAATCTTTAGAAATTTTAAAATCTATTTCGAAATATGCAGATATATGTGAATTAGGTTTTCCACACAATACACCTATTGCAGATGGTGGCCAAATTCAAAACAGTTCTTACCGTGCAATTAAAAATGGAATTAAAATCAACGATGTATTTTCAATAGTTAGTAAATTCAAAAAATTTATTAAGGATAAACCAATTATTTTGATGGGCTACTATAATATGATTTATCAGTACAATGAGAATAAATTTATTACAAAATGCAAGAGATCAAAAGTTGATGGTTTGATAGTGGTTGATTTACCTTTTCCAGAGAATAAAAATTTTGCATTAAAATGTAAAAAAAATAAGATTAATTTTATTCAACTTATTTCACCCACGACATCAAAGATAAGATTAAAAAAAATTTTCAAATATTCGCATGATATGCTTTACTATATTAGTATGTTGTCAACCACTGGTGGAAAATTAAAAGTGTCACCAAAAAAAATAATGAAAGAATATGGTAAAATAAAAAATTATAATAAGTTAAAAAATGTGGTAATAGGTTTCGGTATCACTGAAAAGACTATAAAATCACTTAAAAAAGCTGATGGATTAGTTGTCGGGAGCGCGATTTGTAAGGAAATTACAAATTCTATAAAAAAAAGACAAAATGCTGTCACAAATGTTACTAATGTAGTTAAGAAATTAAAAAACAAAATAAAATGAATTGGATTACCAAAATAATAAAAGCAGGTGAAAAAATTAAAACTGCAATACATAAACGAGCAACAAAAGAAGATATTGCTAATAGTGATTGGACGTCTTGCTGCAAAGGACCAATCTTGAAAAAAGATTTAGCTGACAATCTTTGGGTATGTCCTGATTGCAACAAACATCATAGAATTAAACCAAAACAAAGATTTGATATTTTATTTGGAAAAAATAATTATGAAATATTTAAAACGCCAATTCCAAAAGATGACCCTTTAAATTGGACTGACTCTAAACCGTATAAAGAAAGATTAAAAAGTGCTAGAAAAAAAACTGGCTTGGATTGTGGAATGATGGTTGCAAGTGGATCAATTAATAACATTAAAATTACAGCTGTAGCCTCTGATTTTGATTTCTTAGGAGCATCAATGGCTGCTGCTGAGGGAGAAGCCTTTTTATATGGTATTCAACATGCCATTGAAAATCAAACTCCATTTTTGTGTATCAGTGCTGGCGGAGGCATGAGAATGATGGAAAGTTTAATATCACTTTCCCAAATGACTAGAACAACACTTGCTATTAATGAACTTAAAAAAAATAATTTACCCTATTTAGTCTGTATCACTGATCCAACAGCTGGCGGTATAACTGCTTCTTATGCAATGTTAGGAGATATTCACATTGCTGAGCCAGGGGCTTTAATTGCTTTTGCTGGTGCGAGAGTAATACAAGGCACGGTTAAAGAAGAGTTACCTGATGGATTTCAAAAAAGTGAATATGTTGAAAAAACTGGTTTTGTAGACATTATTGTAGAAAGAAAACTTCTGTCTGATAAAATTGGAACTTTATTATCAATATTGTTAAAGAAAAATTCTGATATAAGCACTGTTGAAAATGAAACTACAGAAAATACTCAGTCGCTTTCTAAAGTTGCATCCTAAAGAAATTGATCTTAGCCTAGATCGAATAAAGTTACTTTGTAAAAAACTTGGTAATCCACAAGATAAGTTGAAAGCAATTTCTGTAATTGGAACTAATGGAAAAAATTCTACTATTCAGAGTTGTTTTTCTATTTTAAAAGAAGCGAACGTAAAATGTAATATTTACACAAGCCCACATATTCAAAGAATAAACGAAAGGTTCGTTTTTAACAATCAAGAATTAAATGATGAGGAATTAGCATCTCTTTTTGAAGAAGTTGAAAAAATAAATGAAAATAATCCTATAACATTTTTTGAAATATTAACTGCTTCATTTTTTTATAAAGCTTCTCAGTATCCTAATAATATTAATATTATTGAATCTGGTTTATTTTTTAGATTTGATGCAACAAATATCTTAAAAAAAAATTTAGCAACTATCATTACATCTATTAGCAAGGATCATCTTGATTGGCTTCCAAAAAATGAACAAACTATTGAAAAGATTGTTTTTGAAAAAACTTCATCTTTGTTAAATTCTAACATTATTGTAGCAAAACAAAATTCAAAAAAAACATTGGATTGTATAAAAAAAAATATTTCAGATAATTTATCAAATAAGTTTTTTTTTAATGAAGATTTTTCATATACGAATTGTGAAAATGATTTTTTCTATTATGAGGATAAGTATGGTGGTCTTAAATTACCAAAGCCCAATATTCTTGGTCAATTTCAATTAGAGAACATTTCAACCTCAATAGCAATGCTAAGAGAATTAAAATTTAACATTAGTGATGAAAATATTCATCAGGGAATTCAAAAAATAAATAATGTTGCAAGACTCCAGGAAATTAAAAAGGGTAAATTAAAAGATTTAATTAAAAATAATTTATTTTTAATTTCTGGTGATCATAATGTGGATGGAGCAAGAGTATTAAATGAATATCTTGGGAGTTTAAATTGCAAAAAACATGTCATAATTGGCATGATGGCAAATAAAGAACATGAAAAATATATAAGTTATTTCAAAGATATCTCCTCAATCATAACAGTGGACATACCAAATCAACCAAATGCAATTAGTGGAAAAAAATTAAAAGAAAAATTTAAAGATTTATCCAATGTCGATTATCAAGAAAATATTGAAAAAGCTATCAAATCAGTAAAAATAAATGATGGTGATTTATTGCTTATTACTGGCTCCTTATATCTTTGTTCAGAAGTTTTAAACTTAAACTAGATATTTTTTTCCAGAAATTCCTTCATATTACTTTCAGGAACACCACCAACTTTTCTATCTACCTCAATACCTTTTTTATAGATTATAACTGTTGGAACACCTCTTATACCCGCTGCACTACCAGTATTTATTCCTCCATCCTCAATATCTGCGTAATAAAAACCGGCTTTATCATTATATTCACCTGCTAATTTATCCATTATAGGTTTTAAAGATTTACATGGTTGGCACCATGCTGCGCTAAATTGTATAACGGATACATCCTCTTTTTTAATCTTATTATCAAAATCTTCATCTTTAAAATCTATTAACATAAAACCTTTTTATAAATTAAGTTGATAAAGTCAACTATGCAATTTCATATTTTTTTTCTATCGACATTATAAATTCATTAATTTCGTCTAGTTTTTTTAATTCCTCATGATTGTCATTATTATCTGCTTGATTCCTCAAGGTATCAATTTCATTATAAGCCATTCCAATAGTTTGCCATTTCTCTCTATTTTTACTTAAAATTCTTCGAGCTATTTCGCTCTTGATATTTTTATAAAGATCTAAAGGTAAAACCTGTGGTGCTTCTTGATAAATAATTTTTTGCCCAAACCAACAACATCTTTTATCCTGAAATTTATCTAGCAATCTCAATTTATCTTCCCATGATGAACTGTGCCATACTTTGAATAACGCTGTATCTTTATTTGGAATAAACTTTTCATAAAGAGTTTCTTCTGGCAGTAAGTCTTCTTGAGTTTTTGTTTGTTCTTTTTCCTCAGCAGCTTCTCTATTTATAATTTGTATATTTTGACAAAATTTTTCATTACTTCTTACTAAAAAAGCCCTTTTTTTAATTGTTTCTAAATCAAGTTCTGAATAGGGTTTTTGTTTCATTGCAAATTGTTTATCTAATACTATTGGAGCTTTATTTGTTTTAATTACTCTAGTTACTTTTGGACTAATTTTTTTTAAATTTGTTTTAAGCTCATTGACGGACATTTGTAAATATGGCTCTGGATCTCTTCTCAAATCCCACAAATATCCCCAAGATGTATATGATGGGTGAAAAGAATGAGATGGATGCAAAGTAGATACCAAGTACATCATGTTTCTTCCTTTTACGTTTTCAAAAATAGAATATATGCCATCACTTTTTATAATAGTCTCAACACTACTTTTTGTTGAAGTACTTAAAAATTTATCCCATATTTCTGAGTGTTTTTCCTTTATAATTCTAAGCACTTTAAGAGACGTGTATGCATCATGATAAGCAGTGTGAGCGGCTGAAGTATCAAATCCTTGCATTCTGGCTAGTCCTTCTAAAGCTAAGCTTTCATTGCCTGCTTCTGTTAATTCAGTTTTTAAAGTTGTTGAATTGATAGTTTGGGCAGCTCTTGCCAAATGAAGACCATCATGTTCTTTGTTTGGCGATGAATGGGTAATATATGGATAACGATTTCCTTTAAAGAAATTAAAGTGAAACATTCTTCTATCAAAATTAAGATTACTCCAACCCATAAACATCGCTGGAGCACATTTTGAGAAAAAGTTCTCCACTGCGCCTAGAAAATCGTAATGAGAATAATTTCCTTTAGTAAGTAAATCAATGCTTGTTGAGTTAACTAAAAGCGCCTTAGCACTAGGTACTTCCCCTTCAGGCATTCTTCCTCTGATATTTAATTTACCTATTTCCTTTAAATTTTTATCAACTACAACAGCTCCAACTTCAATTATGGATCCCCATATCGTGCTATTGGTTGTTTCTGTATCGTATATTACTATTTTGTCCATTCTAAAAAATTAAATTGTGTATTTAAGCTCATTAAACTTTTTTAATCTTCCTAAAAATAAATTTTGATATGTTATCAATTCTGATCCTTGAATTTTAAATTTTTGAAACAAATTATCTACTGTGCAAACAAGTATAACACAAGCAGTGATATTGGACTTATACACA
>MDTG01023949.1_pt1 | contig 19977 bp, 19 predicted proteins | sample 811421 | NCBI WGS metagenome assembly MDTG01 (sample SAMN05326645, study PRJNA326480) | marine metagenome | isolation source: seawater | place: Pacific Ocean: South East | collected 2011
ATGGGCGCGATGTACGCCGTGTTAAATCGCAACAAGCGCTCACTGGTATTGGATTTCAAGGAAGCTTCTGATAAGAATATTTTTAGCCAATTAATTCAAACTACCGACGTCCTGATTGAGAATTATAGGCCAGGTGTCGTTAAAAAATTGGGTATTGATTATGATACTTTGCAGGTGTTACGACCTGAACTGATCTATGTATCGATTAGCGGTTATGGGCAGACAGGCCCTTATTCTAATCGAAGGGTATATGATCCATTGATTCAGGCGTCTTCTGGAACGGCTGCCGAGCAAAGTAAATCCCGACCAACCAATGTCAGAACGGTCATGTTTGATAAAGTGACAGGTTTTACAGCAGCCCAGGCGATCACGACGGCATTACTCCAGAGAGTAAAAACAGGCTTCGGACAGTACATCCCTATTTCGATGTTGGCGTCTGCTTTATATTACCAGTGGCCAGATTTCATGTGGTCTCATACATTACTCGGAGAAGGTGTAAATCATGCCGGAGAACTTGCAGATTATTTTCAGGTTTATAAGGCGAAAGATGGGTACGTAGCGGTAATACTGGTTTCGGATGAGCACTTCCGAATACTTTGTGGGCTATTTGGATCCGAGTTGATCGATGATCCAAGATTTTCGTCATTTCCCAATCGGATAATAAATGCAGATGAATTGCGAAACGCTCTGGATTCTGTCTTTTCAGGGGCTTTGGCAAACGATATTTGTAGACAACTCGATGAGAACAATGTGCCCTGTGCGCGGGTAAATACGCTCGAAGATATTCATAGTGACGAGCAAGTTATTCATGAGGAAGTCCTAGTCGAAATTGATCATCCTGTTGCAGGTCCAATGAGATTTGCTAGTCCACCATTTAAATTCACAGGGCAAGGAGATTTTCTGAATAGCCATGCAGCCACACTGGGTGATCACAATCGAGAGATTTTGACAGAACTACAGGTGCCAGAAGTAGAAATCCAAAAAGCAGAGGAACGGGAACGTCTTAACCGCGAAAAAATGACTGACTTCAACTTGTCCCAGGCCAAGTAACAATAGTTTGGTTTTTTGCCTTAATCTTTATATGCGATGCGTTTTGTAGAGAAAATACGATAGTTGATTCTCCATCCTACCTCTTGCTTTACCACTGAGTCATAATATGAGCCGTAGAAAACCCGATGACCTGCCTCTTTGGTGGTGTCATCAATTGGAAAAATACCACGGCTTCGCATCTCAATTTTTTTAGATGATATGGAGAAATGTGTGTTTGTAATAAGATGTGCGAGTGGATGACGACCTTCCTCAGCCATAAAGTGTTGAATTTCGGATAAGCCATTCATGGTGACCAGCCCGGCGACTTCAAAAACAGCATCTTGAGTAAAAATACTTGAAAGGGCGTGCCAGTTACAATCATCCATTGCATCGACGTAGCGTGCATTGAGCTCGTAAAGTTCTAACTTGTCTTCTAAGGTCAGCATTGGTTTTTCAATATACTACGTATTTATGATAACCATCGACCGATTGGAGTTTTTAGCCACAACAGCTGCATAAACTTGATCATATTGGTTGCGGTTTTCTCTGAATACGGATATCCATTAGGTATTTTTCCGCCGCGCTTTTCTACGACGATAGGCATTTCATGACAATATCCTCGTACACCTTTCTTACCATTAACCTGACCAACACCAGAATTCTTTTTCCCGCCGAAGGGTGCCTCTGGTATGCCATAGCTCATCGCCATGTCATTGATCGAACACGCTCCTGTATCTATTTGAAGAGCGAGCTGGATGCCACGAGTTTTGTCCTGGGTCCAGACATTGCCATTCAACCCATACTTAGAATCATTTGTCAGCTTTATCGCTTCGGCCTCATCTCGAACTTTCTGGATACACAAGATGGGTCCAAAAGTTTCCTCCACCATAATGTCCATGTCATTACTCACGTCTGTTATTACCGTGGGCCTGTAATAGAGTCCTTTGAGGTTTTCGTTGCGAGATCCACCCATATGAATCGTCGCCCCTTTAGTTTTTGCGTCGCCGACGTGACGCTCGATAATTTCTAATTGCTTGTCCCAGAAGACCGCCCCTATACTCTCGTTGAAACCGTGTTGGGTACCTTGTTTGAGGTCTTGGCCGGCCGCAAGAACCTTTACCAAAAAAGTATCGTAAATTTCTTCCACCACATAAATTCGCTCTGTTCCGCAGCAGTAGTGTCCCGTATTCATGCAGGAGCCGAGCCAGGCACCTTGAGCAGCGCGATCTAAATCAGCATCAGCACAGACGATCATCGCATCGTTTCCTCCCAGTTCGAGAGTCACTGGCTTGAGTTGGCGCGCACAGGATTCTGCAACTTTCCTTCCTGTATTTACACTACCGGTAAAAGATATTTTATCGACATCGCCATCCACAATTGCCGCGCCGGTTTCTCCATCACCTAGCAACACCTGAAACACTCCTTCAGGTAGTCCGGCTTCCAGAAAAATGGTTTCGGCCAGTTTTGAGGAATACGGTGTAACTTCCGATCCTTTGGCAACGACCGTATTTCCTGCCATGATAGCCTGGCAGGCCTGATTCATCATTAATACGAATGGTCCATTCCATGGAGTGATCAGTCCAATAACTCCTAATGGTTTGTAGGCGATATACAACTCTTTTGTGAAGCGCATGACACCGTGGATTTTTCTATTACGGGGACGTAGAAATTGTTCTGTATTTTTAGCGTAGTAGCACAACGAATCAGCGACTGAGAATACTTCCATACTCATCGCATCGGTCCGAGCTTTTCCAGTTTCGGCGATTACGGTATCCATGATCATGTCAGCTTTTTTTACGACAAGGCGGCATGCCTCATTCACGATTGCTGCACGTTGAGTGAAAGATGTCTTCGACCAGGGCGCTTGAATTTCTCTAGCAGTTGATATTGCCGACGATACGTCAGCTTGATTGGCACAGGTTATCTCGCCTGTCGTCTCGAGCGTAATTGGACTCGTCAGTGTGAGCAACCGGCGGCCATTAGCTGTGCCACCGTTTTCATAAATAGACATAGTTACATCTCCGTAGATCTGAACATTCGATCTTTAAGGCAATAGCGATTGAAGAAATCGGGCTCAGGTAGAATCTTTATTCGCCTGACTTTAACGTAATAATGGAGCGACTAAAAGATGTGAACATTAATTAGTATCTAATACAGATCCTGGAAAAATGACGGTCATAGCTACAGCTTCGTTACTCTGGTAAGCCTCGGCGATATAGCTTTTATTAGAAAAACGTCAATGCCGTAATGTATACCGTTCCGTGCACGAGTAGTGCTATTACGCAGTAGCCCATGATGTCACGTATATGTAGGCCAGCAATTGCGAGAACTGGCACCGCGTAAAGCGGCTGAATGGCATTTGTCCAAGATTCACCGGTAGCCACGGACATTGCAATTCGGGGAATGTCTGCACCCATTTGCAATGCCGCATCGATCATGATCGGACCTTGAACTGCCCATTGTCCCCCTGCAGATGGAATAAAGATATTTAGAATGGCAGCTGATGCGAAGGTTAGAAGAGGTAATGTCTCAACAGTTGCTATATGGACGAAACCCTCTACAAATAACTGACCCAGCCCTGAGCTAGCCATTATCCCCATTAATCCGGCGTATAGAGGATACTGGATAAGGAATGGCCCTGCGACTTTTGCTGCGTTTGATAATAGCTCCACATAATGCCTTGAGGAGTCGCAAAATAGCAGGCCCAATACAACAAATATCATGTTTAGGGAATTCAGATTAAGAGAACCTCCAAGGATGAAGTGTCGCAAAATATAAAACCCTGCAAATACACCAAGTGCGAATGTAACCCAACGAGAATTTTCAAGCTTTTGAGAAGGAGTGGCAGTAATCTCTTCAATTCTAATCGATTCTTGCTGGTTGTTGGCCTCTGGCAGTGACATTTCCCTCACTGAATCTCCATCCGGTGCGGCTAGCGCATATGCGATAGGAAGTAAGATCATGTTTGTAGCTACAATTGACATACTCCATGGAGAAAAAATTGTCTGATCTAAAGGGATTAGGCCAATTTTTTCTATCAGAAAATGATCTGGTGTGTTTAATATAAGTTGTATGGACGCAGATAGACCTTGCATTCCGACCGCGGTCCCAGAATACCCACATGCAACTAGTAAAGGATAATCAACCTTAATTCCTCTCTCTCTGAAATTCTTACCGATAATTCGCGCCACTACCGCGGGGACAATTAAACCAATACCCCAGGAGAACAGGGAGAAAAAACCAGCTAAAAGAGTAATTCCTACATAAGCCATACGAGGGGAATGGATTTTCAGCGCGAAGCTCGTTAATAATTTATTTACCGGACGAGTGTGCGCAACAACATGACCTAGCGCGAGAATCAAAATCATCTGACACGTAAATTGCAATAAACTCCAATAGCCATTACCCCAAGCATCAATGGTTTGTCCGACGGTAAAGTCAGTGAACGCGAGAGCTGCGAAATAGCAGAGAAGGGTAAGGAAGATTGCTATTACCAGCGGATCAGGCATCCAGCGTTCGGCAACTTTTACGAAAAAGGAGGTAATTGCTCTAAGCATTGTTTTTCTCAAAATTTAGGTAGGAAATTAAACGTTGCTCCAACGTAGCAGACCAACTGTAGCGTACCATAACAGATAATAACGGTGATTAATGAATTCCCGCCCCATACTTGATACTTGGGGCTACCGTACTTTAGCCGACTATGTTTTGCGGCTAATGCAGGCACGATGCTGCCGAAGATACAGGCAAACATTCCGGCAAGGCCAATCGCATAGATAAATCCATTAGGAAAAAATAGTTCACCTAGAGTGGGTGGCAAGAACGTGATAATAGCGGTCTTAAATCTGCCAAACGAATTGTCTAAAAAGTTAAACTTGTCAGCTATAAAATCGAATAGACCGAGGGTTACCCCCAGAAAGGAAGAGATTACTGCCATGTTGGCAAATATCGCTAAGGTATTTCCTAAGAACTTAGCATCAGTCTTACTTCTTAGGGAATTGACCAGATCCCCAATATTGCCGCCCGAAGCATTAATTTCACTAAATTCTTCTCGCGGTATATTGCCTAGCGTTGAGACTAGCCATATAAGATAAAAGCTTAATACCACTATAGAGCCGAAAAGTAGACAGCTCTTAACCATTCTCACATTAGACGAATAATGCTTAATAAGGCTGGGTACGCAGCCATGGTAACCGAACGAAGTCATAAAATATGGTATTGCTGCAAGAGTGTAGATGAGATATTCAGGTTTGCTACTAAAAATAGTTTCTATTTCTATATGTAATACAAAACCCTGAACAGAAAGCAGGAAAGAAATACACATTCCAGCAACCAGTATAGTGGATAGACGTCCTACAAAGGCTGTTCCATACCATACACAGAATGCTAGGCCGAATGAAAAAAGCATTCCAGAGAGCATTATCGGTACGTTGAAACCAAAAGTTTCCTTTATAGTATGAGCAACAATCGATCCACCACCACTAATGTAAGCGTAAGTTAGTATGTAAAGAATGAAGCAGAGCGAAATATTATTTAGCAGATTCCATCGTGGGCCCAACAGATCTCCGACAAAGGTGTCAAAACTAGATCCAGGGACATAATTTAAATTTGCTTCCATAATGAAAAGGCTAGAGTGAAACATGCAAAACCAGGTACAGATAAGAAGAAGTGAGGACCATTCAAACCACATTCCTGAAGAGATTATCGGTAAGGAAAACATGCCTGCCCCAACTGCAGTGCCGGTTACTATAGTTATTCCAGGCAGCAACGAATAAAAGGTCCTTATTGATTTTCTAGTCAGCTTATTCGTACCTTTTTTAGTGAAAAGCGTTTTTGTCACGATATCAGTTAACAATGGTATGGGAAATATCTAATCTAGGTGTAAATTATTGCGAGCCTTATATTTCTAAAGTTGATTTTTCATCAAAAAAATGCGATTTGTACTCGCAACTGCTATTTAGTTTTTTCATAATAAGTTTTTAAAATATTGTTACCTAACTTTGGAAGCGACGTGTCAAAAACACACACGAATAAACGTCCCATAGATGACCTAACTGGTTTTCAAGTGCTTGATACATTCAAGAGATTTGATCAGCGCGACGATATATTTTGTCGCTCCCAATGGGACGCTAAAGTTAAATCTGATAAAGCCGGTGCCTTTTTTAGCGGTTATTTTATGCCGAATGCGCGCTCTAGGAAGACAGATGGTTTCAGTCAGAGAGATTATGCATTACGCAATGCAGCATGGCATGTAACAAATATCTTCCGTGACATTAATAGAGAAAATACAGGAAGGAAAGAAGGTTTTTTCGACCATTTTACGACTCACGACGAAGGTGGGGCAGAACCTTATCCATTTGATAGCAAGGATCAGGCCACGCATGATATCCGAAAGGCAGCAAAGTTATTTCAGGCAGATTTATTCGGAGTCTGTGAATTCGATGAGCGGTGGATGTATAGCGGAATTTATAGTGAAACTACAAATGATAGTAAACCTATGGAAATTCCAAATAAATTACCTTTTGTAATTGTTATCGGTGAGTCAATGGATCTAGGACTAACCGAGACCGTGCCTTCGGCACTATCAGGAAGTGCTACAGGATTAGGATATTCATATGATTCTGTAACGTTAATAACTTTAGCGCAGTACATTCGTAATTTAGGTTATCGAGCCTATGCTAGTATGAATGATTCCTCCTTAGGCATACCACTAGCGGTACAGGCTGGATTTGGTGAAGTTGGTAGGCACAGCCTACTAATTACCGAGGAATATGGACCCAGGTTAAGATTGGGGAGAATCTTTACTGACCTGCCTCTGACAGTTAGCCGCCCAAAAAAAATCGGAGTTAAAGAGTTTTGTTCGGTGTGTGATCGCTGTGCAGCTGCTTGCCCACCAAAAGCCATCCCTAATGATCAACCTTCTACGCGAATTTATAATCGATCCAATTTAATAGGGGTTAAGAAATGGACGGTTGACGCAGAGAAGTGCTTTAAGTTTTGGGTAAATCAAAATACCGATTGTTCAATATGTATCAGGGTTTGTCCATATAATCGAGATTATTCTCGCTGGTATAATAGGGTTTGGAGAAAATTAGCAGGCTCGCCTCTGCGCCGTCTTGCGCTTTGGTTAGATGATCAATTTAGCAATCGAATCCGAAAGAAGTCTAACAGTTGGTGGAGTGAATCGTGATTCGTTTTAGGGATATATATAATCTGGCGTTGGAGCGAAAAGGGAGTAAAGAAATCCTAGAAAGCTTGATTGCCAGACCTTCTGATAGATCGGCTTTGAGAGTTTTCTCCGATGACAGATGCCTTGCGGAATTCACAAAGAAAATATTTCAGTCAGGTTTTGTTTGGAAGATTGTTGAGCAAAAATGGGATGGTTTTGAGGAAATATTCTGGGGTTTCGATATTGATAAACTCTTATTGATGCCTGAGGATATGCTTGAACGAAAGGCCCAAGATAAAAAAATTATCCGCAACTTCAGAAAAGTAAGAACGATTCTTGTCAATGCTCAAATGATTAAAGAAACCTGTGAAAGAGAAGACAAGAGTTTTGGCAGGTTTTTGTCAGATTGGCCAAAAAGTGATCTGGTTGGGCTTTGGCTTTATCTCAAAAATAATGGTAGTCGACTGGGGGGCAATACTGGTCCCTTTGCCTTGCGATCTCTTGGAATAGATTGTTTCCTTTTGACTAAAGATGTAGAAGATTTCCTAAGATTAAACGGAATTGTTGATTCTGGAATAAGTTCAAAACGGGCTCTATACGCTTCCCAAGCCTTCTTTAATGATCTCCAAAAAGATTCTGGAAGAGATTTTTCTGAGCTTAGTCGCTTGATAGCTTTTTCTTTTGGAGATAATTGGGCTGGATTATCTCGTTAGCAAATTTTCTCTTCCATCTCGCCTGAGATCACAATGCTCCAAATTATGGTGACTTTTAGGTTTTTTTACCAAATTAGTCTATTAAGTTTCTAGAGGAAACCATAAATATTTTTTGATTTCTGTCGACATGGATGTAGACTGCACATATTATTCAAAATAGTGCAGCGCTGTGATTTTAAAGAATGGAGTCAAGTAATATGAAGTTAGTAAATTTTAGCCTAGGAGTCTTTTTCTCACTAATTTTATTTTCCAATACTTCTCTTGGGGATATGTACAATGTCCCAGGATCTTCATGCGCCGCAATTAATCCAGCTCAAGCTAAAGCAATGAACTGGACAGAGCTGGGGATTGTAAATAAAGATACTCGTAGCCTATGGATTATGTGTCCTTTGTTAAGAAAGTCATATAGTGGTGCTACAGGTGAAAACCAAACCCATTTTTCTGCAGGGATAATACCGTTTTCATGTGGAAGCAGTGCCTGCGGTGAAGCGAACACTGAAGACGAAGATATAAAGTGTATTATGAGAGAATATTCTGGGGGTGTTGTAAAGAGATCTAAGGTCGAGGAGAGAACTTTGGCCCCTGGAAATCAGGTAGGTATAAGCTATATGAATTGGAAAGCCCGTGATCCGGAGGGTAGTATTTTTAATATTGCTTGTTTGTTGCCTCCTAACACTGGTGTTTCTACACTCCTGACGGATTCTACTACCGATTCTAGCTCTACGCTCATTACTGATGCGTTGGCAGATCTTCCTATTTCTCCTTGATTCATCATGGATAGGAAAATGTCGATAAATTCTCCAGAAGAGACGTAACTTGTGCGAAAAATGCTGCAGACCCGCGAAGAATAGAAGCGACAGTTAGTGGGGTTACACCGAAACTCCCATTCCTTGATTATTGGTTACTTGCTTTGGATTTTTGGATTTCTTGGATCTCATAGGTTTTATTATGGAAAAAGAATATCAGCAATAATCTGGTTTTTTACCTTTGGTCTTCTTTTTATTGGTTGGGTAATAGACTTATTTCTCATACCAAGAATGGATCAAGAAGCAGATAGGCGCTACACGGATGGCCGAATAAATCATAGTGTTGCTTGGATCTTTCTTACCTTTTTAGGTATTTTTGGAGTCCATCGCATGTACCTCGGGAAATGGTTTACCGGTATCTTGTATCTTTTGACGCTTGGATTGCTAGGTTTTGGGTGGTTGTGGGATTTACTTACACTAAATGAGCAAGTTTCTGATATTAACTTGCGTGAAATACCTTAGGGTGATCTTCCTCGAGTCGCGTCAACAGCTGATTCAATTAGCGGTATTATTTCAAAAATCAGCAAGTTAATGGCCGCAGAAGAAGAACTAGTATCATAGTCATCGATAGCCATGTAACCACCGATTCCCCTTAAGGTATCAATCCATGCGACAGCTCCAAAGGCACCAGGATCCCAATAAAGATAGGGTGTTCTATCCGTACTATATGAAATCCTCCAACCCATTCCATAATTTCTCCGGAACTCCTCAGCCCTATTAGTTTGTAATTTCTCAACCCCGTCAATAGATAAGATTCTGTTGCCGCCACACCATCCACCCCTAAGGTGTGTCATAAGGATTTTCGCATAGTCTTGCATGTTAGAAATTGCACCACCGCCTATATGTGGATTGCTCTGTCCTCGCAGGCTATCCGGCGTCCCATCCCAAGCCCCAAGTGAGCTCCACATGTTGCCAAATTCGAAGACTTCCAGTGCGCACGGTTCCACTAAGTAATGCTCAACGATTTCCCCCCAGGATTTACTGGTAACTTGTTCGGCAACGAACCCTGCAAGTTGCCATTGGGATCCTCCATAGTCGTATACGCTTCCGGCTGGCAAAGTGCCTTTTAGCTCATTTTGATAGATAAGTTTCCCACATTCCTCGAGAGTACCAAACGGTTGAAATTGACAAAGATGAAGATCATAGTCGTCTAAAGATTCTAAACCTGGTATTCCAGAAGTATTACTAAGAAGTTGGATCGTCGTCCGGTCTCCGTACACGCCGTCCCACGGAATATAATTTTGGATTTCTTCTGAGATGCTAAAATTTACAGATGGATCTTCGTCTATTGCCATTAACAACATGGAGCTTGGCACTTTGCTGGTGGATGCAAGCATAGCGATTAGATCAATGTCATGGTCGCCAAAGGCGGCTTCGTGAACCGTTCCGAGTTCTGCATCTACTATTGTATAGGAGACACCTTGGGTATCATCAGAATCATCTAAAAACTTCTGGAACCTACGATCAACTGTGGTGAAGTCGTAATTTGTTTTTTCAAGATAAGAGACTGCTATTGAATGCAGGTCAACGTTTCCTGGCAGATTGCATTGTACACTGAGACTAGTATTTTCATTTTTTTTGGAGCTTAATTGCCAGTTTACATGTTTATTCTCTAATCCAGTTATACTAGTTCGCTTTGTAAAACCTGATTTGATTGAAGAAAAAAGAGTTTCTATTAACGTGCAGGTGATTGTTTGCACTCTATCCTGATTATTAATAAAGAGTATTTCTATTCCTATAGCAGGAGGAGTTTTGTAGAAATTAGATTCTGGTTTGTTTGAGATAATAGGACAGATAATAGAAGCAAATGAATCATTATTATTTGAAACACCAACTTCTGAAGATGAGATAAAGTTTGTAGAACTTGCACCAGTTGCTCTGCAAAAGGAACCGGGAATTACCCAGTAATCGTCATTTTTATCTGCAGTAGATGTATTTTCTTTTACCCATCCTTTTTTATTCAGATGGTGTTGTTGTAGTGCTTCATTGTTATAGGTTGTTTCAAAGATCGATAGAGAAAAAGAAGATTTTGTTAAAAAAAATAATAAAGTAAGAGCAGTAACCTTTGAAAAAAAAATAAATTTCACTCGCCCTATCCTGAATAAGTTTTTAATCGAAGGAAAGGATTTATATTCCATCCGAATTTTTTTGTTGAATTCTAAAATTATAACCCCATTTATTTTATGTGGATGCTTGGTAGAGATCCACTGAAAAACTCAGCTGGCTAGATATTTTTTGTAGGCCAAAAAACTTGTTGCTCTTTAAGAGGATATGATTATGACTAAACTAGATTTTGCACCACTGTACAGATCCACAATTGGCTTCGATTATGTAGCATCTTTATTTGATTCGATTGAAACAGAGAGAAACCAGCAGAATTATCCGCCATATAATATTCAGAGAATGGATGAAGATAATTACAAAATAACAATGGCAGTGGCTGGTTTTAGTGAAGATGAAATAGAAATTACTGCTGAAAATGACATTCTTATTCTCAGTGCTAAGAAAACGGTCAGTGAAAGAGAGAGAAACTATCTTTATCGCGGTATAGCTGAACGTGATTTTAGGCGACAGTTTAAGCTGGAGAAATATATTAGGGTGGTTAATGCCTCCCTGGAAAATGGGTTATTACAGGTTACTCTGGAGAGAGAAATTCCGGATGCGATGAAGCCGAGAAAAATTCCTCTTAATCAAGAAAGTAGATCAAATCAAGTATTGCGTTCCGCTTGATAAGAATGAAAAATAGGAAAAGGTGGTTAATCACCTCCTTTTTCTATTTGTAATTCGCCATTTTAAGCTTGTGTATTTATACTTTGGCTAAATAGTATATATTCAGCATAAGGAAAGAAAACACACCAAGGGGGAGATGATGCCAGGCAAAAAAGCTAAAGATAACTACGAAACGGATGTTGCGATAAATGCACTAAAAGACATGTTCGATATATATGACACGGTATCAGAAAATAAATTGGCGGTCTGTCAAGCGCGAGCAACTATAGATGAAAATAGGCAGATGATTCTTTCAAACTATACCGCTGCATTTATGGGTAATCGTCAATTAACAAATGACCATACTGAAGAGATATTTGAGATTCGCAGAGCTCTGTTGAGTGGTCTGGAAGTTACTACTGAAGTAGAGGCAGAGTATGTAGATGCTAAGATGTTACGAGCATCTCTAGCGCATTTGGAGCATCGAAGTCGTCTAAACTCTTCTGTACTCGAGGTTAACGATGATCTTGTTAAAGTAAATGAAATGCTAATTGATATAAACCGAAAAATCATGGGAATCAATAAAAGTATTATGGATTTTAATAATCAGGAAATAAAAACCAACCAATCACTTTTAACAGGAGCAAAGGCTCCGCAGGTATCGACGCATTCTGGAAATCGGAAACTGCAAAAGGAAAATGCTGAAAAATTAACGGAACTTAAAAAGCTCTCTTCCAAAAATAGTTCACGAATAAGGAAAATGCGTGAAAGATCAGAACGTAATGCTTCTCAAACAATTAAAAATAAATCTTCTATTCGAAATAGAAGGAAAGCATTAGAGGGAGTAAGAGAAAAGATAAGTAAAAATCGAGCTGCTATTAGGAATGCAATTTGATATTTATCTCCTCTATGATTTTTCTTTAATATAGATTCGTATTAGAGAATAGCTAATAGATATATATTAAATTATGAGTGAGAGAGAAGTCATCTGTGAGCTCATCGATTGGCGAGATAATGGATTTTCCCGCGGAGTCTCAATGCCACCGAAATCTTATTATGACCCTGACCTGTTTTCCTTAGAAAAAGATCGTATTTTTCGTCAGGGCTGGGTGTGCGTTGGAAGATCAAGTGAATTACAAGCTTCCGGTGACTACATTACTAGAATTGTTTCAGATCAACCACTAATCCTATTGAAAGATGGGACAAATAAAATAAGAGCAATGTCTAATGTTTGCAGGCACCGCCACGCATTGTTAGTAGAAGGTCGTGGAAATGTTTCACGTATTATTTGTCCGTATCATGCTTGGACATATAATCTTGATGGGACTTTGATAGCAGCTCCGTTCATGGATATGCCAAAGGATTCAGAGTGCAATTTACCCAGTTACTCGATACAAGAGTGGTATGGTTTTGTATTTGTTCATCTTGGGTTTCCAGTAAAAGATATTGCCAGCTTAGCGTCGGGTCTGGAATCTGATTTGATACACTATCAGCTCGACCGACAATTTGACGTTTATTCCAATGAGGTGGAAATTTCCACGAACTGGAAAATGATGGTCGAAAACTTTACTGAAAGTTACCATCTTTTTCGTGTTCATCCTGATACTCTTGAACCATATACTCCAACAAAGCTGTTAGAAGTGGGTGAGCCAGGCTTAGGGTTTAATCGGCACTATGTTTATTATAAAGAAAAATTTAGGCAACAGCCAAAAGGTAGAAAAGTTCCCCAGCCTCATTGTGATCGCGAAGTAGTTACTTGTCTTTATCCTAATTTATTGATTGTTGCCGCTCCAGATTCCACTGTTTGGGCTTGCATAGAACCTAAGGATGTAGGCAAAATTTTGTTGAGGTACGGCGTATTACAACACGAAGCCTATAAAAATGAATCAAATTACGATCAAATAATACAAGAACAAATAGATTTGACAGAAGCATTTAATGCCGAGGACAAAGTATTACTCGAGTCTATATTTCGAGGAGTCTCAGCACCTGATGCTAGGCCTTCTACTTTATGTCCTTTTGAAAAAACACTTCTCGACTTTGCTTATTACTATAGTTCTGTAATTTTACAGAAAAGCTAATTTCTTAAGGCATTATTTTCTTCATTAATTATTAAAAATATTATTATTTTATAGATAAGTTTATCGGATAATCTTGCACGAGTAAGATTACTTTTCTAGTATATCTTTGGGAATTTGAATAAGAGCGGCCATGGAGAACATAAGATTATCTCAAGCGTTAGATTTCTTTGATGAATCAGAGGCTCTTTTCATGCTATTAGAGCCATTGGCAGAATATAAATTAAATGAACCTACGCAATTTAAAAATTGGACGCTAAGTGATGTTGTTCAGCACCTACATATATGGAATTGGGCCGCAAATGAATCGTTAGTCAATGAAAGTTCTTTTTTAAAATTTCTTGATGCGCTCTTCAAAAAAGTGACGGTTTCCGGTTCATTACGAGAATTTGAAAATGATTGGTTAGAGGGTCTCTCTGGAGCAGAACTACTCCAAGAATGGAGACAGTTTTATACTACTATGACTACTAGGTTTTCTGAATGTGATCCTAAAAAACGTTTGAAGTGGGCTGGTCCAGATATGAGTGCTAGATCGAGCATAACCGCGAGGTTGATGGAAACATGGGCTCATGGACAGGAGGTATATGATCATCTTGGAGTTGTCCGTCAAGACGGAGATCGAATCCATAATATTGCTGTACTTGGTACCAATACTTATAAATGGACATTTCTAGTTCGTGAAGAGCAGATACCAGGCCCCATGCCGTTTGTGCGACTCAAAAGTCCTAGCGGTATCTTTTGGGAATTTGGACAAGATAGTGATCATGATAGTATAACTGGATCGGCAACTGAATTTTGTCAGGTGGTTACCCAAGTAAGAAATATAGCTGACACTAACTTAAGTGTGGTGGGCTCTGTGGCAAACGAATGGATGTCCAAGGCTCAGTGTTTCGCGGGTGCGGTGGAAAAACCTCCTCTCGCTGGTACTCGTTTCACCAGGAATGTTTAGAATTATGGTTCGTTTACTACCCATCAGATTAATTTTCTCTAATTATGAAGTTTAAGCGCTGATTATAAGATAGGTCATAAGTGGATAATAATCTCAGGACATTAATGCAAATAAGTGGAGACGAAAAGCGATCTGAATTAGATTCTGTGGTCAGCTATCGTCCTGGTGAGGGCGCAAGTGAACAAGTTATGAGAGCATTACGCGATGCTCTTTCGAGTGTGGACGATAATCCAGCTAGATTAGATTTAGAAACCTTAAAAATGCTTCTAGAGATTGCCAAGCGGACCAACTCCGCGACTCGAGGGATGATTTTCGATGTAGCTGTATAAAATTCTTATAAGTAAGCTACGTAAGTTCGAAAATATAAATTCCAGGGCTGATTTCTACTACTATGCTTCTACCGAAGTGTTTTTTTGATCACGATTATCGCGATTCTTCTTATCGCTAGTCCGCAGAATTCGCAGTCTATGATTAAAGGATTGTATTGCTGAATTATGTCCTCTTTTCCAGGGTTCAAAACATGTTCTGCATATATTTTCCACTAGAGCCCATGTCAATTTTTGAGCCGGAGTCCGTTTCCCGCATAATTCGCATCGATATAAAACGATTTTAGCCATTTCTTGATTTTACCATAGTTATATAGGATCGCGTGTTCCGAATTTTATTTCATATTATAAAATTAGATATTTGAACTCTAAGTTATTACAGGCTCAGCTATTAATTCTTTGCTTTTTAGCTGTCGTTTGGAAATATTTTAAAATAATCAGAGGAATAAGTTATTCTATAAGGTAAACTTTTTCTAATTCTTTTCACTTAAATATTTTAAGCGCTAGTTCTAGTATCTTTTATTAGTGCTGATTTAACTAAAAAATTTAGATAAATGGAGGTTGATGCATGCTGTATGAATCTATAATAGATACTATTGGAAGAACGCCAGTTGTTAGAGTAAACAAAATTGGACCCTCATCTACTAAAATCTATGCAAAGCTAGAAGCTTTTAATCCCATGTCTTCCGTTAAGGATAGGCTTGCAATCGCAGTTATTGAAGATGCGGAAAAACAAGGTCTTATCACGCCAGGTCAAACAGTCGTGGAAGCCACATCTGGAAATACCGGTATAGCACTAGCAATGGTATGTGCAGCAAAAGGATATCCGTTCGTAGCTACTATGGTGGAGACTTTCTCGATAGAGCGTCGAAAATTAATGAAGGCCTTAGGTGCTAAGGTCATTCTAACACCAGCTGCTGAACGAGGAAGTGGAATGGTAAATCGAGCTCGAGAGTTAGCTAATGAACATGGCTGGTTCATCACAGAACAATTTCGCAATGTGGCCAACCCAGCCTACCATAGCAACACTACAGGGCCCGAAATTTTGCGAGATTTTGCTGGCCATGAGATAGATTATTTTGTAAGCGGCTGGGGCACAGGTGGTACGATAACTGGAGTAGGTAGAGTGCTTAAGTTAGCAAGACCCGGTATTCAGATAATAGGTGTAGAGCCTGAAAACGCAGCGATGCTTTCGGGAAAAGATTGGTCCCCTCACAAAATTCAAGGATGGACGCCAGATTTTATACCGGAGGTTCTTGATCCTAGTGTGATTGATAAACTGGTTACTGTAAAAGACGAAGAAGCTATGCAAGTAGCAAGAGATTTGGCAGTTCATGAAGGAATTTTTTGTGGAATCTCATGCGGCGCGACTATGGCCGGTGCACTAAAAATTGCTGAAGATGCACGAGAGGGGAGTACGTTTTGTGTGATGCTTCCTGATACGGGAGAGCGCTATTTGTCAACGCCATTATTTGATGGAATATCGGAAGACAGCGATGATGATTGGCTAGCTGATCAGTAACGTGGAAATTAAAGTTAATCTGACAAGATTATTTACCGAATTTTAGGAATTGGGAAGGACCAATCTCCCGAGAGTAAGGTTTCTTGGGGGCGATAGATTCGAACCACGTAACTCCATTCTCTCATTAGCTCGAGACAATTTCTTACTCCATCGAAACAGCCTCCAAAATTCACGGTAATTGATCCATCGCTGTTACGAATAGCGTTTCTACTATTCACACTTATCTTTCCATATGTGCCTTTCTGAAAAAATCCATCCGCATTGTAAATGGTTATCGACCAAAAACCTTTGACCGGTGGGTCACGTACTGTAAGTTTATATCTATCGATAGGTAGATTTGGTTTTTCTATATAATAAATCGCCTCTTTATTAGATAGACCTCCCCATCCAATACTGGTTCCAATGAGGAATTGCAGGTCGTTAATATCATCTTTTTGTCCAAACATATTCCTTGAACTTGAAGAATGAAGCATAAGTTCACTAAAAATACCGCTCAGTTTTTCATAAGTATTCTGATTGTATTCGACCATCGGGAAAATTCTTTCAGATCCAGAAAAGATACGGATATTACTTTGAAGTGAATTCACTTCTAAGATATCTTGCGGATTATCCGGATCTACCATGATTCTGCCAATCACATGCGCGAAATCTGTGCCGATTTCATCTTTATTTAACATGTGTGCTCCTCCCCCATAAAACACTTTGCTTGTATATCCATCACGGTTGATGATGGAAAAGGAGATGTATCGATCGTTGATTACAGGCACAGAAATTTGTGCGCCGTTTTTGATATCGATAACAGCGAGAAGATATAACATATCTCGATTAACAAATGTTGTTGGTTGAGTGTCGGGAAGAATTGGTAACTTATTAATCTGCCAATTGTTAATTCCATTTGCGTGCTCAATGACTGATATAGATTGGAAGTCAAAAGCAACTCTTGGAAAGTTCTCCACCGTTACAGGTACTACTTCTGATTCATCAGCTTTAACAAGGCAGACTAAATTTAAAATCAGAATGAAGAGTATCTTTGATAGATTTCGTGTGTGCATTTCAGACGCGTCAGTTTGACGAAGGTTTATTATATTTATCATAACATGACTATATAATTTGACACGTAATATGCTGTTAAATTGGTTTTTTTGACTAAGGATCTTTTTGCTAAGATCAATAAATTATATTAAAACAATCACTTATTTTGTATAAGTAAAGTTGGCAAACCTAGGTTATGACTTTTAACGGTGGCGACTAGAGTTCCCTTTTTTCGACCTTCTCGAATTGGGGAAAGTATTACATCTTTTCTCTGTAAGTTTTCTGTCGTCAATTCAATGTCCGAGCAGAGATAGGCAATACCCCAAAAATGGTCTTTTCTTTTTGAATCGCTGGTATTGTTTTGGATTATCTCTAGAGTGAATTTCCCGGCTCTAAAAAACAGCATGCGGCCGCCCCATTTGGGTTCTGTCTTGTCTAAAGCGAGTCGTATCCCAAGTCTTTTAGCACCGAACTCATCGATACAGTCGTCAAGATCGTTACTTAAAAGCACCAGATGATCTATTGATAAGATCTTGTTATTTGGTGCTCGAGCCCTGGGAAAAATCCTTTTTCCAATTCTACTTATATTAAGCCCTCTCGGTTTTGGAAGGACTTTTTTTGGTTTGGATGAGTTGTTTTCATCTAATAGGGTTATACCATTAATTTTAGCTTTTTCGATAAAAGGATTATTTCTGAGTTCTATAGCAGAGTTCTCAAGGACGATAATTGAAGAGGTTTGATCATAAGAAATTATGCCGCCAAAAAAAGCTTTGTACTCAAGCTCGGCTTTTTTTAGGTCTGGAACTTCTACTAGTATGCGTTCTATTCCGGTAATCATTTAAGACGCTAAGTCTCTTGTTTGGATTAGTTTTAGATAGCTCTATACAATCTAATTAAACAATTTTTGTTTCATGTCCTTCCCAGTATTTGTCTCTTAATGTCCGTTTATATAATTTCCCCGTTGGAAGTCTAGGTAATTCCTTTACGAAATCGATAGATCTAGGGCATTTTTGGCGAGATAAATTTTTTCTGCAAAATTCCATGAGTTCTTCAATAATCCAGTCATCTGGAATAATGCCGTCCACTAACTGAACCACGGCTTTAACCTCTTCTCCCAAATCTTCATTAGGTACACCAAACACAGCAGCATCAAGCACTTTTGGATGCGTTATAAGAAGATTTTCTGTTTCTTGTGGATAAATATTCACACCGCCAGATATAATCATAAATGTATCTCTGTCAGTCAGATATAGGAATCCATCTTTCATAAAGCCAACATCACCAACGGTGCTCATTTGACCGTCAGTAGATGTTACTTCCAGAGTTTTTTCCTGGTCATTGAAATAGCTAAATGGCGCCGCTGTTTTGAACCAAATCTTTCCTGGCTTTTCGGGAGGTGATGGCTTTCCATCTTCGTCTAAAATGTGTAGATCACCAAGTATCACTTTTCCAACACTGCCCTTATTTTGCATCCATTCTTCACTATTTAACGCAGTGAAACCCATTGCCTCCGTAGCACTATAATATTCGTGAATAATTGGTCCCCACCAGTTAATCATGTCTTCTTTAACTTTTATTGGACATGGCGCAGCTGCATGAGTAATGTATTCTAAGGATGATACATCTGCCGCCTCCTTGATTTCTTCAGGAAGCTTGAGTATTCGGCTAAACATACTAGGTACTAATTGTGAATGAGTAATTCGATATTGTCCTAAAAGTGATAAATATAGGTGAGGATCGAATTGTTCCATTATTATAGCTGTACCGCCAATACGAATGGTTAAGCCTACAGCTACTTGCGGAGCAGAATGATAGAGTGGCGCTGGTGAGAGATAGATCATGTCTTCTCGGTATTGCCAAAGCTCTTTTAAAAAATCAAATAGTGGGAGCGGGCTATCGGGTGATTGTTTTTCTAAAGGACGCAGAATACCCTTAGGCCTTCCGGTAGTTCCAGATGAATACAGCATGGAATTTCCAAGCAGCTCCTCATTAATAGGAGAGGTGGGAAAAGCTTGGACCGTTTTTTCAAAATTTACTATCTGATGTCCATTGCCGGGCGCATCGACTACAAGGCATTTCTGAATCTTAGGACATGCTTTAATCGCTTCTTCAGCTATAGGAAGCTTTTCAGCGGAAGTGATTAGTACCTTTGACTCGCTATTATTAAGTATGTAGGCAAGTTCATCTTCCTTGAGATAAGAGTTAATGCACGTGTAGTACAGCCCGGATCGTTCTCCCGCGCCGCAGCATTCAAGATACCGATTATTGTTCTCCATAAAAATAGAATAGTGATCTTGAAATTCAAGACCTTCACTTTTGAAAACATGTGCGAGTTGATTACATCGGTCTTCGTATTCTCTGTAACTTACTTGCTCACCGGTCCCTGCCATTACAAAGGCAGCTCGATTTGGATTTTCCGAAGCAAAATTTGATGGGTACATGATTCGTGATAGTTTTATTTATTAAAAAGCCATGATAAGAAAAAGTTATTTTTTTTGCATTAAAAAGGGGACTCGTTAGGTCCCCTTGGCGTGATATACCTACCTTTAGCGATAGTATAAGCCGTCTGAGATGCGGCTATGACTCAAAGAGCAATTATTCAACCTTAAAGCACATGCTCCACTATCTACTAATGTTAGAAAATTAC
>MDTG01222679.1_pt1 | contig 19973 bp, 14 predicted proteins | sample 811421 | NCBI WGS metagenome assembly MDTG01 (sample SAMN05326645, study PRJNA326480) | marine metagenome | isolation source: seawater | place: Pacific Ocean: South East | collected 2011
ATGAAGGCCATGCCGCTGCCGTCCGGCTGGTGACAGGACTGGCAGTAGCTGGCGTAGCCCTCCTTGCCCGCAGCGAGCCGGGCCTGCATCTCCGCCTGGGCGACCTCCGCCTGATGCACCTGCGGCGCTCCCCAGGCCGTGGTCGCTGCGAGCAGCGCGGACCAGGTTCCGGCCGCCAGCGCTGTCGTGAATCTGCCCGTAATCATGTTCCTCTCCAATCTACGGTGGTGTGGTGCCTAAAGACGCACGCGCAGCGATACCGCTCCGTAACGCCCGGGCGCGGCCAGCAGGTCGATCAACGGATCGCCCTCCGGCCGTCCCCGTACGGACGCCCAGCGCCAGTAGGTTCTGTCGGTCAGGTTGAAAATGCCCGCGTCGACGCGGACGTCCGGATTCGGGGCGTAGCCCACGCCGAGATCGAACACCACGTAGCCGTCCGGCTCGTACAGGTCGGCCTCGGTGTCGTCCACGCGGGACTGGTCCGCCGCGGCGCGGACCGCGACGGAGGCGCGCCAGCGCGGCATCGGCTGCCAGGCCAGGCGGGTCATGGCCGAGGGCGGATCCACGGTGTTCAGCGGCTCGTCGGTGACCCGGTTCTCGCCCCGGGTCCAGCTCGCCGCCAGGTCGACGCTGACGGTGTCGCCCAGCGGCGCGGATGCCCTGATCTCGGCCCCGTAGACCCGGGCCCGCTCGATGTTGCGCGACTGGAACAACAGCGCGCCGCTCGCCGGGTCGAAGCCGAGGCTCGCCTTGGACTCGATGAAGTCGTCGTAGTCGGCGCCGAACACGGTCAGCCCCAGACGGACGCCGTCCCGGCGGTAGTCGACGCCGAACTCCAGCCCGTCCGACGTCTCCGCCTCCAGGTCCGGGTTGGGGATGGCGCGCACCGGAAACGGCACCGCGTACTCGAGCCCGATGTTGACGTCCTCGAAGGGCGGCGCGCGGAACCCGCGGGCGTACTGGCCGAACAGGCTGACGGTGTCGCTCGCCTGCCAGCGCACGCCCAGCTTGGGCGCGACCGCCGATTCGGTGATGTCCTCGATGGGCGTGTCGGGATAGTCCTGCCGATAGATGGCGTCGGCCCTGCCGTCGAGCCGGTAGTGCTCGATGCGCACGCCCGGGATGAGGGTGAGCGCGCCGTCCGTCATCTCGTCGTGCAGGTAGACCGCCGACTCCGTGACGGTGGAGTTCGGGAAGTCCCGCACGGGCAGGGTCTCGCCGAGCAGGACGTTGCTGACGGCGCCGCTGTCGAGCTCGCGCTGGAAGCCGTCGCGCAGCTCTTCCACCCAGGAGCGGCGCAGGCTGAGACCCCAGCCGAGCCGATGGTCGAAACCCAGCGCCGCGAACCGGCTCTCCACGTCCACCAGCAGGCCGACGTCCTCGAACTGGTAGTCGAAGCGCCGCTGGATCTCCACCGGCGTCGGCAGGTTCTCCCGGCGCTCCAGGGTGCGCTGGTCTGCGCGGCTGCGCTGCGCGTAGGCGGTGACCCGGGCGAACTCCGCCCAGTCCGCGTCGATGGCGGCGTCGTACTCGAGCTGCACGGCCCGGCGGGTGCGTTCGTCGTCGCCGGCGAGGAAGGTGGTGTTGGCGAATTGACGGCCGAAGCCGAGCACGCCCTCCGGCCGGCTGTCCACGTCCTCGTCGAAGATCTCCGCCTTGAAGCGCAGCGCGTCGCCGTCCGGCAGCGCGTAGACCAGCTTGGCGTAGGCGGCGGACCGGGACCGGTCCAGGGACTCCTCGAGATCGGTGCCCGCCGCGTCGCGTTCGTCCGCGCGCAGCCCGGAGGCGTGCAGCACACCGGACAACGCGCCGCGGCGGCCGGCCAGCGCACCGCTCAGCACCCGGGCGTCGTCGGCGCCCGAGTAGGCCGCGGCGGCAGACGCGGACCGACTGGCGCCGCGCAGGTACTCCTCCGGGTCCCGGGTCTCCACGGCGACCACGCCGCCGATGGCGTCGCTGCCGAACAGGGTGGAGGCCGGCCCCCGCAGTATCTCCACCCGGGACACGGCATCGGGAATCAGGTAGTCCTGCCCGGCGTTGGAGAACGCGCCGATGTCGAACTGATCGGCGACGGGCACCCCGTCGATGAGCGTGGTGACCCGGTTGCCGGACAGGCCGCGCACGCTGAGCTCGGTGGTGCCGAACCGGGCGTTCGCCCGGGCGGCGCTGACGCCGGGCGTGTAGCGGACCACGTCCTCCACGTTCACGGCGACCTGCTCGATCAGCGCTTCCCGGGTGATGACGTCGACGGTGCCCACCACGTCCTCCACCGGCCGCGGCAGGCGCGCGCCGACGACGACGATCTCTTCGATGGGGTTCGCGGCGTCCGGCCGGCGGTCATCCGCACCCGGGGCGGCGACGGCGGCGGCCGCCGGCAGGCCGAGCAGGAAGGCGAGGAATCTGGCGTGTCTGGTCGTGGTCTTCATCTGGTCGTGGCCTCACTGTGCAGCAAGAGCGTACGCGGACCAGGCAAGACCGCTACCCGGGAAAACCCGTATTTGAGATACTGGTTTTGATCCTATAGCGTCGCCTCACATCATCGAGGCTCAGCACGCCAAGGAACGTGAAATGACATCCCGTACTTCAGCGGCTTTCCTGTTGACCGCCACCCTACTACCGGCCATGGCCCTCGCTCAACCCGCGTCGGAACCGGCCACCGGCCCCCGCAGCCTCATCGACGACGGCCAGGTCGGCCTGTCCTTCCGCTACCGCTTCGAGCACGTCGACGACGACGCCTTCGCCGAGGAGGCCGACGCGTCGACCTTGCGCTCGCGGCTGTTCTTCCAGTCCGGCGAGTACCGCGACTGGTCGTTCTTCCTGGAGGCGGAGGACGTCCGCGAGATCATCGTCGACGACTTCGACGCCGGCGCCGGCAACACCCCGGGGCGCAGCCAGTACCCGGTGGTGGCCGACCCAGAGGGCACCGAGGTCAATCAGGCCTACGTCGACTACACCGGACTGACGGACACCCGCCTGAGGCTCGGCCGTCAGCGCATCAACCTGGACAATCAGCGTTTCGTCGGCGGTGTCGGCTGGCGCCAGAACGAACAGACCTACGACGCCTTCTCCGTCGACTGGAAGAACGACCGGGGACGGGTCTTCTACGCTCTGGTCGACAACGTCAACCGGGTGTTCGGCGACGACGTGCCCGCCGGCGATCACCGGCAGGACCCGAGTCACCTGCTGAACGCCGCCGCCGAGCTGGCCGGCATCGGCACCCTGTCCGGGTACTACTACGGCATCGACAACGACGACGCTCCGGCGTTCTCCACCGATACCTACGGCGTGCGCCTGCAGGGCGCGGCGCAGGTCCGGGGCCAGCAGGCCAGCTACCTCGCCGAGTACGCCCACCAGCGCGACGCCGCGAACAATCCGGTGAACTACTCCGCCGACTACTGGCACCTGAACGGCGCCCTCGCCTTCGCCGACGTCGGCCCGGCCGACACCCTGAGCGCCGGCCTGGGCTGGGAGGTGCTCGGCGGCGACGAGGACGAGCCCGGGGAGGCGTTCCGCACGCCGCTGGCGACGCTGCACGCCTTCAACGGCTGGGCCGACCAGTTCCTCACCACCCCCGGGGCCGGTCTGGACGACCGCTATCTGAAGGTCTCGGCCCAGCGCGGCCCGTGGACCCTGGAAGCCCGGGGCCACCTGTTCTCCGCGGCGGACGGCGGCGACGACTACGGCCAGGAGCTGGATCTGCGGCTCGGGCGGAAGGTGAACCCCTACCTTCGGCTGGACCTGTTCGCGGCGGCCTTCGACGGCGAGGGCGGTTTCGACGACGTCACCAAGCTGTGGTTCATGGTCACGGCGGAGCTGTAGCCCTCCGCTTCCCTGCCGGGCGGAGCCGGAGCCGCGTGCTCCGGCCGCCGCTCAGGCGTCGTCCGGGTCGAGGAGGTGAACGTCGAGCAGGCGCCGCAGCGGCGCCGGATTGCCGACGATGTCCGCCAGGGTGTAGCGGTCGAGCACGGCGGTGAAGGCGGACAGGGCCTCGCCGAGCACGTTCTTCAGCATGCACTCCGGCGTGATGACACAGCGGTTGTCCGGCCCGAAGCACTCCACCAGCTCCAGGTCGCTCTCCATGTCCCGGACCACGCGTCCCACGTTGATCCGCTCCGGCGGCAGCCGCAGCCGCATGCCGCCGCCCTTGCCGCGAATGGTGTCCACGTAGCCGCGCTGGCTGAGTGCCTGCACCACCTTCATCAGGTGGTTCTTGGAGATCTGGTAGGCGTCGGAGATGCTCTGCACCGTGCCGAACGCGTCCGGCTGGGCAGCCAGATAGATCAGCACCCGGAAGCTGTAGTCGGTGTAGCGGGTCAGTCGCATGAATCGGAGCCCTCGTGGCGGGGGGAAGGACGTGTCAGCAGAAACAGCGCCACGCCGGCGAGCAACACGCCGAGGCCCACCTTCACCGACACCAGCGGCACCGCGAACAGCGTGACCGCATAGCTCAGCGCCAGGGCCAGCAGCGCGCCCCGCTTGGCCTGGCGGGACAGCGCGCGCTCCTCGCGCCAGGCGCGGATGTGGGGACCCACCCGGGGGTTGTCGAGCAGCCGCGCCTCGAGTTCCGGGGAATGGTGGGACGCGGACCAGGCGGCAAGCAGCAGAAACGGCGCGGTGGGCAGCAGCGGCAGCGCGACGCCGGCCGCCGCGGCGGCCAGGGCGCAGCCGGTGACGATCCGGTATCCGAGTTTGCTGCGTGACATGTCCGGCTCCAGCCGATCACCGGCCCCGTCTAAACATGATCTCCAATGCATGTTAACAGATGCCCGGTGGCACGGCTCATTCCGCGAAGCCACGGACCTTAAGCCCTTATGACTAAGTAATTTCCGCAAATCGGTCGGCAAACGATGGACACGCGCCGGCTTTTATTTAGTATTTCATTTACCTGTTTAACTCGCCAGGAAACTACCATGAACGATTCGGGACGACTCTGGCGCACCCTGGGGCTGCTGTTCGTCATCTCCTTCGGGGCGCTGCTGCTGATCGGCGGTGACATCTACCGCCAGGCACCGCCGGTACCCGCGGCCGTCACGGACGCCGACGGGAGCGTCATCTACTCGCGCGACGACATTCAGCGCGGCCGCCAGGTCTGGCAGACCACCGGCGGGCACCAGCTCGGCTCCATCTGGGGCCACGGCGCCTACGTGGCGCCGGACTGGACCGCCGACTGGCTCCACCGGGAAGCCGTCGCCCTGCTCGACATCTGGGCCCTGGACCAGGCCGGCATGCGCTATGCCGAGCTCGGCCCGGACGACCAGGCCGCCCTGCAGTCCCGCCTGGAGCGGCACCTGCGGGCCAACACCTACGACCCGGAGTCGGAGACCATCAGCGTCAGCGCCGACCGCGCCGCCGCCATCCGCACCACGGCCCGCCACTACGCGGACCTGTTCGGCGGCCACCCGGACTTTTCGGTGCTGCGCGAGCAGTACGCCATGGCCGAGAACCCGGTGCCCAACGCCGCCTACCGGGAGCAGCTCGCGGCGTTCTTCTTCTGGACCGCCTGGGCGGCCACCACGGAGCGGCCGGACGGTGACGTGACCTACACCAGCAACTGGCCCCACGAGCCGCTGGTGGGCAACGTGCCGACCACCTCCAACGCCCTGTGGTCCCTGGCCAGCGTGATGCTGCTGATCGCCGGCATCGGCGGGCTGCTGTGGTACTACCAGGCCACCAGGGAGCACGACCTGCCGACGCCGCCGACCCAGGACCCGCTGCGCAGCCTGGAGCCGACCCCGTCCATGCGGGCTACGGCCAAGTACTTCTACACGGTCATCGCCCTGTTCCTCGCCCAGATCACCCTCGGCGCCATCACCGCCCACTACGCGGTGGAAGGCCAGGAGTTCTACGGCATCAACATCTCGGAGATCCTGCCCTATGCGGTCACCCGCACGTGGCACACCCAGCTCGGCATCTTCTGGATCGCCACCGCCTGGCTGGCCACGGGGCTCTACATCGCGCCCGCGCTGTCCGGGCATGAGCCGCGCTTCCAGAAGCTGGGCGTGAACGTGCTGTACGGCGCGCTTCTGGTGGTGGTGGTCGGCTCCATGGCCGGTGAGTGGCTCGGCGTGCAGCAGTACTTCGACCTCGACCTGAACTTCTACTTCGGCCATCAGGGCTACGAGTACGTGGACCTCGGCCGCTTCTGGCAGATCCTGCTGTTCGCAGGCCTGATGATCTGGCTGGCGCTGGTGGGCCGGGCCCTGTGGCCGGCGCTGCGCGAGCCCGGCGAGCAGCGCCCGCTGATCGGCCTGGTGTTCCTGTCGACCGTGGCCATCGGCCTGTTCTACGGCGCCGGCCTCACCTGGGGCAAGCACACGCACCTGGCAATGGTGGAATACTGGCGCTGGTGGGTGGTCCACCTGTGGGTGGAAGGCTTCTTCGAGGTGTTCGCCACCGCCGTGATCGCGCTGCTGTTCACCCGGCTGGGTCTGCTGCGCGCGGCCACCGCCACCGGCGCGGTGCTGTTCGCCACCATCGTGTTCCTGTTCGGCGGCATTCTCGGCACCCTGCACCACCTGTACTTCACGGGCACGCCGACCTCGGTGATCGCCATCGGCGCCATGTTCTCGGCGCTGGAGGTGGTGCCGCTGGCCCTGATCGGCTACGAGGCCTTCGAGAACTACCGGATGACCAAGGCGGCCCCCTGGGTGGCCCGCTACCGCTGGCCGATCCTGTTCTTCGTCGGCGTCGCCTTCTGGAACCTGGTGGGCGCCGGCGTCCTCGGGTTCATGATCAACCCGCCGATCTCGCTGTACTACGTGCAGGGGCTCAACACCACCCCGACCCACGGCCACGCGGCCCTGTTCGGTGTGTACGGCCTGCTCGGCATCGGCCTGATGCTGTTCTGCCTGCGCGGCCTGGTGAGCGATCGCGGCTGGAACGACCGGCTGCTGTCGCCGGCCTTCTGGTCCCTCAACGTGGGGCTGGCGGCCATGGTGTTCCTGTCGCTGCTGCCGGCCGGCCTGTACCAGGCCTGGGCCAGCATCACCGAAGGCCTGTGGTATGCCCGCTCCGCGGAGGTCATCCACTCCACCTTCATGGAGACGATGGTGTGGCTGCGGGTTCCCGGTGACGTGATCTTCGCCGCCGGCGGCGTGTTCCTCGCCCTGTTCGCCTGGCGGGCATGGCGCGGCGGACGCCGGGTCGCCGAAGCTCCGGCCGCCGGCACCGCCGAAACCGCAGGCGTGCCCGCGGGTTGAAGCGGCCCTGCCCCCACCCGTCCGCGCAGGGCGGGTGGGGGCGGCCCCGCCAGCCGGCGCCCGCTGATCATCCACTCGCCAGGGAGGAACGTCATGACCGAAGAAGACCCGATCATCACCAGCATGGCCTATCTCGCCGCCAGCCAGGACGACGTCACGCCCCTGCTCTACGAGCGCTTCGTGCGCCGGCTTCCCGAGGCCGGAGCGATGATGCGCCACATGGACGAGCACATGCTCGGCAGGATGATGGGGGACCTGCTCGTGCTGGTGATGACCCCGCCGGACGAGATCGAGCCGGACTATCTGGCCTTCGAAGTCAGCTCCCACGACGCCTACGGCGTGCGTCCGGAGATGTTCGCACCGCTGCTGGCGGTGGTCCGCGACGCCGCCCGGGAAGCCACCGGCGGCTACTGGAACGCGGACACCGACGCCGCCTGGAACGCGCGTCTCCAGGGCATCTGCGCCGCCATCGACCGGGTCCGGGCGCCCGTCTGACCCGCTGCCCGGGCCGGATCCACCGGCCCGACTGCCGACCTTGCCTTGACCACCCCCCGGGGATACGGTCCCTCCAGGGACTACCCAGGGGAGAGATCATGTCCGCACCACCGAATGGCCCGCGCCGCCTCGTCCTGGCCACGCTGACGCTCGCCGCGCTGGCCGCGCCGTTCGCCGCCGCCCAGACCGTGACGATTCACCGGGACGCCTGGGGCGTGCCCCACGTCTACGGACCCACCGACGAGAGCGTGGTGTTCGGCTACGTCTACGCCCAGGCGGAAGACAACTTCTGGCAGGTGGAGGACACGCTCATCCAGGCCATCGGCCGCTACGCCGAGATCAACGGCGAGGCCGCGCTGGGCGCCGACTACCTGAACCGGGCGCTGCGGGTGGTCGAGCTGTCGAAGGCCGAATGGGAGCGGATGGACGAGCGGCCCAGGGCGCTCACCCGCGCCGCCGCCGCCGCGCTCAACGCCTACGTCGAGCGCACCGGCACCGAGCCGCGGCTGATCGAGCACTTCGAGCCCTGGCACTTCGTCGCCTACGCCCGCTTCGCGACCTATCAGCTGTTCATCTTCAACCGGGCCGGCATCCGCGCCGAGGAGATCGCGGCCCGGGCCCGGGAAACCCTGACCACGGCGAGCTTCCAGGCCGGCAGCCTGGCGCCGGTGGCGGTCAGCGCCGTGGCCGACGCCCAGGCCCACGCCGGCTCCAACACCTGGGCGATCGCGCCGTCGCGGTCGCGCTCCGGCAACGCCATGCTGTTCATCAATCCCCACCAGCCCTACTTCGGCCCCGGCCAGTGGTACGAAGGGCACGTCACCAGCGACGAGGGCCTGCACTTCTCCGGCGCCGGCTTCTTCGGCTCGCCGCTCCCCACCATCGGCCACAACGGCCGCCTCGGCTGGAGCCATACGGTGAACGACCCGGACATCATCGACGTGTACCGGCTCGAGCTCGACGAGGTGGATGGCGAAGTCCGCTACCGCCACGGCGACGGGCACCGGCCGGTCACCACCTGGACCGACACCGTGAACGTGCGCACCGACGCGGGCCTGGAGGCCCGCACCTTCGAGTTTCAGCGCAGCCATCACGGACCGATCGTCGCGGAGCGGGACGGCCGGGCGCTGGCCGTGCGGATGGCCCGGTTCGAGGACGGCGGCCAGCTCGAGCAGCGCTACGCCATGCTCAGGTCCCGCAACCTCGACGAGTTCAAGGCCGCCCTCGGCCGGCTCGCCTCCCCCATGTTCAACACCATGTACGCGGACGTGGACGGCAACATCTTTTATGCCTACTACGGCGCCGTGCCCCGGCGCGATCCCGCCTACGACTGGTCGAAGCCCGTCGACGGCAGCGACCCCGGCACCGACTGGCAGGGTTACCACCCCTTGAGCGAGCTGCCGACCCTGACCAACCCGGCGGCCGGCTACTTGCAGAACTGCAACGCCACGCCGTTCCTCGCCACGGGCGCGGGGGGCAACCTCGACGCCGCCGCCTACCCGGCCTACATGGCGCCCGAGGCGGACAACAACCGCTCGCGCATGTCGCGGATCCTGCTCGGCGGCGACGACCGGTTCAGCTACCGCGAGCTGGAACGGCTCACCTGGGACACGCGGGTGCTGGAGGCCGACACGATGATCCCGGAGCTGCGCATCGAGGTGGCCGCCCGGGACCTGCCGGGTGACCGCCGTGAAGACGCGGAGGCGGCCCTGAAACTGCTGGAACGCTGGAACCGGCGCGCCACGGTCGATTCCGAGGCCACCACGCTGTACTTCTTCTGGCGCTTCGCCATGCGCCAGCTCGGCATCGACGACCCCGTGGCCGCGCTCGAGCACGCCCTCGGGCAGATGCGCGAGACCTACGGGACCTGGCGCGTGGCCTGGGGCGAGGTGAACCGGCTGCAGCGCCGCCATACCAGCGGCCAGCAGCCCTTCGACGACGACGCCTTCAGCCTGCCGGTGGCCGGCGGTCCCGGCAATCCCTTCGGCACGATCTTCAACTTCTACGCCCGGCCCCAGGACGGCAGCACGCGGATCTACGGCGTCGCCGGCCACTCCTACGTCGGGCTGGTGGAATTCGGCGAAACGCCGCGGGCGAAATCGATCCTGGTGTTCGGCGCCGACGCCGATCCGGACTCGCCCCATTACTTCGACCAGGCCCGGCTGTTCGCCGACCGGCGCTACAAGGACGCCTGGTTTCAGCGGGACGACGTGGAAGCCAACGCCACCGACACGCTGACCCTGGAGTACGCGCCCTGACCGCGGCGGGGGCCGCGACAGGGCAGCAGCGGGACGGCGGAACGCCGCTCAGGGCGTCCGGCGCGGAAAGTCGGCGAACACCCGGGCCACCGCCTTGCGGGCGTTCTCCGGCTCGAAGGTGAACTGGCCGTCGCGCCGGCGCGACTCGGCGATGCCTTCCCAGATCATCTGGTCGAGGCCCGCGTCCACCACGTCGACGTGCAGGGTGCCCTGGGTGTATTGCCGGGGGGGGCGGATCGTAGCCGGTCCACACGCCGTAGTGGCGGTGAAACACGCCGTAGCCGAAGGACACCTCCGGGTTCGACTGCCGCTCCACCACCTCCCGGGTCTCGACGAAGAAGTTGATCCGCAGGTCGGCGCCGTCGTCGACGTAGCGGTAGCCGAGCGATTCCAGCTCGGTCCGCGCCGCCTGGCGCAGGGTCTGGCTGAGAATCGTGCTGGTGCCGTCCCGGTCGGTGCCCAGTGGGCGGTGGAAGGTGAAGGTCTCGTAGCCGGTGAAATCGAGGCCCGGCGCCCGCGCCACCTCCGTGGGCGGCGCGCTGGCACAGCCCGCCAGCGCCAGGACCAGCACCGTCACAGCCCGTCGCAGGATCACCATGGTTCTGCCTCCTTCCCGATCCGCATGTGGTCGCACCCGCGTCCCGGCGGACCGGGCCGCGGGACCGAGTATACGCCCGCGCCGGGCCGCCGGCGGCCCGCGGCCGGGGCTGCGGCGGGAATCCTTTGATGCCCGGCCGCCGCGGGGGTAATGTTGGAACCCTGTCCGGGAGGTAGACATGAGCGAACGACAGAGTTCCACCGACCCGATGGACCGGTTCCGGGAGCTGGTGACCGAGTGGGAGCGGGGCTTCGACGCCCTGGCCAACCGGTTCATGGGCACGGACGAGTTCAGCCGGGCGATGAACCAGTTCCAGAACCTGCAGCTGTCGATGCAGAAGGCGTTCGCCGAGAACATGGCCAAGCACCTGGCGAACGTCAACGTGCCCAGCCGGGACGACGTGCTGCGCATCGGCGAGGCGGTCCACGAGATGGACATGCGTCTGGCCAGAATGGAGCAGCGCCTCGACGAACTGGCGCGCGCCACCGGCGTCGCGCCCACCCGGCCCCGCAAGGGCCCGCCCCGAACCCGCAAGCCGCCGAGCCAGATGCCGCCCGGCAGCGCCTGACCGCCGCCGCGACGGCGTGCGCCACGAGGGAGAGAGACACGTGAGCGACAAGACGGAATCGGAAGCCCCGGGCCTGGTGGACACTGCGGTCGACCGGGTCCGGGACATCGTCGACCAGGCCATCCTGCGCAGCGTCAAAGGCCTCGAGTTCGTCACTTCGCCGGCGCCCGAGGTGGGCGTAACGCCCAAGGAGATCCTCTACGAGCGCGGCACCCTGCGCCTGTACCACTACCTGCCCCAGACCGACGAGGTCTACCGGGTGCCGGTGCTGCTGGTGATGGCCACCACCCAGAAGGCGTTCGTGTTCGATCTGGCGCCGGGCCAGAGCATGGTGGAGTTCCTGGTCAAGCAGGGCTTCGACGTGTACGTCGTGGACTGGGCGCCGCCGACGCCGGAGGAGAAACGCCTCGACCTGGCCGACTACACCCAGGACTTCCTGCCGGCCTGCGTGCGCGAGGTCCAGCTCGACAGCGGCGAGACCGACGTGTCCATCGTCGGCTACTGCATGGGCGGCGTGCTGTCGCTGATCTACGCCGCCACCCATCCCGAAGGGCCGCTGAAGAACCTGGCGTGCATCACCACGCCGGTGGACTGGTCGCACATGGGCCTCACCCGGATCTGGTCCGACGAGCGCCACTTCGACGTCGACCGGCTGGTGGACACCCTGGGCATCGTCCCCAGGGACGTGGTCGCCGCCTCCTTCGACATGCTGCGCCCGGCCCAGAAGACGGCGGGACGCATCCGCGTGTGGGAGCAGATCTGGAACGACGAGTTCGTGAAGAGCTACCGCGCGTTCGAGCGCTGGGGCAACGAGACCCTGCCGCTGGCGGGCGAATACTTCCGCCAGACCACCAAGGAGCTGATGTGGGCCAACCGGCTCTACAACGGCGACCTGATGGTGGGCGGCCGCCAGGCGAACCTGGCCAACATCAGGGTGCCGATCATGGCCATCATGGCCCAGCACGATCACATCGTCAGCTACGACGCCAGCAAGCCGCTGCTCGAGCTGGTGAGCTCGGAAGACAAGGAGGAACTGGTGCTCAAAGGGGGACACGTGAGTCTGATTGCGGGGCCGAATGCGGTCCGGCGGATGTGGCCGGCGCTCGCCCGGTGGCTGTCGGAGCGCTCCACGTGACCGCGCCGGCCAACCGTTACCCCCGCACCGTCCAGATCGCCGACGGCGAGGTCTCCGTGTCGCTGATGACCCGTGCGGACGAGGCCGACCTGCTGGCCTTCGCCCAGGGTCTGCCGGTCCACGACCTGCTGTTCCTGCGCCGGGACATCACCCACCCGAAGGTGCTGTCGGCCTGGTCCGACGGCATCGAGGGCGGCTCCATCACCAGCCTCATTGCCCGGGAAGCCGGCGCCATCATCGGCTGCAGCGCCGTGGTGCGGGACGAGCTGTCGTTCTCGCCCCACGTCGGCGAGCTGCGCGTGCTGGTCTCGCCCCGGGGACGCGACCGGGGCCTCGGCCGGGTGCTGATCCAGGAGAGCTTCCTGGTGGCCATCACCCTCGGGCTGGAGAAGCTCATCGCCCAGATGACCGTGGACCAGAAAGGCGCCATCACCGTGTTCGAGGAGATGGGCTTCAGCGCCGAGGCCCTGCTCAAGGAGCACGTGCGCGACCCCAGCGGCGGCAAGCACGACCTGGTGGTGCTGTCCCACGACGTCGCGCGGTTCCAGGCCCAGATGGAAGCCTACGGGCTGACCGAGCTGATCTGAGCCCGACTCCGGCGGGTCGTCCGCACCCGCCTGGGGCCCGATGGTCCATCGCAGTGCCGGCCGGTGCCCGATTCGGTGCGCGCCGTGACCGGCGCTGGTGCGCCGCGCCGTTGGCTCCGCGGGCATCGACCGGCACGACCCCATTCGAGGGCGTCAGGCATGCGTCACTGCTCCACGCCCCGGCCGGAACCCACGAATCACTCCAAACCTGCGGTTTTTCCGGGTCGGAACCGGCATCACCCGTTCCGATCCCGCGACCTCGGCGCTTCTGACAAACCGTCCGACGGCTAATCTCATCCGCGATCCGATGCAGACGCCGCAGATCGGGCACGGATATTGCTGAGCCCGTTCCGGCACGCCAGCGTGCCATGAGAACTTGAACGCCTGACCGTTCGAGCCGGCGGCGCCCAGCCGTCCGCAAGAACCGGGGGAAGTAACGGGGATAAAGCCAGGGGTCCGGCACGACACGCCGGACGCCACGGAGGAGTCTTGCCATGAGAAAAGTCACACAGCCGAGGCGGCGCAGAACCGTCATGGCCCTGAGCGCCTGGGTCGCAGCCGCAGTCGCGCCCGCGACCGTCGTCAGCACGGCCCAGGCCGCCGAAGAGATCGAGGAGGTGGTCGTCACCGGAACCCGGGGACAGCCCCGGTCGGCCATGGACTCGGCCGTACCGGTGGACGTGTTCAACAGCGACGCCCTCGAGTCCGTCGCCCACAGCGACACCCACGACATCCTGCAGACGCTGGTGCCGTCCTACAACGTCGCCCGGCAGCCCATCAGCGACGGCGCGACGTTCATCCGTCCGGCCACGCTGCGCGGCCTGTCCTCGGACAAGACCCTGGTGCTGGTGAACTCGAAGCGGCGCCACCGGGCCGCCCTCGTGTCGATCGGCGGATCCGGCACCCAGGGACCGGACGTGGCGACCATCCCGTCCGCCGCGCTGTCCAGCGTGGAGGTGCTCAGGGACGGCGCCGCCGCCCAGTACGGCTCCGACGCCATCGCCGGCGTGATCAACTTCATCCTGAAGGAGAACTCGGACGGCGTCAGCTTCAGCGTCGACACCGGCGAGTACTACGAAGGCGACGGCTTCCAGACCACCATTCAGGGCAACGTCGGTCTGCCGCTCGGCAACGGCGGTTTCCTCAGCCTGTCCGGCGAGTACGCCAAGTCGGACTTCACGGAGCGGGCCGAGCAGTACTGCCAGTCCTGGTTCTGCGTGGATCCCAGCCTGCCGGAATTCGACCCCAGCGCGGGCTACGCCGCCGCCGCGCTCGATCCGGCCTTCCAGGCCGGCGTCGCCGATGCCTCGGTCGAAGGCAGCGTGGTGCAGCCCTGGGGCCAGCCCAACACCGAGACCGCGCGGTTCTTCTACAACGCCGGAATCCCGCTGTCCGACGACGCCGAGCTGTACTCCTTCGGCAACTACTCCACCTACGAGGGTGACGGCGGATTCTTCTACCGGTATCCGGGCAACGGCACCATCGAGGACCTGCGTCTGCAGGACGGCTCGGTGTACAACTTCCTGGAAATCTTCCCCGGCGGATTCACGCCGCGCTTCAAGGGTGACATCACCGACTACTCCTTCGTCGGCGGCGTGCGCGGCAACTTCGAATCGGGCCTGGCCTACGACCTGAGCGTGCGCTACGGCTACGACGAGATCGACTACACCCTGTGGAACACGGTGAACCCGTCGCTCGGGCCGGACACCCCGACGTCGTTCAAACCGGGCGACCTGGCCAACGAAGAGACCCAGATCCAGCTCGATCTGTCCCAGGAGTTCGACGTCGGCCTGTACTCGCCGATGGTGCTGGCGTTCGGCGTGAGCTACCTCGACGAGCAGTACGAGGTGCAGGAAGGCGAAGCGGTCAGCTACGAGGCCGGCCCGTTCGCCTCCTCCGACCCGTTCGGCTTCTGTGACGGCACGTCGCCCACCGCGGCGGGCGCCGCGGTCATCGCCGGCGGATCGACCCTGGACTGCGCGGACCCGGACGATCCGGTGTACACCGTGGTCGGCGTCGGCTCCAACGGCTTCCCGGGTTACTCGCCGGACTTCTCCGAGACCTACTCCCGGGATTCCTACGCCGCCTACGTCGACGTCAGCGCCGACGTCAGCGAGCAGCTCTTCCTGCAGGCCGCCGGCCGCTACGAGGACTACTCGGACTTCGGCAGCGAGGTGGTGGGCAAGCTCGCCGGCATCTACCGGATCAACCCGAGCCTGGCGCTGCGGGCCTCGATCGGCACCGGCTTCCGGGCGCCGACGCCCGGGCAGCAGGGCACGACCAACGTGTCCACCCGGCTGCCGAACGGCTTCCCGGTGGCGACGGGGCTGTTCCCCGCGAGCAGCAGCGTGGCCCAGGCCCTCGGCGCCGAGGAGCTCGGCCCGGAGACGTCGACCAACTACACGTTCGGCGCCACCGCCACCCTGGGCGAGATGGATCTGACCATCGACTTCTACCGCATCGACATCGACGATCAGCTCTACGCCATCTCGACGCTGGACGTGTCCACCGACACCACCGCCGGCAGCGCGTACGACAACTACCTGGCGCTGGTGGACGCCGGTGTCGTGGGCGCCGAATCCATCGGCGGCGTGTTCTACTTCACCAACGCCCTCGACACCCGGGTGCAGGGCGTGGACCTGGTGGCCACCTATCCGCTGGAGTGGAGCAACGGCTCGTACACCAACATCACGGCCTCGCTGAACTACAACGAGAAGGAACTTCGCTCCGACGCCAGCGCGTTCCTGAATGCCGAGGACCAGTTCGACTTCGAGAATCAGGATCCGAACTGGCGTGCGGTGCTGACCGGGGTGCACACCATCGGCGAGTTCTCGCTGACCGGCCGGCTGCGCTACTTCGGCGAGTCCGAGGACTCCCAGGGCGGCACCGTCAGCCAGACCTTCGACTCGACGTTCTTCGTCGACCTGGAAGCGAGCTACCAGTTCAGCGAGAGCGTGCGCGCGGCCATCGGCGGGCGGAACATCTTCGACGAATATCCCGACAAGGTGGACCAGAGCATCGGTGACTACTGCTGCGGCCGGGTCTACGCATCCAGCTCGATCGTGCCGTGGCAGGGCGGCTACTACTACCTGCGCCTGAATCTCGACTTCTGAGCCGGGTACTCTCCCCGGGCGGCAGCCCCCCTGCCGCCCGGTCTTTTTCCCTCCTCTCCTCTCACCTCTCGCCTCCCCCTTCTCGGCTCGCCCCTCTCGCTTGGTCAACAACCCGTAGGAGCGGCCTCCCGGCCGCGATGTCGACAACACCGGGGCAAACTCGCGGTTTGCCGCAGGCAAACCGCCAAGCCGCCGCGAAGCGGCGGCCGATCGCGGCCGGGAGGCCGCTCCTACGTGGGGAGAATCAGGTTCCGGTGAAGTTGGCCTCGCGCCGCTCGAGGAACGCCGCCACGCCTTCCCGGTGGTCGTAGCTCTTGAAACACTCCGCCAGCGCCTGAGTGTGCCGCTGCATGTGCCCGCCGACGTCGCCGCCGAGCCCTTCGTAGACCAGCCGCTTGATGCGCGCGTGGGAGAACGGCGAGCCCTTGGCGATGGCCGCCGCCAGCGCCCGCGCTTCGCCCAGCAGCTCGTCCGGCGCGACCACGGCATCGACGTAGCCCATGGCAAGGGCCTGCTCGGCGCTGACGAACTCGCCGGTATAGAGCAGCCGCAGCGCCTGGGAAGGGCCGATCAGGCGGGGCAGCAGCCAGCTCCCGGCGCCGGTGTCCGGCACCAGCCCGCGGTGCGCGAAATTCCAGGCGAAGCGCGCGTTCGGCGTGGCCAGACGGATGTCGCACTGGGACGTGAACTCGGCGCCCATGCCCACGGCCGGGCCGTCGATGGCGGCGATCACCGGCTTCGGGCACTCGACCAGCGGCCACCAGCGCTCCCGCTCCTCCGCGTCGCCCCGCAGGCCGCGCTCCTCCCCCGGAATGGTGGCCAGATCCGCCAGGTCGGTGCCCGCGCAGAACGCGCCCGGCACCCCGGTCAGGACGATGGCGCGGGCGGCCGGATCACCGCCGGCGCGCCGCACCACCTCGATGAAGTGGCCCAGCATGGCGTAGGTCATCGCGTTCTTCTTGTCGGGACGGTCGATGGTGATGGTGGCGATGCCGTCCTCCACCTCGTAGAGCACGTGATCGGACATGGCGACGACTCCTGAAGACGTGGGAGCCTGCACTATAAACCCCACCCCGGCGCCGCCACACCCCGTCCCGGGGAGATGCCGACGCCCGGGCATTCGGGTAGGCTCGCCGATTCGACCGACCGGGAGGACCCATGGGACGACTTCATTCCTGGCTGCTGGCAGCCTTCGTTCTTGCGGCCGCGGGCTGCGGCGGCGCCGGCAATTCGTCCGTGCCCGACGGCAGCATCGCCGACGGTGATCCGGCTCCTGGCCTGTCCGGGCTGGCGCCGGGCTGGAACGTCCTCGAGCCCGGCGGCGACACGGTGTGCTCGGACGGGTCGGCCTACCGGTTCTTCGTGCGCCCCGGAGACCCGGGGAAGCTGCTCGTGTACTTCCAGGGCGGCGGCGCCTGCTGGTTCGGCGCCAACTGCGACCTGCACCTGGACCCGAGCTACAAGCCCCGGGTCGCCCGCGACGAGCCGGAGCGCTACCGCGGCATCTTCGACTTCGAGCATCCGGACAACCCGTTCACCGCCTACACCGTGGTGATGGCCCCGTACTGCAGCGCCGACGTCCACCTCGGCAACGCCGTCGCCGAGTATCAGGCGCCGGCCCGCGAACCCTGGGAAGTGGACGGCGAGCTGCGGCCCGCCCACGAGGCACATCCGGTGACGATCCACCACCGCGGGGTCGTGAACGCCGAGGCGGTGCTCGACTGGACCTACCGGCACGTGCCGTCGCCGGCCGAGATCTTCGTCACCGGTTCCAGCGCGGGCGCCATTCCGTCGCCCTACTACGCGTGGCGGATCGCCGACCACTACCCGGATGCCCGGGTGGCCCAGCTCGGCGACGCCGCCGGCGGCTACCGCCGGGCCGGCACCGCCGGCGGCAGCGACGACCGGCTGGAGCGCTGGGGCACCATCGACCACCTGCGCCAGTATCCGGAGTTCGCCGACGTGCCGGCCGGCGAGCTGACCTACGAGGATCTCTACATCGCCGCGGCGAAGCGGCACCCCGACATCCTGTTCGCCGAGTACGATGCCGCCGAGGACGCGGTGCAGAAGCGTTTCCTGGCCATGGGCGGCACGGAAACGCCGTCCCTGCTGACCGCGCTGCAGGCCAATCACGCGGACATCCGGGCCGAGGTCGACAACTTCCGCGCCTTCATCGCCGGCGGCGATTCCCACACCGTGCTGGCGCGCCCGGAGTTCTACACCTTCACCGCCGGCGGCCGGCGGATTCGCGACTGGGTGGCCGACCTGGCGGCGTTCCGCCCGGTGGACGACGTGACCTGCGACCCGTGCGACGTACCTCAGCTCACCGATGAGTGACCGGCGGCCCGGCGGCAGCGGCCCGCCGGTGCTATGATCAGAGGACTTCATTCGAGGGTCCGCCGATCTTGATCCGCCTTCTGCTGTGCCTGTCGGTCGCACTGACCGGGGCCGGGGCCGTCCACGGCGACACCGCCGAGGCCCTGAGGGTCTGGCTCGAGGGACTGGACGCCGGCGGCGGCGCCGAGGTCCACGGCGAGCCGCTGCATCACCCCGACCTGGTCGCCGGCGTCTACCGGGACCGCGACCACCGCCCCCTGTGGACCGGCGACGGTCCGCTCGCCGGACAACGTGCCGCGCTGGCTGCCGCCGTCGAGGCATCCGCGCTGCACGGCCTGAACCCCGCGGCCTATCACGCCGACGCCCTGGCGACTGTGAAAGATCCCCTTGCCATCGAACTGCTGGCGACGGACGCATTCCTGACCCAGGCCAGGCACCGGGCCACCGGCGCCGTGTCGCCCCGCGCCCTCGACCCGGAATGGTTTCTGATCGCGCCCGAGGTGGACGCCCGCGCGCTGCTCGACCTCGCCGCCCGGGGCGAGGCCGACGTGGGCGCGCTGCTGGAAGACCTGTGGCCGGACAACGACGAGTACCGCCGGCTGCTGGAGGAACGCGCCCGCATTCTGGCCCTGGGCGAGACCTCCACCGCGCGGGTCCCCGCGGGACCGCTGATCCGCCCCGGCGACAGCGGCGAACGGGTGCTCGCCCTGAAGGAACGTCTGCTCGGGCCGGGTGAGCACACCCCGATCTACGACACCGAGCTCGGCGAAGCCGTGCGCGCGTTTCAGCGCGGCGCCGGCCTCGAGCCCGACGGCATCGTCGGCCCGGCGAGCCTGGAGGTGATGAACGCCTCCAGGTTCTCCTGGATCGACCGGATCGACGCCAATCTGGAACGCTGGCGCTGGCTGCCCGCCCACCAGCCGGACACCTATCTGCGCGTCAACATCGCCGCCTTCTCGCTGCGGGTGATCCAGGCGAACGAAGACGCCCTGCGCATGGACGTGATCGTCGGCCGGCCCTACCGCCGTACGCCGGTGTTCACCGAGACGATCAAGTATCTGGTGCTCAACCCGGACTGGAACGTGCCCTGGAAGATCGCGGTGCAGGACAAGCTGCCGGATCTGAAGGCGGACGCCTCGAAGCTCGCCGCCCAGGGCTACGAGGTCAGGCTTGAGGGCAGCGACACGTTCGTGCCGGTCGACCAGGTGGACTGGACCCCGGTGACCCGCGGCAATTTCCGCCATCTGCTGCGGCAGCGGCCCGGGCCGATGAACGCCCTCGGCCAGGTGAAGTTCATGCTGCCCAACCCCCACGCGGTGTATCTCCACGACACGCCGAACCGGGACCTGTTCGCCAAACAGGAGCGCGGCTTCAGCTCCGGGTGCGTGCGCCTGTCGCGCCCCCTGGAGCTGGCCGACTGGCTGCTGCGCAACGACGGTCAGACCAGCCAGGCGGCGCGCATCCGCGAGCTGCTCGACGGCGGGGAGACCACCACCATCTACCTGCGCCAGCCGTTGCCGACCTATCTGGTCTACTTCACGGCCTTCACCGACGAAGCCGGCGAGGTCATCTTCCGGCGGGATCTGTACGAGCGCGACGGCGCCATCGTCGCCGCGCTGCGCGCCGGCGGCCGTGCCGGCGGCTCTGCCGGCGGCCCTGCCGGCGGCCTCGCCAGCTACCCCG
>MDTG01294319.1_pt1 | contig 19973 bp, 15 predicted proteins | sample 811421 | NCBI WGS metagenome assembly MDTG01 (sample SAMN05326645, study PRJNA326480) | marine metagenome | isolation source: seawater | place: Pacific Ocean: South East | collected 2011
GTCGCGCTGACCAAGCTCGACCGGGCCGATCCCGCCCGCCTCGCCGCCGCCCGGGCCGCCATCGACCGGCTGACCGCCGGCACGTTCCTCGCCGGCGCGCCGGTGATCGAGACCTCCACGGTCACCGGCCAGAACGTCGACACCCTGCGCGACCGGCTGCTCGGCGCCGCCAGGAGCGACCGGGCGCCGGCCGACGCGCGCCCGTTCCGCCTCGCCATCGACCGCGCCTTCACCCTCAAGGGCGCGGGGCTGGTGGTCACCGGGACGGTGCACGCCGGGCGCGTGTCGGTGGACGACGAGGTCCATCTGTTCCCGGCCGGCCGGGCAGCCCGGGTGCGGGATCTGCGGGTACAGAACCGCACGGCCCGGTCCGCGTCCGCCGGCGACCGGGCCGCCCTCAACCTGGCCGGCATCGACGCCGGCCTGCCCGCCCGGGGCGCCTGGCTGACCGCGGCGCCGGACGCCGGTCACGACCGCGTGGTGATGGACCTCGAGGTGCTGGCGGATCGCCCCCGCCCGGTCCGGCACTGGACGCCGGTGCACGTCTACCACGCCACCACCCATGCCACGGGCCGCCTCGCCCTGCTGGCGGGCAGCCGGGTCGCGCCCGGTGAGCGGGCCAGGGCGGAGCTGGTGCTCGACGCCCCCCTGCTGGCGCGTCGCGGCGACCGCCTGATCGTCCGGGACCACGCATTGGAGCGCACCCTGGGCGGCGGCGTGGTGATCGACAACCGGGGCCTGCCCGGCCGCCGCCGCGCCAGCGACCGGCTGGCCGCCATCGACGCGGTGGCCGCGCCCGACCCGGAGGCCGCCCTGGAAGCCGCCCTGGCGTTGGACGGTGTCGACCTCGACGCCTTCCGGCGCCTGTGGGATCTGACCCCGGCCGCGCTGGAAGAGCTGTCGGCCGGTCGGGACGCGACGCTGCGCCAGGGCCGGCTGGTCAGCAACGAGCGCTGGCGCCGCTGGCGCGACGCCCTGGCCGGGGAAACCACCGACCGCCACCGGGACGACCCGGCGCTCCAGGGCCTGCGCGAGAACGAATACCGGGCCGAGGTGCCGGCGACCTTCCGCGGCGCACTGCTCGCCGAGCTGGTGACGGCCGGCGTCCTGGAGCAGCGCGCCGGCCGGTTCCGTCCCGCGCAGCACCGGGCGGCGCTGAGCGCGGAGGAGCAGTCCCTGCTGGCCCGGCTCACGCCCCACCTCGACCAGCCCCAGCCGCCGAGCCTGGGCGACCTGGGCAAGCGCCTGCGCATTCCGCTCGCCGCGCTGCAGCGCGGCATCAAGCCGCTGGCGAGCAAGGGCGAGCTGGTGGTGGTCAACGACAAGCGGGTCTACCTGCCACGCCACGTCGACGAGCTCGCCGAGCACGCCCGCCGCCTGGCCGCGGCCGGGCCGTTCACCGCCCGGGAGTTCCGCGACGCCTCCGGCGTCGGACGCAACGTCGCCATCGACGTGCTGGAGTACTTCGACCGGCGCCGCTTCACCCGGCGCCAGGGCGACACCCGCATCGTGGTGTCCGAGGGACCGTAGCGCTCGACCGCCCGACCTCGCTAGACTGGCCGCGGAAGAGCATCGTCCCCGGTGGGGCGCGCGGCCTTCAAAGCCGTCGAGGCGCGAGACCGCGCCTGGTGGGTTCGACTCCTGCCTCTTCCGCCACGCCTTGTCGGCGCTGCGGGCTGACGCTTCGACCGGGATGCGGTTAGACTGCGCGGCCGCAGTCCAGGCGAGTCGTCATGTCCGCCACCAGATTCGTCACCGTCGAGGGCCGCTTCCGCATGAAGGAAGGCTCGCTGACGCGTCCCACCGTCGCCTTCGAGACCTGGGGGGCGCTGAACGACGCCGCGGACAACGCCGTTCTCATCTTCACCGGGCTGTCGCCGTCCGCCCACGCTGCGTCGAGCCCGGAGGACCGCCGCACGGGCTGGTGGGAGGACATGATCGGCCCGGGCAAGCCCATCGACACCGACCGGCTGTTCGTGGTCTGCGTGAATTCCCTGGGGAGCTGCTTCGGCTCCACCGGCCCCGCATCCGTGGACCCGGACACCGGCGAGCCCTACCGGCTGACGTTTCCGGTGCTGCACGTCGAGGACATTGCCAACGCGGGACTGGTGGTGGTCGACCATCTCGGCATCGATCGCCTGCACGCGGTGCTGGGCGCCTCCATGGGCGGCATGACCGCCCTCGCCTTCGCGCTCCTGCATCCGCAGCGGTCCGCCGCGCTGGTGGCAGTCTCCTCCGCCGCGCGCAGCCTGCCCTACTCGATCGCCATCCGCTCCCTGCAGCGCGAGATCATCCGCCGGGACCCGGCGTGGAACGGCGGCCATTACGAGCAGCCGGGGCCGGTGACGGGCATGATGCTCGCGCGCAAGCTCGGCATGATCTCCTACCGGTCCGCCGACGAGTGGGCGGAGCGATTCGGCCGGGAACGCACCACCGACCGGGGCGACGGCAGCGATCCGTTCGGCCTCGATTTCGAGGTGGAATCCTATCTGGAGGCCCACGCCCGCAAGTTCGTCGGCGCCTTCGACGCCAACTGCTATCTGTACCTGTCCCGGGCCATGGATCTGTTCGACGCCGCGGACTACGGCGGCAGCGTGCGGGAGTGCTTCGCCCGGCTCGCCCTGGAGCGGGCGATGATCATCGGCGTCGAGTCGGACTTCCTGTTCCCCATCGAGCAGCAGCAGGAACTGGCCCGCGGCATCGCCGAGCGCCTCGACGACGTGACCTTCCACCGGCTGCCGTCGATCCAGGGCCACGACTCGTTCCTGGTGGACATGGACCGCTTCCGGCCGGTGATCTCGCGATTCTTCCGGGCGGACTGACGCCCGGCCCGCCCCGTCAGCCGCGCTGCCGGTGGCGCGCCAGCCGGCCGCGGACCAGGGATTCGAGCATGGCGCCGTCCGCGTAGCCGCCGGCCAGCAGTTCGCGCTCACCGTCCAGCTCCACCACCACGCTCGGCATGGCGTTGGTGCCGTAGCTGCGCGCCCGATCGAACTCCGCCTCCAGCTCGGCGGCGAGGCCGGCATCGGCCATGGCCTCCCGCACGGCCCGTCCCGGCAGCCCCAGCTCGTCCGCCGTGGCCGCGAGCAGATCCGGGGCGGTGATGTCCCGGCCTTCCACGAACAGCTGCTGCTGCAGCCGGTGCAGGTAGCCGAACGGCGGCCGGCCGATGGCGCGGCGCACGCCGGCCACCGCCAGGCAGGCGCGCCGGCTGTTGTAGACGATGCCGTCCGGCAGGACGAAGCCGAACTGCTGGCCGGTGGTGGCGACCACCTCCCGCCAGATGTGGGCCAGCAGCCGCCGGCCGTAGTCGCCCACCGGCCGGGTCGAATGCAGATTGATGCCGCCGAGCATCAGATCGAACTCCACGTCACCGGCCAGGCGCTGCATGGCGTCCTCCACCGCCGGCGCCATGCCCCAGCACCAGGAGCACAGCGGGTCGGTGACGACCAGCACCTTCACGACGCCACGATCCGCCACGGTCCGTCGGTGATCGTGCCGACCCGGCAGGCGCAGGCGTAGCCGAGCTCGCGCAGCTCCGCCAGGCAGCGCTCCGCCGCCTCGGGCGGCACCGCCGCCAGCAGCCCGCCCGATGTCTGCGGGTCCGCCAGCAGACGGACCCGGGGATCCGCCGGGGCCGCTCCCCGGATCTCGAAGTCGGCGAGCGCGCCCTCGTTGTTCGGCTGCAGCGAGCTCGCCGTGCCCGCCCCCAGCAGCGCGAGCGCCCCCGGCAGCGCGGCGACGCCGTCCGCGTCCACCTCCGCGCCGACCCCGGCGGCCCGCAGCATCTCGCCCAGATGGCCGGCCAGGCCGAAGCCGGAGACGTCCGTGAGCGCCCTGACGCCGGCGCGCTGGAACGTGTTCAGGGCGGCCGCATTGGACTGGTCCATGCTCGCCAGCGCCGCCGCGACCCGGCTCGAGTCCGCGCGGCCGCGCATGTCCGCGGCCAGCACCACGCCGGTGCCCAGCGCCTTGGAGAGCAGCAGCGCGTCGCCGGCCCTGGCGCCGCCCTTGCGCAGCGTGCCGGCGCCCAGACCCGTGACGGTCAGCGCCAGTCCCAGCTCGCCGCCTTCGGCCGAGTGCCCGCCGACCAGCGGCACGCCGTGCTCGTTCAGCACCTCCACGGCGCCGCTGAGCAGCAGGAACAGTTCCTCCTCCATCATGGCCTCGCTCATCAGCGGCACCGTGGCCATGGCCAGCGCGGCGAGGCCCGTGGCGCCCATGGCGATGACGTCGTTGAGGCTGTGGTGGGCGGTGATGCGGCCGAATCGGTAGGCGTCGTCGACCAGGCTGCGGAAGCCGTCGACGGTCATGACCAGACTGCCGCCGGCCACCTCGACCACGGCCGCATCGTCACCGATGCCCAGGGTGACGCCGCGCCGCGTTTCCAGCGGCCGCTGGTCCGGCAGCCGCGCCAGCACCCGGCGCAGCGGGTCCGCACCGAGCTTGGCGCCGCAGCCGCCGCAGCGCATCGCGTCCGGCAGGCGCTCCCGGAGCGGCTCGGCGACCGGACTGTCCGGCGTCGTCATGTCCGGCAGCGCCGTGAAGCGCGCCATGAAGCGGCGGTCGATCCAGTCCTTCCAGCGCCACACCCAGGCCCCGGAAACGGACAGCCGGCCACGCACCGCCACGGCCCGCCGATCGGCCGTGCCCAATATGGCCAGCGCCCGGCGCTGGGCCCGGTATCGCAGCAGCGGCCTGCCGGTCGCGGCGCGCCGCAGATTGGCGGCCAGCACCGGACCCTGGCGAACGGCATAGACGCCGGACTTGGGGCGCCGCTGACCGACCAGGGCGGCGACGTCGCCGGCTGCGAACACCTCGGGATGAGACCGCGAGCGCAGCGTCCGGTCCACCTCGATGAAGCCGCGCTCGTCCGTGGCCAGCCCTGAATCAGCAGCCCAGCCCGGCGCCTCGACGCCGGTCACCCAGTAGACGTGCTCGGCCTCGTGCACCCGCCCGTCGGCGCCGACCAGGCGGGTCGCCCCGCCCTCGGTCTCGGCGCGCTCCACCCGGAATCCCGTGGTCAGCTCGACGCCACCGCGGGCCAGCGCCGCCTCGATGCGGCGCACCGCCCGGGCCGGGAATCCCGGCAGCAGCGTGTCGCTGAGCAGGGCCAGCGTCACGCCGGCCGGCAGGGCGCGGCGCATGGCGAGCGCCAGCTCGGCGCCGCCGGCGCCTCCACCGATCAGGCAGACCCGGTCACCTTCGCGCACCTGGGACAGCGTTTCGCGCCAGCGTGGCAGAAAACGCCCGATGGGCTTCACCGGCACGCCGGCGCCCACGGGCCGGGGCACCGCCCCGGAGTTGATCGACAGCAGGTCGAAGGAGATCGGCGGATGGCCTTCGAGACTCAGGCGCCGGGCCTCCAGATCGATGCCGGTGGCCTCCGCGGGAATGAGCCGGGCGCCGGCGAATCGCGCCAGCGGACCGAGGTCGACGTGGATGTCCCGCCACTCGTAAAAGCCCGCCACGTGCCCCGGCAGCATGCCGGAATACGGCGTGAACACCTCCCGGCTGACGATGGTGAGACGAACCCCGGGCACCGGCCGCATGCCGAACGCGCGCAGCACCTGAACGTGACTGTGGCCGCCGCCGAGCAGCACGAGATCCAGCACCGGCGGCGTCTCGGTGCGCACTAGTCGTCGTCGTCGAGATCGAGATCCAGATAGTCCAGATCCTGACTCAGGCGCTTGGCCTCGAGTCGCTCCTCGATGGCCCGGCGGATCGCCAGCGCGCGGGCGTTCTGATCGCGGTGGGACAGCGCTTCGTCGACGGCCTTGAGGTCTTCGTCACCTTCGTCGTAGTCGTCGGCGCCTTCGCCGATCTCGTCGTCGAAACTCTCTTCCTCGTCGAGGCCTTCCTGTGCCTCATCGGTGGACTCCAGGTCTTCCTCGCCCTCGGTGTCACCATTGTTTTCGTCGTCGAGACCGCTCATGAATGACGCTGTGTCCTCAGCCATCGCCGGTGGATTCACGCGCTGTTTTAGGCTTCGAGTTTCGGGGTGTCAAGCAGGATCGCGGCGCTCTGCAACGGGGTGCTCGGCGGCACGGGAAACTGCGCCGCACCCGGCACGCGCCTGCCGGCGGGACGATCCCCGGCTCAGCCGCCGGCTGCGGCGGCCGCCGCGGTTCCGGCCGCCGCGGCCCGTTCGATGGACGGGCCGACCGGCCCCGGCAGTATGCCGCCGAGCAGGTTCGCCGGCACGGCGACGTCGATCAGCGCCGGCCGTCCGAGGGTGGCGTCGCGGGCGCGCCGCGCCGCGGTGAACGCCTCGAGGGTGGTGTCCCCGCGCATCATCACGTTGCCGGCCCGCTGCTCGGACGTCCGGGTCCAGAAACGCCGGTCCCGCCCGTCCGGGGGATAGTCGTGGCACAGCAGCAGCCGGGTGTCGTCCGGCAACGCGTAGAGCCGGGTCAGGGAGCGATGCAGCGCGACGGCATCGCCGCCCGGAAAATTGCAGCGCGCGGTGCCCGCGTCCGGCGCGAACAGCGTGTCGCCGACCACGGCGAATCCGTCGAACAGGTAGCTGACGCATCCGGGCGTGTGACCCGGCGTCGCCATGACACGGCCGCAGGTGTGGCCGACGCAGACCCGCTCGCCGTCCTCCAGCAGGCGGTCGAACTGGCGGCCGTCCGCCGGCGCGGCCAGACCGAGCTCGGGAAACAGCCGCGCCTGCATCTCGACCACGCCGCGGCCGATGGCCACCTGGGCGCAGACGAAGGCGCTCTTCAGATAGCGGGCGGCGCTGAGGTGGTCGGCGTGGACGTGGGTCTCGAGAATCCACTCCACCGTGTAGCCGTTGGCCCGGACCAGCTCGACGATGCGGTCCGCGCCGGTGGTCGCGGCGACGCCGGTCCGGGGATCGTAGTCGAGCACCGGGTCGACCACGGCACAGGCCCGCGCCGCCGGATTGGCCAGCACGTAGCTCCAGGAGCCGGTGGCGGCGTCGTGAAAGGGATGCACGACCAAATCCATGAGACATCCGTCAGACGTGGGACACTCTGGAACTGTAGGCGCCCGGCGGCGGGAACGGGTCCCAATCTGGCCGCCGACCCGGGGTTCCCGTGGGATGACGTCCCAAGGCGCCGGTCAGGCGGCCCGCAGCGCGTCCCCGACGATGTTGAACATTTCCGCGATGTCGGATTTGTCCATGACGAAGGCCGGGCCGAACTGAACGGTGTCGCCCCCGTAGCGCAGGTACAGGCCGCGCTGCCAGCAGTACATGGCCACCTCGTAGGGCCGCCTGGCCGGCTCGCCGGGGTACGGCTCTAGGGTGAGCGCGCCGGCGAAGCCGAGATTGCGGACGTCGGTGACGTGGGGGTGATTGGCGAGGCCGTGGATGCAGTCCTCGAAGAACCCCGCCTTCTCCGCCACCTGCCGGTCGAAGCCCTCCCGCTCGAACAGGTCCAGGGCGGCCAGCGCGGCGGCGCAGGCGAGCGGATGCCCCGAGTAGGTGTAGCCGTGGGGGAATTCCACCATGTACTCGGGCCCGCCGGTGTCGATGAAGGTCTGATAGATCTCCTCGCGCACCACCACCGCGCCCATGGGCACCGACCCGTTGGTCATCTGCTTGGCAAAGTTGGCGATGTCCGGCGTGACGCCGAAGAAATCCGCGCCGGTGCGCGCCCCGCAGCGACCGAACCCGGTGATGACTTCATCGAAGATCAGCAGGATGTCGTGCTGGTCGCAGATCTGGCGCAGCCGCTGGAGATAACCCTTCGGCGGCGGAATCACCCCGGCCGACCCGGCGAACGGCTCGACGATGACCGCGGCGATGTTGGACGCGTCGTGTAGGGCCACCAGCGCTTCCAGCTCCTCGGCGAGGTGCGCCCCGTGGTCCGGCTGGCCGCGGGTGAACTGGTTCTCCGGCAGCAGCGTGTGGGACAGGTGATCGGTCTCCGGCGTCGAGCCGAACAGTTTGCGGTTGCCGCCGATGCCGCCCACGCTCATGCCGCCGAAGTTGACGCCGTGGTAGCCCTTGGCGCGGCCGATCAGCCGGGTCTTGCCCGGCAGGCCCTTCTGCCGCCAGTAGCCCCGGGCGATCTTGAGCGCGGTGTCCGCCGCCTCCGAGCCCGAGTTGACGAAGAACACCCGGTCGAGGCCGTCCGGCGTCAGCTCGCGCATCCGGCTGGCCAGTTCGAACACCTTGGGATGGCCGAACTGGAACGCCGGCGCGTAATCCAGCTCCCGGGCCTGAGCCGCGATGGCGTCGGCGATCTCGGAACGGTTGTGGCCCGCGCCGCAGCACCACAGCCCCGACAGCCCGTCGAGAATCCGGCGCCCGTCCGGCGTGACGTAGTGAACGCCCTCGGCGCGGGCGATCAGGCGCGGATTGCGCTTGAACTCCCGGTTGCTGGTGAAGGGCATCCAGTAGCTGTCGAGATCGATCGGATGCGCGGTGTTCATGGGTCCTCCCTCGCCGCCTGGGTGCGGCCGCACCTGTAGCCACACCTGCGGCCCCTTCCAATACTGTAGGACCGCGCCGGCTCGCGTACAATCGAGCGCTTGGATTCCTGGAGGGGAGCTCCGTCTTGACGCAACCGAACGAGCCAGGCGTGTTCAGCCCGGCCGCCCGCAACTACGCCCTGGGCGTGCTGGTGGTGGTGTACACGTTCAATTTCATCGACCGGCAGATCCTGTCGATCCTGATCGAACCCATCAAACGCGATCTGGGGCTGTCCGACGGACAGCTCGGACTGCTGGCAGGATTCGCCTTCGCGCTGTTCTACGCCACTCTCGGCATTCCCATCGCCCGGTTCGCGGATCGCAGCAACCGCCGCAACCTGATCGCCCTGGCGCTGGCCATCTGGAGCGGCATGACCGCCCTGTCCGGCCTGGCGCAGAATTTCTGGCACCTGCTGCTGGCCCGGATCGGCGTCGGCGTCGGCGAGGCCGGCTGCAGCCCGCCGGCCCATTCCATGCTCTCCGACTACTTTCCGGCGAACAAACGCTCCACCGCGCTCGGTATCTACTCGCTGGGCATTCCGGTGGGCATCATGTTCGGCTTCTTCGCCGGCGGCTGGATGAACGAGTTCTTCGGCTGGCGCACGGCGTTCTTCGTGGTCGGCATTCCCGGCGTGCTGCTGGCGATACTCGTGCGCTTCACGGTGCGGGAACCGGAGCGCGGCATGTCCGAGGGCCGCACCGTCGCCGGCGATCAGCCGACCATCATGGAAACGTTCCGCTACCTCTGGCAGAAACCGTCGTTCCGCCATCTCGCCTTCGGCGGCGCCCTCACGGCCTTCGTCGGCTACAGCGTGGTGAGCTGGGTGCCCGCCTTCCTGATCCGCTCCCACGGCATGGGCACCGGCGAGGCCGGCACCTACCTGGGTCTGATCCTCGGCATCCCCGGCGGCATCGGCATCGCCCTGGGCGGCTGGCTGGCCGACTACTTCGGCGCCCGGGACACCCGCTGGTTCCTGTGGATCGTCAGCGTGGCGCTGATCGTCGGCCTGCCCTTCGGGGTGGGCGTCTACCTGGCGGCGGGGCCCTACATGGCCCTGCTGCTGCTGGTCCTGCCGGTGGCGCTGGGCAACTTCTACCAGGCAACCACCTTCGCCCAGACCCAGGGTCTGGTGACCCTGCGCATGCGCTCGGTGGCGGCCGCCGTGCTGCTGTTCATCCTGAACATCATCGGCCTGGGGCTCGGCCCGTCGGTCACCGGCTGGCTGAGCGACATGCTGCGCCCGCAGTTCGGCGTGGAGTCGCTGCGCTGGGCCCTGCTGATCGTCGGCCTCGTCAACATCTGGGCGGCCTGGCACTACTACGTGGCGGGCAAGCACCTGAAGAACGACATGGAGAAGACCGCGCTCGACGAGCAGGCCCGGGCCGCCGCGGCCTGAGCCCGCCCGCGGGAACGTTCCGGGGGCGGCCCGCCGACGGCGCCGCGCCCGATCGTCCGCCCTTCAGCGCAGCCCGAGAAAGCCGATCGGCAACGCCGAACGGCCTTCCAGCGCCAGGTCCGCGAGCGCTTCGCCGACCACCGAGGCGAACTTGAAGCCGTGGCCGCTGAAACCGCAGCCGAACACGACCCCCGGATGCTCCGGATGCCGGTCGATGACGAAGTGCCCGTCCGCCGTGCTGGTGTACAGGCAGACCTTCGACGCCAGCGCCGGCCCGTTCAGGGCGGGCAGGAACGGCGCCACGGCCCGGAGCAGAACGGTCAGCTCCGCCGCGGTGGCCGCGCTGCGGGGCGCATCCGGGTCGGCGGCCTCGCCGGGGTGATGATGGGCCAGCTTGATGCCGGCGTGGCCGCCGAAGGCCGCGGGCAGCGCCGGAAAGCCGTAGAACAGGCCCGGCGCCTCCGGGCGCTGGACCGCCCAGCAGGGCACCGTGCCCAGCTCGAATCCGGCCGGCGCCGGGATCCAGAACAGGGGCTGGCGGGTCACCCGCAGGGATAGTCCGAGTGATGCCAGCAGGGCCGGCGCCCAGCTTCCGGCGGTGATCACCAGCGCGCCCGCGCGCACCCTGCGCCCGCCAATGGACACCTCGACGCCGCCGGGGCCGCCAGCCCGGTCGAAGCCCAGCACCCGCTCCCCGTAGCGCAGCGTGGCGCCATGGGCGGCGGCCCGCCGGAGCTGGGCCGCCACGGCCCGCTCGCACAGCAGCAGGCCGGCGTCCGGCTCGAACAGCGCCGCGTAACCCTCGGGCCGGCGCAGGAACGGATGCAGCTCGGCGAGGCCCGGATCGTCCAGTTCCAGCAGGGGCAGCCCGTGGGTGTCGGCGGCGAGCCTCGAGCCCCGGATCAGCTCGCCCGCCGGGTCGCCGACGTACACCGTGCCCGTGCGGTACAGCACCCGATCGCCGGTTTCCGCCTCGAGGTCTGCCCAGTTGTCGTAGGCCCGGGCCAGCAGCGGCACGTAGTCCGGATGCTCGAAGTAGGCCTTGCGGATCAGGCGGGTCTCGCCGCCGCTGGAACCGGCGTCGTGGGGCGGCTGCCAGGGGTCGATCCCCAGCACGCGGGCGCCCCGGCGCGCCAGATGGTCCGCGGCCGCCGAGCCCATGGCGCCCAGGCCGGCGACGATCACGTCGAAACTCTCCACCGATGACGCCCCCTCGGGTCTGCTGCGGATTCCGCCGGCCCGGGCCGGCGACACTCAAGGGGACCCCGGGCGGGCAGGCAGCGTCAAGCCCGCCCGGCTTGATCGACCCGGCGCCTGGCGTATGCTCCGGCAGGTCCATGACTGCGGATTCACCATGACCGGCCACGCCACCTGGAGCACCCGGCTGTCCTTCCTGCTCGCGGCGGTCGGCGCGGCGGTCGGCCTCGGCAACATCTGGAAATTCCCCTACATGACGGGCACCAACGGCGGCGCCGCCTTCGTCACCGTCTACCTGATCTGCGTGGTCGCCATCGCCATTCCGATTCTGATCGGCGAGCTGATGCTCGGCCGCAGCGGCCGCGCCAGTCCGCCCGCGGCGATGCGTCAGGTCGCGCTGGCATCCGGCCGCAGTCCCCGCTGGGGGCTCGTGGGCTGGCTCGGCGCCGGCGCGGGGTTCCTCATCGTCAGCTTCTACAGCGTCATCGCCGGCTGGGCCATGCACTACGCCGTGGCAACCCCGCTGGGCAGGCTCGACGGCCTCGACGCAGCCGGCGCCGAAGCCCTGTTCGACGGGCTGCTGGCGGCGCCGGGGCTGCTTACCTTCTGGCACACGCTGTTCATGGCGCTGACCGTGCTGATCGTCGCCCGGGGGCTGAACCGGGGCATCGAGTCCGCGGTCCGGGTGCTGATGCCGGCGCTGTTCGCCATGCTCCTGCTGATGGTGCTCTACGCCGCCGCGGCCGGCGACTTCGCGGGCGCGTGGTCGTTCCTGTTCCGGTTCGAGTTCGCCGCCGTCGATGGCGGCGTGGTGCTGGACGCGATCGGCCAGGCGTTCTTCTCCATCGGCGTGTCGATGGGTCTGATGATGATGTACGGCGCGTACCTGCCGGCGCGGGAACCCATTCCACGGTACTCGGTGTTCATCGCCCTGGCCGACACCCTGGTGGCGCTGCTGGCGGGGCTGGCGATCTTTCCGCTGGTGTTCGCCCACGGCCTCGACCCGGCCGAGGGGCCGGGGCTGATCTTCGTCACCCTGCCCATCGCCTTCGGCAACATGCCGTTCGGCGCCGTGTTCGGCGGCCTGTTCTTCCTGCTGCTGGTGTTCGCCGCCATCACCTCCGCCATCGCGCTGCTGCAGCCGACGGTGGCCAGGGTTCAGGAGCTGCCGGGGATGCACCCGACCGGCGCCGCGGTGCTGGTGGGCGCGGCGGCCTGGGGCATCGGCCTGCTCAGCGTGCTGTCGTTCAACCACTGGGCCGACGTCCGGCCGCTCGGGCTGCTGCCCGGCTTCGAGGCGCGCACCTTGTACGACGTGATCGACTACCTGACCGCCAACGTCATGATGCCCCTGGGCGGCATGCTGATCGCCCTATTCGTCGGCTGGCGGGTGTCGCGCCGGGGGCTGGACGCCGAGTTCCCGGACATGTCCCCGCCGGCCTTCATTCTGTGGCGTTTCAGCGCGCGCGTGATCGCCCCGCTGGGTATCCTGCTGGTGTTCGTCGCCAATCTGGCCTGACCGGCCGCCCGCCGCCATCACGAGGAGCCGCTGAACAGCATGGACCCGGTATCACAGGCCGCCCTGGGCGCGGTCGTCGGCCAGGCCGCAGGGCACCGCAGACTCGGCTACCGCGCGGCCGCGCTGGGCGCCGTGGCGGGCGCGCTGCCGGACATCGACGTGCTGTTCGCGGTCGGCGGCGATTACTTCGACCAGCTCGTCCTGCACCGCGGCATCACCCATTCGCTGCTGTTCGCGCCGGTCGCCGGCCCCCTGCTGGGGTGGCTGGTCTCGGCGTTGGAGCGCCGCCGCGGCGCGCCACCCGAGCCCGGGCGCCGGACGGCGTGGATGCTGGTGGCGACGCTGGCGCTGCTGTCCCATCCGCTGCTCGACTACCTCACGCCCTACGGCACCCAGCTTCTGCTGCCGTTCACCGACCGGCGCTTCGCGGTCAACGCCATGCCCATCATCGACCCGGTCTACACGGCCGTGCTGCTGGTCGGGCTGATCGCCGCGGCCAGGATCTGGCGGCGGCGGGCGGCGGCCGTCGCGCTCGCGACCCTGGCGGTGTCCACCGCCTACCTGGGCTACGGCTACGCCCTGAACCGCGCCGCCGAGGCCGAGGCCGTCCGCCAGCTCGCGGCCCAGGGCGTCGAGGTCACCCGGGTGGCCGCATTTCCGACGATTCTGCAGGTGCACTACCGGCGGGTCGTGGCGCGAACCCCGGACACCGACAGGGTCGGCTTCGTGTCCATGTGGCGGCCCTGCCCCATCGACTGGACGGTGGCGCCCCGCGGCGGCGACGACGCCACGGCGGTGCAGGCCTTCCTGGACACCCGGGAGGGACGGATCTTCGACTGGTTCACCATGGGCTGGGGCCGGTACCGGCTGGTGGGGGACGGCGAGCGGATCCAGGTGCGGGCGACGGACCTGCGCTACGGCTTCACCGCCGATCCGGACCGAAGCATCTTCAACGCCAGCGCCGTGGTCAGCCTCGCCGGTGCCCTGGTGGAGCCGGTGCGTGCCGGCCGGGATGCCGCCGACGCCAGCGGCCGGCGCCTCGCCGCGCTGTTCCGCGACACCTACGCGCCGGTCTGTCGCGCTGCGGGCGATGCCCTGCGCCCGGCGGGCAGCGGCGCCGCGCCGCCGGCCAGCAGCTCCTCGAACTGAGCCGGCGGCATGGGCTTGCCGAAGTGGTAGCCCTGCAGAACGTCGCACCCGAGTTCCCTGAGCACGTCGGCCGTGGCCGTGTCTTCGACGCCTTCCGCCACCACCCGCATCGAGAAGGCATGGGACAGCGCCACCATGGCGCGGATGATGTCCCGGTTGCGGCTGCCTTCGGTGAGGCCGGTGACGAACGTCCGGTCGATCTTCAGCTCGTCGAGGGCCAGGTCCCGCAGGTACGCGAGTGACGAGTAGCCGGTGCCGAAGTCGTCGATGGCAATGCGGACGCCCATGTCGCGCAGCGTCCGCAGCATGGCCATGGCGGCCTCCGGGTCGTTCAGCATGACCTCCTCGGTGACCTCCAGGGTCAGGCGGCCGGGCGCCAGGTCGTGGATGCTCAGGGCATCGCCGATCACCACCGGCAGTTCCCCGTCGCAGACCAGGTCCGGCGGCACGTTGACCGCCACGCCGACCCCGTCGGGCCAGCCGGCACAGGCCGCCACCGCGGATTTGATCGCCATCCAGCACAGCGACCTGCGGCTGTGGGGGTCGTCCAGAAACGGCAGGAACCGGTCCGGACCGAGCAGCCCGTCCTCGGGATGCAGCCAGCGCATCAGGCCTTCCGCCCCGACCACGTTGCCGTAGCCGGCGTGGACCTTGGGCTGGAAGAACAGCAGGAACTCACCGCGCGCCAGGCCCTTCTCGACCTCGCGGGTGCGCCGCAGGGTCTCCTGCTCCATCTCGCAGCTCACCTCGTGGCGCACGACGAACACATGACCGCGCCGGCGCGCCTCGCGCAGCCCGGACTCGGCGATGCGGATCCGCTGATCCATGCTGCGGGCCGCGGCCGACGGCGGCACGAAGGCGGCGTGCACCTCGGGGCGCACGTCCTTGTCCACCAGGTGCACCGGCGAGCGGAACAACCGGGTGAGCTTGGCTCCGGCCAGCTCGATCTGATTGGCGTCCTCGACGTTGTTGAGCAGCACGCAGGCCTTGCCGGGCGACACCTCCATGATGCGGTCCGCCGGGCGGGCCAGACGGCCGACCCGCTGTTTGAACTCGGCCAGCAGCATGTCGCGGCTCGCCGCGCCGAGCGCATCGCCGACGAGGTCGGCGTTTTCCAGCGAAATCAGCGCCAGCGTGGTGGGCGCGGCCATGGCCGGGGTCCTGTCATCAGAGGAAGAACTCGTCGGGATGGACGCCGTGGGCGCCTTCGTGCAGCTCCGCGCGGATCCACAGCTCCGCCTGGCCCGGCGGCTGGGCGCTGAGGTCCACGACCTGAAGCTGCCGGTAGCGGCGCTTGGCCGCGTCCAGCACCAGCATCACCCGGGGCTTCAGCCGCCGCGCTTCGTTCTGGGACACGACGATGCCCACCTCGCCGCTGGACAGCTCCACCAGCGCGCCGGTGGGGAACAGGCCGATGGCCTGGATGAACTGCTCGACCAGCTCGCGCTGAAACCGCGTGGACTCACCGTCCCACAGTTCCTGCATGGCCTCGAAGGAGGTCCGGCTGGGCGCGTGGGGGCGCGGCGTGATCATGGCGTCGTAGGCGTCCACCAGGCCGGCGATCCGCGCCAGCAGCGGGATGTCGTGGCCGGCCAGGCCGGACGGATAGCCGGAGCCGTCGAATCGCTCGTGATGATTGGCCACCACGTCGACGCAGCGGGCGTCCACGCCGGCATCCACCACCAGCTTGATGCTGTGGTCGACGTGCTGACGCACCTCCGCCATCTCCGCCGGGCTGAGCGCGCCGGGCTTGTTCATCGGGTCGAGCGACAGCCGGGTCATGCCCACGTCGACCAGCGACGCCCCCAGCGCCAGCGCGCCCAGATCGCCCGCCGGCAGCCCGAGATGCTTGCCGAGCACGGCCGCCCAGACCGCGTTGCACAGGCTGTGGTCGTAGAGATACTGGCCGTGCCGGCGGATGCGCACCAGTGCGGCCACGGCATGACTGTCCTGCAGCACGCGCTTGACCAGCGCGTCGACGGCGCCCCGCATCGCCTCCACTTCCAGCGTGCCGCCGCGTTCGAGCTGGCCGAACACCTTGCGGATGGCGCGGTCGGCAGTCTCGATGTCGGCGGTGGCGGCCTTGGTGAATTCCGCCGGCAGCAGCTCCAGGGAGGTTTCACGGTCGCCGCCGCGGGCCTCGGACCGGGCCGGCGCCGCCAGGGCCACCCGCCGGGCCGGGTCGATGCGCACGGTCTGGCAGAACCGGCACACCATCTCGATGTCGCGCCGGTTCTGGACGTTGAAGCCCTGCAGGGCGAACGGGGTCTCCTCCCACGGCCGGTCCAGCGCGGCCACGAACATGCCCGGTTCCAGCGCACGGGCGGGAATCTCCAGGTAGATATCTAGGCCGGAAACCGCATTCATGCTGACAATATTAGTTGCCCCCCGCGCGGCACCGCTGCCCCGGTGGACGCTTTGAGACACGGTTCACACCCCCGTCGAGACGCCGCCGCCCGTGCGATTCGGCCGGCGATCCCGCAGAATGGCCGCTGGCCAGGGGGAGCACCGGGATTTGACCAGCGAGGCACCTGACAGCGAGGCGCAGACGCGCCCGGCGAGCGTCGCCGACGTCGCCATCACCATCGGCATCACCGTCAGCCTGCTGGCCCTGTCGGTGGCCATGTTCGGCAGCGATTCCTCCAGCGGCGCCAACCAGATCGCCCTGGTCATCGGCGCCGTGCTCGCCACCGGCGTGGGCATCAAGAACGGCCACCGCTGGAACGTCATCGAGCGCAACATCGTGGACGGTATCGCCACCGCCATGCCGGCGATCCTGATCCTGTTCTCGGTGGGCAGCCTGATCGGCATGTGGATGCTCTCCGGCACCGTGCCGACGATGATCTACTACGGCCTGCTGCTGCTCGACCCGGCGGTGTTCTATCCCGCGAGCTGCCTGCTGTGCGCCATCGTCGCCCTGTCCATCGGCAGCTCCTGGACGGTGGCCAGCACCCTCGGCGTGGCGCTGATCGGCGTTGCCACCGCCCTCGGCCTGTCGGTGGAGATCACCGCCGGGGCCGTGATCTCCGGGGCCTACTTCGGCGACAAGATGTCACCGCTGTCCGACACCACCAACCTGGCGCCCGCCGTCACCGGCATCGACATCTTCACCCACATCCGCCACATGGTCTGGACCACCACGCCGAGCTTCCTGTTCGCCCTGGCCGCCTTCGCGCTGATCGGCTGGCGCCAGACCCCCGACGCCGGGGACGTCGGCCTCGAGCAGACCCTGACCCTGCTGCAGGACAACTTCGCCATCGGCCCCACCATGCTGCTGCCGGTGGCGCTGGTGGTGTTCCTGGCGGCCCGCAAGGTACCCGCCGTCGCGTCGATTCTGGCCGGCGTGGCGCTCGGCGCGGTGATCGCGCTGCTGTTTCAGCGCCCGGTGATCGTCGAGTTCGCCAGCGCGCCGGACACCGGCCGCGTCACCGAGCTGTTCAAGGGCGTGTGGCGGGTGCTGTTCGACGGCTACGCCGCCAGCACCGGCGGCGAGAACCTCGACGCCCTGCTGTCCCGGGGCGGCATGAGCTCCATGCTCAACACGGTGTGGCTGATCATCACCGCCATGTGCTTCGGCTCGGCCATGGAGAAGGCGGGCATCCTGCAGCGCCTGGTCCAGGGCCTGGTGGCCTTCGCCCGCGGCGTGGGCGGGCTCATCGCCACCACCGTGGCCACCTGCTTCGGGGTCAACGCCCTGGCGGCGGACCAGTACATGTCCATCGTCATCACGGGCCGCATGTTCCGCGACGAATACAAGGCCCGCGGCCTGCATCCCAAGAACCTGTCGCGGGTGCTGGAGGACTCCGGCACCATCACCTCGCCCCTGGTGCCGTGGAACACCTGCGGCGCCTACATGGCGGCCGCCCTCGGCGTGCCGACCATCGCCTACCTGCCGTTCTGCTTCTTCAACCTGGTGAACCCGTTCGTGTCCATCGCCTACGGCTACACGGGCTTCAAGATCGAGCCCGCGGAGGACGGTGACTGGGACGACGCCGCGACCGACCGGGCCCCGCAGCGCGCCGACCACTGACGCGGCCGGCGGAACGAGCCTCCGCCCGCGGTGGTCAGGGCTCCCCGTCGGCCGGATGCATCAGCGTCCAGCGCAGGATGTCGCCGGCCCGGACCAGGCCGACGACCCGGCCGTCCCTGAGCACCGCCACCGGCTGATCGCCGACGCTGCCGAGGCGCCGCAGCGCAGCCGTGGCCATCTCGCCCGCCTCCAGGGTATGGGCCTCGTCGAGCCCGGTGGCAAGCTCCGCCACGGTGACGCTGCGGCGCTGCTCCGGGGCGAGACCGGCCACGTCGCTCCAGGACACCGTGCCCACGTGCCGCCCGTCGTCGACCACGGGCCAGAGCTGCTGACTGCTGCGCAGCAGGCACTCCTCGACGAACCGCTCGACCGACGTGTCGGCGCTCACGGTCTCGAACCGGGTGCGCATGACGTCGGCCAGACGGACCGAACGCAGGCTGCGCTCGGTGATCATCTGGGTGTAGCTCGACCGGGCGATGTGGGTGAGGAACCAGCCGATCAGGATCAGCCACAGACCGCCGAGGTTGCCCAGCCCGAGCACGTTGTAGAACCCGAGCGCGACGATGGCCCAGCCGAACGCCCGCCCGGCGTTGGACGCCAGCCGGGTGGCGCGCACCGCGTCGCCCGTGATCCACCAGATCAGGGCGCGGAACACCCGGCCCCCGTCCAGCGGAAAGCCCGGCACCAGGTTGAAGATGGCCAGCATCATGTTCACCGAGCCGAGCCAGATGCAGGCCGTCGCCAGCGGCGACAGGGCCGCCATCGCGGTCTCCGGGTCCTCGGCGAGCCTGGCGAGGGTCTCCTCTCCCATGAGCGCGCCGGCGACGAACGAGAAGCCGACGCCCAGGGCCATGCTCATCAGCGGCCCCACCACGGCGATCGCGAACTCCTCCCGGGGCGCGCGCGCCTCCGCCTCGATCTCCGCCATGCCGCCGAACAGGAACAGGGTGATGCGCGGCACGCGGATGCCGAAGCGCCGCGCCATCAGCGAATGGGACAGCTCGTGGGCGAGCAGCGAGGCGAAGAAGATGACGCCGGCGGAAACCGCCGTGAGCCAGGTGGTCGCCACGGACCAGGACTCGTGCCACTGGGGGAACAGGCCGGCCCCCAGGCTGTAGACGATGAGCGCGAAGATGATCAGCACGCTCCAGTCCAGGCGTATCTCGATGCCGAAGATGTCGAACAGCCGGATGCCGGAACGCTCCGCGCCGCCGATCCTGAGGTCCGTCATGGGCTTTTTTCCGCGGTCGGTGTGTCTGGACAGAGAGTATGCAACCCGCCTGCCAGGGTAAACCCCGCAGTTGCCGCAGGGCTCAGTCGTTCAGGCGCAGGGCCTCGCGCAGACCGACCAGGATCAGCTCCGGCACCACGGCGTCGAACAGCTCCTCCTGGTCGAACAGGTGGGAGAAGCCGCCGGTGCCGATCACCAGGGGCGCCTCTTCGGGAAACGCCTCCGCCGTCATGCGCGCGGTCAGTTCCTTGACCATGCCGACGTTGCTCCAGTAGACGCCGTTCTGGATGCTCTCCACCGTGCTCCGTCCGATGGCGCCCTCCGCGGGCACGATCTCCACCGAGGGCAGCTTGGCGGTACGCTCCACCAGGGCCTCCAGGGCCAGCCGCACGCCGGGCAGGATGTTGCCGCCGAGGAACTCGCCGCGCTTGCTGATCGCGGTGATGGTCGTGGCGGTGCCGAAGTCGACCACGATCAGGTGCCGGCCCGGAAACAGGGTCACCGCGCCCAGCGCGTCGGCGATGCGGTCGGCGCCGACCTCTTTCGGGTCCTTGTAGAGGATCTTCAGGCCGGTCTTGACGCCCGGGCGCAGCACCATCGGCTCGAGGCGGAAGTACTTCTGGCAGCAGGCGCGCAGCGAGTGGAGCATGTCGGGCACCACGGAGCTGAGGGCGATGCGCTCGATGCCCTTCGGGTCCACCCCGTTCTCCCGCAGCGCCGCGAGCAGGAACACGCCGAGCTCGTCGGACGACGCCCTGGCGGCGCTGGTGCGGCGGAACTGGCAGCGCAGGCTGTCGCCCTGGTACACGCCGCAGTAGAGCTGGCTGTTGCCGACGTCGAGACAGAGAATCATGCGTTGACGGCTCCCGGCAGGACGCCCGCGGCGTCGTCCGACCGGGCCGTCGCCGGCGCAGGCACGTTGTCGATCAGGCGCACGTCCCGCGTCCGCCCGTGGACCGTCACGGCGCCGAACCGGCGGCCATGGCGGGTCTCCACGTAGTCCAC
>MDTG01197747.1_pt1 | contig 19970 bp, 20 predicted proteins | sample 811421 | NCBI WGS metagenome assembly MDTG01 (sample SAMN05326645, study PRJNA326480) | marine metagenome | isolation source: seawater | place: Pacific Ocean: South East | collected 2011
AATTGCTAATTGGGATTTTGAGAGCATTTTACCACCTTTAATTAATTGAAATAACATATTAGAATTTTAAAACAATGAAAACTGCTTATTTTTCTCTTGGATGTTTTTGGAGCCCACAATTAAAGTTTGAAAAAATTAAAGGGGTAAAAAAAGCCGAGGTTGGTTATTGCGGCGGAGACGATCCAAATACAACTTATGAAAAGGTTTGCACTGGATCAACAAATCATGCGGAAACTGTAAAGGTAGAGTTTGATGAAAACATAGTTTCATACGAGGAACTTGTAAGAATTTTTTTTGAAATACATGACCCTACCCAACTAAATAGACAAGGACCAGATATTGGAACTCAATATAGATCAGAAATTTTTTACAAAGATGAAGATCAAAAGAAGATTGCAGAAAAAATTAAGTCTGAGCTCAATGAAAAATTTAAAGGAAAAATAGTTACTAACATTTCAAAAGAAAAACTGTATCAGACTGCTGAAAAGTATCATCAATATTATTTAAAGAGGAAAAGCATTATATGAATTTAGTTACAACAGAATGGCTTGAAAAAAATTTAGATAGTGTAAAAATATTTGATGCAAGTTGGCATATGCCATCTTCGAAAAGGAAAGCAAAAAATGAATATATTGAGAAACATATTCGAGGTGCAATTTTTTGGGATGTTGATGAGCATAGTGACAAAGATTCTCCGTTCCCACATATGATGTCTAACTCCGATTATTGGACCAGAATGCTCTGGTCTTTTGGCATTCAAAATGATGATAATATTATAGTTTATGATTATAGCGATACATATAGTTCATGTAGATTGTGGTTTGCTTTAAAATATTTTGGTCATAAAAAAGTTTTTGTTTTGGATGGAGGTATGAAAAAGTGGTTAAAAGAAAATAGACCTACTAGCAAAAAGATTAACCAGGACCTTGGGAAGTTTAGTAATATAGAAAAATTGAACCCAGCAAATAAATATAAAGTTAATGAAAATATTGAATGGATTAAAAATAAAAATCAAATTGATGAAAATATTAAAAATTTTTCTTTTCAAACGGTAGATGCTAGGAGTCGTGATCGTTTTGAGGGCAAAACAGATGAACCTCGTCCTGGATTAAAGAGAGGGTGTATACTAGGTTCAAAAAACATTCCTTTTAAAGAATGCATTAATCCTGAAACAAATACCTTTAAGACCAAAGATGAATTAAATGTTATTTTTGCCAAAAACAACGTGGACATTTCTAGGCCCATAGTTTTTACATGTGGTTCCGGAATGACAGCGTGCGTTTTAGGTATGGCATATTCTATTATAAGTGGTAAGAATGCTGTGGTTTATGATGGCTCTTGGTCAGAATACGGAAAAAAATGAAAAGATCTAAAAAAGTAACTATTGGAATTATTATATTCTTCGTCATTGTTGCTACTGTAATTGGTGGAAGAACTGCAATGGGAGTTTATTTCAAAAAAAAATTTGGTAAGCGACCCCCACCAGGTGTAGTTGTAGAAATAGTTTCACAAAAAAGGTTTAGCAAAACTATTGAAAGTTATTGTACAGCACTAAGTAGCAAAACAACCTCTTTTAAAATTAAAAAAAGTGAGCTGCTGGAACCAATAAAATTTGACAAGATAAGTAAAGGTGGTGTTATTGCAAAATTAGAGAGCAAAACAATTATAGCTCCTTTTGCAGGAACAATAGGTACTCGTGGAATTAGCTCGTCTATATTAGGTACTGATTCTATAATTGTCACATTAGATGACTCTAAAAAAATATTATGTGATTTGCAGATTCCAGAAGTTTTCGCATCTGTATTAAAAAAAGGTCTTAGGGTAAACGCAGAGTTTTTGGCGTACAAAAATAAATTATATAAAGGTATTATTATTTCTCATGCCTCTAGAATAGACGCTCAAACAAGAAGTATTTTGGCCAGAGCACAGATAAATAATGAAGATTTGGAAATTCTTCCAGGCTCTCTTTTGGATATTGAACTCCTTTATAATGAAAAAGAGGGTCTTTCAGTAGCAGATACTAGTATTATTTTTGAGGATGATAAAAAGTATGTTTATAAAATATTGGATAATAATAAAATTGAGAAGACGGAAATAAAAACCGGAGTAAGAAAAGAAGGAAATTTAGAAGTTTTAGAAGGATTAGAGTCAAACGATAAGGTAGTCAAGGAAGGTTTGACTAGGCTTTCAAATGGAATGGTTGTTAAACCTATAATAAAATAACATGCATAATTTTTGTTTGCTTAATATAAAAAGACCAGTTTTAAGTTCTGTCTTTTCTTTACTTCTTGTAGTTTTTGGTCTTTATACTTTTTTCCAAATTAGTACTAGAGAACTACCAAAAGACCTACAACCACCGGAAGTGGTGATTGCAACAAAATATACAGGTGCAAGTCCTAAAATAATTGCATCTGAAATTTCAGAGCCTATCGAACTAGCAGTAGGTGGTGCTGAAGGAATTAAATCTATTGATACTATATCTGAAATTGGAAGAAGCACTATAAGGATCGAATTTTTTACAAACATTGATGTGGATGATGCAGCAAATGATATTAGAGAAAGAATTGCAAGAATTCTGGACAACTTACCCCAAGACAGCAAAACTCCTGAGGTCAGAAAAGCATCAGCTGGGTTCTCAACCAGCATGTGGTTATCTGTAAGTAGTACTTCAATAAGTTCTTTAGAGATAGGAGACTACGTCAAAAGAAACTTGGTAGACGCATTCAGTTCTGTAAGTGGTACGGGTCGAGTCATAGTAGGTGGAATAAATGAAAAAGCTGTAAGAGTTTACCTTAATCCAGTTAAGCTAAGTGCGAATGATCTTGATATAAGAGAGGTAGAAAATTCTATAAGGAAAAACAATGTTGCGGTACCAGCTGGAACAATTGAAGCCAATAATGTGGATCTTACAATTGATCTTGGAAAAACTTATAATGATATTAGTTCGATTAAAAAACTACCAATAAAAAAAATTAAAGGAAAAACAATAAACTTAGAAGATTTGGGTGAAGTAAAATTTGGTCCAGTTTCTGAGAAAACTTTGTTTAAAGCTCAAAGTCCTGAATCATTAGATGAAAATACTGTAGGGATTGGTATTTATGCAAGAACAAATGAAAGTACGGTGACTCTCTCAAAAAATATTAGAAAAAAAATTAAAGAGGTTAGAAAAACATTGCCTGACGGTCTAAAATTATCAGTAAGTTTTGATAGAGCAGTTTATATTAAAGAGGCAATCCAAATGTGTTATCAATCTATAATTTTGGCTTTAGCTTTAGTTATAGGAATCATTTATCTTTTTTTAGGCAACACACGTGCGGTTGTTGTGCCTGCAGTAACACTACCAGTTAGCTTAATTGGAGCCTGTCTTGGTCTATGGCTTTTTGGTCTTACTATCAATATATTTACTCTTCTAGCAATTATATTGAGTGTAGCTATTGTTACTGATGATAGTGTTGTTATGACAGAATCTATCTATCACAGAATAGAGAGAGGCGATTCTCCTCTTAACGCAGCAGCTACAGGTTCTAGAAATGTTATTTTTGCAATTCTTTCTACAAGCATAATTCTTTTGGCAGTCTTTATGCCCTTGCTTTTTATAAGCGGGATAAGTGGGACATTATTTAGAGAAATGGCAATAACCTTATCCATTACAATTGTAATAAGCACATTTACTGCTCTTTCCATTGCGCCAATGCTGGCATCAAAATTGTTAAGTAAAAATAAGTCTAGATCCAAAATTATTTTAAAATTTGAAAAATTGTTTAAGTCTTTTGAAGAATTTTATTCTGAAACTTTAGGCTATTGGATTAAAAAACCTAAAACTATTGTTTGGTTTATGGTTTTTGTAGTAGTTTTTGCAGGTTTTCTTTTTAAAATTACTCCTAAAACTTTATTAGAGAAAGACCCCGACAGAGGAGTTTATCTAGTTTTTGGAAAAACTGATGAGTCTTCTTCTTTCCAATACACAGTTGATAAAGCGGAAAAGGTAGAAAAGAGACTAATACCACTGCTCCAAGATGAAAAAGAACCATATCAAAAGTTGATAATGAGAGTGCCGGGCTTTGGAAGATCGTCTCAGTCCTACAATAGTTTTATTATAATTGCCTTGCTTGACAATTGGAAGGATAGAAAAGAAAGTGCTCAAAAAATTGTTCGAAAAGCTATAGGCCGAATTGTTACTGTTCCGGGTACAATGGCCTTTCCTCTTACTCCAAACTCTGTTCGTGTCAGCAACTATCAAAAACCAGTTGTAGTAACAATGACGGGACCGTCATATGAAACATTATATGATTGGCAAAATTCTGTGATGAGTGCATTAAGAAAGAATAATGGATTAGCTGACATAACCTCAGATTACAATAAAAACAAACCTGAAGTTCAGCTTGTGATAGATGAAAATAAAGCTAAAGATTTAGGTCTTTCTGCAGAGTCGATTGGAAGATCTATTGAAACTTTATTTTCAGGGAAAAGTGTTACAACTTTAAATCAAGCCGGCAAGGAATATCCAATTATTTTACAAGCTGACCTGAAAGATAGAAGAAAAACAGAAAGTTTAAGCAAAATATTTGTAAGATCTGAGACTACAGGAAAGCTAATATCTCTAGCTAATGTGGTAAGTTTTGAGGAGAGAGGGTCAGCAAAAATATTAACTCGTTACCAAAGGTCTAATTCGGTAACTCTTACAGCTAGGCTGGTAGGAGGTTATACTCTTGATGAAGCATTAAATTTCATAGAAAAAACTATTGATGATAAAGCCCCGACAGCTGGAATTTTTTATAAAGGAAAATCATTAGATCTAAAAGAAGCTTCTAGTGAGCTATTAGTTATTTTTGGCTTAGCCCTAGTTAGCGCTTATTTAGTAATGGCTGGAACATTCAATGCATGGAGACAACCTTTTGTAGTGATGCTTACAGTGCCTCTTGCTGCTCTTGGTGGATTAATTTTCATTCTTTTATTCAATAGTACTATAAATATTTTTTCTCAAATTGCTTTAGTTGTACTTATTGGTATTGCTACTAAAAATAGTATTCTAATAGTTGATTGGGCAAACCAGCTTAGAGTCAAAGGAAAAAGTGTTGAGAGCGCGATAGTAGAATCTTGTAAAAGAAGATTCCGACCAATAATGATGACAAGTCTATCGACACTAATTGCTATGGTACCATTGATAGTTGGAAATATTGGGCCAGGAGCTGGCGAGGGTATAAGATTAGCTGTTGGTTGCACGATCTTTGGCGGGATGCTTATAAGCACTTTTCTAACTCTGTTTACAACACCGGTATTTTATTTGCTGCTTTGCAAAAACTCAAAAAGAATGGATGAAGTTGACATTGAATTGAACAAGGAATTTAGTAAATAATATATTTTTTCCTATTTAGATTGTCCTCACATATTGTAAGTTGTTTTCTGTACTTGTTCGCTATATCCCTAGTAGATCTAGCATAAATTATTGCTTTTTTGTCTTTCGAGTAGTTTTTGTAATCTCCCCAGCCTTTGTAATAAGCCAAGTATTGTCTGTAAGCATCGTTCTTGGGTATCTTCAGCATTTTGTAAGATTTATTTATATACCATCCGATAAAATCTACAGAATCTTTAAATCTTGCTCTAGTCGCCACCTTGTTACCTGTTTCATTTTTATATTGCTCCCAAGTGCCTTTAACGGCTTGAGAATACCCAAAAGAACTTGATTTACGCTTATATGGAATTACTTTAAATAATTTATGTCTAGGGGGTTTTGCCAACCAATAAAAATCACTTTCCTTTTTTACAAATGCTAACTGAATATAAACCGGAACGCCCCATTTTTTTTCAACATTTTTTGTATGCTTATACCACAAATAACGTTCTTCAAAGATTGCACAGCTATTTTTTGTATTTTTAGGAACAGAGGAACAGGCAGCAGTAAAGAATAATAAAATTAATAGATAGAAATTTATTTTTCGAATCACTCAATGATTATAAATCATTTATATTTTCTTCTCCATTTTTCAGGTCTATCAAATTCTCCTCTCCAAATACCTTTTTTTTCTTTTTTTGCAGTTTTCTCGGCTTCGGAATATTCACCTCTCGAATATTTTTTGTAATCCACCGCATGTCCAGAAACAACCATCCAATAGTTTAAAGGAAGAGGAACGGTTTCATTTTTTTTGTTTGCAATCTTTGTGTGTGAAATACACTTTCCTATAATGCGACCATATCTGTCTAGATTTTTATACGAACATTCTACTACTGTTGAATTATCAATTAAAACTTTTAAAAATCTTGTTGATGACAATCCGCAATTATATGACTCACCGCTTAAACCTTTGCAAATCTGTTTTTTTTCTGGTGCATCAATTCCATATAATCTTATTGATATTTCATCAATTTTAATTGTATCTCCATCAATAACTTGGGCTTTGCCTCGAATAATTTTTTCTTCTTTACTAAATGAGATAGTGGTAAAAAAAAATATACTAAATAAAATCAGACTTAGCTTTTTCATCTAACTCTTTAATTTTATTTCTTATATCTTCATCCGAAACATTATGATCTTTTAAATCGGCTTTTATTTTTCTAAACACATCCTCGTCACCTGCTTCTTGAAAATCTGCTTTTATAACTGACTGAATATACTCTTTTTCCTTCTCAGTATCATAACCAAGTTTTTGAGATGTCCATTGACCAAGATACTTATTTCTTCTTGATGCAACTTTGAATTTTAATTCCTCATCATGAGCAAATTTTTTTTCAAAGGATTTTTTTCTCTCGTCAAATTTTTCCATATTTAAACCTTTTATAAAAAATTATTATAACAATAGAAAATGATGTTCCAAGTAAATTTGCAAAAAGATCTAGAGATTGAAAAGATCTATTGGGTATAATCAAATGGGATAGCTCTAAAAATATTGATAAAATTAATATAAAAATTATGGTTTTAGCAAACCCTGCTCCCCTCAAGTAGCTGATCAAGCCAAGTGTTGATAAATAGAAAAAAGCCAGTGCATGGTTGATTGATGTTCCCATAGGATTTGGAATTATATCTGGTTGCTGACTAAAATCACCGTAAAGAAAGTATCCTATTAGACTGCCAGGAAATAGGTATAAAATTAATAAACCTGCTAAAGAAAAATAATATAAATAACGGATTATAAGGATTTTATAATCCATTTTAAAAAATCTGTATTTCCATTTTTTATATCAAAAAAAATAACACACGGAACTTCGTAACTATGTAATTTTTTTACACTTTTAATAATTTTTTGAACATTTTTGTTCATTGTCTTGCCAACAATTAAAATCTCTTTTGCTTTGGTTACTTTTCCTTTCCAGGAAAATATTGAATCAACATTGTTAATAATATTAGCACATGCCACCAGTTTCTTTTTTACGAGAAATTCAGCTATTTTGTATGCCTCTTTTTTCTTCGGACAGGTAATGTAAAAGAATTTAATACCCTTCATATTGATAATTTAATATATTAAATACATTATATTCAATGGGCAAACTCATAGCAATTAGACATGGACAAAGCACTTGGAATGCAGAAAATCGTTTCACAGGTTGGGTAGATGTTGATCTATCAAAAAAAGGCGAAGAAGAAGCTGAAAAATCTGGAAAGTTATTAAAGGATTTAAATATAAATTTTGATATCTGTTTTACCTCCTATCTTAAAAGGGCAATAAATACACTGGAGATAGTTTTAAAAGTTCTGGGAAAAGACAATAAATACACAAAAGCTTGGGAGCTTAATGAAAGACATTATGGATCTTTGACCGGCTTAAATAAAGCCCAAACGAAAAAAAAAATAGGTGAAGAGCAATTTAAAAAATATAGAAGATCTTGGGACATTCCTCCACCGAAACTGGATAAAGATTCTGAGTACAATTCCCAGAAAGACCCTTTGTATAAAGGTTTAAAAAACATACCCAGCACCGAATCCTTAAAAAATACTTATGACCGTGTTGTACCTTATTTTGAGAAAAATATAGAAAAACACCTCAAAGAAAATAAAAACATTATTCTTTCAGCTCATGGAAATACGATTAGGGCTTTAGGGAAAAAAATTTTTAATGTATCTGATAAAAATATTAATTTGCTTGAAATACCAACGGGAAACCCTTTGGTTATCCAGTTTGATAATTCAGGTAAGTTTTTAAGTGCAAAATATTTAGATGAAACAAGAAAAGTTGAAATAATATCTAACCAATAACTTTTTTATTAAGCTTTTTGTATATTTTATAATTATTTATATGGAAAAATCTTTGTCTGCTGGGGATTCCAAGAAGTTTTCTGGTGCTTATTAATTCGTCCCATACTTTATTCATTGAAAAAGATTTAATTTTTTTTCTTTTGAAAATCGACCTATTAATAATTTGAGCGCCAGTAAAAATAAATTTATTATTTCTTTGTCTCAAAATTTGTTTTTTAAAATTTAAATTAAAATCTCCTTTAAAAGATTTGTCAAAACTTTTCCTTTTTGAAACTACAAGCATTACTGGTTTTTTATTTTGTAAATAAGTTTTCTCTAAATTTTTAAATTCTTTTTTATATGATTTTCTCCAAATGGTATCTGGGTTTAAAACAATAAATGGTTGTTTTTTAAATTTTTTAGATGCGTTTAAAATTCCTCCCCCTGTGTCTAAAATTTTTCCTTTCTCTACAACTACCTTAATAGTAGGTGGAAAATTTTTTCTATTTATGTAATTAACAATTTCTTTATGAAGGTGATAGGCGTTAATAATAATATGCTTCACGCCTAAAGAATTTAAAAATTTAATACTGTTTTCTAACAAAGTAACACCATTAATTTTTATAAGTGGTTTTGGAATTTTTTTGGTAATAGGGCGCATTCTTTTTCCAAAACCTGCTCCTAAAATTATTGCTTTTTTAATTTTCATTTAAAATTTCTTTTTTTTCTTATTTTTTTATTTACAGCTTTTTTAAGAATTACACTTAAATTTCTAAAGATTGTATTCCTCATTCTTAATTCAATAAGACTCCAAGTATAAGGTAAATATTTTAAATACTGTGGTTTATTATCTCTTTTGAAAAGTCTATAAAAAATTCCTAAAATCTTCAAATTTCTTTGAACAGACAATATGTCGAAATCATTTTTTAATAAATGAATTTGTTTTTTTTTTATCAAACAATTTTTTAAATAATAATGAAATATCTTATTTTTTATCTTTGCAGGAACTTTAACTCTCACATCGTCTATCAGTGATGCAAGGTCATACATGGGATTACCTAAAATTGCATCTTGAGTATCGATTATGCCCATTTTTTTTTCATTTAGCATTATATTTGATACGTGAAAATCTCTATGAACTATAAAATTATTCTTAAAAAAAATTTTTTTGTAAATTTTACTTAATTCTTTCTTTATTGATTTTTTATATTTCAAAGATTTTTTTTTACCTAATACACCTGGTAGATACCAATCCAAAAATAAATTTGATTCTTTGTGTAAATTTTGAAAATTGTAATTATTCAAATTCAAATATTTATTTGAACTAAATTTAATCTTTTTTAATGGTTTTATTTTTTGAATTTTTAATATCACATCCACACTTTTTTTGTAAAGATTGATCTTATTCTTTGACAATTTTACATTATGAAGAAGCGTTCTTTTTCCAAAGTCCTCGATTTCCATTATACCTTCGCTGAAATGTTCACTAATAAGCTTTGGGGTATGAATATTTTTTTTTCTTAAAAACTTATTTATTATTGAATAAGCTATTAAATTTCTAAATCTTTCTTTTTTAGCAGTTACAATGATTGAGGTTTTCTCTCCCTTATGAAGTCTATAAAACTCTCTAAAAGAAGCATCGCTAGTTATTTTTTTTAATTTAAATTTCATTAATTTTAAAATTTTTCCATTTTCCAAAGCCCTGAAACTTTAATCTTCTAGTTTCTTCTTTTTTCTCATAATAAAATGTAATTTCGAGTCTGTTATCAAAACCCTTTTTTATTCTCTCTGGCCATTCAACTATTGTGATTACATTTTTAGAATTTTCAAAAATACCTAGTTGATCTAATTCTTTTGTGGCTTTCAATCTATATAAATCATAATGCATAATTTTAAGTGATTTTATCTCGTACTCGTAAAGTAGATTAAAGGTTGGACTAAGAACTTCGGTCTTACTTACATGATTTTTTTGTTGTATTTCGTTAATTAGACTTCTGGTAAAAGTCGTCTTTCCAGTTCCAAGCTCTCCAAAAAGAAAAATGCAGTCCGTATTAGATATGTTTGAAGAAATTTTTTTAGAAATATTGTTTATTTGAGATAATTTATATTTTAACATTGGCTACTTTTTAGTAGCGATAACTATCATTTTTAAATGGGCCCTTTGTATCTACGCCGATGTAATCTGCCTGGTTTTTTGAAAGCTTTGTTAATTTGGCTCCAACTTTATCTAAATGTAGCATTGCAACTTTTTCATCTAAATGTTTTGGTAAAACATAAACTTTTTTTTCATATTTTTTATAGTTATTCCAAAGTTCTATTTGTGCCATAACTTGGTTTGTAAAAGAAGCGCTCATTACAAAACTAGGGTGACCTGTAGCACATCCAAGATTCACTAACCTTCCCTCTGCTAAAAGAATTATTCTTTTCTTGTTTGGTAGTTCTATTTCGTGAACCTGAGGCTTAATTTCTGTCCATTTATAATTTTTTAAAGCATCAACCTGAATTTCGTTATCAAAGTGTCCTATATTACAAAGTATAGCTCTATCTTTCATTTTTCTCATGTGGTCGGCTGTTACGATATCTTTATTGCCAGTTGCCGTACAGACGATGTCAGCATCGCTAATAGCTTCGTCCATTAAGACTACCTCGTACCCCTCCATAGCCGCTTGTAAAGCGCATATGGGGTCTGCCTCGGTTACCATTACTCTCGCACCGCTCTGTCTAAGTGAAGCAGCGCTTCCTTTTCCTACGTCACCAAAACCAGCAACTATAGCTATCTTTCCTGACATCATTACATCGGTAGCTCGTTTGATTCCGTCTACAAGACTTTCTCGACAACCATAGAGATTGTCAAATTTACTTTTTGTAACAGAGTCATTTACATTAATTGCTGGAACTAAAAGTTTACCCTCTGACTCCATTTTTTTTAATGCTTTAATACCTGTTGTAGTTTCCTCCGACAATCCTTTTACTGATTTTAAAAGATCTTTATACTCTTTATGCATTAGTGCTGTTAGATCACCACCGTCATCCAAAAGCATGTTGGGCTTCCAATCTTTTTTTCCCTCTATTGTTTTTTTAATACACCACCAATATTCTTTTTCAGTCTCACCTTTCCACGCATAAACTGGTATACCTGCTTTTGCGATTGCTGCGGCAGCATGATCCTGTGTAGAAAATATATTGCAGGATGACCATCTTACTTCTGCGCCTAGCTCAACTAAAGTTTCTATTAAAACTGCAGTTTGAATTGTCATGTGTAGGCAACCTAAAATTCTTGCACCTTTCAATGGTTTTTTTCCATCAAACTCTTTTCTCAATGCCATCAATCCTGGCATTTCAGTTTCTGCTAATGAAATTTCTTTTCTTCCAAAGTCAGATTGTTTTATATCTTTTACTTTAAAATCTTCGCTCATAAAAATTAAGACCTTGTCGGTAAAGTTACTTCTATCTGCGCACCATTTTCTTTATCTTTTCTATTGAATGCAATTACTTTACCATCGTGCATTTCTATAATATTTTTAACAATATTTAAACCTAATCCAGAATGTTCACCAAATTTTTCTGGTCTATTACTATAAAATCTTTTAAAAATTCTATCAGTATTTGTTTCTTTAAAGCCGGGACCTTGGTCTTTAATGGTTATTTTAACTGTATCTTTGCTACTTTTTATTCCTATGTAAATACTGCCATCTATGGGGCTAAAAGAAATAGCATTATCAATTAAATTTGCCAAAACCTGTTCTAATTTACTCCTTGCGCCAAAGACGCTTGGTGGATGACCATTTGGTTTTTCTCTTAGTACTTTTAATTTAATATTTTTTTTTATGACAGATTTATTGTTGGTAAATTCCTCTGTGACATCTTTAACTAAATCAACTAAATTTAAATTTTTCATTTTTTCTCTGGATAAAGACGCTTCATCTTTTAACATTTTTGAATAATCAGTAATAAGTCTGTCGATTCTTTCAACGTCATGACTTAATATACTAATTAATTTTTTTCTCTCCTCTTTGTCAGTAGTATTATCTAAAAGCTCTGAAGCTCCCTTTAGTGAAGCCAAAGGATTTCTTATTTCATGCGCTAAATCAGCTGAGGAATCTTCGGCATTCTTTGTTCTATTTTGTAAATCTTTTGTCATTTCGTTCAAAGATCGAGACAAAAGTCCTACTTCATCACTCCTATATAAAAATTTCTCTAATCGTCCATAAGGCTCGTCTTTGGCTTTGATTGAACGAGTGTACTCCACCAAAGTACCAATTGGTTTAAGAATATATCTATTAAGAAACAAAGAAAAAAGAATTATTACAAATGCGATGATAAGGACAGTTCTCAAAATAAAATTTCTTCTCTCATCTACTGCAACTAAAATTTCATTTGCCTGTTCGGTTACCATTATATACCCAAATATTTCTCCATTAATTGTCACATCATTTAAAGTTTTTACGTAGAAATTATTATTTTCTTCAATTTGAATTGTAACTTCTTCTCTTGGTTTTTTATTTGATATTAATTTTTTAATCTCACTATACTCTTTTTGTTCTATTTTTTTTGTTGAATTATTTTTAATAGTATTTTTTTCTTCTATAGTTTGGTTGCTACTAAGATTTTCCAGAAAAACTTCTTCCGATTTAGAGAAAACGTTTTGATCTAAGTCTAAAACGTTTGTATCAGCAATAAGGTTAGCTTTTAAATCATAGAACTGAACTCTTTCAAGGTTTTGAAAAAGAAACCTTGTTGAAAGTAAAAATTCTTTAATTGAATTATTTTCAAAAGCTATTTGCAATCTTTCAATATGATTGGATGTATTGTTAATTATTACATTATGTTTTTCGGTACGTTGTTTTACAAGATTGGGTTGGATCGCCTTAAGATAAAAAAAGGTAAATAGTCCAAGAATTATAAATACAAAAAAGTTAAATACTAAAAATTTTTTTAATATTGATGTTGGTTTTTTTTTTGTTCTCATTAATTAACATTCCACCTATAACCGCTACCATAACGAGTTTCGATAGATGAGAATTTTTCATCGACCTTTTTAAATTTTTTTCTTATTCTTTTAATATGACTATCAATTGTTCTATCTTCGATATCAGTATTTTCTTTATAAGCTATATCCATTAAATGTGCTCTCTCTTTTATAACTCCTGGTCTTTTAGCCAATTCTTTTACAATCAAAAATTCTGTTGTTGTTAATTTTTCTGGTAAAGATTTTCCGTCCCACTCACACTCAAGTTGGTTTGGGTCAAGCTTAAGTTTTCCATGTGCAATAAGACTTTTTGTTTCTTCTAGAGTGCCAGTTTTTTTTCTTAATTGAACTCGAATTCTTTCAATTAAAACTTTTATCGAAAAATCTCCAGATTTTTTTATATAATCATCCGCACCCAGCTTTAATCCTAATAATTCATCTACTTCTTCATCTTTTGAAGTTAAAAAGATAATCGGAATGGACATTTTTTTTCTTATTTTTTGGAGCAACTCTTCTCCCGTTAGTTTGGGCATTTTTAAATCAACTACTGCCAGATCAGGCGGGTTTCTCGATAGACCAACTAAAGCACTTTGACCATCAATATAGGTTTGCACCTTATAACCTTCTCTCTCAAGCGCCATGCTTATACTTGTTAAAATATTTCTATCATCATCAACGAGGGCAATAGTTTTAGACATAGTTAATTCCAATTAATTTATAATAGTTTAAAATAAATTGTCAAAATTTAGGCATCAGTGTGCCTCATCCCAATTATTACCTGAATTAACGTTTACATCCAATGGCGTTGTAAACATGTGATATTCAGAACTTGAGATGGATTCCATGGTTTTTTTAACAATTTTTTCAACAGAATTTCGATTTGCCTTTGAGCATTCAAAAACTAACTCATCATGAATTTGTAAAAGCATTTTTGTATCATATATTTTTTTTGAGTCGATTAATTCTTTGATCTTTATCATTGCAATTCTAATTATATCTGCTGCTGAACTTTGAATTGGTGCATTTATTGCAGCTCTTTCTTGAAAACTTCTGACGTTAAAATTTTTATCATTTATACCTCTCAAATGAATTCTTCTACCGAAAATGTTATTTACATAACCATTTTTTCTACAAAATTTAACTGTTGAGTGCATATATTCTTTTATCTCGGGAAACTTCTTAAAATAAGAATTTATGAATTCAGATGCCTCCTCATTAGATACTGAGATTTGTTTAGCAAGACCATACTGTGTTATTCCATAAATTATTCCAAAGTTTATTGTTTTTGCTTTTCGTCTCAAATTTTCATCGATATTCTTTAATGGAACATTAAAAACCTGACTTGCAGTTAAGCTGTGTATGTCCTCTTTGTTAGTAAATGCATTCTTAAGCTCTTTGACATCTGCCATGTCTGCCAAAATTCTCATTTCTATTTGATTGTAATCAGCTGAAATTAAAATATTATTTTTTTCCGGAATAAACGCTTTTCTAATTTCTCTTCCATCATCAGTTTTAATTGGTATGTTTTGTAAGTTTGGATCACTTGAAGCTAATCTTCCAGTATTAGTAGCAGCCAGCAGGAAGGAAGTATGAACTCTATTAGTATTCGAATTTATATGATCTTGTAAAGCATCAGTATAAGTGTTTTTTAGTTTTGAAAGCTGTCTCCAATCCAAAACTAATCTTGGAAATTTATGTCCTTTAATAGCCAGATCTTCCAAAATCGCTGCATTAGTGGCTAAACTTCCTTTCTTTGTCTTTTTTAAATTTGCAATTTTTAGCTCATTGTAAATTATCTCACCAAGTTGCTTAGTTGAAGCAATATTAAATTGTTTTTTTGCTAAAGAATATATTTCTTTTTCCTTTTTTTTAATTTTATTTTCAAATCTTTTTGAAAGTTCTTGCAAATAATTTTTTTCAACTTTAATTCCATTGATTTCCATTTCTGAAAGAATTTTTATTAATGGTTTCTCGAAAAGTTCGTAAATCTTATTTAGCTTTTCCTTATCCAATCTTTCTTTTAAAGTTTCAAAAAGTCTAAAAGTTACATCTGCATCCTCGCCTGCGTATTCAGTGGCTCTTTTTAAATCTACATCATTAAACTTAATTTTATTTTTTCCTGTTCCAACTAAATCTTTAAAAGTAATTGTTTTATGGTCCAAATGAATTTCAGACAAGGTATCTAGATTATGTCTATTAATTCCTGCATCCAACGTGTATGAAACCAACATTGTATCTTCTACAGGTTCAAGGTTTATTTTATATTTTTTTAAAATTATATTATCAAATTTAATATTTTGCCCAACTTTTTTTATGCTTTTATCCTCAAGAATTTTTTTAATTTTATTTAAAACTAAATCAGTATTTAAACATTTTTTACTTTTGTGTTTTAGGGGTATGTAACAAGCATGGTTAGGTGCATAGCAAAAAGATATTCCAACTAGCTCGGCTTCTACGGGATAAAGAGAAGTTGTTTCGGTATCTACTGCTATTAAAGATTTTTTATTTAGAATAGACAACCATTTATCAAGTTGTTTTTCATCAGTTATAGTTTCATATTTTTTTAGATCAATTTTTTCTTTTTTATTTTCACTGGCGACATTATCTGATTTGGCCGTAGGTTCTCCATATGAACTGATTACTTGGCTCAAAAGTCTGTTAAACTCCATCTCTCTTAAAAAATTATATAGTTTTTCTTTTTCAACATCTTTTATCAAAAAGCTTTCAATATTTTCTTTGACGGGTACATCCTCTTTCAAAGTGACTAGTTGCTTACTAAGTAATGCGGACTCTTTGTTATCAATCAGAGTCTGTCTTCTCTTTTTTTGGGAAATTTCTTCTGCTTTTTTAAGAAGGTTGTCTAAGTTTTTATACTTTTGTATTAATTCTGCTGCGGTTTTAATTCCAATTCCTGGTACGCCCGGTATATTATCTGAAGAATCTCCTGCAAGAGATTGAACATCGATAACCTGTTTTGGTTTTACTCCAAATTTTTCTTGAACTTCCTTTTCTCCAATAACTTTGCTCTTCATGGGATCGTAGAGTCTTATATCTTTTGAAACTAGCTGCATAAGATCTTTGTCGGAAGAAATAATAGTGACTTTAGCACCCGTATTAATAATTTTTTTAGAGTAAGTAGCAATTAAATCATCAGCTTCATAATTAATTTGTTCAATTGAGGGTAAATTAAAAGCCTTTACAGCTTTCCTTATGTATTGAAACTGTGGTGCAAGATCCTCTGGAGCCTCTGATCGATTTGCCTTATAATCTTTATAAATTTCATTTCTAAAATTTTTCCTTGCCGAGTCAAATATTACAGCAAAATGAGTTGGTTTATTTTTTGTGTCGTCAGATCTGGTGTCTTCTAATAATTTAAAGAGCATACTGCAAAAGCCATTTACAGCTCCTGTCGGTAGCCCATCACTTTTCCTAGATAGGGGAGGAAGAGCATAATAAGCTCTAAAAATATATCCTGATCCATCGACCAAATAAAAATGATCTGTTTTTTTTATTTTGCTCATTAATTAATGATATATTAATTTTTTTAATGCTAATATGATATTAGATAATGAATAAAATTGCATTAAGAGCAAAAGATTTAACCAAAGTTTATGAAAAAGCCAAAGGATCACATAATTCTACTTTGGCTTTAAACAAATTAAATCTTGAAGTGATACAGGGAGAAATTTTTGGTCTTTTGGGACCTAATGGAGCTGGCAAAACAACTTTCATAAATATTTTGGGAGGCTTAGTTGTAAAGACTTCTGGTGTTGTTAATGTTTGGGGTTTCGATTTAGATGATAACCCCAGACAAGTAAGAGCATCTGTGGGGATTGTTCCTCAAGAAGTTAATTTGGATGCTTTTTTTAGTCCAAAAAAATTACTTGAATTACAGGCTGGACTTTACGGTGTAAAAAAAAAAGACAGAATTACAGAAATAATTTTGAAGATGGTTTCCCTCGAGAAACAGGCAAATTCTTATGCAAGGTCGTTGTCAGGAGGAATGAAGCGAAGGTTATTAATAGCAAAAGCCATGGTTCATCAGCCGCCGGTATTAATTTTGGACGAGCCCACCGCGGGTGTTGATGTAGAATTAAGAAAAAATCTTTGGTCAAATCTAAAAGAACTAAACCAACTAGGTGTAACAATTATACTTACAACTCACCAACTTTACGAAGCAGAAGAAATGTGTGATCGAATTGCGATAATAAACAAGGGAAACCTTGTGGCTCTTGACACAACAGAGAAACTCCTGGAAAGGATCGAAAGTAAAAAAATAAAGTTCAAAGTAAAAAACATTAATAATTTTAATAAAATTAAAATGGATGGGGTAAAATTTTCAAAAAGTGATTCGGAAATTGTGGCGATTTACGACAAAAAGAAATTTAGATTTGACGAAATAATAAATGCGGTCAAAGAAAATGCTGAAATAATTGATATTTCTACCGATGATGGAGACCTAGAAGATATATTTGTAGAACTTACAAACAGCTAGCTTTTTTCATTAAATGAAAGTAAAAATACGAATATGGAACTAATTAAAAATTTAAAAGAAATCTCTCTCTTAAGAAACCTATTTTTAGCGGTTTTAGCAACTATAATTTTAGCAATTTCTTCAAAAATAAAAATTCCTTTCTATCCAGTTCCAATGACAATGCAAACTTTCGTGGTTTTATTAATAGGAGTATCATTTGGATGGAGATTAGGGCTTTTTACAGTAGTCCTTTATTTAGTAGAAGGTATTCTTGGTTTGCCCGTATTTGCAGGGACTCCTGAAAAAGGTTTGGGAATAGTTTATTTCACTGGTCCTACAATGGGATATTTAGTTGGGTTTTTAATTGCAGTTTTTTTAACTGGTTATTTTAAATTTGGTAATAATTTTGTTTTAAATTTTATTAAATTAGTTTTTGCAGTAACAATGATCTATCTCTTTGGTATATTGTGGCTTGTACAATTTACAGGATGGGAAAAGGTGTTTTTAGTAGGAGCTAAACCGTTTTTGCTTGCTGAATTGTTTAAAATTCTTCTTTTAACTATTCTTATACCAAAACTAATTAAATTAAGAAAATTTTAATATTTAACGAGGAGACCTTTTTGAAAGAATTCTTTGAAGGGTTCTTCGATGCATTTTAAGTCGTCTTGCGGTCTCAGAGACATTCCTGTTACAAAGTTCAAATACTCTGTTAATATGTTCCCATTTTACCCTATCCGCTGACATTGGGTTTTCTGGTGGTTTTGCTCTCGAGTCTGTCTCTGCTAACAGAGCTGCCTCTACATCATCTGCATCTACCGGCTTTGCCATATAATCTATAGCTCCTGCCTTTATTGCTGCAACAGCCGTTGGTAGATTTCCATATCCTGTTAACATCACGATTCTGCTGTCCTTTTTAACAGCATTTATGGCTTTAACCACATCTAGCCCATTGCCAGTCTCAATACGAAGATCTACAACGGCAAATTTGGGTGGGCTGCTATTCACTAATTTAATAGCATTATCAACGTTTTTTGCATCTTTTACTTGAAATCCTTTCTTCAGCATGGCTCTGGATAGTCTGTCTCTGAATGGATCGTCATCGTCCACGATCAGGAGAGATTTGTCTTCAAAATCTGAAATATTTAAACCAGTAGGTGTTTTGTTCATCCTAGACATAAGTTGTATGTAAGCATCGAATTGGAAATTTCAAGTAATTATTAGCTTTACATAAAGGTAAAAAAACCGTATTAGCAAAAAATAGATAGCTTCTTTTATTAAATTTTTGTGAAGCTTGTTGTGTAATAAATAGGGAGACACATATACGATGCGAAAATTTGGCAGTGTTAACGAAATGATTAACACTCTAAAACCTGAAAATCCGGTCTATTGTATAAGACCTAATTCTATAAAAAAATCTGTGGAATTTTTTAAAAATAATTTTCCTGGAAAAATTCTTTACGCAGTCAAAACAAATCCTCAAGAAACTGTAATAAAAAATATTATTAATAATGGTATAAAGAATTTTGATGTTGCGTCTATTAATGAAATAAAGTTAATAAAAAAATTGGATAATAAAGCTAATGTTTACTTTATGCATACTATTAAAAGTAAAGAGAATATCGGGGAAGCATATTTTCAATATAAAGTAAAAGATTTTGCTCTTGATAGCAAAGATGAACTTCTTAAAATTCTTGAAGCAACAAATAATGCTAAAGATCTAAATTTATATGTTAGAGTAGCTGTTTCAAATGAACATGCTGAAATAGATCTCTCTAGAAAGTTTGGTGCTTTGCCGAGTGAATCTCTAGGTCTCCTACGTCTTTGTAAGGAACATGGAAAAAAAGTTGGACTAAGCTTTCATGTTGGGTCGCAGTGTATGCATAAAATTTCTTTTTTAAAAGGAATTGAAGAAATTGGAAATATAATAAAAAAAACAAAAATTGTTCCCGATGTAATTAATATTGGTGGTGGTTTTCCATCTATATATCCAGACCTAATTCCTGAGCCATTAGAAAATTATATGACTGAAATCAAACAGGGTTTGAAAAATTTAAATTTAGAAAAAATGCCAGAAATATTTTGTGAGCCTGGTCGAGCACTTGTGGCTGAGGCTGGGTCTACGATAGTAAAAGTATTGTTAAAGAAAAAGCAAAAGCTCTACATCAATGATGGTACTTACGGTTCTTTGTTTGATGCTGGTGTGCCGAACTTTGTACTTCCATCAAAAATGATAAAAAATGGCAGAGTAATTTCAAAAAAGTTAACTCCTTTTAATTTTTATGGACCAACTTGTGATAGTCTAGATTATATGAAAGGTCCTTTTCTACTGCCTAACAACATTAAAGAAGGAGATTATATTG